>Ga0209572_1000540_pt1 | contig 52321 bp, 45 predicted proteins | sample EBPBio232012_DNA_FD_185867 | JGI IMG/M metagenome (GOLD analysis project Ga0209572, IMG submission 185867) | Wastewater treatment Type I Accumulibacter community from EBPR Bioreactor in Madison, WI, USA - Reactor 1_1/23/2012_ DNA (SPAdes)... | ecosystem: Engineered > Bioreactor > EBPR >...
AGTCGAGCGCGTCATCACCTGGACCGAGCCGGCCGTCAAGGGCGACACCTCGGGCAAGGTGCTCAAGCCCGCCAAGATCGCCACCGGCTTCGAAGTGGCCGTGCCGCTGTTCGTGGCCCAGGACGACAAGATCGAGATCGACACCCGCACCGGCGAATACCGCAAGCGCGTCTGAGCGCCCCATCAGCGCCCGTCCAAATCAGGCCCCATTTCGGGGCCTTTTTTGTGCCTGGCCGGCGTCCAGCCATCCGGTGCCGCTTCCAGTACGATAGCAGTATGGACTCAACCGAAGACCTCAAGGATTCCGCCGGCTCGCCCGTGGCCAGCGCCTGGGCCGAGCTGCAGGCCCACGCCGCCAACGGCCACCCGCTGCAACCCGACGCCTACCGCCTGGCGTTCGCCGACCCCGAATTCCTGCTGCGGCGCGAGACGCGCGGCATCCGCTTTCAGCTGGAGTTGCTGAAACCCGATCTGGACCTGGCCGCCGCCGGCGTGTTCCGCACCGTCGTGGTGTTCGGCAGCGCGCGCTTTCCGGCCCCCGACGAGGCCCAGCGCCGGCTCGACGCGGCCCGCGCGCAAGGCGACCCGGCGGCCGTGGCCCTGGCCGAACGCGGCCTGCGCAACTCGCGCTACTACGCGGCGGCGCGCGAGTTCGGCCGCCTGGTGGCCGAACACAGCCTGAGCCAGCCGCAAGCCGACAAGATCTTCATCTGCACCGGCGGCGGCCCCGGCGTGATGGAAGCGGCCAACCGCGGCGCGCACGACGTCGGCGTGCCCTCGGTGGGCCTGAACATCGAGCTGCCACACGAACAGGAGCCGAACCCCTACGTCACGCCCGAGCTGGCGTTCAAGTTCCACTATTTCGCGCTGCGCAAGATGCACCTGCTGATGCACGCCAAGGCGCTGGTGGTGTTTCCGGGCGGCTTCGGCACGCTGGACGAGCTGTTCGAGGTGCTGACCCTGGTGCAAACGCGCAAGGTCCTGCCCGTGCCCATCGTCCTGTTCGACCCCGACTACTGGCACCGCCTGCTGCACCTGGACGTGCTGGTCGAGGAAGGCGCCATTTCGCCTGAAGACCTGAAGCTGTTCCAGTACGCCGAGACCCCGCGGCAGGCCTGGTCGCTGATTTGCGACTTTTACGCCCACCCGGGCGCCCACCGCGCCTGAGCGCGCCGGGCGGTCAGTCGGTCAGCACCCGGCGCAACCACGCCGGCAGCGGCGCCGAGCGCTGCCTGGGAAAATCCACCCACACCGTGGTGGCCCCGCCGGTGGCGTAGAACACGCCCGGCTCGCCGGGCTTTTCCATCGTCATCCAACTCTCGTAGGAACTGCGGCCAGGATCGCTGACGTAGGATTTGAGCAGCACCTCGCCCGGGTATTCCAGCTGGCGGTGGAAGTTGCAAAAGGCGTTGATGATCACCACGCCCTCGCCGCGCGCGTCGGGCTCGCCGCCGAGGCTGCGCAGCCAGTCGATGCGCGCCGTCTCCATGTAGCGGAAGTACACCGTGTTGTTGACGTGGCCCATGGCGTCCATGTCGCCCCAACGGATCGGGAAAGTGGTTTCGTGGACCAGTTTTTTCTGCTCGGGAAGTTCAAGCTTCATCGATGTGCCTTGATGGACGCCAGAATGCCGGCGGTGAACAGCGCCATGGCCGCCCACCGCGCCGGGTCGGGCCAACGATGGTCCCATGGAAAAGAATACAGCAGGGCAAACAAGGTGGCGCCGACAATCCGTTGCCCCGCCCGGCCAGGATGCCGTCCAGCATCAGATAGCTATCAAAAAAATAGCTACTCACGATGGATGGGCGCCGACCTACGCCGCTTTAGAGTGCAAATCCGTCGTCGGCGGCGATCACCGCGCCGTTGACGAAATGGCTCTGGTCGGAGGCCAGCATCAGCAGCACCGGGTCCAGGTCCTTGGGCTCGCCCACGCGCTTGCGCGGCAGCATGTTGACCAGCTTTTGCCCGCCCTCGGTCTGCCAGTGGTGGTGGTTGATCTCGGTGTCGATGTAACCGGGGCAGATGGCATTGACGTTGATGCCGAAACGCCCCCACTCCAGCGCCATGGCCTTGGTCATCTGCACCACGGCGGCCTTGCTCATGCAGTACACGCCGATCTGCGGCAGCACCTTCAGCCCCGCCATGCTGGCGATGTTGATGATGCGCCCACCGGTGAAGCTGCCCGGCGCCGCCCCGCGCGAGCGCGCGATCATGCGCTTGGCCACCTCTTGCGCGACGAAGAACGCGCCGCGCGTGTTGGTGTTCAGCATGAAGTCGTAGTCCTCCTCGGTCACGTCCAGCAGGCGCTGGGTGGTGGACACGCCGGAGTTGTTGACCAGGATGTCGATGGAGCCCATTTCGGTCTCGGCGTGCGCCACCGCGGCCTGGATCGACGCCACGTCGGTCACGTCGCATTCCACCACGTGGGCGTCGCCGCCGTCGCCCTCGATGCGCGCGCGCAAGGCCTTGAGTTTGTCGATGCGGCGGCTGGCCAGCACCACGCCCGCGCCGGCGGCGGACAGCGCCCGCGCGAACTGCGCGCCCAGCCCGCCAGAGGCGCCGGTGACAAAGGCCACGCGGCCAGATAAATCAATGCTGTAGGTCATGGGATGGGCTCCTGAATACTAAAAAAGCACGAACGTTCGGTTTCGTGACGCCACACATAGAATCGACGCATGGGGGACACGCGCAGAATGCGGTTGACGCCATTATTCCCAAAGCCCGTTCCCCGGAACGACATCCGAGAGACAGACACACCATGACATCACAAGAAATCCTTGAGCAATACGGCCCGCGCGAGGCCATGGAATACGACGTGGTGATCGTCGGCGCCGGCCCGGCGGGCCTGTCGGCGGCCATTCGCATCAAGCAGCTGGCGGCCGAGCACGGCAAGGAAGTGTCGGTGGTGGTGCTGGAAAAAGGCTCCGAGCCCGGCGCCCACATCCTCTCTGGCGCGGTGATGGACCCCAAGGCCCTGACCGAGCTGATTCCCGACTGGAAGGAAAAAGGCGCGCCCCTGCACCAGCAGGTGACCGAGGACGCCTACGTGTTCCTGAACGAAACCGGCGGCACGCGCGTGCCCGGGCTGTTTTTGCCGCCGTTTGCCCACAACCACGGCAACTACATCGTCAGTCTGGGCAACGTGGTGCGCTGGCTGGCCGAGCAGGCTGAAGCGCTGGGCGTGGAGATCTTCCCGGGCTTTCCGGCCGCCGAAGTGCTCTACAACGAGGACGGCAGCGTCAAGGGCGTGGCCACCGGCAACATGGGCGTGGGCAAGGACGGCCAGCCGACCGAGAATTTTCAGCTGGGCATGGAGCTGCTGGGCAAGTACACCCTGTTTGCCGAGGGCGCGCGCGGCCACCTGGGGCGCCAGCTGATCGCGCACTACAAGCTGGACGCGCACAGCGACCCGCAAAGCTACGCCATCGGCATCAAGGAGCTGTGGGAGATCGACCCCAGCCGCCACACCCCCGGCCTGGTGGTGCACACCGCCGGCTGGCCGATGGACGAGCACACCTATGGCGGCGCCTTTCTCTACCACGCCGAGGACAACAAGGTCTATTGCGGCTACGTGGTGGGCCTGAACTACAAGAACCCCTACCTGACCCCGTTCGAGGAGTTCCAGCGCTGGAAGACGCACCCGCGCATCAAGTGGTACTTCACCGACGACGCCGGCAACGTCAACGCCAAGCGCCTGTCGTACGGTGCGCGCGCCATCACGGCGGGCGGCCTGCTGGCCCTGCCCAAGACGGTGTTCCCGGGCGGCGCGCTGATCGGTTGCGACGCCGGCTACCTGAACGTCAGCCGCATCAAGGGCAGCCACGCCGCCATCAAGACCGGCATGCTGGCCGGCGACGCGGCCTACGAGGCCGTGGTGGCCGGCCGCCAGCACGACGAACTGTCGGACTACCCGGAGGCCTTCAACGAGAGCTGGCTGGCCGCCGAGCTGCACAAGGACCGCAACTTCAAGAACTGGTTCAAGAAGGGCCTGTCGGTGGGCACGCTGATGAACGGCTTCGAGCAGTACGTGCTGCGCGGCCACATCCCCTGGACGCTGCACCGCCAGGAGCCGGACTATGTCCAGCTGAAGCCGGCCGCCGACTGCCAGCCCATCGTCTACCCCAAGCCCGACGGCAAGCTGACCTTCGACCGCCTCTCCAGCGTGTTCGTCAGCAACACCAACCACGAAGAGAACCAGCCCGCCCACCTGACGCTGAAGGACCCCAGCGTGCCAGTCAACGTCAACCTGGCCAAGTTCGCCGGGCCCGAGGGGCGTTACTGCCCAGCGGGGGTGTACGAGTTTGTGCCCGACGAAACCAAGGGCGGCAACGCCCAGCGCCTGCAGATCAACGCGCAGAACTGCGTGCACTGCAAAACCTGCGACATCAAGGACCCGACGCAGAACATCGTCTGGGTCACGCCCGAAGGCGGCGGCGGGCCGAACTACTCCGGGATGTGATGGTGGGGCCCGGCCACGGGCTCTGCCGCCGATTTTGAGGTCAAATGGGCCGGATGTCGGCGTGGATAAATCCTCACCAGCTATATAATTAATAGCATTTGATCGCTCGCGTGATCCGATGCGGGAGAGCGCCATGCACATCGTCGTCACCGGCGGCGCCGGTTTTCTGGGCGTGCGCCTCGCGCGCACCCTGCTGGCGCAGGGCAGCGTGGCGCTGGCCGGCGCGGCGCCGCGGCCGATCACGCGCCTGACCCTGGTGGACCGCGCCGCGCCGCCGGCCGACCTGGCGGGCGACGCACGTGTGACCACCGTGATCGGCGACCTGAACGCACTGCTGCAACCCGATGCACAAGGCGCCACGCCCGCCGTGCCGCCCGACACCAACGCCGTGGTGCACCTGGCCGCCGCCGTCAGCGGCGAATGCGAGGCCGACTTCGACCTTGGCCTGCGCAGTAACCTGGACGCCACCCGCGCCCTGCTGCAGGCCTGCCGGGCGCTGGGCACGCAGCCGGTGTTCGTGTTCTCGTCCTCGCTGGCGGTGTTTGGCCACACGGCCGAGCAACCGATGCCGCCGATCATCGAAGACGACACCCTGCCCACGCCGCAGAACAGCTACGGCATCCAGAAGTTCATGTGCGAGCAGCTGGTGGCCGACTGCACGCGCAAGGGCTTTGTGCGCGGCCGCAACGTGCGCCTGATGACCGTCAGCGTGCGGCCGGGGCGACCGAACGGCGCGGCGTCGAGCTTTTTGTCCGGCATCGTGCGCGAGCCGCTGGCCGGCGAACGCGCGGTCTGCCCTGTGCCGCCCGAGACACCCGTGGCGCTGTCGTCGCCCACCCGCACCATCGAAGGCCTGGTGCGCGCGCTGCAGGCCAGCGACGCCGAATGGGGCCCGCGCACCGCGCTCAACCTGCCGGCCGTGTCGACCACCGCGGGCGAGATGGTGGCGGCGCTGGCCCGCGTGGCCGGCCCCGAGGTGGCCGCGCTTGTGGACTGGGTGCCCGACGCCCACATCACCCGCCTCATCGGCAGCTGGCCGGCCGGCATGAACGCCCAGCGGGCCGCGCGCCTGGGCCTGCGGGCCGACACCAGTTTTGACGACATCGTGCGCGCCTATGTGCGCGAAACAGCGGCGCCCGCGCGCTGAGACCGCGCCCGGGGGCGACGGGCGGCGGCGCCGTCGCGGATGCTCGAAAACCCCGTCTCGTCGAGGGTGGCCGCGCCAACATAATGCTGGGTTGTCACTCATCGAACGCATGGAGACGTCGCACATGAAGAAATCCCTGACCCTGCTGGCCGCCGCCGTCAGCCTGAGCTTGGGCCTGGCCGCCCCCACCTTGGCACAGACGACGATGAAGATCAGCATCTCCACCGCGCAAAACTCGCACCAGGGCGTGGCCATCGACACCTTCGCCAAGGAGGTCGAAAAGCGCACCAACGGCCGCTACAAGGTGCAGACCTTCTACAACGGCGCCCTGGGCGGCGAGCGCGAGTCGATCGAGGCGGTGCAGCTGGGCACGCAGGAGCTGGCCTTCAGCTCCACCGGCCCGGTGCCCAACTTCGTGCCCGAGGCCAAGATCCTCGACGTGCCCTTCCTGTTCCGCGACAAGGCGCATGCCCGCGCCGTGCTCGATGGCCCCATTGGCCAGGAGCTGCTGGTCAAGTTCGAGCCCAAGGGCTTCAAGGCCCTGGCCTGGGCCGAGAACGGCTTTCGCCACATGACCAACAGCAAGCGCGCGGTCAACACGCCGGACGACCTGAAGGGCCTGAAGATGCGCACCATGGAGAACCCGGTGCACATCACCGCCTACAAGGCGCTGGGCATCATCACCACGCCCATGGCCTTCCCGGAGGTGTTCACCGCCCTGCAGCAGGGCACGGTGGACGGCCAGGAGAACCCGCTGTCGGTCATCATCTCGGCCAAGTTCGACCAGGTGCAGAAAAACCTGTCGCTGACCGGCCACGTCTACTCGCCCTGCATCTTCGTGATGAACAAGGGCGTGTTCGACAAGCTCTCGGCCGCCGACAAGCAGGCCTTCATCGACGCCGCCAAGGAGGGCACCAAGGTCAACCGCGCGCGTGTCGACGAGGACGACGCCAAGGGCGTGGCCGACCTGCGCGGCAAGGGCATGGCGGTGGTCGACAACGTCGACAAGGCCAAGTTCGTGGCGGCGCTGACCAGCGCCAACGCCCAGTTCGAGAAGGACTTCGGCAAGGCCAACCTGGACCGCATCCGCAACTACAAGTGACGTGGCGTTGCTGACGCCGCTTCAGCCGCCACGCGGCAAGCTGTTTAACGCCTAGCCGTGAGTGCCCGTTGCGCCAGCGCGACGGGCATTTTTCATGCAGAGATCGAGCCCCATGAAAGCCCTCATCCTGACCGTGGAACGCTGGACCACCCGTCTGGCCCTGCTGCTGGCCTGCTTGATGCTGGTGGTGGCCTCGTCGCTGGGCGTGTTCCAGATCGTCACCCGTTTCGTGCTGGAGCAACCGGCCGAGTGGAGCGAGGTGCTGATCCGCTTCAGCCTGATCTGGATGGTGTTTTTCGGCATCCCCACCGCCTTTCGCCAGGGCGCCATGGTCAGCGTGGACGCGCTCTACCGCTACGTGCCGGCGCCGGCCAAGCGGGTGCTGGACGTCGTCGTCGCGCTGGCGGCGCTGACCCTGATGCTGATCATTCTCTGGTGGGGCTACGACTACGCCGTGCGCGGCCGCGTGCAGACCATGGCCGGGCTGGAGGAGTTGTCGATGTTCTGGGCCTACATCGCCATGCCGGTGGGCGCGGTGTTCTCGATCCTGGCCATCGTCGCCAACACCCTGGACCCGCGCCGGATGGAACTGGAGACCGCGCAATGAGCAGGGAAGCACCGCGCCCACCAGGAGACCTTGCATGACCACCGCCATGCTCATCACCATGATGCTGGGCTTCGTGCTCAGCGTCTCGGTGGCGGTGTCGATCGGGCTGGCCGCCATCGTCGGCATCCAGGTCAACAACGCCCACATGCTGATCTCCGTGAAGGAGATGTTCAACGCCATCAACAAGTTTCCGCTGGCGGCCATCCCCTTCTTCATCCTGGCCGGCAACCTGATGGAAACCGGCGGCATCTCGCGCCGCCTGGTCGAATTCGCCAAGAGCCTGGTCGGCGGTGTGCAGGGCGGCCTGCCCATGACCTGCGTGCTGACCTGCATGATCTTTGCCGCCGTGTCGGGCTCGTCGGTGGCGACCACGTTCGCGGTCGGCGCCATCCTGATCCCGGCGCTCATCAAACACGGCTACCCCACCAGCTACGCCGCCGCGCTGCAGGCCACCAGTGCCGAGTTGGGCGTGATCATCCCGCCCTCGATCCCCTTGATCCTGTACGGCGTGTCGGCCGAGGTGTCGATCGGCGAGTTGTTCATCGCCGGCTTCGGCCCCGGCATCCTGATCAGCGGCGCACTGATGGTATTCGTGTGGCTCTACTGCAAGTGGAAAGGCTGGGGCAAGAACGACGGCGACGGGCGCCTGGGTTTCTTCGCCGCCACGCGCCAGGCCGCGTGGGCGCTGATGATGCCGGTCATCATCCTGGGCGGCATCTACGGCGGCATCTTCACGCCGACCGAGGCCTCGGCAGTTGCGGTGCTCTATGCGCTGATCGTCGGCATGCTGATCTACCGCGAAATCAGCTTCAACGATCTGATTGCCGCCTTGCGCAAGTCGGTGGTGTCCTCGTCGGTGATCATGTTCATCATCGCCAACGCTGGGTTGTTCGCCTTTCTGATCACCCGCGCCGGCGTGCCCGAGGCCATCGGCCACTGGCTGGAGGCGGTGCTGCAAAGCCCGGCCATGTTCCTGCTGGGCGTGAACGCGGCGCTGTTCGTGATCGGCATGTTCATCGAGACCAGCGCGGCCATCATCGTGCTGGCGCCCATCCTGGCGCCGGTGGCCCAGCATTTCGGGGTCGATCCGGTGCACTTCGGCCTGATCATGGTGGTGAACCTGGCCCTGGGCATGATCACACCGCCCTTCGGCGTCAACCTGTTTGCGGCCTGCACAGTGGCCAACATCCCGCTCGACCGCATCATCAAGCACCTGGTGCCCTTCGTGGGCGTGGTGCTGCTGTGCCTGCTGATCATCACCTACGTGCCCGGGCTCTCGCTGGGTCTGCGCGATCTGGTGTACCGCTGAGCAAGATTCGGCGGAACACGGCCGGCTCATGGCAAAATCGGGCTTCGTCAGGAGAGTGCCCTTACCCAGGGCCGCCGAAGGCGCAGGGCCACTGGCCCGTTAACGCTCAGGCACCAAGGACTGACAGCGCCCCGGCTGTATTTGGGGGCGTTCCCGGCTGGAGAGAGGCATGGCCCGCAAGGCGCCACGCCCACCGAAGGAGCAAGTGCGCATCGGCGCGCGAATCTCTCAGGTAAAGAGGACAGCGGGTTCCCGGCAGACCACGCCTGGCGTGGCCTGCAACCGTGCTTTTTGAACCCGCACGCCCACCAGGAGCCCGCCCCATGGCCGAAGACACCTCTTTGCTGAACACCCCGCTGCATGCGCTGCACCTTGAACTCGGCGCACGCATGGTGCCCTTTGCCGGCTACGGCATGCCGGTGCAGTACCCCGCCGGCCTGATGGCCGAGCACAAGCACACCCGCAGCGCTGCCGGCCTGTTCGACGTCTCGCACATGGGCCAGCTGCGGCTGGTCGGCCCCGGCGCGGCGGCGGCCTTCGAAAGCCTGATGCCGGTGGACGTGATGGGCCTGGGCGTCGACCGCCAGCGTTACGGCCTGCTGCTGAACGACGAAGGCGGCATCATCGACGACCTGATGTTCGTCAACCGGGGCGACCACCTGTTCGTCATCGTCAACGGCGCCTGCAAGGCCGGCGACATCGCCCACATGCAGGCACGCATCGGCGAGCAGTGCCAAGTGGTGCCCATGCCCGAACGCGCGCTGCTGGCGCTGCAGGGGCCGAAGGCCGTCGATGCACTGGCGCGGCTGGTGCCGGGCGTCGACAAACTCGTGTTCATGACCGGCGGCGCCTTCGAATGGCAAGGAGCAAAGCTCTACATCACGCGCAGCGGCTACACGGGCGAGGACGGCTTCGAGATCTCGGTGCACGAATCGCAGGCCGAGGCACTGGCCCGCACCCTGCTGGCGCAGCCCGAGGTTCAGCCCATCGGCCTGGGCGCGCGCAACTCGCTGCGCCTGGAGGCCGGCCTGTGCCTGTACGGTAACGACATCGATACCGGCACCACGCCCGTCGAGGCGGCGCTGAACTGGGCCATGCAAAAAGTACGGCGCACTGGCGGCGAGCGCGCGGGCGGCTTCCCCGGTGCCGACCGCGTGCTGGCGCAGCTGGACGGCGCGCAGCCCGTGGCCCGCAAGCGTGTCGGCCTGATCGCACTGGAGCGTGTGCCTGTGCGCGAACACACCGAACTGCAGGACGCTGAAGGCCACCAGATTGGCGAAGTCACCAGCGGCCTACTGGGCCCCAGCATCGACCAGCCCATCGCCATGGGCTACGTCACCACGGCCCACGCCGCCATCGACACGCCCGTGTTCGCCCTGGTGCGAGGCAAGCGCGTGCCGATGAAGGTGAGCGCCATGCCTTTTGTGCCGCAGCGCTACCACCGCGGCTGAGCGTCCGGCAGCGCCAGTCCGACCGTACCGCTTGTCGTTCCCCGTTCTCTGATCCGTTTCCCCAGGAGCTCTCATGACCCTCAAATACACCGAAGACCACGAATGGATCCGCGTTGACGGCGGCATCGCCACCGTCGGCATCACGGCGCACGCGCAGGACGCGCTGGGCGACGTGGTGTTTGTCGACCTGCCTGAAGTCGGCAAGAGCTACGCACAGAAGGACACCGCCGGCGTGGTCGAGTCCGTCAAGGCCGCGGCTGATGTCTACATGCCCATCAGCGGCGAAGTCACCGAGGTCAACGAAGACCTGCGTGCCGACCCGGCCCTGGCCAACACCGACCCGATGGGCGCGGGCTGGTTCTTCAAGGTCAAGCTGTCCGCCCCTGACGAAGTGACGGCCCTGATGGACGAAGCCGCCTACAAGGCCCTCGTCGCCTGACCGCCCTGCGCGCCGCACTGCGCGGCGCAAGGGCTTGCCCAGCCATCGCCCACGGCCCGCGCCGTGCATGGCCCTGCCCCAATGAAGTCTGGAGCCCCCATGTCCCACACTCCCAGCCTTGCCAGTCTTGAGAACCCGAGCGAATTCGTCGCCCGCCACATCGGCCTCACGCCCGACGACGAGCGCCAGATGCTGTCGGCCATTGGCGAAGCCTCGCGCCAGGCGCTGATCGACTCCATCGTGCCGCGCAGCATCGCGCGCCGCCAGCCCATGGCGCTGCCGCCGGCCGTCACCGAGGCCGCGGCCTTGGCGGAGCTGAAAGCCCTTGCCGGCCAGAACCAGCTGCTGAAGAGCTTCATCGGCCAGGGCTACTACGGTTGTCTGACGCCCGGCGTGATCCTGCGCAACGTCCTGGAGAACCCGGCCTGGTACACCGCCTACACGCCCTACCAGGCCGAGATCAGCCAGGGCCGCATGGAGGCGCTGGTCAACTTCCAGACCATGGTCACCAACCTCACGGGCATGGACATCGCCAACGCCTCAATGCTGGACGAAGCCACCGCTGCCGCCGAGGCCATGACCTTGGCGCGCCGCTCGGTCAAGGCCAAAGGCAACGTCATCTTCGTCGGCGGCGATGCGCACCCGCAAACCATCGAGGTGATGCGCACCCGCGCCGCGCCGATGGGCCTGATCGTGAAGCTGGCCAACTCGGCCGACGAGTGGGCCGCCGCCATCGCCGCGGACGACTACTTCGCCGCCCTCATCCAATACCCGGCCAGCAGCGGCTGGCTGATGGACTGGACGGCCGAGGTCGAGAAAATCCACGCCAAGCAGGCCGCCGCCATTTTCGCCACCGACCTGCTGGCGCTGACCTTGCTCAAGACCCCGGGCGAGATGGGTGCCGACATCGTGGTTGGCAGCTCGCAGCGCTTTGGCATGCCCATGGGCGCGGGCGGCCCGCACGCCGCTTTCATGGCCTGCCGCGACGAGTTCAAACGCAGCCTGCCGGGCCGCCTGGTGGGCGTCAGCGTGGACGTGCACGGCAAACCGGCCTACCGCCTGGCCTTGCAGACGCGCGAGCAGCACATCCGCCGCGAAAAGGCCACCAGCAACATCTGCACCGCGCAGGTCCTGCCAGCCGTGGTGGCCAGCATGTACGCCGTCTACCACGGCCCCGAGGGCCTGAAGCGCATGGCCGAACGCACGGCGCGCCTGGCGGCCATCCTCAAGGCGGGTCTCGCGCAACTGGGCTTCAGCCACGACCACCACGCCACGGCCTTCGACACCCTCAGCCTGAAGACCGGCGTCCAGACCGACGCGATTGCCGCGCGCGCCGTGCAACACGGCGCCAACCTGCGCAAGGCCTGGGGCGAGTACCTGTGCATCGCGCTCGACGAAACCAGCACGCGCGCCGACGTTGAGCTGCTGTGGCGCATCTTCGCCGCCGACGGTCAGGCTCTGCCCGACTTCGCCGCCCTGGAGGCCAGCGCGCCCGACCTGATCCCGCCCGAGCTGCGCCGCACCAGCGGCTACCTGACGCACCCGGTGTTCAACACCCACCGCAGCGAGACCGGCATGCTGCGCTACATCCGCCAGCTGTCCGACAAGGACCTGGCGCTGGACCGCAGCATGATCCCATTGGGCAGCTGCACCATGAAGCTCAACGCCACCAGCGAGATGATCCCCATCACCTGGCCGGAGTTTGCCCACGTGCACCCCTACGCGCCGGCCGATCAGCTGGCCGGCTACGCCCAGCTGGACCAGCAGCTGCGCGACTGGCTGTGCGCGATCACCGGCTATGCGGGCGTCAGCCTGCAGCCCAACGCCGGCTCGCAGGGCGAGTACGCCGGTTTGCTGGCCATCCGCGCCTGGCACGCCGCAAACGGCCAGAGCCAGCGCGACATCTGCCTGATCCCCAGCAGCGCCCACGGCACCAACCCGGCCAGCGCGCAGATGGTGGGGCTGAAGGTCGTGGTCACCAAATGCGACGAGCAGGGCAACGTCGACTTGGCCGACCTCAAGGCCAAGTGCGAGCAGCACAGCCAGCAACTGGCCTGCGTGATGATCACCTACCCCAGCACGCACGGCGTGTTCGAAACCCAGGTGAAGGAGCTGTGCGCCCTGGTGCACCAGCACGGCGGCCGCGTCTACGTCGACGGCGCCAACATGAACGCCCTGGTCGGTGTGGCCGCGCCGGGCGAGTTCGGCGGCGACGTCAGCCACCTGAACCTGCACAAGACCTTCTGCATCCCGCACGGCGGCGGCGGCCCAGGCGTTGGCCCGGTGTGCGTCGTCGAAGACCTGGTGCCCTACCTGCCCAGCCTGCCCGGCCAGGGCGACGTCGCGCTGGCCACCGCCGCCGGCCAGGTCGGCCCCGTCAGCGCCGCGCCTTATGGCAACGCCGCCGTGCTGCCTATCAGCTGGATGTACATCCGCATGATGGGCGCGGCCGGTCTGCAGCACGCCACCGAGGCGGCGATTCTCAGCGCCAACTACATCAGCAAACGCCTGGCGCCGCACTACCCCACGCTCTACGCCAGCGCCAACGGGCATGTGGCGCACGAGTGCATCCTGGACCTGCGCAGCCTGAAGGACAGCAGCGGCGTCATGGCCGAAGATGTGGCCAAGCGCCTGGCGGATTACGGCTTTCATGCGCCGACGCTGTCGTTCCCGGTCGCCAACACGCTGATGGTCGAGCCGACCGAGAGCGAAACGCGCGAGGAGCTGGACCGCTTCATCGACGCCATGATCGCCATCCGCGGCGAGATCCGCCGCATCGAGGCGGGCGAGTGGTCACAGGACGACAACCCGCTCAAGAACGCTCCGCACACCGCCGAGAGCCTGCTGACCGCCGACTGGCCCCACCCCTACCCGCGCGAGTTGGGCGGTGCGCTGGCGCAGCGCCTGCCCGGCAGCGTGAAGTACTGGCCACCGGTCGGCCGCGTTGACAATGTCTACGGTGACCGCAACCTGTTCTGCAGCTGCCTGCCCGTTGAGGAATTGGCTTGAGCGCAACGGCCGTCACGGTGCGGCGCGTGGACTACCGCGCCGACACCGACCGCACGGCCTTGGTGCAGCTGCTCGACGCCTACGCGCGCGACCCCATGGGCGGCGGTGAACCCTTGCCGTCCGAGGTGCGCGAGCGCCTGTGCGACGACCTGGCCGCGCACCCGCTGGCGGCCAGCTTCATCGCCTGGCAGGGCGATGCGCCCGTGGGCTTGGCCAACTGTTTTGAGGCCTATTCCAGCTTCAAGGCCCGGCCGCTGCTCAACGTGCACGACCTGGTGGTGCTGCCCGCCCAGCGCGGCGCCGGCATCGGACAGGCGCTGCTGGCGGCCTGCCAAGCCCATGCGGCCGAGCGCGGCGGCTGCAAGCTGACGCTGGAGGTGCTCTCGGGCAACCAGCGCGCACTGCGCAGTTACGAGCAGTTCGGCTTTGCGCCGTATACGCTCGACCCGCGCGCAGGCCAGGCGCTGCTGCTGCAGAAGTGGTTGTGAGCGCGCCCGCTGGCGCCCTTGCTGGCGCCGCCGGGTGGCGGATGGTTTACTATCTATTTAATAGCTATAAGCGATTTGTCCACACCGGCCAAAGCCATTTTTGTCATGAAATCACCGACTGAGTCTTCCACCTGGCAACCCGGCGCCTGGCGCCACCGCCCGGCGCGCCAGATGCCGGCCTACCCCGACCTGGCGGCGCTGGACGCCGCCTGCGCCCAGTTGCGCCAGTTCCCGCCGCTGATCTTCTCCGGCGAGGTGCAGGCCTTGCGCACGCAGCTGGCCGAAGTGGCGGCCGGCCGCGCCTTCCTGCTGCAGGGCGGCGACTGCGCCGAAAGCTTCGACACCCTGGACGGCGAAGCCGCGCGCGAAACCTTCCGCGTCATGCTGCAAATGGCCGTGGTGCTGACCTACGCCGCCGCGCGCCCGGTGGTCAAGGTTGGGCGCATCGCCGGCCAGTACGCCAAACCGCGCTCGGCCGACACCGAAACCCAGGGCGGCCTCACCCTGCCCAGCTACCGCGGCGACATCGTCAACGGCGCCGCCTTCACCCCCGAGGCGCGGGCGCCACAGCCCGAACGCCTGCTGCGCGCCTATTCCGCCAGCGCCGCCACGCTGAACCTGCTGCGCGCGCTGGCCCAGGGCGGTTTTGCCGACCTGCACCAGTTGCACGGCTGGACGGCCGATTTCGTGCGCGCCAGCCCGCAGGGCCAGCGCTACCAGGAGCTGGCCGACCGCATTGGCGAAACCCTGGCCTTCATGGCCGCCTGCGGTTTCACCTCCGAGAACACGCCGCAGCTGCGCGAAGTGGCCTTCTACACCTCGCACGAGGCGCTACTGCTGCCCTACGAAGAAGCCCTGACCCGGCGCGACGCCGCCGCCACGCCTGGCGCCGATGCGCGCTGGTTCGGCGCCTCGGCCCACATGCTGTGGCTGGGCGAGCGCACGCGCCAGTTGGACGGCGCCCACATCGAATACCTGCGCGGCATCGCCAACCCGGTGGGCGTGAAGATTGGCCCCAGCGCCACGCCGGACGACGTGCTGGCCCTGCTCGCCGCGCTCGACCCGGCGCGCGAGCCCGGCCGCGTGGTGCTGATCACGCGCATGGGCGCCGGCCAACTGCCGGCCAAGCTGCCGCCGCTGCTGGCCGCCGTGAAAGCCAGCGGCCACGCCGTGGTCTGGAGCTGCGACCCCATGCACGGCAACACCGTCACCAGCGCGCACGGCGTGAAGACGCGCGACTTCGGCCAGGTGGTGCGGGAAGTGCGCGAGTTCTTCGACGCCCACGCCCAGGCGGGCACCGTGGCCGGCGGCCTGCACGTCGAGCTCACGGGCCAGGACGTCACCGAATGCCGGGGCGGCGGCCAGAACCTGACCGACGACAGCCTGCAGGCGCGCTACACCAGCGCCTGCGATCCGCGCCTGAACGGCTCGCAAAGCCTGGAGCTGGCTTTCCTGGTGGCCGATTTGCTCAAGGCGCAGCGCGGCGGTGCAATGAAAAGCATAGCTAAAACCTGAAATTTCACGCCGACAACGGGGTTTTTTGTTCAGAATCGGGGGGGCGCGGAATGGCCCCCGCGGCGTGCGCCAAGCGCCGCCGGCTGGCGATGCTGCGCAAGGTTTATAAAGCAAGCATGCCGCGCCCCACCCTCGCCGACCCACACCGCCACCCCGGCGCCATCACCGAGGTGCGTGGCATCCAGGTTGGCCACAGCACCGACACGCGACGCCCCACCGGCTGCAGCGTGGTGCTGGCGCCCCAGGGCGCGGTGGGTGGGGTGGACGTGCGCGGCGCGGCGCCCGGCACGCGCGAAACCGACCTGCTCGACCCCGCCAACACCGTCGGCGTGGTGCACGCCGTGCTGCTGTCCGGCGGCAGCGCCTGGGGCCTGGCCGCCGCCGGCGGCGTGATGCGCTGGCTGGAAGCGCGCGGCATCGGCCTGGCCGTGGGCGCGGCGCCGGGCCAACGGGTGCCCATCGTGCCCGGCGCCGTGCTGTTCGACCTGCACGTCGGCGACGCCCGCATCCGCCCCGACGCCGACGCCGGCTGGGCCGCCTGCGAGGCCGCCGTGGGCAAGGGCGCCGCCTTGGCCGAAGGCAATGTCGGCGCCGGCAGCGGCGCCGTGCTGGGCAAGATGTTCGGCATGGAGTTCGCCATGAAGGGCGGCATCGGCCACGCCGCCCTGTGCCTGGGCGGCGTCACCGTGGGCGCCCTGGTCGCCGTCAACGCCCTGGGCGACGTGCGCGACGAACACGGCCGCCTGCTGGCCGGCGCCCGCGCACCCGGCGGCACGACCTTGCGCGACACGCGCCGCGCCCTGCTGGCCGGCGAGCCCCCGCTGTCCATCCTGGCCGGCACCAACACCACCATCGGCGTCGTCGCCACCGACGCGCGCCTCACCAAGGCCGAGGCGCGGCGCCTGGCCACGGCCGGCCACGACGGCCTGGCGCGCGCCATCAACCCGGTCCACACCCAGTCCGACGGCGACACCTTGTTCGCCCTGGGCACCGGCCAGGCCGAGGCGCCCTCGCCCGGGCTGAACGTGCTGGCCACCCTGGCCGCCGAGGCCGTGGCGCGGGCCAGCGTCAACGCCGTGCGCGCCGCGCGCGGGCTGCGCCTGGGCACGCTGTGGCTGCCGGCGGCGTGCGACCTGGAGCCGAGCACATGAACACCTTGCGCATGCGCTCGGGCCGCCTCGTCCGCTGGCTGTGCCAGCTGCTGTGGGTGCTGGCCCTGGTGGCCGGCGCCGCGCACGCCGCCACCGAAGCGCCAGTGCCGCTGAGCGACGCCATCAAGGGCGCCCGCGACGGCCTGGCCGCGGCCGAGCTGAACGACACGCAGCGCGAGACCGCCACCGCCCAGCTGAACGCCGCCGCCGCGCTGGAAAAAGAGTCCGACCGCCTGGCCAACGATCTGGCCAGCCTGAACAAGCAAGCCGACGCGCCGGTGCCCGAGGCCCCGCCGCCGCTGACTCCGGCGCGGCGCCAGGAGCAGCTCGCGCTGTGGGTCTCGCGCCTGGGCCACAACCCCGGCGTCAGCGTCCTGGAGCGCCTGCTGATCCAGGAGCGCAACGCCAGCACCGGCCTGAAGGAGCGCATCGACACCGCCGCCAACCAGCTGGCCGAGCTGATCTCGCGCCCCGGCCAGATGCTCGACCAGATGTCCGAGCTGCGCCGCCGCGCCGACGACAGCGCCGGCGACCCGCCGGCCGAAGCCAACGAGCCCGCCGCACTGCTGGCCGTGCGCAAGCTGCACCGCGCGGCCGAACACCGGCGCGCCCTGACCGAGCTGGCCCTGCACGAAGCCCAGCAGACCACCGCCACCAAGCGCCAGCAGCAATTGGAAGTGCAACTGCAAACGCTGCGCCAGGAAGAAACCCTGCGCGCCGAGCGCATCCACTGGCTGAACCAACGCATCGTGGTGGAAAGCCTGCGCCACCTGCGCGACCAGGCCAGCCAGCAGCAACTGATGGCCGAGACCCCCGAGGCGGTTCAAGATCCGCGCATCGGCGCGCTGGCCAAGCGCAACGCCGAGCTGGCCGAGCTGCTGTACGCCGAAACCACTCGCCTGTCCGAAGAGCGCAACACCCTGGCCGGCTACGAGCGCGAGCGCGACCAGATGAGCGCCGGGCTGCGCGACACCCAGGCCCGCCTGCGCCTGGGCGGCAACAGCGCCGCCATCGGCCATTGGCTGTGGCAGCAGCGGCTGGCCCTGCCCTCGCTGAACGCCGTGGCCGCCAAGCGCAAGAGCGTGCAGCGCGACGCGGCCGAGCTGCGCCTGCGCCTGTACAACAACACCGAGGCCCGCTACGGGCTGACGCACGACGCCGGCGGCGGCGGCGCGCAGGTGCTGGGCGACCCGGAGGCTGCCAGCCCGGCCCAGGCCGCGGCTTCCGCCCCCAGCGCCGCCGAGATCGAGCGCCTGGCGCCCTGGCAGGCCAGCCAGATCGATCTGCTCGACCAGCTCGATCCGCTGTCGCGCCGCCGCATCACGGTGCTGGAGCAGAGCGACGCCGCACTGCACGCCATCGTGCAGCGCGGCACCGAGCTGCGCCAGTTGATGGCGCGCGAGCTGCTGTGGATTCCCAGCCACCACCGCATCAACGCGCAATGGCTGGACGAATGGCAAGGCCAGGCGCGCGACCTGGCCTTGCTGCCCCCGGCGCTGGCGGCCGGCGCGCGCGCCGTGGCACGCGATATCGCCGACGACCTGCTGCCCTACCTGGCGCTGGCCGCCGTGCTGCTGGGGCTGATCGCTCTGCGGCTGCGCGCGCCCAGGCATCTGCGCACCATCGCCGTCGAAGTGCGCGACTTCTCCCAGGACCGTTTCGCCCTCACCCTGCAGGCCATCATGTGGACGGTGCTGATGGCCCTGCCCGTGGCGGCCACCGCCCTGGGCCTGGGCTGGACGCTGCAGGCCGCTGGCGCGCGCCAGTCGGCCGATCTGGAGGCCCTGGGTCATGCCATCGTGCAGATGACGCCCCCGCTGCTGCTGGTCGGCCTGCTGAGCGCGCTGTGCCGGCCCGACGGCATGGCCGACGTGCACCTGGTCTGGCCGGCCACCCGGGTCGCGGTGTTGCGCCGTGCCTGGCCGCTGTTCGCGCTGATCGTGCTGCCCACCATCCTGGTGACCTTGCTGGCGCTGAACCGCAACGTGAACGCCACCATCAGTACCCAGGCGCGCCTGGCCGTGATGGTGCTGGCGCTGGGCCTGGCCGCGCTGCTGTGGTGGATCCTGCACCAACGGCCGACGGCCAGCGGCGGGCAGCGGCCGCGCTGGTTTCGACTGGTCGGCTGGCTGGGGCCGCTGGCCTGCGCCATGGCCTTTCCGCTGGCGGCGCTGGGCTACGTGTTCACCGCCACCGTCATGCTGGGCGCCCTGCTGACCAGCCTGGTGGTGGTGCTGGGCGTGTCCATCGTCAATGGCCTGCTGATGCGCTGGCTGCTGCTGAGCGAGCGCGGCTTGGCCCTGAAACGGCTGCGCGCCCAGCACAGCGCGGCCAGCAGCGGCGTGGCCGACGTGGAGGCTGGCGAAACCCCGCCCGACCTGCAGAGCGAGCTCAGCCTGGTCTCCGTCAGCGCCCAGTCGCGCCGGCTGCTGCGCTTGCTGCGTGTGCTGCTGCTGGTGGTGGGCCTGGCCTGGGCCTGGTCCGACGTGCTGCCGGCGCTGCTGCGTCTGGACAGCGTGCTGCTGTGGAGCACCTCCGACACCGACGCGGCGGGCAAACCCATCACCGTCGCGGTCAGTCTGATGGGCCTGTTGAGCGGGCTGGCCCTGTTGCTGCTGACCTTCAGCCTGGCGCGCAACCTGCCCGGCCTGCTGGAGCTGCTGCTGATCCCGTCGAGCCACGTCAGCGCCGCCACCCGCTACACCGTCACCACGCTGGCGCGCTACGTGGTCAGCATCGCCGGCACGGTGGCCGCGTTCGGTCTGTTCGGGCTGCGCTGGGGCCAATTGCAGTGGATGGCCGCCGCGCTGACCGTGGGCCTGGGTTTCGGGCTGCAGGAAATCTTCGCCAACTTTGTCTCCGGCCTGATCCTGCTGGTGGAGCGGCCGTTTCGCGTCGGCGACACCATCACCATCGGCGAGCTGAGCGGCACCGTGACCCGCATCCGCACCCGCGCCACCACGGTGCTGGACTACGACAACAAGGAAATCGTCATCCCCAACAAGACCTTCATCACCGGCCAGGTCACCAACTGGACGCTGAGCGACAACGTCACGCGCCTGATCATCAACGTCGGCGTGGCCTACGGCAGCCCACCGGCGCGCGTGCGCGAGCTGCTGCTGCGCGCGGCGCACGAAAACCGCCAGGTGCTGGCCGACCCGGCCCCCACTTGTTGGTTCATGACCCTGGGCAACAGCACGCTGGACTTCGAGCTGCGCGTGTACGTGGCGGCCCTGGGCGATCGCCTGGCCGCCCGCAGCGACCTGAACCAGCGCATCACCGAGCTGATGGGCGAGGCCGGCATCGAGATCGCCTTCCCACAGCTCGACGTGCACGTGCGCGACCTGCCCGAGCCGCGCCGCGCCGCGCCCGACCTCCCCCCCGCCCCCGCACCCACGCCTGCCCCATGATCGGACCTGTTCGTCGCACCCTCACCCTGTGGTTCCTGTCGATCCGCGACATGCTGGCCTCGGCCGGGCCGGTGGCCCTGCTGGCCGTCGGCGTGCTGGTCGGCGCCTACTGGTGGCTGGACCCGCAGCCGCCCAAGACCGTCATCCTGGCCACCGGCCCGACCGGCGGCGCCTACGCCGAATTCGGCCAGCGCTACGTGCAGGCCCTGGCGCGCGACGGCATCACCGTGCAGCCGCTGCCCAGCGAAGGCTCCCAGACCAATCTTCAGGCGCTGCGCGAAGGCCGCGCCAATGTGGCTTTCGTGCGCGGCGGCAGCGCCGACCCGAGCGCCGACGGCGAAGCCGGCATCACCTCGCTCGGGGCCTTGTTCTACGAAGCCATTTGGGTGTTCTATCGGCCGGAGGCCGGCGCCAACAAACCCAAGAAAGCTATAAAAAAGATAGTTGAAGAGCCGCAGCCCCTGCACATCCTGTCGCAACTGAAGGGCCTGCGCGTGAACATCGACCGGCCCGGCAGCGGGGTGCCCGAGATGCTCGATCGCCTGCTGCAGGCCAATGGCATGGGCCTGGGCGACCTGGTCACCAGCGAGCTGCCCGCGCCCGCCGCCGCCGAGGCACTGCAAGGCGGCCTGATCGACGCCATGGTGCTGGTCAGCGCCGAATCCCCGCTGGTGCGCCAGTTGCTCGGCACGCCCGGCATTGCCCTGCTGGACGTGAGCCAATCCGACGCCTACGCGCGGCGCTTTCCCTTCTTGCAGCCGGTGACCCTGCCGCGCGGCGTGGTCGATCTGGCGGCCGACGTGCCGCCGCACGACGTCAACCTGCTGGCCGCCACCACCTCGCTGCTCACGCGCGAGGACACCCACCCGGCTCTGCGCCAGCTGTTCGCCCAGGCCGCGCAGAACGTGCACAGCGGCGCCGGCTGGTTCCACCGCGCGCGCGACTTCCCCAACACCCGCACCAGCGAGCTGCCGGTCAGCCCCGAGGGCGACCGCGCCATCAACGGCCGCCCGCCGTTCTGGCAGCGCTACCTGCCGTTCTGGGCCAGCAACCTGCTGGAACGCATGTGGCTGGTGATCGGCGGCTTGATCGTGCTGCTGCTGCCGCTGTCGCGCGTGGTGCCGCCGCTGTACACCTACCGGGTGCGACAGCGCGTGTTCCGCTGGTACGCGCGGCTGCGCCACATCGAGGCCCGGCTGGACGAAGGTCTGGGCCAGCGCGACGAACTGCTCAACGAGCTGGACGAGCTGGACCGCGTGGCCAACCAGATCACCGTGCCGCTGGCGCACGCCGAGGAGCTGTTCACGCTGCGCAACAACATCGACGCCGTGCGCCGCCGCCTGCTGCACAAGCGGCCGACCGAACCCTCAGGGGACTGAGGATTTGGCAGGCCGCGGCCAGGGGTTCATCGGTCGGTCAATAAGTCCAAAACACCTGTTGCAGGGCCGCCGCGTCGCTGACCCGGGTCAGCGCCAGCGCCGCCAGCAGGCGCGCGCGCGGCGGGTTCTGGTCGTCGCAGACCACGCTGTCCAGCGCGTCGTCGTCGAAGCTGGCGTTGCGGATCACCGGGCCGGCGCCCACGCGCGAGGCGCGCACCAGGTGCACGCCGCGCGCACGCAAGCCCTCGAACACCGGCCGCAGCGACTGCGGCACGGTGCCGCCCCCAAAACCGGCGTGCACGATGGCGCGCGCGCCGGCCGCCGCCCAGGCCTGGTAGGGCTCGGGACGCTGGTTGCCGTGGCTGGTGACCACCCCAACCAGGGGCAGCGCGTCCAACGCCCCGGCGTCGAATTGGCTGTGCGTGGTGTGCGGCCGCGTCACCGCGCGGTACCAGCGCGGCGCGCCCTCCAGCACCAGGCCCAGCGCGCCGTGCGGCGAGGCGAAGGCGTTCACGTGCAGGGCGTGCACCTTGGCCACGTCGCGCGCGCTGTGGATGTCCTCGTTCATCACCACCAGCACGCCGCGCCCGCCAGACGACGGGTGCGCCGCCACCGCCACCGCCTGCAGCAGGTTGGCCGGACCGTCGGCGGCCAGTGCCGTGCCCGGCCGCATGGCGCCGGTGAGCACGATCGGCTTGGCGCTGGGCACGGTGAGGTGCAGGAAATACGCCGTTTCCTCCAGCGTGTCGGTGCCGTGCGTGACGACCACGCCGTCCACGTCCGGCTGGGCGCACAGCTCGGCCACGCGGCGCGCCAGGCGCAGCAGCAGCGCGTCGGTGAAATCCACCGAATCGATCTGCAGCAGTTGCTCGGCGTGCAGCTCGGCCAAAAGCCCCAGGCCTGGCACGGCGGCGACCAGGTCGGCGGCCGACACCACCGCCGCGCGGTAAGCGGCCGAGGGGGCACCGGCTTCGGCGACACCCGCGCCGGCGATGGTGCCGCCGGTGCCGACCAGGGCAATGCGGGGCAGGGAGGAGGCGGTGGCGAGGGGCATGGGCGCGATTGTCGGTCAAGCCGTGTGCCCAGCCGATGCGCGCCCTGCAGGCCAGGCCCCGCCTGGCTACACTGGCCTTTTGCCCACCGAACGGAAAGCCGCCATGCCCGCCGCGTTCGCCCCCCTGCGCTCCACCTTGCTTGCCCTGGCCCTGGCCGCCCCGCTGGCCGGCCACGCCGCCCTGAAACCGGGCGACGCCGCGCCCAGCTTCCAGACCCCGGCCGCCCTGGCCGGCGCGAGTTTTGATTTCGACCTGGCCGCCGCGCTGAAAAAAGGGCCGGTGGTGCTGTACTTCTACCCCAAGGCCTTCACGCACGGCTGCACCATCGAGGCCAACGCCTTTGCCGAGGCCACGCCGCGGTTCGCCGCGCTGGGCGCCAGCGTCATCGGCATGTCGCACGACGACATCGACACGCTCAAGCGCTTCTCGCGCGAGGCCTGCCGCGACAAGTTCGCCGTCGGCTCCGACCCGCAGGCGCGCATCATCAAGAGCTACGACGCCGGCTCGCTGCTGCCCGGCATGGCCAGCCGCATCTCCTACGTGGTCGGGCAGGACGGCAAGATTGCCTTCGCGCACGAAGGCAGCAACCCGCTGCGCCACGTCGAGGAAACCTTCAAGGCGGTCGAAAAACTGCGCCAGACGCGGCCCTGAACGCCCTTGCGCGCCGGCCCGGCGCCCCCAGATGCTTCTTTTCGGCTCCTTTCTCAGCCGCCCACGCCTCTTTTCCTCATGGACATCGCCCAGTCGCTGCAAACGCTGCTCGCGGAACACGCGCTGGCGCTGCTGTTTCTCAACATCCTGCTGGAGCAGGCCGGCCTGCCGATCCCGGCCTACCCCTCGCTGATCGTGGGCGGCGCCGTGGCGCAATCCGGCCACGGGCCGACGTTGGCCCAGGTCATGGCCGCGGGGGTGCTGGCCTGCGTCGTGGCTGACCTGCTGTGGTACGGCATGGGCCGGCGCCACGGCGCCCGCCTGATGCGCGGCATCTGCCGCATCTCGCTGTCGCCCGACACCTGCGTGCGCAAGAGCACGCACCTGTACCACCAGCTCGGCCCGCGCCTGCTGCTGGTGGCCAAGTTCCTGCCCGGCGCCGGCGCGCTCACCACCTTGATGGCCGGCAGCGCGCGCACACGCCTGTGGGTGTTTCTGCTGTACGACGCGGCCGGCGCGGCCATCTGGGTCGGCTCGGGCCTGATGCTGGGCGTGTTCTTCGAGGACGCGGTGACGGTACTGCTGCGCCTGCTGACCACCTACGTGGTGCCCGGGCTGGTGGCCCTGGCCGCGGCCTTCGGGCTGTACCTGCTGTGGAAATGGGCGATGCGCCAGCACGTCATCCGCCGCAGCGCGCGCGTGCCGCGCCTGCAGGTCAAGGATCTGCTGGACTTGCAAACCAGCGGCCGCCCCCACCTGGTGCTGGACGTGCGCCCCGAAAGCGCCGAGGAAGACGGCATCCCCGGCGCCGTGCGCATGCGCCTGAACGCACGCGCGGCCGAGCTGATCGGCCTGCCGCCCGACCAACCCATCATCGTCTACTGCGAATGCCCGCGCGAAGTCTCGGCCGCCTACCTGGCCGAGCGCATTCTCAGCACCGGGCGCGGCGAGGTGTACGCGCTGGCGGGGGGCTTGCGGGCGTGGCGGGAGGCGCAGGAGCCAGCGACCCCGACGCCGCCCGAGTTGCCGCCGCCCCTGTCGGGGGTTGGCGCGGTCTGACGCACGTCGCGCCTCCCGGGCCTGTCAACGCGGCGGCGCCTGCGCCACCCGCCGCGCCACCTCCTCGCCGATGGCCAGGCAGCTGGTCAACCCAGGCGATTCGATGCCCAGCAGGTTGATGAGCCCCGGCACGCCGTGCTCGCGCGGGCCCTGGATGAGGAAATCGGCCGCCGGCTCGCCCGGGCCGGTGAGCTTGGGGCGCAGCCCGGCGTAGCCCGGCTGCAGGCCACCATCCCTCAGTTGCGGCCAGTAGCGGCGCACCTCGGCGTAAAACAGCTCGGCCCGGGCGGGATCGACCTGCAGATCTTCCGGCGAATCGACCCATTGCACGTCGGGGCCGAACTTGACCTGGCCACCCAGGTCCAGCGTCAGGTGCACGCCCAGGCTGGGCGAATCGCGCTCCACCACCGGGTAGATCAGGTGGCTGAACGGCGCGCGGCCGGCCAGGGTGAAGTAGTTGCCCTTGGCCCAGCGCGTGGGCAGCGGTGGCCGGTGCGCGGGCGCCAGGCCCTGCGTGCGGTGCGCCAGCGCAATGGCGCCCAGGCCGGCGGCATTGACCACCGTGCGGGCCTGCAGCCGGGTCTGCTCGCCGGCCCCGTTGACTTCCAATTCGATAGCACCTTCGGAAGCACCCACGCCGACCCGAAGCGATTCGACCTCGGATTGCACGGCCAGCATGCCGCCCGCGTGCTCCAGATCGCCCAGCAGCGTCAGCATCAGGCCATGGCTGTCCACGATGCCGGTCGAGGGCGACAGCAGCGCGGCCTGGCATTCCACCGTCGGCTCCAGCGCCCGCGCCTCGTCGCGTGTCAGCCAACGCAGATCGGTCACGCCGTTGGCCGCGGCGCGCTGCTCGATGGCCCGCAGCTCCCGCGCCTGCGCCTCGTTGGCGGCCACGATGAGCTTGCCGCAGCGCCGGTGCGCGATGGCGCGCTCGGCGCAGTAGGCGTACAGCAGTTGCTTGCCGTGCACGCACAGGCGGGCTTTCAGTGAACCCTTCGGGTAGTAGATGCCGGCGTGGACGACCTCGCTGTTGCGCGAACTGGTGCCGGTGCCGATGGCCTCGGCCGACTCCAGCAGCATCACCTCGCGCCCGGCCAGGGCCAGCGCGCGCGCCACCGCCAGCCCCACCACGCCAGCGCCCACGACCACGGTGTCCACGGTATCCATCTGTCGCTCTTCCCCAAGCCAAGTTGCGCGCCGCCCACGGCCCGCCAGACCGTGATCGTAATGCGCTTCAGGCCGGGAAACCGCGCAGCACCCGCACCGCGTTGTCGCCCAATTCGACGGCCGCGTAGCCGCCTTCCAGCACCAGGACCGTCGGCAGGCCCAGGCGCGCCAGCCGCGTGCCCAGGCGGGTGAAATCGGTGGCTTGCAGCGCGAAGGTGGAAATCGGGTCACCGGCGAAGGTGTCCAGGCCCAGCGACACCACCAGCGCGTCGGCCTGGTGCCGCGCGATGCGGGCGCAGGCCAGCTCCAGCGCCTCGAACCAGGCCGCCACGCCGCTGCGCGCGGGCAGCGGCAGATTCAGGTTGCAGCCGGCGCCGGCACCGGTGCCGGTTTCGTCGGCGTGGCCCAGGTAGAACGGGTATTCGGTGCGCGGATCGCCGTGGAGGCTGACGAACAGCACGTCGGCGCGGTCGTAAAAGATGGCCTGCGTGCCGTTGCCGTGGTGGTAGTCCACGTCCAGCACCGCCACGCGCGCCGCGCCGCTGGCACGCAAGGCCTCGGCCGCCACGGCGGCGTGGTTGACAAAGCAGTACCCGCCCATGAAATCCGGCCCCGCGTGGTGGCCGGGCGGCCGCGTGGCGCAGAACACGGTGCGTTCGCCGCCCAGCAGATCGCGCGCCGCGCTGGCCGCCGCGTCGGCCGCCGCTTTGGCCGCGGCCCAGGTGCCGGCCGACAGGGGCGAGCCGTTGTCCATCGAATACAGGCCCAGGCGCGCGGTGAAATTGGCCGGCTCAAGATCGCTGCGCAGCGTGCGCACCGGCCACACCGACGGAAAGGGCTGCACGCCGGCGTTGGCGGCGTCCAGCGCCAGCCATTGCTCCCACGCCGTTCGCAAAAAGTCGAGGTAGCGCGCGGTGTGCACCCGCGCCAGCACCGGCGTGCTGTCGACATCCGGCGTGTGCAGGGCATGGCCCTCGGCGCGCAGGGCGGCCTGCACGAACTCGGCCCGACGCGGGCTCTCGAAGCAGGGCACGCGTTCGCCGCGAAAAAACTCGTGCGCGGGCGCGTGCAAGGCTTGCTGCTCGGTGACGTAGATCCGCATGGGGCGACAATCCAGAGGTGGCGGGATGAAGCCGCGCAGTATGGCAGGGCCCCCTGGTCGGGCGCCGACGGTGTGGCGTCGTCACCGCCCAAGGAGTTGTCACGCATGAAATGTTCCGCCCTCTTCCCGGTGCTGATGGCCGCTGGCGTGCTGGCCGGTCCGGTGTGGGCGCTGAGTCCGCAAGCGCTGAAGGCCGAGCAGCAACGCATCGCCGCCGAAACCCAGGCCGCGCGCGCCAGTTGCCAAAAGCTCGACGGCAACGCCAAGACCATCTGCCTGGCCCGCGCCCAAGGCGATGAGCGGGTCGGCAAGGCCGAATTGCGGGCGCGCCACCAGCCCACCGCCAAGCACCTGTACCAGGCGCACCTGGCCCGCGCCGAGGCCGACTACGCCGTGGCCCGGCAGCGCTGCGCCGCTCTGGCCGACGCCCCGAGGAAGGTGTGCCGCCAGGACGCCCAGGCCGCCTACGTCACCGCGCGCGAGAACGCCAAGGTGGCCCGGGCCGTGGCCGCGCCGGGCCAGACGCGCCTGGAGAAAGCGGCCAACGTGGCCGAGGTGCGCCAGGCCGCCGCGGCCCGCAAGAACGACGCCAACCACCAGGCCGCCGTGCGGCGCTGCGAGGTGCTGGCCGGCGACGCCAAGACGGCCTGCGTGAGCGAGGCCCAGCGCCAGTTCGGCAAGCAGTAGGCCCGCCCACCGCTGCTCAGCGCAGCAAGGTGGCGCGCGGCGCGAAGCCGTGGTTCAGCGGCCCCAGGCCCTGCCCGGTCTTGACCCGGGCACCGGCGTGGATCGCCTGCAGCACGTAGCCGTGCGCGGCCTGCACGGCGGACACCAGGGGCATGTCTTGCGCCAGAAAGGCCGCCACGGCCGAGGACAGCGTGCAGCCGGCCCCGTGCAGGTTGCGCGTGGGCACGCGCGGCGCGTGCAAGGTCAGCGGTTCGGCGCCGGGCTGCAACAGCACGTCGTGCACCTGCTCGCCGGGCAGGTGCCCGCCCTTCAGCAGCACGGCGCGCGCGCCCAGCGCCAGCAGGGCCTGGGCCGCGGCCGGCATGTCGGCGGCGGTGGACACCGGGCGGCCCAGCAGCAGCGCCGCTTCGTCCAGGTTGGGGGTGATCAGCTGCACGCGCGGAAACAGCTCCGCCACCAGCGCCCGCACGGCCGGCGGCTCGATCAGCGGCGCGCCGCTGGCGCTGACCATCACCGGATCCAGCACCACCCGGGACAAACGGTGGCGGTCGATGGCGGCGGCCACCACCTCGACGATGGGCTCCGCGTGCAGCATGCCGATCTTCACCGCGTGCACGCCGATGTCGTCGAGCACGGTGTCGATCTGCGTGGCCAGGAACTCAGGCGGCGGCGCGTGAATGCCGGCCACGCCCTGGGTGTTTTGCGCCGTCAGCGCGGTGATGGCGCTGAGCCCGAAGCAGCCCAGGGCGGCGAAGGTCTTCAGATCGGCCTGGATGCCGGCGCCGCCGCCCGAATCCGAGCCGGCGATGGTCAGCACCCTCAGGTACTGCTGGATCGGCACCCCGGGGCTCATGCGCCGCGCTCCAGCGTGGGGTGCGGCAGCGCCGGCACCGGCAGGCGCGGCGCGGCGCGGCCGGCGCCCAGGGCGGTCTGCCAGGTGGGCACGGTGCGCGCCGGGTCTTCGCCCAGCCCGCGCACCACGCAGACGCCGGCGGCGCCGCTGCGCGCGGCCTCCTGCAACTGATCCGGCGCCAGGATGCCGCCGATGGCCACCACCGGGCGGGCGGCCATGTGTACCCACCAGGCCAGGTTGTCCAGGCCCTGGGGCCGCCAAGGCATGTCCTTGGTCAGGGTGGGCCAGACCGGGCCGCAGGCCAGGTACCACGGCGCCAGGGCGCGCGCGCGGCACAGCTCCCACAGGCTGTGGCTGCTGATGCCCAGTTGCAGGCCGCTGGCGGCCAGTTCGGCGCGGCCGGCCGGGCCCAGCGCCAGCAGGTCTTCCTGCCCCAGGTGCACGGCGGGGGCGCCCAGCTCGGCGGCCAGGCGCCAGTGGTCGTTGACGACCAGGGTGGCGCCGCCGGCTCGGCAGGCGGCCAGCGCCTGGGTGACCGAAACCCGCAGCGCGGCGTGCCAGGCGGCGTCGGGCGTGGGCGGCGTCTTGATGCGCAACTGCACGGTGTGCACGCCGGCTGCCACCACCTGGCGCACGCGCTCGGGGCTGTCGACGATGGCGTAGATTCCCAGGTCGATAGGCCGGTGGTCGGCGTCCGATCTTCCTAGGTCGCTATCAAAAACGAAGTTTTCAGAAAACTCATCGGCCCAGCTCAGCACCGGCATTCCGGCCGGATCGGCGGCCAGCCCGGCCCGCGCCGCCACCGGCCCGGCGCCCTGCCCGGCCGGGTAGCCGTGGCACAGCGCCCAGCGGGTCGCCATCTTGGCCAGCACCAGGGCGTCGGCGGTGACGAAACCCAGCGCCAGCGCGCTGGCCGCGCTGCTGGCAAAGGTGCAGCCGGTGCCATGGGTGTGGCGGGTGGCCACGCGCGGCAGCGCCAGCCAGCCGCTGGCCTCGGGGCTGTCGATCCAATCGCGCACCAGGCCCGAGGGGTGCGGCGCATCGTCGCCGCCGGTGATGGCCACGGCGCGCGCGCCCATGGCTTTCAGCCGCGCGGCCAGTTCGGGCACGTCGGCCACGTCAACGCCGGCCAGGCGCAGCGCCTCGCGCCGGTTCGGGGTGATCAGGGTGGCGCGCGGCAGCAACAGCTCGCGGTAGGCGCGCAAGGTGGCTTCGTCGGCGAAGGCGGCGCCGCTGCTGGCGCCCAGCACCGGGTCCACCACCAGGGGCACGGGAGCGCGTTCGCGCAGGCGATCGACCCAGCGCGCCAGCACAGCCACGTTGTCGGCGCTGCCCAGCAGCCCGGTCTTGATGGCGGCCGGCGGCAAGTCGGCGGCCAGCGCGGCCAGTTGCGCGTCGAGCAGATCGGAGGGCACCGGCGACACCCGCACAACGGCGCGCGAGTTCTGCGCCGTGACGGCGGCCACCACCGGACACAGGTGCACGCCCAGGCTTTCGGCCGCGCGCTGGTCCGCCGCCAGACCGGCGCCACCGCCCGAGTCGGTGCCGGCGACGCTCCAGAGAATCGGTTTTGCTCCTGTTTCAGGAGCTACCGTGGACGATTCCACGCCGGCCATCACGGGTTTCCGATCAAAAACGGGTTGCCCGCCACCGGCGTGGTGGCCACGGCAAAGTCCTGCTTCGCCATCACCCCCGCCAGGTAGGCAGCGCGCCCGGCCTCGATGGCCTGGCCAAAGGCGCCTGCCATGCGCACCGGGTCGGGCGACTGGCTGACGGCGCTGTTCAGCAGCACGGCGTCAAAGCCCAGCTCCATGGCCTGCGCGGCGTGGCTGGGCGCGCCAATGCCAGCGTCGATGATCAACGCCACGTCCGGCAGCCGCTCGCGCAGCAGGCGCAGCGCGAACGGGTTGACCAGCCCCTGCCCCGAGCCAATCGGCGCGCCCCAGGGCATCAGCAGCGGGCAACCCGCATCCAGCAGGCGTTTGCAGGTGACCAGATCGTCGGTGCAGTACGGAAACACCGTGAAACCATCGCGGCTGAGCTGGCGCGCCGCCTCGACCAGCTCCACCGGGTCGGGCTGCAGCGTGTATTCGTCGCCCACCACCTCCAGCTTGACCCAGGGCGTGCCGTACAGCTCGCGCGCCATCTGCGCCAGTTGCACCGCCTCGCGCGCCGTGGTGCAGCCGGCGGTGTTGGGCAGCAGGCGCGCGCCGCTGTCCTTCAGCGTGGCCTGGATCATCTGCACAAAGCCGTTGTCGCCGCCCGCGGCCAATTGGCGCTTGAGGCCCACGGTGACGATCTGGCTGCCCGAAGCGAGCATGGCCTGGCGCAGCACCTGCGGCGAGGGGTAGCCGGCGGTGCCGAGGAGAAAGCGGCTGGTCAAGGCGACGTCGCCGACGTGCCAAGGGTCGTCACCCCGGCTCAATCCGCTAACGCCCGGTGCAGTAGGTCCGGTCATACAGTTCCGAAAACTCGTTTCAACCACAAAATAATCAGCGGCATCAGCAAAACAACTCCTTGCACCAAGGCGGCGAGCGCCGCTGCCTTAGCACCGCGACGATTCCACTCCTGCTGCAATTTGGCTGATGCCCCAAAATCATTGCCATCGTCATCCAAAATCGCTGCCGGATAGCAACCGTGCTCGTCTGGTTTATCAACATATCGAACGGTTGCCGTCGCTGCGCGGTACCAACAAAAAGCCGCAAGAAGGGCAAGGAGTGCCGCCAACAGATTCATTACCTGATCGAAGTTCATCATCGCGTCTCTTACCCCCCCACAATCGGCTGAAACAGCAGCACCGCATCGCCCTCACCCAACACCCGAGCCGCACGCGCGTTGCGGGCCACGAAGTCGCCGTTGACGGCGGTGCTGACGGCTTCAGGTACGTGACCAAGCTGCTCAATCAACTGGGCCAGCGTGGTGCCTGGGGGTACGGGGTGCGGATAGCCGTCGAGCTGCAGGGTGATGGGCTGGCCGCCACCGGCCGCTGTCGGTGGTGTCGATTCTTCAGGTGAATTCATGGTGATGCCGGCGTGGAGACTTCCTCGGCAGCTATGGTTTCAGGAGTTTCCAGACCCGCCGTCCAGCCATTGTGGCGCAGCGCCGCATCGACCAGCGCGGGGGCCAGCAGCCAGCCGTGGCGGAACAGGCCGTTGATGCGCAACAGGCGCGGTGCGTGCTCGGTGCGCGGGGCGTTGTCGGGCAGCGCGGGGCGCAGGTTCACGTCCAGCTTCAGGATGCGCGCCTCGGCCAGGGCCGGCACCACGCTGTGCGCGGCGGCCAGCAGCTCGACCACGCTGCGCAGGCTGGCGGGGCTGCGGTCTTCGCTCTCGATCTCGCTGGCGCCCACCAGCACGTCGCGCGCCGTGCGCGGCACGATGTAGACGCGGTGGCGCGGGTGCAACAGGCGCACCGGGCGCGTCAGGCCGTGGCCTGGGCAATCCAGCCAGGCGACTTCGCCACGCACGCCACGCACATCGAAGATGGGCGGGGTGTGCTTTTTTTTGTGCTCGCCCCGCACGGACACATCGGGCTTGGCCCCGACGCCGCGCACGTCCACCACGGCATCAAAGGCCAACACGCGGCCATCGGCCAGACGCAGCGTGCCGCCGCCCTCGCCCGCCTCCACGGCCAACACGCCCTGACCCCAGTGCCAATCGACACCCGCCGCCCCGGCGTGCAGGGCCGCCATCACGGCCACGGTGTCGATGAAACCCTCGCCCGGCAGCTGCCAGGCGTGCGCCGGGCCTTGAATGGCGGGCTCCAGGGCGCGCAGCGCGGTGATGTCGAGCGGCTGGGCGCCCTCGGCCGGGCTGCTGAGCCGCCATTCGGGTGTGGCCACGGCGGCTTCCAGCCGTTGCAACACGCGCTGCGCCGCACCCAAATCGGCCCGGTGCGCCACCAACAGGCTGCCGCCCACCTGCACGCGCGGCTGGCCGGGCAGCGCGGCGGTGATCTGCGGCCACAAGCCCAGGGACTGCCAGCCCAGCGCCGCCACGGCGGGTTCGGCGTTGTCCAACTCGGCCAGAGGGCTGAGCATGCCGGCCGCGGTAAAGCCGGCCGCCGTGGGCACGTAGGGCTCGCCGGCCTGGCTGCGCGCCACCGGCCGCGGCCCTGTGGCGGGGTCGAACACCGAGACACGGTGCCCGGCACGCGCCAGCGCCCAGGCCAGCAAGCGGCCCAACAGGCCCGCGCCAGCGATGCCGATGTGCATGGATTCAGCCATGGTGTACTACTCTTTTCATAGCTGCCAACGATTATTTCACGCCGACATGGATTGGTTTTCTCTCAAGCCGGCTTGATCGGCACGTAAAACTCCCCGCCTTGGGCCTGGAACTCGGCGGACTTCTGGTCCATGCCGGATTTCAGCGCCTCGGCCTCGGAAATGCCCTTGGCAGCGGCGTAGTCGCGCACTTCCTGCGTGATCTTCATGCTGCAGAACTTGGGGCCGCACATGCTGCAGAAGTGCGCGGTCTTGCTGCTGTCCTTGGGCAAGGTCTCGTCGTGGAAGTCGCGCGCGGTGTCCGGGTCCAGCCCCAGGTTGAACTGGTCTTCCCAGCGGAATTCAAAGCGCGCGTGGCTGATCGCGTCGTCGCGCGCGCGGGCGCTGGGGTGGCCCTTGGCCACGTCGGCCGCGTGGGCGGCGATCTTGTAGGCAATGATGCCTTGCTTGACATCGTCGCGGTCGGGCAGGCCCAGGTGCTCCTTGGGCGTCACATAGCACAGCATGGCCGTGCCCATCCAGCCGATCATGGCCGCGCCAATGGCTGATGCAATGTGGTCGTAGCCGGGGGCGATGTCGATGGTGAGGGGCCCCAGGGTGTAGAACGGCGCCTCGTGGCAGTGCTTGATCTGCTCGTCCATGTTGGCCTGGATCATGTGCATGGGCACGTGGCCGGGGCCTTCGATCATGGTCTGCACGTCGTGCTTCCAGGCCACTTGCGTCAACTCGCCCAGGGTGCGCAGCTCCGCAAACTGGGCCTCGTCGTTGGCGTCGGATGCGCAACCCGGCCGCAAGCCGTCGCCCAGGCTGAAGGACACGTCATACGCCTTCATGATCTCGCAGATCTCTTCAAAGTGCGTGTACAAGAAGCTCTCTTGGTGGTGCGCAATGCACCACTTGGCCATGATGGAGCCACCGCGGCTGACGATGCCGGTCACGCGGTCAGCCGTCAAATGGATGAAGGGCAGGCGCACGCCGGCGTGGATGGTGAAGTAGTCCACGCCCTGCTCGGCCTGCTCGATCAGCGTGTCGCGGAACACTTGCCAGGTCAGGTCTTCGGCAATGCCGCCCACTTTTTCGAGCGCCTGGTAGATCGGCACGGTGCCGATGGGCACGGGGCTGTTGCGCACAATCCAGTCGCGCGTGGTGTGGATGTTTTTGCCGGTGCTCAGATCCATCACCGTGTCGGCGCCCCAGCGAATGGACCAGACCAGCTTCTCCACCTCTTCCTCGATGCTGCTGGTGACGGCCGAATTGCCGATGTTGGCGTTGATCTTCACGCGGAAGTTGCGGCCGATGATCATCGGCTCGATCTCGGGGTGGTTGATGTTGGCCGGGATGATGGCGCGGCCGCGCGCCACTTCGTCGCGCACAAATTCGGGCGTGATGACATCGGGCAGCACGGCGCCCATGGGGTTGCCACGGCGGCGCGCCTCGCGCTGGGGGTTGCTCAAAAATTCCTTGGCCCATTCCAGCCGGCCGTTTTCGCGCAGGGCGATGTACTCCATCTCAGGGGTGACGATGCCGCGACGCGCGTAGTGCATCTGCGTGACGTTGCTGCCGGCCTTGGCGCGGCGCGGTGGACGCTGCAGGGCGGCGGCTTCGCGGCGCAGCTGCTCGATGCGCTCGGCGTCGCGCACCTCGTGCTTGCCGCCATCGTCCAGGATGTGGGCCAGGCGGCCTTCGTAGCTTTCGGTGTCGGCGCGCTCGTCAATCCACGCCGCGCGAATCGGCGCCAGGCCCTTGCGCACGTCGATGTCCGCCTGTGGGTCGGTGTAAGGACCGGAGGTGTCGTAGAACGAGACTTCGCGCCCGTTGGTCAGCGTGACGTCGCGCACGGGCACGCGGATGTCGGCGCGGCTACCAACCATGGCGCCCTTGCGTGAGGCAGGCAGGGGCTCGCGCGTCAGCGCCAGCAGGTGGGCAAGTTTGTCGGGGGCGTTCATGGGGCGGTGTCTCCAGAGGTTCTCGGGTGGACTCCGGGGCCGCCTGCCTGTGCGTGTGGCCGACGCGTTGTCGGCACACTGGGCATGATGACCAACTCTTCCTTACGCCGGTACTAACCGGATCAAGTGAACGGGTTCGGCCCTGAATTTGGACCATCTCAGCTCGCACGACGCGGGCACCCCGGAGGCAGCTTTCATAATACCGCGAAAGGAGCTTCCCATGACCCTGTCTCGTGCCACCGTGGCGGTTTTTTCCTGTGCCGCCCTGTCCCTGGTGGGCTGCGTCACCACCGATCCGGCCAAGGACCCGCGCGTCATGGGCGGCGGCATGTCGGCCACCCGGGTGCTCGTGCGCGAAGGCCCGAAACAAGTGCAGGAAGGCCAGCTCTCGGCCGAAGCCGCGGCCTTGAAGGAAGCCGGCGCCGCCTGCAAACGCTCAGGGCTGGACCTGCGCACGCTGGACATGAAGCGCGAAGACCTCCCGGCCCGCCCAGGCCTGTTCGCCGGTCGCCCGGGCGGCATGGCCGCGTACGAGCGTGTCCAACTGACCTACGCCTGCGAGCAGTCACGGCCTTGAGCCGGGTGCGTGGCGGCTGAAATTTCGGGTTTTTTTGAGTCCGGCAGCCCCGCCCCGCTAGAGTGCAAAAATCCACGCTATAATGCAAGGCTTGTTCCCCGATAGCTCAGTCGGTAGAGCGCCGGACTGTTAATCCGTAGGTCCCTGGTTCGAGCCCAGGTCGGGGAGCCAAAACTCCAAAAAAGCCCGCTACTCAAAAGGTAGCGGGCTTTTTCCATTGGTGGCACGGGTTCTGGCCGGGGCCGCAGCCCCAAATGGTCAAACGTCCAGATCAAACACCGCCATGCTCTCCACATGCGCCGTGTGCGGGAACATGTTGACCGCGCCGGCCGCCGTGCAGCGGTAGCCAGCCTGGTGCACCAGCAGGCCGGCGTCGCGGGCCAGGGTGGCGGGGTTGCAGCTGACGTAGACGATGCGGCGCGGCGGCTGCCAGTGTTCGGCGCCGGGGGGCAGCGGTTCGGGCGCTTCGGCCCCGTCCGCCGGGTCGTCGCCCTGCTCCGCCGCCGCGTCGGCGCTGGGCAGGCCGGCGGCGCGCAGGCGCGCCTGGTGGATCGCGGCCAGGGCCTTGACCAGGGCGAAAGCTCCTTCACGTGGCGGATCGACCAGCCATTTGTCGGCGCTGCCGTCGGCCACCAGTTGCGCCGCCGTCATCTCGAACAGGTTTCTCGCTACGAATTCGGTAGCTGCCCAGGATTGTTGGACGCCGGCCTCGGCCTTGTTTCGCTCAAAATTCTCCTGGGCACGGGCGACCAGCGCCTGGCTGCCCTCCACGCCCAACACCTGGCGCGCGCGCGTGGCCAGCGGCAGGGTGAAGTTGCCCAGGCCGCAGAACCAGTCGATCACGCGTTCGTCGGGCTGGACGTCCAGCAGGCGCAGCGCGCGCGCCACCAGCACGCGGTTGATGTGCGGGTTGACCTGGGTGAAATCGGTCGGCTTGAAAGGCATGGTGACGCCGAAATCGGGCAGCGCATAGGCCAGCTCGGGGCCGCCTTCGTCCAGGCGGTGCACGGTGTCGGGGCCCTTGGGCTGCAGCCACCACTGGATCGCCTGCTCGCCACCGTGCTGGCGGGCGAAGTCGCGCAGTTGCCGCAGGTCGTGCTCGGACAGCGGCTGCAGGTGGCGCAGCACCAGGGCGGTGACCTGGTCGCCGCAGGCCAGCTCGATCTGCGGGCAGGTGTCGCGCGCTTGCAGCCCCAGGATCAGCGCGCGCAGCGGCATGAGCAGCGCGCTGACGTGGGGCGGGAGCACGTGGCATTCGCGCATGTCGGCGATGTAGCGGCTCTTGCGCTCATGAAAGCCGACCAGCACCTCGCCCTTTTTCAGCACGTGCCGCACCGACAGCCGTGCGCGCCAGCGGTAGCCCCAGGCCGGGCCTTCGATGGCGCGCAGGATCAGCTCGGGCTTGACCTTGCCCAGGTGCCACAGGTTGTCTTCCAGCACGCGCTGCTTGACGGCGACCTGGGCCGCGGCATCCACGTGCTGCATCTTGCAGCCGCCGCAGGCGCCCTGGTGCAGGCCGAAATGCGGGCAGCGTGGGCGCACGCGCAGGCTGCTGGCGCGGTGCAGCTCGGTCAGGGTGGCGGCTTCCCACTGGTTCTTGCGCCGGTGCACGTTGACCGAGACCAGCTCGCCCGGCAGCGCGCCTTCTATGAAGACGACCTTGCCGTCGGGACGGCGCGCGATGCCCTGGGCCTCGATGTCGAGGGCGTCCACGCGCAGCCAGCCGTCGGGCAGCGCGGGGGTTTCGGGCCCATCCGGTAGGACGGGCGGCATGTCCGGGGTGTCAAGGCTCATGGGCAAGAAAACGCCGGGTGGCCGGCGTCCACACATCCTGTTCAGCTATTTAATCAGGAGCAATGACGCCCCCGCGGGTGGCCGGACCGGGCCGCGCCCGGCGCCTCGGCCAGGGGGCGCCGTCAGCGCGCCGGCAGGTAGCGTGCCGGATCGACCGGCTTGCCAGAGCGGCGGATCTCGAAATGCAGCTTCACGCGGTCGGCGTCGGTGGAGCCCATTTCGGCGATCTTCTGGCCCTTCTTGACGTTTTGGTCTTCCTTGACCAGCAGCGTCTGGTTGTGCGCGTAGGCCGTGAGGAAGGTGTTGTTGTGCTTCAGGATGATCAGGTTGCCGTAGCCGCGCAGGCCCGAGCCGGCGTAGACCACGCGGCCATCGGCGGCCGCCTGCACCGGGTCCCCGGCCTTGCCGGCGATGCCCAGGCCCTTGTTCTTGGCCTCGTCGAAGCCGGCCACCACCGGGCCGCTGGCAGGCCAGATGAAGTCGACGTCGTCTCCGCCGGCCGAAGGCGGCGAGGATGGCGCTGGCGAGGGAGCCGGCGCGGCGGGCGTGGCGCCGGGCGCCGGCCTGGGCGCGGCGGCCACGGCGGCGGCGGGGGGCACCACGCGCAGCACCTGGCCAACCTCGATGCGGTTCGGGTTGTCCAGGTTGTTCCAGCGCACCACGTCGCGCCAGTTCTGGTTGTGCTCGCGGGCGATCTGCATCAGGTTTTCGCCCGACTTGACCGTGTAGTAGCCCGGTTTGCCGGCGTTCTCGGCCCCTGGCAAGGTGGCTGGGTCGATGGTGGGACGCACGGCGGCGCCGACATTGCGGTCCTCGACCGGGGCGGGAGCGGGAGCGGTGGTGGAGCAGGCGGACAACACAGCGGCCGCGGCGACGCATCCGGTGGCGATCCAAGTCTTGCGACTCGTCAATGGCATGGCAAACAATCCTCTAGCGCACTAGGCAACCCCTGATTTTAGAGGCACGAAGTTGACCGCCTCCAGAACCGTCTGCTGCACCCCCTGGCGCGACTTGTCGATGACGATCAGGGCCTGCTGGTTGCCGCCCATGGCCACCGGGGCGACGATGCGCCCGCCCACGGCCAGTTGGTCGATCCAGGCCTCGGGCACGGCCTCGCCTCCGGCGGCGGCAACGATGCCGGCGTAGGGCGCGCCCTTGGCAAAGCCGACCATGCCGTCGCCCAGGATCAGGTGCACGTTGGTGATGCGCAACGGCCGCAGGTTGGCGCGCGCTTTTTCGTGCAAATCGCGCAGGCGCTCGATGCTGTAGACCTCGGTGGCCAGTTGGCCCAGCACCACGGCCTGGTAGCCGCAGCCCGAGCCGATGTCCAGCACGCGGCCGAGCCGGCCGTTGGGGCCGCGCAGGCCGCCCTGCACCAGCAGCTCGAGCATGCGCGCGACCACGCTGGGCTTGGAGATGGTCTGGCCCAGCCCGATCGGCAGGGCCGTGTCCTCGTAGGCCTGGGGCACCAGGGCGCCATCGACGAAGTGGTGCCGGTCCACCGCGCCCATGGCGCGCAGCACCTGCGCGTCGCGGATGCCCTCGGCGGCCAGCAGCTGCACCATGCGCGCGCGCGCCGGAATGCTGTCGCGCACCAGCGGCGGTGGGTTGACGCCGCCAGACGCCGCCATGCCGGCCGCGGCGGCGACCGCCCCCACCGGGGGCCGCGCCGGTTGCGGCCGCGCCGGGGGCCGGTGGCCCTGGCCACCCCCGCCCAGCGGCAGGCGGGCCGGAAAACCCGGCCGCGGCGGCGGCGTGGCCATCAGCGGCGCCCCCCGCCCAGCATGTGGCGCAGGCCCTGCGCCCAGTAGGTCAGGGCGTCGCGGTCGGTCAGATCGACCTTCAACGGGGTGACGGCGACATGGCCTTCGGCCGTGGCGTGAAAGTCGGTGTCCTCGGCGGCGTCGGCGGCGGGGCCGGCGCCGCCGATCCAGTACATGGTTTCGCCGCGCGGGTTGGTCATGGTGATGACTTTCTCGGCCGCATGGCGGCGGCCCAGGCGGCACACGCGCGGCGGCTTCATCTGCTCGCGCGGCAAATTCGGGATGTTGACGTTCAACAGCCAGGGCTTTCCGCCTTCCAGCTGGTGCGTGCCGATGGCCTGCACCAGCTCGGCCGCCTGGGCCGCTGCCGCGTCGATATGGGCCCAGCCCTTTTCGATCTGCGAAAAAGCCAGGGCCGGGATGCCGAACAGATAGCCTTCCATGGCCGCGCCGACGGTGCCCGAGTAAATGGTGTCGTCGCCCATGTTGGCGCCGTTGTTGATACCCGAGACCACCAGGTCGGGCCGGTAGTCGAGCAGGCCGGTGAGCGCGATGTGCACGCAGTCGGCCGGCGTGCCATTGACGTAGCGAAAGCCGTTGGCCGCGCGGTACACGTACAGCGGCGCGTTCAGCGTCAGCGCGTTCGATTTGGCGCTGTTGTTGTGTTCAGGCGCCACCACCTCGACCTGCACCCCGGGCAGCGCGGCCAGGGCCGCATGCAGGGCTACCAGGCCAGTGGCCTGGTAGCCATCGTCGTTGCTGAGCAGGATATTCATGTGTGCGGGCGGTGTGTCCCGGCGATTCTAGGGGTGCCAGCGGCGTCTGGCGCCCGAATCCGGGCCGCTCGTCGCGGCAGGGACACGCGGGTTTGCCTGGGGGCTTCTATCATGGCGTGATCCGTATCCCCATCCCAAGGAGGCCTCCCCATGCACGCTTGGCTGTGCGAAAACCCCATCGGCGTCGATGCCCTGACCTGGAAGGAACTGCCCACCCCGCAACCGGCCAAGGGCCAGGTGCTGATCCGCATCCAGGCGGCGAGCCTGAACTTCCCCGACCTGCTGATCGTGCAGAACAAGTACCAGATCAAGCCCGAACTGCCCTTCGTGCCCGGCTCCGAGTACGCCGGCGTGATCGAGGCGGTGGGCGAAGGCGTCACCGATCTGAAGGTCGGGCAGGCCGTGGCCTGCCTGTCGGGCACCGGCGGCTTCGCCACCCACGTGCTGGCGCCGGCCAAGCTGTGCATGCCGCTGCCGCCGGGCTTTCCGCCGGTGGACGCGGCCGCCTTCATCATGATCTACGCCACCAGCCACCACGCGCTGCTGGACCGCGGCCAGCTCAAGGCCGGCGAGACGGTGCTGGTGCTGGGCGCGGCCGGGGGCGTCGGCACCTCGGCCATCCAGATCGCCAAGGCGGTGGGCGCCAAGGTGATCGCCGCCGCCTCGACCGACGAGAAATGCGCCTTCTGCACATCGCTGGGCGCCGACGAAACCATCAACTACAGCACCCAGGACCTGCGCGAGCGCCTGAAGGCCCTGACCGACGGCAAGGGCCCGGACGTGATCTACGACCCGGTGGGCGGCGACTACTCCGAGCCGGCTTTCCGCTCCATCGGCTGGCGCGGGCGGCATCTGGTGGTCGGCTTTGCCGGCGGCGAGATTCCGGCCTTCAAGCTGAACCTGGCCCTGGTCAAGGGCGCCAGCGTGGTGGGCGTGTTCTGGGGCGATTTCGCGCGCCGCGAGCCGCAGGCCAACGCCGCCATGATGGGCGAGCTGGCCCAGTGGTACGCCCAGGGCCGCATCAAGCCGTCCATCGACCTCGTCCTGCCCATGAGCGAGCTGAAGGCCGGCTACGCGCGCATGGGCTCGCGCGGCGTCATGGGCAAGCTGGTGTTGACCAACGAATCGGCCTGATCGGCTTACCCAACAAGCCTAAGCAGCTTTGTTTTTGAGAGCAAACCCTCAGACGCCGGCAACGGTCCTGGGGGTGAAGTACCGGTACAGCCGCTCCAGCAGCAGCGCGCCGATGATGGCGGCGTAGACCCCCACCTCGGCAAAGTCGTTCTTGCCGCTGCGCATCCAGAAGAAATGCAGCAGGGCCAGCGGCGCGATCAGGTACACCAAGCGGTGCAGCGCGCGCCAGGCGCGCCCGCCCAGGGCGCGCACGGCGGCGTTGCTGGAGGTCAGCGCCAGCGGCAGCAGCAACAGCCAGGTGGTGAAGCCCACCAGGATGAAGGGGCGCTTGAGGATGTCGCGCCCGATGTCGGCCACGTCCAGCCCCATGTCCAGCCAGCCGTAGGCCAGCAGGTGCAGGCAGGCGTAGAAAAAGGTGAACAGCCCCAGCATGCGCCGAAAGCGCGCCAGCTGCGGCGTGCGCGTGCGCAAACGCAGCGGGGTGACGGCCAGGGTCAGGCACAGAAAACGCAAGGTCCAGTCGCCGGCCGCGCGGATCAAGGCCTCGGCCGGGTTGGCGCCCAGGCTGTCGGCCGCCGCGCCCACCACCAGGTAGGCCAGCGGCAGCAGACACAGCACGAAAACCACCGGCTTGGCGGCCGGATGCAGCAACAACGCGCGCACGCCTGGGCCCCGGCTCAAAAGTTCTTGCGCAGGTCCATCCCTGCGTACAGCTGGCCGACCTGCGCCTCGTAGCCGTTGAACAGCAAGGTCTTGCGTTTCTTGGCGAACAGGCCGTCCTCGCCGATGCGGCGCTCGGTGGCCTGGCTCCAGCGCGGATGGTCGACCTCGGGGTTGACGTTGGAGTAAAAGCCGTACTCGTTGGCCGCCGCCTTGTTCCAGGCCGTGCGCGGCTCCCGCTCGACGAAGCGGATCTTGACGATCGACTTGGCCGACTTGAAACCGTATTTCCAGGGCACCACCAGGCGCACCGGCGCACCGTTCTGGTTGGGCAGCACCTCGCCGTACATGCCGAAAGCCAGCAGCGTCAGCGGGTGCTGCGCCTCATCCAGGCGCAGCGCCTCGGTGTAGGGCCAGTCGAGCACGCCCGAGCGCAAATCAGGCATTTGCCGGGGGTCGGCCAGGGTCACGAACTCGACGAACTTGGCGCTGCCCAGGGGTTCCACGCGCTTGATCAGCTCGGCCAGCGAATAGCCGACCCAGGGGATGACCATTGACCAGCCTTCGACGCAGCGCAGGCGGTAAACGCGATCTTCCAGGGGGGCCAGCTTGAGCAATTCGTCCAGCCCCATCTTGCCGGGCTTTTTCACCAGGCCCTCGATCTCCACCGTCCAGGGGCTGGTGACCAGGGTGTGGGCGTTGCGCGCCGGATCGCTCTTGCGCGTGCCGAATTCGTAGAAATTGTTGTAGCTGGTGGCGTCCTGGTAGTCGGTGGATTTTTCCATCGTCATGGCGCCGGCCACGCGCGAAGCTACCCCCGGCAGTGGCGCCAGCTTGCCCGGCCGCGCCGCCTGCGCCAGCGCGTCGCGCCCGGCCCAGGCCGCCAGCGCACCGCCGGCCGCGCCGGTGGCCAGCAGGGTCAGCCAGCGGCGCCGGCTTTCGTACACGCCCTGGGGCGTGATGTCGCGGGAATGGGGATGGTCGAAGCCGTTGCGGCGGTCACGAATCGGCATGGCAGTTCCTTGGATGCACCATCTGCTGTTTCGGCCGCGATGGCGCGCCGGTTACAGCGAGCCGTAACTGTGCAGGCCAGAAAGGAACATGTTGACGCCAATGAAGGCAAAGGTGGTCACCGCCAGCCCGGCCAGCGCCCACCACGCGGCCACCGTGCCGCGCAGCCCCTTCATCATCCGCATGTGCAGCCAGGCGGCGTAATTCAGCCAGACAATCAGGGCCCAGGTCTCCTTCGGGTCCCAGCTCCAGTAGCCGCCCCAGGCCTCGGCGGCCCACAAGGCGCCCAGCACGGTGGCGATGGTGAAGAAGGCAAAGCCGACGGCGATGGCCTTGTACATCACGTCGTCCAGCACCTCGAAGCCCGGCAGGCGCTCGGCGATGCGTTTGCGCCCCAGCAGGATGCCGCCGACGATCAGCGCGGCAATGATGGCGTAGCCCAGCCAATAGCTGCCGCCCGCCTCGCCCACGCCGCGTTGGCGGAAGGCGATCGGCACGAAGCACAGCGCCATGCCCAGCAGCCAGATCGGCGTCAGCTTGTACCAGCGCGTCTCGGTGGCCTGCTGCTTGATCAGGTAGGCGAACGCCACCATGGCCGCCAGCGCGAAGGTGCCGTAGCCGATGAAGTTGGCCGGCACGTGCAGCTTCATCCACCAGCTTTTGAGCGCGGGCACCAGGGGTTGGATCTCGTGCGCCTCGCGCACCAGCGTGTACCACAGCAAAAAGCCCACCGCCGCGCTGACCACCAGCATGACGAAGGCGCCCATGGCGCGCGTTTGGTAGTGCTCTTCGTAGTACAGGTAGAACAGCGCCGTCAGCCAGCAAAACAGCACGAACACCTCGTACAGGTTGCTGACCGGGATGTGGCCGATGTCGGGACCGATCTGGTGCCCTTCGTACCAGCGCACCATGGTGCCGATCAGCGCCAGCGTGACGGCCACCCAGGCCAGCTTGCTGCCGATGCCCTCCAGCGTGGCCACCTGGCCGCGCGAGAACATGCCCAACCAGTAGAACGCCGTGCTCATGAAGAAGATCACGCTCATCCACAGGATGGCCGACTGGCTGGACAGGAAATACTTCAGCCAAAACACCGTGTCGCCCCGGCGCAGATCACCGTCGTAGGACCAGATGGCCAACAGCGACAGCGCCGCCACCACCAGCATCAGGTGGCGCAGCGGACGCCAAAACCAACCCAGCCAGATCACCACCGGCACGGTGCCGGCCAGGATCCACTTCTCGTAGATGTCCATCGCCCCGTGGTAGCGCTGGAAGGCGAACACCGCGCCGACCACCGCCAGCAGCGCGAACAGCCAGTCGCCCCAGGTGCGGCGGGAGAAATAGCCTTCGTTGAGGGTCAACGTGGCGGCGGGGGCGACGACCGTGGTGTTCATGGCCTGCAACCTCTCTCAGGATGGTGGATTCAGCAGCTTGCGCTGCAACTGCTCGAACTCCTGGTCGGTGTCCAGCGTCTTGCGGTTGGTGGACAGCGCCATCATGGCGTGGGCACCACCGGCTTGCGGCGCCAGCCAGACCCACAAGCGCCGCTCGCGGATGTAGAGCATGGCAAAGACGCCCAGAATCAGCAACAGGCAGCCCAGATAAACCACGTTCTGGCCGGGGGCGCGCGCCACCTGGAACACGCTGGCCTGCACCTGGTTGAAGTCCTTCAGCTCGAAGGTCACCGGCGCCGGGTACAGCCCGACGTCCGACAGGGCCAGCACGGCCTGGGTCATGAAGCGCCGCCCCGCCTCGTCCTCGGCCAGCGGTTTCTTGCCCTTGGCTTCGCGCGCCAGGGCGTTGAGCTCGAACAGCGAACCGTTCAGGATGCGCAGCAGCACCTCGGCGGCGCGTTCGCGCTCGGCCGCCGGCACGGCGGTTTCAATGAAGTCGGACACCGCCTGCAGCCCGGCACCGGGCTTGCCGTTGACCGGCTCGGCGCCGGCAAACAGCCCCAGCGCGCGGTTCGCCGAGGTGGCCAGTTGCTCGGCCAGTTCGGCGCGGCCCGGCTCCACGGCCTTGGCCACGTAGCGGCGCACCGCGCGCTCGCGCTGGGCCGGATCGGCCAGCGCCGCGCGCAGCTGCGTGAAGCCCTGCATCGAGCTGTCCTCGTCGGCCGGCAGGCGCAGGTAGCGGAAGGCCTCGGCCGGCGTGTTGCGCACGCCCAGCAAGAACACCGGCGCGCCGTCGCCGGTATCGACGGGCAGCATGTAGTTGTGGAACTCGTGCGCCTGGCCCGCCGCGTCGCGCAGCTTGTAGGTGATGCTGGGGCCGACGTTGCGCAGGTGGCGCTGCGTCACGGTCTTGTCGGCGGCGCCCAGACGATCGCTCAGGGCTTGGCCCAGATCGACCTTGCGCACGTCCACGCCGCGCTCGTTGCCCGAGAGGTTCTCGACGTTGATGACGCGCAGGGCGGTGAACTCCAGCGTCAGCTTGTCGCTGCCATTGGTGATCTGCGAGCTGCCACCGATGGTGCCCCGCACCTCGAAGGCGCGTGCGCTGCCGTTCATGGGCACGGCCTGCAGCGTGACCTGCGAGCCGCCGTCGTCGAAGCTGCTCTGGTAGATCTGCACGCCCTTGAAGCTGGCCGGGTGGTTGACCTCGACACGCGCCTCCTGCTTCTCGCCCGTGGCCTTGTCGTGGATCACGATGTCGCTGGCGAACAGCTTGGGCATGCCGGTGGAGTAGTACTCGACGATGAATTTCTTCAGCTCGACCGCGAACGGCAGCTCCTGCAGCAGCACGCCATCGGACTGGGCCAGGATGGCGGTGCTGGACTGCGTGCCCTCGGACACCACCAGGTTGCCGCGAAACGCCGGGTTGTTCTCGGGCAGGCGGTGCTCGGGCTTGACCTCGGACACCAGGCCGCCGCCGGCATACACCGTCTTGCCGCCAAACCAGGTCATGGCGCGCACGAACAGATCGCCGTCGAACAGGCCACCCAGGCAGATCAGCACGATGGCGCTGTGCGCGGCGATGTAGCCGATCTTGTTGGCGGCGCCGGTCTTGGCCGCCACCATCCAGCCCTTGCCGGCCGGGGTGTCGCGCTCTTGCAGGCGCACCTTCCAGCCGCCGGTGGCCAGCAAGCGGCCGATGCGCTGGGCCTCGTCGGCGGGGGCCTGGGCCAAATCGCCCTCGGCCTTGTGGTGGAAGGCCTTCAGGCTGCCCTCGCGCACGTTTTCCTTGTAGCTGCGGATATCGGCCAGAAACTTCGGCGTGTTGCGCAGAATGCACAGCGAGGTGCTGGTGACCAGAAAGGCCAGGATCAGCAGAAACCACCAGGCGCTGTAGACGGCGTTGAGCTTGAGCGCCAGGAACAGCTCGGCCCAGAACGGCCCGAACTGGTTGATGTAGTTGCCGGCCGGTTCGTGCTGCTTGAGCACCGTGCCGATCACCGAGGCGATGCAGATGACGGTGAGCAGCGCGATGGCAAAGCGCATCGACGACAGCAGCTCGACGCCCGCGCGCCAGGCGCGCGAACCGCGCCGTGCTTCGTACCCCTGGGTGTTGACCGATGCTGTCATGCGTGAGAAAGACCCTGCGCCGTGACGCCACGGCGGCTCGGCATTGGAGCCGCTGCGTGCGCCAAGGTTTCATCCGAGTGCGCGATTTCTTGACCTGGATTCACTTTGGCGCCGCGCAAATACAAGGGCCGCGCCGGGCTTTCACCTGGCGCGGCCCCGAAAAGAAAGAAGTAGCGACTGTCCGCGCTCAACGCAGGCCGGCGATGTAGTCCGACACGGCCTTGATTTCGCGGTCGTTCATCTTGGCGGACACGTCGTGCATCACAGGGTTGTTGCCGCGCGTGCCGTCGCGGAAAGCCACCAGCTGCTTGGCCGTGTAGTCGGCGAACTGGCCGGCCAGGCGCGGGTACTGGGACGGAATGCCGGCGCCGTTGGGGCTGTGGCAGCCGGCGCAGGCCGGAATCTGGCGGTCCTGGATGCCGCCGCGGTAAATGCGTTCGCCCAGCATCACCAGGGTCGGCTCCTTGGCGAAACCGTTCTTGGCCTTCTGCGAAGCCAGCCACCAGGAGATATTGCGCGCGTCCTGCTCGGTCAGGATGGTGGCAAAGCCCTGCATCACCGGGTCCTTGCGGGCGCCGCTCTTGAACTCCAGCAATTGCTTGAGCAGGTACTCGGGGTGCTGCTGGGCCAGCACGGGCTGCAGCGGCACGGTGGAATTGCCGTCTGCCGCGTGGCAGGCCACGCACACCGCGCTGTAGCTGGCGGCACCCTTGGCCAGATCGACCTTGGGGGCGGCGGGCGCATCGGCGGCCATGGCACTGGCGGAAAGCAGGGAAGCGGTCAGGAGGGCGGCAAGCGACTTCATGGCGAAAGTTCTTCTGTAAGAGTGTCGTGGTTCGCTGAACCTGACGATTCTACAATGCCCCACCTGCCCGATCCCCACCATGCCGTGGGGCCGGGCCCACACCGTCCACCATGCCGCCCACCACTCGCCCGACCCCACCCCGCGCCGCAGCGCCCGACGCCGCCGGCCGCGCCGCCCTGGGCTGGCTGCACACCGCGCGCTTTCTCACCACCGCGGCGCAACTGAACCAGCTGCCCGCGCTGGAGCTGCCCGAGATCGCCTTCGTCGGCCGCTCCAACGCCGGCAAGTCCACCGCCATCAACACCCTGACGCAGCACACGCAGCTGGCCTACGCTTCCAAGAAGCCCGGCCGCACCCAGCACATCAACCTGTTTGCCCTGGGCCGCCAGAGCCAGACGGACGCCGTGCTGGCCGACCTGCCCGGCTACGGCTACGCCGCCGTGCCGCAGCTCGACAAGCTGCGCTGGCAGCGCGTGATGGCCAACTACCTGGTCAGCCGCGCCAACCTGGCCGGCGTGGTGATGCTGTGCGATGCGCGCCATGGCCTGAAGGAGCTGGACGAGGCGCTGCTGGAGGTGATCCGCCCGCGCGTGGAAGCCGGCCTGCCCTTCCTGGTGCTGCTGACCAAGGCCGACAAGCTCAACCGCAACGAGCAGGCCAAGGCCTTGTCCATCGCCCGCCTGCACGCCGGCGGCGGCCACGTCATGCTGTTTTCGGCCCTCAAACGCCTGGGCGTGGAACAGGCCGCGGTCTGGTTGCGGCAGTTGGTGGACGAGGCGGCGCCGAGCCACGACGCGGCCCCGGAACCTGCCCCAGACGGCGAACCCGAAGCCAAATAGGCCCCATGTCGGCGTCCAATAATCGTCGACAGCTATCATTACGATAGCAACCTCAAGCCAACCGAAGGGTGCGGAGCAGGCCCTGCGAGAAGCTGCCGCGCCCGGCCGCTCCGCAGCCGCCGGTTTGCCTCCCGGTGGGGGAGGCACCCTCAGGCGCTCAAGCGGCTGCGATGTCCGCGCCGCGCGCGGACAGCTCGGCGCGCAGGAGGGCGCGGTGGCAGCGCGCCTCGTCCGCGCAGTAGCAGCCGATGGAAAAGTTCGTGCCGTGCGACAGCGCCGCCAGCAAATCGAGCGAGTGCGCGGCGTCGGGCTCGGCCAGCTCCTTGCGGAACAGGCGGGTGAAACCGTCCCAGGTCTTCTTCGACTCGGGGCTGTCCGGGTGCACGTGGGTGGACAGCGCCATCTTCATCAGCTCCGGCGTGGGCGACAGCTTGGGGTACCACACGTCGTACCAATTGTCGGCGGCAAAGCGCGCCTTGGGCACGCCGCGCGGCGGGCGCCGCACGGTGCCGATGCGCACGCCCTCGTCGGGCACACGCGGGGTGCCCAGCCGAACCACACGAATGCTCATGCTGCTTTGCTCCATTTGACGGTCATCGGACCCGGATAGGTCCGCTTCGACTCAGGCGCTTGGCCTACACGGCGTGCCGGGCCCGGCGCACGCGCTGCACGATAACACGCAGCCAAAATCAACAACTTAGCACCAAGAGCGAACACGACCCACACCAAGCACCACGGAGAAACCCATGCCCGAGAACCCACCCCCGCCCGCCCACCGCCTCGTCATCGTCGGCGGTGGCGTGGCCGGGCTGGAAGTGGCCAGCACGCTGGCCAGGCGCCACGGCCAGCGGCTGGCCATCACCCTGATCGACCGCGATTCGGCCCATGTCTGGAAGCCGATGCTGCACACCATTGCCGCCGGCACACGCGACGTGTCGCAGCAGCAGGCCACCTACGTGGCCCAGGCGCGCGACGCCGGCTTTGTGTACGAGCCCGGCGAGCTGGCCGCCCTGGACCGCAACGCGCGCCAGATCACCCTGGCGCCCCTGCACGCCGCCGATGGCCGCCTGCTGATCCCCGAGCGCCAGTGCGGCTACGACACCCTGCTGCTGGCCGTCGGCAGCCAGGCCAACGACTTTGGCACGCCCGGCGTGGCCGAACACTGCATGCGCATCGATTCGCGCCAGCAGGCCAACGCCTTCAACGACGAGATGCGCCTGCGCGTGCTGCAATGCCTGGCCCAGGACGGCCAGCTGTCGATCGCCATCGTCGGCGGCGGCGCCACGGGGGTGGAACTGGCCGCCGAGCTGGTGCAGGCGGTTGAATCCGCCGTGGCCTACGGCGCCGCCGACCTGCCGGAGCGCATCAGCCTGACCCTGATCGAAAGCGGCCCGGACCTGCTGGCCGCCTTTCCGCACGACATCTCGGCCGCCACGCGCGAGCGGCTGGAGCGCCTGGGCATCCGCGTGCTGACCGATGCGCGCGTCACCGCCGCCGACGCCGACGGCTTTGTGCTGGCCGACGGCAGCCGCGTCGAGGCCAGCCTCAAGGTCTGGGCCGCGGGCGTGAAGGCGCCCGAGGTGCTGGCCCGCCTGGACGGGCTGGAGACCGGCCGCAGCCAGCAGCTGCTGGTGCGCCCCACGCTGCAGACCACGGCCGATGAGCGCATCTTTGCCATCGGCGATTGCGCTTCGCTCACGCTGCCCGGCGCTGAACGCCCGCTGCCCCCCACCGCCCAGGTGGCGCACCAGCAGGCCCAGCACCTGATCGACCACCTGCCGGGTGCGCTCTTCGAGGGGCGCGCGATCCCCGACTTCAAGTACCACGACTTCGGCGCCCTGGTCTCGCTGGGCGAGTACGACGCCTTTGGCTCGCTGGGGCAGTTCGGCTTTCTCAAGGGCACCACCTTCCGCGGCTGGCTGGCGCAGTTCAGCCACGTCATGCTCTACCGCAGCCACCAGGCGCGCCTGCACGGTTTTGTGGGCGGCAGCCTGCGCTGGCTGATCGATCTGCTGGGGCGAGGGACGCGGGATTCGATAAAGCTCACCTAACGCCGCCGGAGCGGCCGTGCGCAGCGGCTCCTCGCGGTGAAGCGCCGGGGGAAACGTCGCGGCGCATGCCACGGCTGCGCCTTGGTGACAGCGGCCCGCACGCCGCTCGCGAGGCGGCGTCACAATGACTTCCGACACGCCACGGCGGTTTTATGACCTCCACGCGCGCCAGGCGCCTGGCGCCTGCGGATGTGGCCTCAGCGGCTGTTCACTACGGAGCAAACCATGATCGACACCTGGACCGTTGAGCTGCCCCACGGCATCACCCTCAGCTGCCGCTCGGCCGGCGCGCTGGGTCGGCCCGTGCTGATGTTTCTGCACGGCTTTCCCGAGGCCGCTTTCGTCTGGGACGCGTTGCTGGAACACTTCGCCCGGCCGGAAAACGGCGGCTACCGCTGCGTGGCGCCCAACCTGCGCGGCTACGAGCGCTCCAGCAGCCCGCCAGAGCCCGCCGACTACCGCCCCAAGCTGCTGGTGCAGGATGTGGTGGCGTTGATCGCGCGGGAATGCGGCAACGACGGCGCCCTGGCCGCCCTGGTGGCGCACGACTGGGGCGGCGCCGTGGCCTGGAACCTGGCCGCCACGCACCCTGGGCGCCTGCGGCGCCTGGTCATCATCAACTCACCGCACCCGCAGACTTTCCTGCGCGAGCTGCGGAACAGCCCCGAGCAGCAGGCCGCCAGCGCCTACATGAACTTCCTGATCCGCCCCGACGCCGAGGCGCTGCTGGCCGAGCGCGACTTCGCGCGCCTGTGGCCGTTCTTCGACCTGATGGGCGCCTCGGGGCCGGACGCCGCCGCGCGGGCCCGTGCCAGCGGACAAGATTTGGGCCAGCCGCCCGCGCTGCCCGACGGCGCCGGCTGGATGACCGAGGCCCTGCGCCAACAGTACCGCGCGGTATGGACCGGCAACGGCGGCCGCCCCGGCGCCGGCCTGACGGGCGGCTTGAACTACTACCGTGCCTCGCCCCTGCGCCCGGCCCGGGCCGACGACCCGGCCGCCGCCGAGCTCAGCCTGCCGCCCGAGGCCTTCACCGCCCCGATGCCGACCCTGGTGCTGTGGGCCTTGCAAGACAGCGCGCTGCGCCCCAGCCTGCTGGACGGCCTGGAACGCTGGGTGCCGGACATGCGCCTGCACCGCATCGAGCGCGCCACGCACTGGATCGTGCACGAGCAGCCGGCCTTGGTGGCGGGCCATATCGGCGCCTTTCTCGCGCCTTGATGGAAAGCAGCCTGGGTTGATGCGGCGCACCCCGGCGGATCGAGAGCGGCGGCGCCAGAAAAGCGGGGTGGGTTTCGCCGCGCTCTACCCAGCCTACGGGCTACGGGCCTTGTTCAACCTGGAATCGATCTGGGTGCACGCACCGGGCGGTCGCGGCGCAGGTCGACCCAGCGAGCGCCATGCCAGGGCTGGGCCCGCCCACCGGTACCTCAGGGGCTGTACACCGATTTTTCGCCCGGCGGCCGCGTCTTGAAGCGCTTGTGCACCCAGTAGTACTGGTCGGGCATGGTGGCGATGTAGCCCTCCAGGCGGCGGTTCATCTCGGCCGTGTCGGCCACCACGTCGTCGGTGGGGTAGTGCGTCCAGGCCGGCAACACCTCGGTGTCGTAGCCGGTGGGGGTGAGGCGCGTGAGCACCGTCACCACCGGCGCCCGGCCCAGGCGCGCCAGGCGCGACACCGAGGGCACGGTGGCGGTCGGCACGCCGAAAAAGGGCACGAAAACCGATTCCTCCGGTCCCAGGTCCATGTCGGGCAGCAGGTACAGCAGCACCTTCTCGCGCAAGGCCCGCACCACCGGCTTCATGCCCTCGGCGCGCGAGTAGGCGCGCACCTGGCCAAAACGCTCGCGCCCGCGCCGCATCCAATCGTCCAGCACCGGGTCGGGCTGCTGGGCGTAGACCAGGGCGCCCGGCCGGTCCATCTGCGCCATGATGGCACTGCCGCCGATGTCCAGCCCGTAGAAGTGCGGCGCGAACACCACCACCCCGCTGTCGCGCTGAAACTCGTGCAGCGCGCCGTGTACCCGCACGCGCTGGCGCAGCAGTTCGGTCTTGCCGTGCCACAGCCAGGCGCGGTCCAACAGGGCCTGGCAAAAATAGATGAAGTTGCGCCGCGCCAGGGCCTCACGTTCGGTCTCGCTCCAGTCCGGAAAGCACAGGCGCAGGTTGGTCAGCGCGATGTGCCGGCGCGAGCGCGCCAGCACGAACAGCAGGCGCCCCAGGCCCGCGCCCAGCGCGCGCAGCCAGGGCAGCGGCAGCGGAGCCAGCAGGCGCATCAACCACAGTCCGAGTCGCATCATCTCAGTGGCCCCACCGCGCGCCGGGCAAGCCGCGGCGCTGGAAACCCACGGGATCCGGGGCCGCCACGCAGGCCACCTCAGCGAACGCCATGAAGCGGGCCTGGCCCGGCCACTGGGAAGAAAGGCGCCGAAGGCGACTCAGGGGGTATGCCATGTCAGTCCTCCCGCCGTGGCGTCTTGTAGCGGCCGTAGCCCCACAGGTACTGTTCCGGGCAGGCGCGGATCAGCCGCTCCATCTCGCGGTTGATCTGGGCCACGGCGGTCTCCACGTCGGCGCTGAGCGGCTCGGCCAAGGCCTCGAAGTGCAGCCGAAAGCCCTGCGCGCGCGGCAGGCGCTCACCCCAGACCAGCAGCGGCGTGGCGCCGCCCTGCTGGATCAGGCGCGCGGCCAGGGTCATGGTGTAGGCCGGGCGGCCGAAAAATGGCGCCCACAGGCCCATGCCCTCGGGCGGCACGTGATCGGGCAACACCCCCACCGCGCGGCCGGCGCGCAAGGTCCGGAGCATCTGGCGCACGCCGGCCAGCGTGGTCGGCGCGGTCGCCAGTCCCTCGCTGCGGCGCGCCACCTCGACCACCGGCGCCAGCAGCGGGTGGCGGGCCGGCCGGTACATCACCGTGGCCTGGCCGTGGCGCTGGCTGTAGCGCGCGGTAATGGCCTGCGCCACGATTTCAAAGCAGCCCAGGTGGGGCGACAAAAGCACCACCCCCTTGCCCAGTGCGTAGGCCTGTTCCAGCAGATGGGCGTCGGGCCACTGCACCGGCACCGGCGCGCCAAACCACAGCCGCGGCGTTTCCAGCGCCATGCGGCCGGCGTGCGCGACCGAGGCGCGCACCTGGGCGAAGTCGTAGCCCGCCAGCCGCGCGTGCTCGCTGATGCGG
>Ga0209572_1000542_pt1 | contig 52159 bp, 46 predicted proteins | sample EBPBio232012_DNA_FD_185867 | JGI IMG/M metagenome (GOLD analysis project Ga0209572, IMG submission 185867) | Wastewater treatment Type I Accumulibacter community from EBPR Bioreactor in Madison, WI, USA - Reactor 1_1/23/2012_ DNA (SPAdes)... | ecosystem: Engineered > Bioreactor > EBPR >...
CAACACTTTTCTTGAAAATTCATTTCCACCTTTCATTTTTTATTCTATTTTTACAGTTAAATAATAAATGAAAAACGTAATCAGAGTAGATTGTTGGATATCGCTCACCGGAGGTGTCGCTTGAACAATTGTATATCCGCAATCTTGCGTATATTTTTCGTATAAATGTAAGTATTATTATGAAATATCCAAATAATCTAAGGGAGAAATGATGGCTTTTACATTATTACGAGTCGCAAATCGTTCTCATTTTCGCCAATCGCGCAATTTGGGTTTAGTGTAAATTCCTATAAAAAAGCCAAATAAGAGCCGCAGTTAATTCTTTACCCCACTTTTCTTCATTGTGTTTTCCGCTCGGATCGATGGACAGCTTTACTTCAACCAGCTTATCAAAGAAGTGTTGGTTTTCAAGTGCATTTTTCAATTTTTTCATTGCCGGTACCATTGAGGCGCTTTCTTTGCCTCCTGTATAGAGATAAACCTGTGTAAGAAAAGGTGTATAAAAACGTGGAATCTCCTTCTGGGCGTCTCTGATTAACCACAAGGATGGACTAAATATCATTAACTTACCAAAGACTTCCGGAAATAAAATTCCACCATATAGCGTAATCAATCCACCCATTGAACTACCTCCCAAACCCGTATATTCTCTACCTCTTAATGTTCGGTATCTATTATCAATAAAGGGTTTGACCGATTTGGCTACATCACTCAGATATTTCTGCCCATCTCCCCTACCTACACGCGTACCACTGATAGGTGTATATTCTCGAATACGATCAACTCCTCCATGATCTATCGCTACAATAATTAAATCAGTCTTTCCGGAAATAGCCATTTGGGTCAACTTCTGATCTAAGCTCCAGCTTCCAAACGGCGCGGAATTGTCCCATAGGTTTTGACCATCCTGTAAATATAGCACTTTATAATGCTTATGCTGGTCAAGGTTATAGTTATAAGGCAGTACAACACGAACTGTTCTTACAACCCCAAGATAGGGAAAGGGAAATTTATCAAATTTCTCAATAATAGGTCGATATCTGAAATCCGCTAAATTGCCATGAAACAAAAATCGAGGAACCCTATCGGTGACACTTCGTCTCACTTTCTTTATGATTCGATTTTTTGATTTATGTCCTTTGATGGTAACCTCTTCATTTTCCCAACCACCTTTGGTATATTTATACTCTGCCGGGAAAACGAACTTATCAGATAGTTTAATTTTTAATTTGTATCGTCCATTTTTAAGGCGATTCATCTTATATTGTTCATCATGCGGATTCCAATCATTGAAAGTGCCTGTAATATATACATCACGTCCATCATCATCTTTTGTCAAAAGATTGAAAGTGATGGTTTTCATCGCCAGATCCAGAACAATATTTGTAATACTTTTAATCAAGCTAAATCAGCAAAAAAATGCATCTACCTGAGCAACATGAATCAGACAGATGCATTCAATTATAAAAAAGATGTCTATTACAAGCTAAATGCGGTCTTTATCTTGTCAATGTGATCTAATTTCTCCCAAGTAAATAATTCCACTTCCACGGTCTTTTCGTTACTTTTTCCTTTATTGAAAGTCTTAGTCACCGTTTTAGGCGTTCTTCCCATGTGGCCATAAGAGGCGGTTTCACTATATATTGGGTTTCTCAACTTTAATCGTTTTTCTATGGCATAGGGTCTAAGATCAAACACTTCTTCAATCATTCTGGCTATTTGACCATCTGACATATTTACTTTAGAAGTGCCATACGTATTGACATAAACACCACATGGCTTAGCAACACCAATAGCATAAGAAACTTGAACTAAAACTTCATCACACAATCCGGCAGCAACCATATTTTTAGCAATATGTCTGGTTGCATAAGCTGCACTCCTATCTACTTTAGAAGGATCTTTACCTGAAAATGCTCCGCCACCATGTGCACCTTTTCCACCGTACGTATCAACAATAATCTTTCTTCCCGTCAATCCGGTATCGCCATGTGGCCCTCCAATGACAAACTTACCGGTAGGGTTGATATGATAGATAATATCTTCATTAAAAAGAGCTTGTGTCTCCGGTTTAAGTTGACTTTTGACACGAGGAATCAATATTTCTATTATATCTTTTCTTATTTTAGCTCCCATTACGGCTTCATCAGCGTCAAAGTCATCATGTTGTGTAGAAATGACAATAGTCTCAATTCTCAATGGCTTGTTGTTGTCATCATACTCAATGGTTACCTGACTCTTAGCATCCGGGCGAAGGTATGTGATATCTGTATTCTCTCTTCTAATTACAGCTAACTCTTCAAGGAATTTGTGAGCCAAATCCAAGGCCAATGGCATATAATTAGATGTCTCGTTGGTTGCATATCCAAACATCATACCCTGGTCGCCAGCACCTTGATCTTCGGGATTGGCACGCACTACACCTTGATTGATATCAGGCGACTGCTCATGGATTGCGGACAAAACGCCACATGAATTAGCATCAAAATAATATTCACTTTTATTATAACCGATGCGATGGACGACTTCACGTGCTATCTCTTGAACATCCAAGTATGCTTTAGACTTTACCTCTCCTGCCAATATAACTTGTCCGGTCGTAACTAAAGTCTCACATGCAACCTTACTTTCATCATCGTAGGCTAAAAAATAATCGATTAATGCATCAGAAATTTGGTCTGCGACTTTATCCGGATGACCTTCGGAAACAGATTCTGAAGTAAATAAATATGACATCTTGTATTTTTAATTTTTGCGAGGCAAAGCTAACAAAAATTGGCAAATGTTACCAAACTTTACCCATTATATTACGTAATTTATTATTTATCAAACTGATTTATATAGTTTTTTATATATTTATTAAAGACTAAAGCCCTATCTTTTTTCTATATTTTCGTCAATTAAACTTATTCCTCCGCATTTAAAGGTGAATATTCGGAATTTATGTGATATTATTAAACTCAAATTCTAAAAAATCATTAATTTGTCGATTCAACTTGTTTTTTTAACTCTAAACCATATATATTTTGCTTGATTTAAACCACCCTTTGGAATTTGTAAAAGGAATAGGGCCCAGAAGAGCTGAATTGCTTTTCAAGGCTTTTAATGTCAAAACAATCGGTGATTTGGTATTGACTTACCCATACAAATACATTGATAAGACGACTATTATTCCTATAAGTCAAGTCCAAGAAGACAACGATTGGATACTTATCAAAGCCACCATTCTATATTCTGAGATTGTTAGTGGGCGAAAGTCTCGCCTTGTCACACGTGTATCTGACGGCACCGGGACAATGGAGTTGGTTTGGTTTCAAGGCATAAAGTATATTGAACCATACCTTATTCAAGGAAGCGAATTTTTATTTTACGGGAAAATAAATGTATTTCAAGGAAAAATCAATCTACCTCACCCGGAAATGGAAAGACCCAGTTCAGAAGGTCAACCCAATTTTTTGCTACCCATTTATTCTACCAACGAGGCTCTGAATCGATGTGGACTTACTGTAAAGTTTAGACGCGAACTGATTGCCGGCTGGTTGACCGAATTGACACATAGTGATTTTCCTGAAATGATTCCCGAAAGCATCATTAAAGAGTTGAAGCTTCCTACAAGATTCGGAAGTATTAAACAAATGCATTTCCCGCAAAACCATCAGTCAGCAGAATTGGCCAAGAAGCGATTAATCTTTGAAGAATTTTTTGTCAATCAGTCCACATTAATGCTTCAAAAGCTGTATAGGAAAAATTTTATCAAAGGATATAATTTTTCTAAAATAGGTTCCTTCTTCAATGATTTTTATAACCATCATCTACCTTTTAACTTAACCGATGCCCAAAAGAGAGTTATCAAAGAAATTAGAACTGATATGGGATCCGGCTTTCAGCTCAACAGGCTGCTTCAAGGTGATGTAGGGAGTGGAAAAACTATCGTAGCACTCATGTCGGCTCTTATTGCATACGACAATGGATATCAAACGTGTATCATGGCACCCCTTGAGATTTTAGCCCAGCAGCACTTTAAAAATATCCTCAAACTCACCGAAAAGCTTGATATTCGGGTAGCTTTGCTTACAGGCTCAACCAAAAAGAAAGAAAAGTCAGCTATTATCAATGACCTCACTGAAGGAAAAATACATATATTAATTGGCACCCATGCCGTCATAGAACCCGGCATCTTATTTAAACAGTTAGGCTTAGTCATCATCGACGAACAACATCGATTTGGTGTAGAACAAAGAGCCGCGCTATGGTCAAAAGCCATTCCCCTGCCGCCACACGTCATTGTAATGACAGCGACACCTATTCCACGTACGCTCGCAATGTCCGTCTATGGCGACTTAGATGTCAGTATTATCGACCAATTGCCTCCGGGTCGAAAACCTATAAAGACGATTCATTACCATGAGTTGAAGCGAACAGAGATGGAATATTTAATGAAACAGGAGCTGAATGCCGGGAGACAGGTTTTTGTTGTATTCCCTCTCATCGAAGAAAGTGAGAAAGTAGATTTGGAAAATTTACAGATGGGTTACGATCGTATTTTCAGAGCTTTTCCTCCACCCCACTATCAAATATCCGTAGTCCACGGTAAAATGAAAGCAGCCGACAAAGAACACGAAATGAATCGTTTTATCAACCACAAAACCAATATCTTGGTTGCTACAACTGTGATAGAAGTTGGTGTCGATATCCCCAATGCATCATTAATGGTCATCGAAAGTGCTGACCGATTCGGTCTTTCACAATTGCACCAGCTTAGAGGCCGCGTAGGTAGAGGGGCTGACCAATCTTACTGTGTTCTAATGACCGGATTTCGACTTTCTCAGGATGCGCGTACTCGGATCAAAACCATGGTTGAGACTGATAATGGATTTACGATAGCAGAGGTAGATATGCAATTGCGTGGACCCGGAAGCATCGAAGGGATACGACAAAGTGGCGGTCCTGAATTTAAATTAGCCAATATCTCTTTACACCAAGATTTATTTAAATTGGCCAATGAATCTGCACTAAAAGTATTAACAGCTGACCCGACTTTAGAACAAAGTCAAAATAAAGGCTTAAAGACCTTCCTTGCACACCGATTGAAGATGAATAAAGATATGTCTAAAATAGGTTAAAAAGCCGAGCCTTAAAAATATAAATTTAATTTTAAAAAAGGGACTAATAAGACCAATTTATTTTATTGGGAAAAATTATAAGATACTGTTTAAAAAAGTGTGTAAAGCCCAAAAAATAAGATTTTTGTAATTGAATAAAAAAAACAAAAAGATGATTTCCATTTATTCATCATCCTTTTGAAATTAAATGTTGCTGCTGCAAGCATAATATTTAAGTCAATTGATTAAGAACAGGGACAGCTATATTTGGTTTCAATTCAACATAAATTGACTATTCTAATTCTATGAGTCTATTCTCTAGCTTTTTTTGATTTCGTTTTCCAACTAAGTCAAAATAGACATTAGCTATATCAATAGGTATCAAAACCGAAGAAGCTAGTTCAATTACAGATTCTAAGGCAGTTCCCATCACTCTGATACTAGGTAGGAGAGCACCATGATAAATTTCCTTAGTTAGACTACTATCAGTTTTAGTTATTCCATATAATTTCATCTTCCATTTTAAGATTTTATATCAATAAAAAAAACAAATCTAATACCTTCTCTATAGAATAAATATTACAATGACCACTTCACAACCTTTTTCTTTATTCCTGAATTAAAGTTTATTGCATTTCTACTTTTACATAGTTACAATTCTTCAATTTAATCTACTTTCACCACCTGTTGTCCCCAAAAGATACGTTGCGGATTCTTTTCAGGGTAGATCTCTACATGATACATGCCACTGGGTTGATGTGTGATATCAATATCCACCTTTGATGTGCCAATAGAAATCCTTTTTTCCAATATCACTTGTCCATTAAGGTTGAATACCTGAATAGTGCCACTGCCTACTTCTTGTGGAATATCTATGTGATATCTGCCGGCAGAAGGGCTTGGATACACAATTAGCGGTCGCCGATAAAACACTGCCTGTCCAAATACGGATGATATGGTACTGTCGCATTTATCGACTTCATCTACCCGAAATCTTGGAAACAGGGGTAGATTGGCAGAGCCCGAGCTCTGTGGCAGCTTAAGTCCATTCTGTACAAAGTGGCAGTCAGTGCCCAATTCATCTGGTCTATGGATAATATGGTAAGACTGCGTACCATTGGTACTGCATATATAGATCTTGCAGTCAGGAGCTAAAGAAGCGATATAAAATGTGGTGGGAAAAGGATCCCATGTACCATTATATACATCAATCAGGCGTACTCCATCTTGCATATTCTGCTCGTAGCTATCCACCTGAAACAAGGAATCATCAATAGCCACATACATAAATCGACTATTGGGTGACCACTCTACACTACCGAAACGGTACTGGTCATCGGGCTTAGACTCTGCATCGTCGAAGAGGACTACCTTCCGGTGATTGCTGATCAGCCCAGCTGTTCTATCAAAATCATAGACATGAAGGTTCAAAAAATAGTCATAATATGCCAACTTTGTCCCATCAGGACTGAGACGCATGGTTCCTGCCCCTGATCTTAAGAACTTAAAGTAAACATGTGAATTTTGATCTTGCAATTGTGTGATACCGTTTTCATTGATTTGATAAATCAAAAAGATACTGTCATTTTCTTTGGGTTGTATGATGTACCAGTTTTTTGAATTTTTTTGATAGATTGCTTCCAGATTGCTCATAGTGACCCTGCCATGATACAAGATAGAATCAAAATACACTACATCGCCAAGCCCATGATCGAGAGTCATATCCACATAAGAATGGCGTAATTCATAGGTGATGTCTTCAAATTGTCCATTGTACTTCCAGGCTTTGTGGATGATGTAGTAGCCGTGCTCATATCCGGGATCGGGAAGTATTTTAATGTTTTGAGGGCCAGGATAACCGTATTGGCAATTATTCCATCCAATGACTATCTTAAAGCTATCCCAGTTCATGGTATCTCCATGCGGCATCACAGCTTGTTCTCTATTCATCACAGCACAGCCATTGCTCCAGAAAAGCAAGTTGCCATCTTTATCACAGATAGATGCATTGTTGTTATCAATTCCGTAAGGCAGATCAATTGGTTTAGGATTAGAATTCTTTCTATTCCAATCCAATAAGAGACCCTGAACTGGAATATTTCCATCCTGATTAATGTCTATAAACCAATTGTAATCCTCCTTTTGAGCATAATTACCTGTTAAACTCAAAAGTAAAGAGAGTATTATCACTATATATCTCATGCTATGGACTTAAAGACAAGAGAGGTAAAGTCAATACACTACCACTCTTGAACTTGTATTTTAATTAATAATAATGTGCTTGATAGCTTCTGAGTCGCCCTTCAGACTGGCGATTTGGATGAAAACTACGCCATTGTGTCCTGTGAGGTCTAGTGCTATCATCCTGGAATCATGAAAGTCTTTAGTCAATATTCTCTGCTCCATTGTTATGGAGTATGTGAAAAACTACCGGTATTTGGTAGGGTGCATTGTTACTACACGTGCTTCTACCAGAACTGATGTTTGAGTAATAACTTGGATTACTATCATACAAGTTCTGCATAACTTCCTTTAATCCACATGGATCTTGGCTATATCCTGAGTAATAACATAAAGAAATTAATAAAATCAAGCTTTTTCCCTGCTTCAATTTGAAATAAAATTTTGTTTTCATTGCATGAAATTTTATACGCTAAAAAAATGATTAAATCTTCATGGTGATAGTCAACCGAGCCTTAAAAATATAAATTTAATTTTAAAAAAGGGACTAATAAGACCAATTTATTTTATTGGGAAAAAGTATAAAGTCAAAAATCGAAGAAAACAGCTATTTAATACCGATTAAATAGTCGTTTAGGCCAATGTAATTGGACTATTACGAATATCCAATCGGTATTAGGTCAAATAAAATTTATTTTTCAGCAGATCCTAAACACATGAATTCTTGCATTATTTTCATAATTTACTTGTGTTTATTTATTTGATATTCAATTATATATTTGTTTTTAAGGGGTAGCTACATAAAACCGATTTGACTTTTAACCCATATTCCGCATTAGACAAATGAGGAATCGATTTACGACTCGTAATCAATGGCTTACAGAAACCATTGAAACGATTCGAACATCGGGATTAACCCTCATAATCAGCACTATACGGTTTTTCAAAACCTTTACTGCTGAATTACATCTAACTAAATCGCAATAAGCTGATTATCATATATTTGGAAATATATTGATTCGTGACTATTTGAATTTCAACACAACAAACAGTTAGCTTCATATTTCTTAAAGAAACTATTGTACCTTTAATATGAATTCTGGTTTAATTTAGACCAATTGATAGGAAAAATATATTGGTCTATTTAAAAGTATCAGCGGTATTAAGATTGTATAAAATTAGGATTACAATGTACCTGAATAATACCTTTTAACCCCAATTCCACATTAGACAAGTACAGAATTGAGGTTCAACTAATTTTCAAACAAACGATTGAAACCATTTATTCTCCAATCAGTGTACAGATTCAATATTCTTCTTCACAAAAAGCCGTTCATAATCCAAGAAATAATTGACTCTTACTGAAAAGATGTTATTGTCGATCTTATCTCCAAATCTTTGAAATGTAGTCCAATACTTAGCACTTTCTTCGGAAAAGCCCGTATATCCACTATCCCATGCCAAGATCAGATCACTGCCACCCGCAAATCGCCATGTCGCCCTCGCTTCAAAATTGATATATTCTACCACAATATTTTCAGGCACTTCATCTGTCACAATATTTTCTTCGGACAAATGACCATCTTTCTCTAATATATGGAACGAATTGTTATTAATCCTTGACCAATAGTTTCTCACCCTAAAACTGAAATTTAGGTTCGGATTGACAAGAATAACCGGATTTAACCCAAGATCCACTGTTTTTAGATATCTTCGACTAAATACGATATCTCCAGCCTTCAACAATCCATCGTCCTTCAAGGATGTATAAGCATACCCGACATCATTCTCTATTCCGGAATAGCCAACATTTCCTTTGATAGAAAAATAATCATTTATTCTAATACGTGGATCCGCATTTATCTCATGCTTATTTCTTCCCTTTTCATTCCACTTTTGCCATGTATAAGTCATATCCAAGGCAAAGGCCTTCCTGTAATCTGAAGAGACAAGGAAAGATAGTGCATAATTGGTTGGATACACATAATAACGTGAGAAGTCAAGCCTCCTTGCTTCATAATAGTCATACGTCAATATAGGCTCAGCCTTCAATGTCAAACTGACTGCATTGAAATTCCTTTCTAAGAAAAAATGTTGTAGTTCAACACTAAAATTGGCAAAACGATCAGGTCTAATTATACGGACATACTCCAACTCCAAAGAGGTTGTTGACTTATTGCGAATACCTCTTGGAATATAAGTTGAATAAGCAAAATTCAATTCACTCTTTCGAATATTATATTCATTTAAAAAACCCAAATCGGTCGGATTAAAGTCTTTGGAAATTTCTTCATGCTCTAAGGAATACGTCCAGTTGCCTGAGTTTTTTCCCATTTCGACAAAGAACTTATGTCCCGTCTGCTTTATACCTTGCCTTTGAATGTATGACAAAGCACCATTAGCCTGAACAAAATATGTCTGATCTTTATTGCGTAGGTTAAATTCCGTGCCCAACACATTGGCATCCCGTGAAGATCCTTGGCGCATCACATTGGTATTGATAATTGAAAAGTACGAATTATTCTTCAGGTTTTTATCCAATACGATAATATTGTAATTTGTCAGGGGATTGATTAATTGTTTTACTTCTTTGCCAGTGATCTCATTACGCAATGTAGCATAGCTTCGACCCTCCGTGGCATTAAATACACCTACAGCAAGGCCATTGCTTCCACGCCCTGTCAATTTGAACGCATTAATTAATTTGTTCTTCGTCGGAAAATCAACCACGGTGAGGCTATCCGGATACTCAGTGATGTTTAAATAATCATTTGTCGCTCCTATCCGACGTGAATAAAACAATTCAGCCCGAGAAAACAATTCCAATCCTTCGGTAAAAAAAGGCCTCCTTTCTTCATACTGAACCTCAAATGGTCCCAAATTATATACATTGTTATCAAAAGAAACTTGTCCAAAATCCGGGATCAATGTCAGATCAAGTGTATATGCATCATTGAGTCCATATTTTAAATCCAACCCACCGGAAATCTTAAAAGGCTTTTCTGATGCAGGACTATAATAGGTTGATAGATAAGGAAATAAAGACAATCGAAGTGGCGACTTTACATCTTTGATGCCTTCCAAAAATCCACTTTGATTAAGAACACCACTAATAGCCGGATTAACACCCTGCCACGCCGATAATTCCCGGGATTTTTTCATTTGCCTGAACACATTAAATCTCCAGTTACTATTGCCGCCTTTGGGAAATCTCAATTGTGAAAAAGGAATCCGCAACTCTGCCTGCCAGCCATTATCCGTAAGTTTTACGGCACTGTCCCAGATACCATCCCAGGATTCATCCTCCTCTATGCCAATATATTTTATATCTCGTTGCAAATTTCTAGGCGTCACACTAAATCCAAATCCAATGGTACCGGATGCATAAGGATCAAAGACAAACTCAATAAAATCCGTGTTGTTGTAATTATCCCGTTGGGCAAGTTCTTTCAGAATATTGCTTTTGTCATCACTCAATAAAGCAAATAAATAAATCGCATTGTCGTCAAACAATATTTTGAACTGTGTATTTTTGCTGCATGGCGCACCTGGATGTGGCTCTATCAGCGTAAAATCAGTGTAGTATTTTGCCTTTGACCAAACTTCATCATTCCCTTCACCATCAATAATTGGTCTTTTATCCAACGTCTCAATTTTTGAAACAAATGCTGTTTTAACCCTTTTTGCTGTTGAATCGCCTATAATTTCTTGACTAAGGCCCACTTCTGTCGCCAACAATAGAATAAAAAATATTAAAAATACTCTCATATAATATCGATATTCGCTACACAAATATCTAAAAAATAAATGTTTGGTAGGCTTATTTTTCAAGCCATTACCAAATAACAATTAAGCTAAGCTTGCCATTAATAAATAACTCTTTCTTTCAATAAATGAAAATACATCAAGAGACTAAACTCAATTCCAAATAATTTATACCCAATTACTTCGTTAACTTAAAGGATGTAATTAGTTTTGCATTTCATTTTAATAAAAATCTATTAGCTTGTGAGATATATATTGATTCTTTTTGTACTTGTTTCCTTTCAAAATATACATGCTCAAGAGCGTTATTTAACGCAGTTTTATGGTTCGCCTATCACCCTTGACCCTTCCCTAACAGGCAATTTCGAAGGGAATTACCGTATCAACTTGGCATACCGGAATCAATGGTCCAACACTTTTGAAAATCCATTTAGTGTATTTCAAGGAAGTGTTGACCTTAATTTCAATCTCGGCCTAAAAAGTCAAAAAGTTCATGATATTGCTTCTGCGGGAATATATTTTGCCCACGACAAAGCAGGAATATTGAGTTTTGGAAATACGGAAATGGGTGTAACCGGCGCATATCACAAAGCCTTAGGCCCCAATCAATTTCTATCGGGTGGTCTATATTTAAGCCTAAATCAACGTAATAGCAATTTTACCAATGTAACCTTCGAGGACCAGTTCAATGGTGAAGATGGTTATACTGCTCCTACAGCTGAACAATTAGCCGAAAACAACTTTGCATTTTTCGATCAAGGCATTGGCGTTAACTACTCAAATTATCAGGTCAATCAGCACGGATACAACGTAGGCATTGCCATTGCTCACCTCTCGCGCCCGGAAGCATCTTTTTACAAAAGAGACCCTGATGCAGAATCAGAAGTATTATCTTTTCGGTTGCCCATAAAATACACGGTTCATGGCGGCGGAAGAGTTATTTTAGATGACTACATGTCACTATTTCCACGCGCTATGTATCAGAAACAAGGTGTCTATGACATGGCTACTGTGGGATTGACACTTAAGACGGATGTATATTTTTGGTCTATCCATACCGGCGTCTTTGCCAGAGGTGCGGGAGTAAATAACAAGTACAACTTCGATTCTGCCGGCTTCCTCCTTGGATTGGAGTATAACAATTGGCAGGTTGGGCTTAGCTATGACATAGGTTTTCCAAGCATAACCTACTATAGCCGGAATCAGGGAACTTTCGAAGTGACGCTTTCTTATTTTGGTCTATACATCAATGACGACCTACTTTGCCCTACTTTCTAAAGATAGGGCAGCAAGAAAATACTCTTCAAAAAAGATTAAACTAAATGGCCATATTTATATGCACCTTTTGCAAGGCCATTATGAAATTTACCCTTTATAAAAAGATAGATGATCGACAAAATAAGTAAACATTTGCAGATTAAGCCCAATCAAATCAACCAAGTCTTAGCTTTGGTAGAAGATGGTGCCACAATCCCCTTTATTGCCAGATATAGGAAAGATAAAACCGGAGGTCTAGATGAAGTAGCCATCACGTCTATCATCCAACTGCATAAAGAATTTACACTATTAGAAGATAGGCGATCCTTCATTTTAAAAACATTGGCAGAAAAGGGGATTAACGACCTCCAATTCATCCAAAAAATACAAGAAGCCGACAACCTTTTAACGCTGGAAGACCTCTATGCTCCTTTTAAATCAAGAAAAAAGACAAGGGCTGATATCGCCAAAGAAAATGGGCTAGAGCCTTTGGCAAATTTTATAATGAAACAACAACACGCATCCATTCATAGCGTAGCTGCAAAGTATGTGAGTAAAAACATCCTTTCTATTGAGGATGCACTGCAAGGAGCGCGGGATATCATTAGCGAAAACATATCGAATGATGTAGATCTCAAAGAAAATTTACGCAAGCTTTTTTTCCAAAAGTCTATCCTGACTAGCAAAGTCGTAAAAAGTAAAACTGCCGAAGCCTCCAAATTCAAGGATTATTTTGATTTTTCAGAAATAATTAAAAAAATGGCAAATCACCGTTTTTTTGCCATAAAAAGAGGCGCCGATGAGGGATATTTACGGATCAATGTAGAACCACCTATCGAAGATGCTCTGTATAAAATGCAGCGTCAACTCATCAAAAATAAATCAGAATCATCTGAACAAATACTTATCGCACTTCAAGACAGTTACAAAAGGCTAATAAAGCCAGCCTTAGAAAATGAATTGATCAACAAGATAAAATCAAATGCCGACCTGGAGGCAATGGATGTTTTTACGCGCAACTTACGCCAACTGCTCCTTGCCAGCCCATTGAGCGAAAAAATAATTCTCGCCATTGATCCGGGATATCGCACCGGCTGCAAAGTCGCAGTCATTGACAAAAACGGTAACTTATTAGACACAACGGTTATCTACATTCATGAAAATTCAGCGTTGGAAAATTCAAAGAAAACCATCCACAGTTTATTTTCTAAACATACTTTTGAAGCAATTGCTATAGGCGACGGTACCGCCGGAAGAGAGACTGAGAAGTTTATTAAGTCATTGCAATTACCCGTTTCTGTGTTTTTAGTCAATGAGGATGGAGCATCGATCTATTCAGCTTCAGAAATTGCAAGAGAAGAATTCCCCGATTTAGACTTGACATTCCGGGGAGCAATATCTATAGGGCGTAGATTGATGGATCCTTTGGCAGAGCTCATTAAAATAGACCCAAAGAGTATCGGTGTCGGCCAATACCAACATGATGTCAACCAAAGTCTTTTAAAAGAAAAACTTCAACAGACCGTCGAATCATGCGTCAACTTAGTCGGCGTCAACCTGAATACAGCAGGTAAAACTTTGCTTTCCTATGTAAGTGGAATAGGTCCTATTTTGGCTCAAAATATCGTCGATTATAGAAGTAAAAATGGTGCATTTCAATCCAGAAAGGAATTGTTAAATGTCCCTCGGCTCGGTGCTAAAGCTTTCCAGCAATCCGCCGGATTTTTGCGAATCAGAGATGGACATAATATTCTGGACAATAGTGGTGTTCATCCCGAATCTTATGCTATAGTGAATAGGATTACTTCCGAATTGAACATCGACATAAATCAACTCATTGGCAATTCTTTATTGGATTCATTGGATATTAATCGTTTTCAAGATGAAAATCATGGAACATTCACTCTGAAAGACATTGTTGCAGAACTCAAGAAGCCGGGCTTAGACCCGCGCTCAGAAGCAACAGTATTTGAATTTGCCAATGTATATTCTATTGATGACCTTTATGAAGGCCTTATCATTCCGGGAAAAGTTACCAACCTCACCAAATTCGGTGCATTTGTTGATATAGGCATCAAGCAGGGCGGCATGATCCACATTTCTGAGATAGCTGATAAATTTATCAAAGACCCTTCGGAAATATTGCAACTCAATCAAGAAGTAATGGTCAAGGTCATCGGTATTGACCGGGAACGTAATAGAATAAACCTTTCCATGAAACAAGTCTAAATAGCACTCTTTATATGCTTTCTATAGCATCAACAGATGTTGTTTTCACAATTTCGATGCCATATCCTAAAATTCCAACACGACGTTTTTTGGAGGATGTCACTAAATCCAGCTTTGTGATACCCATATCTCTGATTATCTGAGCGCCGATACCCAAATCTCTCTGCTCCTGCCTCTGCTCAGGTTGAATTTGCTTTGTAAGATTGATAATAGATTCAACAAGATCAATAGATCGTTCTGATTGTCTCATAAATAGAACTAAACCTTTCTTTTGCTCACTAAAATAATCCATAACATTTTGTAACTGCTTCATCCAGCCAGTAAAAAGGAATGCGGCTGTTTCGTGAATATTATTCTCGCTAAATACCCGAACAGGTACAACGTCATCCTCATTCCAAGTACCATATTTTATAGCAACATGGATGTCGTCGCTATTGATCTGACGATAAAGGTGGACATGAAGCGAACCATAAGGAGACTCAAGTACACCTTCAAATTCCTTTCTAATAAGCTGCTCAGTCTTCAAGCGATAAGCCACAAGGTCACTGATAGATATTATTTTGAGGTTGTGCTGTTCTGCTATCTCCATCAACTGTGGTAGTCTTGCCATAGTGCCATCTGTATTCAGTATTTCTACCAGTACGCCGGCAGGATATAAGCCGGCCAACTTGGCTAGATCAACAGCGGCCTCCGTATGTCCTGTCCTTCGCAGTACGCCACCACTTTTTGCCTTTAATGGAAAGATATGTCCCGGCTTTGCATAGTCATCTCGAGTTATTCTTGGATCAGTAAGGGCTTTTATTCCGGTAGCCCGGTCATAAGCACTGATTCCCGTTGTGCAGCCATGACCTATCAAATCAATGGACACCGTAAAGGCTGTTTCGTGCATAGCCGTATTCTGATTGACCATCATTTCAAGTCCCAGAGCCTCTACTCTATCCGCTTCCAATGGGGCACATATCAACCCTCGACCGATAGTGGCCATAAAGTTTATTTTATCCGGCGTAATCAATTCTGCAGCACAGACAAAATCTCCCTCATTTTCCCGATCTTCATCATCTACAACAATAACGAGTTCTCCGTTTCTGATCGCCTCAATAGCATCCGATATATTATTCAACATGGATTTTTAAATTTGAAGTGCAAAGATAAACAATGTTATCCGGCTTCTATACGAGTGTTCCACTTTTTGTTAAATCCTAATTCAGCAGTGTAGGTTTTGAATAACCGTATAGTGCTGATTATGAGGGACGTCACGATGTACGAATCGTTTCAATGGTTTGTAGAAACCATTGGATACGAATCGTAAATCGATTCTGTACTTGTCTAATGCGGAATTTGGGTTTAAATACCAAGACTACAAAGACGGTGGTAAATCAAAGCTGATGACCTTGTCCAATGTAGAGTTTATAAGGAGGTTTACTTTACACATCCTTCCCCAGAGATTTGTCCGAATCCGACACTACGGCATCCTCAGCAGCAGTTGGAAACGAGGAAAGCTGCAACAACTACAACAAGTGTTAAATGTCAAGAAATACTCAGCTACGCCAATCATTAACCATCGCAGATGCCCCTATTGCAAGACAGGTACTTTGATAACGATAGAAGTCTTTGGAAGCAGAGGTCCGCCAGCGATGTATTTATCGGCATCACCCCAAACTTCTATGGTATGACACTATGGGTAGGGGAAGGTATGTGCCATTAAGGCTAGAAAACTACTTATAAACAAGCAACGCATTTTAAAACAATGCTGCCTTTTTAAAACTTACTTCCAATCGCCTTATAGCCACCTTCTCAACTGAGATGAAATCCCCATAGATCGAAGACCGGTTTACCTGCGGTGCTGCTGCGCGGTCGTTCAACACCGTTTTCATTGTCCGTCCTTCGGACGCAACGAAAACTTAGTTATTGGCGGTAGTTGTTTTTATTATGGTTGTCCCTTTTGTCTTGGGTCAAAGACCACCATCCACTCAATACCAAACTTGTCTCTAAACATACCAAAGTAAGAACCCCAAGGGCTATCTTGAATTGGCATTTCTATTTGTCCTCCTGCTGAAAGTCCGTTAAATAATTTATCAGCTTCTTCTTTATTTTCTGCACCAACTGAAATTTTACTTCTTGTTTCATTTTCATTGTGCGTACCAAGAGCTGAAGGTGAGTCGCTACCCATTAAAATATTGTGATTGCCAATTGGTAATGCTATGTGCATAATTTTGTTGGCTTCTTCTTCTTTCGCAATACTACCTTCAAAAGTCAAATCTTTGAAACGCATTACCATTGCAAACTCTCCACCGAATACTGATTTATAAAAGTTAAAAGCTTCTTCAGCATTTCCGTTAAAATGAATGTAAGGATTTATTTGTGCCATATTTTTTTACTTTAATTTTTCTAATTTACCTTTTCTTTTTACTAAATTTTTGTAGTCCCACTGTATGTTTTCAGATTTTTTTAGCCATTTTTTTATTTTAGTTGCATCAATTTCTTCAACTGAATTGTAAAAGATTGAAGCGTCTTTAAATTTATCTCCCCTTGTGTCTAAATCGTCTTCTTCAAAATCTGCTCCACTCCAAAACATTAGTCTAATGCCTTTTTTTTGCTTACTGTAACCTACAATAGGATTGCCTTCTAAAAACCAAACTGGGTGAGCATACCAAATTTTACTTTCAGCACCTATTAGATTTTCATCAATTATTGCAGCCAACAAGTTACAAAGTTCATTATCTTCTAACGTTTGATTATATGTTTCAATTTCTTTCTTCATACAGCTAGTATGTTATGATTGTCGAGGAAATTTAGTAATGTCCATATAAAAAAGTTCCCAGGTGTGTCCATCAAAATCTTCTATTGTTCGCTGTTGCATAAAACCATAGTCTCGCATTTCATTGGGTTCAATTCCACCTGCATTAAGTCCATTAGTCATTAAATGGTTCACTTCGTCAATGCTATCTAACGATAATGAAAAAAGACCTGCAATGTTGGTTTTGGTGTCAGCAAGGGGTTTTGAGGTAAAGCCTGAAAACTTTTCGTGTGTCATAATCATGACAAAAATGTTTTCACTCCAAACCATACACTTTGCAGTGTCGTCAGAAAATTGTGGATTGTTTGAAAATCCTAATGCAGCATAAAAGTCCATAGATTTTTGAAGGTTTTTTACTGCTAAATTGATAAATACTTGTTTTGCCATTTGTCTAATATTTTATTTGTAAAAATAATATCGAATTTTTGTTTTTGTCAATCTGTGAGTGTCGCTATACAATTACCGCCAACATTAAGGAATATTGATTGGTTATTAAAAGAATAAATTTTTTACCTGAGGAACCGATCAACCCCGATAAGTCGGGACAAATGTATTTCAAGTTGGACAGCCTGTCCCGACAAATTCGGGAAAGCCGGACATGCTATAGTGCAAAATCATTCATTCCCTTTTCTTACTGTTTGGTTACTAATGGCATAAATGTAGTAAAAAGTGGGCAGTTTTTCTGTTTCAATTGGGTAATTTATTTTATGGTAGGATTTATGGAGCTTGTAGGTGTATTTTGGGCAATAGGATTTAGAGCGGTGTATGAGCTTCTTCCGGTATGCAAGGTATTGATATTGGGTGGTGCTTTATTTTGCAGATAGGTGTGTAGATAATCCGGATCTTCTGGTATCGCTTCTATTTCAGAATCATAAATTCTTCGAATTCTCGATTCCATGCTTCAATTTTAGCTTGTATTTTCATGATATTTTTTAATAAACATCCATGCAAATACAATGTCATATTGCATTATATTTACCTGATTATCACGTAAATACACATAGGTTTTGTTCAACGGTTCGGTATTGGCGTAGGCTGGGAAATAGAAGTACTATAGTTTAATTTAGCACTACTGCTGAATAGAAGTACAAATGTTGAATTTTGTACTTCACCCCAGCTCTTGCAAAACTGCTCGTTAGCGGTTCGACGTTTTTATTCTGTATAATGAGCAAACATTTTATTTACCTTTCCTTGTTCGTCAAAAAACATCACTTCTATTGCTTTCTTCCCCATAATAGATTTATAATATAAAGCAACAGAGTTAACTGAAAATGTCACTTTATAAAGTTCAAAAAATAAATCTGGAAATTTTATAAGTGCTTTTTTCCAATAATCTGATACTAAATCCTTTCCTTTTAGCATACCATTTTCTAGGCCAAGAGCTAATTTTATCATTGGTGTTGTTACTTCAATGTCTTCTGAATAATGAGATAAAATATCATCAAGATTGTGAGAGTTCCACGATTTTATCCAATCGTTAGCAAAATTTTCTTTATTCATAATCGTTAATTTTTAATATTTTTTCTATTTTGAATGTTGATTTTCCCTTACTTAATTAAAAGCGTTTGTTTATTTAAATTATCAATACTCTATTGTTTTTTCAAAACAAATACTGTCTGTTATGTTTACATATTGACCATAATTAGATATTATTTTAAAACTATTTTTTTTATACAGACTAATGGCTTCAGACATTTTATTCCCTGTTTCTAAAATACATTTTTTGTAGCCTAGTTCTTTTGCCCAAATTTCCAATTCTTGTAAAATTTTAGTCGCAATACCTTTTCCTCGATTTTCTAATGGAACATACATTCTCTTTATTTCCATAGTATTATCGTCATATTTTTTCATTGCACCACAACCAACTGCTTGATGATTTTCATATATAATTATGACATTTTTTATTTCGTCAATTTTGTTAAACTGAACAAAAAAATCATTTACTACCCCGTTTCTTTTTTCTAAATCTTTGTTCAACATTAATACTAATTGTTGAAAATCCGTATTGTCTGAATTTGTTCTTTTTAATGTAAGCATTTTTTTTAATTAGTTAATACTTTTTTAGAATGTTTAAATTCTTCTATGTCGTGATATCCAAAAATTTCAATCTCGGGATGTTCATTCATAAGATTCCGAATTTTATCTAGGTTCTTAATTCTTAAGTTATTGTCGTCAGCTCTTATTTTAGCTAATTCATTTACAGGGTGCAAATTATCTGAAAGTTCTATTCGCATATAATATGCATCTGCAATATAAAACAGCCATTTGTTTTTCACTTTAATTGCAACTCCGCAATGTCCAAGTGTATGTCCAAAAAGTGGAATGAGTAGAATTTCAGTTTTGATATTGGTGTTAATTTTACGTGCTTCAAATCCGAACCAAAAAAGGTCGGATTTTTCATATGTTTTGATAATTGGATTATGGGCTAAAGGGATTTTCAAATATCTTTGATTTCCTGAATTAAAATTGTTTAACTCTTCAATGCTAATATGAACAGTAGCTCTCGGAAAGTCAGCAAGTCCACCGATATGGTCATTGTCAAGATGTGAAATGATGCAATCAGTTACATTATTTGGGTCAAGATTTAATTTTTCAATTTGTCGTATTAATGTTTGATTTTCATCGAAATCATAACCCACTATTTCAATTAACTCTTGTCCAATTCTTTCTATTGGATTTATAGTGTCTAAAAGTCCAATACCTGTGTCTACAACTACATAATTGTCATTATCTTGAATTAATAAACAATGTCCGCAAACATTATCATTGATTGGCGAAACAATTTTAACGCAGTTTAAATGGTGTATTAGAGTCATATTTTGGGGCTTACTTTATAAAATATTTATTGTTAAATAGAGAGGTTTAAGTTATTTTGTTCTTTAAGTGAATTAGTAATTTAAATATGAATTCTTGGTTGCCGCACTACAATGACCGCTAACATTAAGGAATATTGATTGGCATTATACAACAAGCATTTGCCTGCCTGTACAAGCCGATCAACCCCGATAAGCCGGGACAAATGTATTTCAAGTTGGACGAAGCCGGTCAAGCTATAGTGCAAAATCATTAATTCCCTTTTTGTGTAGTTTGGTTATTAATAGCATAAATGTAGTAAAAAGTTGATAGTTTTTCTGTTTCAATTGGGTAATTTATTTTATGGTAGGATTTATGGAGCTTGTAGGTGTATTTTGGGCAATAGAATATAGAGTGGGGTTTGAGCTTCTTCCGGTATGCAAGGTATTGATATTGGGTGGTGCTTTATTTTGTAGATAGGTGTATAGGTAATCCGGATCTTCTGGTATCGCTTCTTTATCAGAATCATAAACTCTTCGAATTCTCGATTCCATGCATCAATTTTAGCTTGTATTTTCATGATATTTTTTAATAAACATCCATGCAAATACAATGTCATATTGTATTATATTTACCTGATTATCATGTAAATACACATAGGGCTTGTTCAACGGTTTGCAAATTGGCGATGGAGCCGCTTTTAGCATCCCGAAGTATCGGGATTGAATAGAATTACTACCGTTCAACCTTGCACAAAAGCTCGATTGAAGTACTTCTCCGGCTCTATTGCCAATTTGTTTGTTATAGCCAGTGTTTCTGACTCATTGTTTTTATGTTAATTTCAAAATATTTTTTTTAAACATTAAAATAGCGAACAAATTCAAAATACCTCCAATTAATAAAAGGACAACAATTCTTGAAATAAATGTTGGACTTGTAACAGCCAAATTTCTCCAGAAAATGTCATAGAACCCCTGAATACTCCAGTAATTAACTGATATAACAGCTAATTTCTGCATAAATACAGGCATGAAAAATAAGGGAATCATACTACCACCGATGGCACTCATTACTAATATGATTAAAGTTGACAGCCCTTGTACCTGTTGTCTGTTTTTTGCAAATGATGCTAACAATACACCAAAAGCTGAACATGCAAACGCTGTTGCCACAATAGTAATTAACATGCCTGGTAAATGAGCCCCTATATCTAAACCGAAGACTAAACTGGCAAAAACGAACATTACCAATAACTGCAAAATAGAAATAATGTTGGCTGACAGCATTTTTCCAAACAGGATATTTATTGGATTCATAGGGCTGTAAAGTAAACGTTTTAAGGTTCCTTCTTGTTTTTCATCTAATAATCCCATACCAATGCCTACAACTGAAAATAACAGCATCATCACTGCAGTACCGGCAACGGCTTGTAATAAACCTAACTGGTTATTATTTGTTGACTTCACTAACTTAGTCATTTTGATATCACCTCCGAAAAAAAATGTAGCAGGGCCTTTTTTTTCAGGGCTATTGTTTTCAGACATTCCTATGGAAATTGCATCAAAAAGGTGATCAGATTGATTTCGAATATCTTGTTTTGCTTTAGGATTGGATACACCTGCCATTTTAGATAACCTATTACCCATCATTGTTTTAGAGTTACCCAAATTAAATGGTAGCATTGCAATGGTTGGAATTAAAGATTGTTGTAATAGTCCTACTTCAATTCCTTTTGCTTCGTCATATTTTAACTCTAAAGGAAGTGTACCGCCTAATGTTAAGGAATCAGAAAATCCCTTTTTAATAACCAGTACACAACTTTCGTCTCCATTCTTAATAGCCTTTTCAGCCTTTTCCAAAGACATAGGTTTAATTTGAAGAGATTTTAAGGATTCAAGTTCTTGGATGGCATTTCGAGAAATATCTGTATGATCTAAATCACTAACCAATAACGATATTTTTGTATCACTATCGTTTTTACCTACCCCACCAAAAGCAAAGGCAAATAAAGTAATCAAAGCGATGGGGATAGCAAAAGTTAAGAGCATTGATCTTCGATCTTTGAAGAATAGTCTGAGGTCTTTTATAGCAAGCTTTATCATCGTATTTAATCTCTTAATTGTTTTCCTGTAAGGTTTAAAAATATTGTTTCAAGATTTGTTTTAAGAATTTCGATGTTTGAAATCTCTAAACCTAATTGATTGCACTTTAAAACTAATTTTGATAAATCGGTTTTCACATCGGAAGAGTAGAAATGGATAATATTTCCTATTTGCTTTAAATCATTCCAAAAGGATGATAATTCTTTAGTTAATACATCATTCAAATTTGAAAAAGTGATACTGATGGTTTCTTTTAGAAGACTGTTCATTTTTAAGTCATCTAAGGTGCCTTCTGCTATAATCTGACCATTATCAATAATTCCGATTCTGTCGCAAAGTTTTTCAGCTTCTTCCATGTAGTGAGTGGTATAAACAATGGTCATCCCTTCCTTATTTAATTTTTCCACTATTTCAAAAATTAAATTTCTGCTTTGAGGGTCAATACCTACTGTAGGCTCGTCCATAAACAATACTTTGGGATTGTGCAGTAGAGCTGCAGCGATATTAACCCTGCGTTTCATTCCTCCTGAATAGCTTTTAACCTTATCGTTTTTTCTATCTTCTAATCCGAAAAGTCTTAGCAATTCATTGGCTCTATTCAATAGATTTTTATTGGATATGTTATACATTCCTCCCCAAAACAAGAGATTATCCAAAGCGGAAAGTTCATTATATAAGGCTATTTCCTGTGGTACAACACCAATTATTTTTTTTATGTCTTTTGATTGGGCGTTCAGATTGAAGTTTTCAATACTTACTGTCCCTGAATCTGCATTCAAAATAGAACTTAGAATAGAAATAGTAGTTGTTTTTCCAGCACCGTTAGGTCCTAATAAACCATAAAACTCACCATCCTTGATGGATAAACTTATTCCTTTTAAAGCCTCTCGACCATTGAAGTGTTTTTTCAAATTTTTTATCTCAATCATTTATTACCTTTTTGAAAGATGTTGTTTTATAACATTGGCTATAACGGTTAGGTGTACCCGACGTGCCGACGTTTAGGAGGCATGTACGTGATACACAGTGTTATACTCTGGCCATTTTTTTCAATTATTTAGTATCAAAGTTAACCCTGTTATAGCGTTTAGTCAATTTAGTTATAGACTAATTGTTATCTCTACTTTTCCTCCAAGCCCTTTCTCAACTATATCATACAAGGTTTTCAAAGTTAGATTACTTCCATTATTTTCTACTCGAGATATATAAGTTCTTTTCTTATCTATTAGCTCACCCAGTTGCTCCTGTGTAAGCTTTTTTTCTTCTCGAGCATTACGAAGTAACATTCCGATTTTAAAAGATTCGAAATCTCTTTCTAATTCGTCTCTACGCTTTGTTCCTTTTTTACCATAAACGGTGTCTTTTATTTCTTTCCAGCTTTTTGTATCCATATTACTTGTTTTTCTCATTATAATATTCCTGCATCAGTCGTTCTGCCTTTTCTATTTCTTTTTTTGGTGTTTTCTGTGATTTTTTAACAAAGCCATTTAATAGGATTACCAGTTTGCCCTCATCAAAAAAACAAAACACTCGCCAAATGTTTGAACCTAATTTAATCCTGGCTTCATACAACCCTTTGTGGGTCTTTATTGGTGACAAGTAGGTTTTGGGGATGTGTTTATAATGTTCGATTATTTCAATAATCTTAAATATCTTGTCTTGTACTTTTCTATCTTGAGCAAGTAAGAACGCCTCAAAATAACCTTTGTATTGTATTACATGCCTAATTTTGTTCACTCATACAAAGGTAACCTAAAAGTTACACATTTGCAAATTTTTTAATAAAAACTTTTTGATACTTGTTGTAGGATGGATTTTTGTGGACTTTAGTTTTAGACTCTTATCTGTTCTTGGTCGAGTATAACGGTTTGCAAATTGGCGATGGAGCCGACTTTTAGCACAAATATTGAATAGAATTACTACTCTTCAACCTTGCACAAAAGCCCAATAGAAGCACTTCACCGGCTCTATTGCCAATTTGTTTGTTCTCTGCAGGCTTTCTTTCTGTTCGTTAGTCTATCAGCTTTGTGGAAGCTATACTCTTTTGCAATTTTAAGTTCTATTCGGTTGGCTTATGAGAATTGCAAATGTGTATGACATCTTCGTTAGTTCTAATTTATATTTTTTTCAATTGTCTCTTTTTCAATTTCTTTCGGGTCTTGGAATGAGAACACGAAATTGTTCGCCCTCTGAATCGTTAATCAGTTCAATGTTAGATTGTGCTTCTAATGCCCGTGTAACTCCCGAACCAAAGCCACGATAATTCATCAATTTTGAGCAATACGAAACTAAAAGATTATTTCGTACAACTGCATTTCCCATTTTTACATTTTCAATAGTAAGACTGTTAGGTAATGATCCCGGACTTACAATTTCAATTCGGTCGTCAAAAATCATCACACGTACAGGCGAATTTTTTGAATAATCTCTGTGTACCAAAGCATTTTGAAGTAGCTCCTCTAATGCAGTTTGTGAAACTTCCAATTTTCCTGTTTTGTTGAAATTTTGACTCTCTTGTACGTGTTGCAAATTGGCATTGAAGAAGCTCATTGTTTCTTCAAAAATTTCAGGAATTGTACCGACAATTTCTTTATTACTGCGATAGTCTGTTCCACCAATACTATTTCCAAAAAATGAAATGGCTTTTACACAAAATGCAGGTCTGTATTTTTGTGGATTATTTGCAAAAAACAATAATCCTCCCAAAGTCAAGCGTCCATCTTTTAAAATATTTAGGTTCTTTAATAAGGTTTCTGAAATTTCAGTTTTTTCATCTGTTTCTTTTTTTTGAATTGCTTTAATGTATTGCTCTACTTTTGAAAAGTCAATGTCGTCAATAGAAGTCTGTGGAATAATCATTTCATCTAAATACAAGATTCCGCTTTGCTGAAATAACCTTATTTGCTCATTATTGTCGGTTAATCTTCTTTTATCAGAACCCTGTTTTATCCAAATTGCACCGTTTTTATCTTTATATGGCTTTGCAATTCCCTCTGAAACATCTACAACCAAAATTTTCTTTTCGTCAGTTTCCGAAGGAATTGATACAACTTCTGTAAAAAGAAAAATTTGCGGTTTTACTTTATCATTGGCAATTGTTGCAATTCTGTTATTGTAAGATTGCAACTGCTGATAATCCAAACCTAATACTGTTCCTTTTTTATCTTCAATTCCAAACAAAATTTTTCCACCTTTTGAGTTGGAAAAAGCAATCAATTCAGCCGCAATCGAATCGTCATTATCAATTTCTCTTTTAAACTGAACTTTGCTTGTTTCGCCTGTGCTTATGATGTCTAATAGTTCTATTGCGTTCATTTTGTTTTCAGTTTTTCAATGTTCCAAATACTGTAAATGTTTTTTCTACGGCTAAATGCCTCATCTCCACCCTCCATAATATCAACGATAAATCGTTGCGTTTGATGATTGTCGATAGAGCCTGAATGAACCGTAATTTTGGTTTCGTCATAACTGCAAGCCACCACTTTTTCACTGTCGCCTAGAACAGGAATATTTGCATTATGCGTTGCAAAAAGAAACTGCATATTGCCTTTTATTTTTTTCAGTTCTTTGATGACTTCATCATAGATAGTTTGGTTATCTAAATCATCTTCTGGTTGATCAATTATCAAGACATCATTTTCCTTTTGTGCTAACAAGAATAAAATTAAAGCTGATGCTCGTTGTCCCAAAGAATGTTTGTCTAATGATTTTCCGTTGTATTGAATAATAATTTTATTATCCACTTTAAAAGTCAGTAAATCTTCCAAATTTTCGAAAAATCTTCTCTTAAAGTCCACAACTTGATTTTCATTCAAAATAGTATTGAGTTTGCTACTGTCTTTGTATATCTGAATAAAATCTTTGTAAGTGGTTTCTACTTCTTGATATGCCGTTTCACGAATACCCGAACCTCTAAAAATTTGTTTCATCTTGTCAGTAAACTTATCTCGTCTGCCTTTAAATTCGACAGCAATAGAGAGTTTGCTGTCAGCTTCGTTTATTCGGTTTACTTCTTTTTCTAAAAGCTGATATTCTTCGTGCCAAAGATTGTCAAGGTCTGATAACCTTTTTAATAAATCGTCCTGCCATTCTTTTCTTCTTTTTTCCGATTTGTCAATTTCTAACAATTTCAATCTTGAAGTGTCTATTTGTCTGTTTAATGTAAGAAAATTGTCGGGGTTGATTGTGTCTGTTCCAATTTCTCGTTTAATTTTGGCAAATTCCTCTTTCAATCCTTCCTTTTTTACATTGATTTTCCCAATGAGTACTTTGTATTTTTCTTGAAGTTGAACAGAGCTTTTTTGAATGGCTTTTAACTTTTCAAATTCTGATTTTAGTTCTTTCAATAAATTTCTCGCTTCGTCAAAAAAATCTTTATTTGCTTCTGAACCTAAAATTTCTTGTTGAAAAAAATAATCGTGATTAGTGATAAGCGAATGTAATTCATTCAAATAACTTCTTAACGAACTTTCCGATTGCGATAATTTGGAAACATCAAAATCAAAGAGCGTTTGTTGCTTTAACTTGTCTTCAACGCCTTTTTCTTTAAAGAATTTAAGCTGATGTTCAGCGTTTTTTATGACTGTTTCTGTTTCTTTTTTCAGGTCGTTCAGATTGCGAAGTTTTTTTATCTCAGCAACAATATTTCCAACTTCTCTTTTCTTTTGTTCAATTTTTGATTGAATATCTTTTAAACGAGTTCCTACCAAGCGTTGAATTAAATCAGCTTCAAAATCTGCGTCTTTGTTGGATAAATCTTTTTGTCCAAAATAAACTGGATAGTCAAACGCAGCACTTACTGAAATGTTTGGTTGCAAAACATCTCCTTTGTAAATATCTTCTTTCTGTCCGTAAATTTTTTCAATACGGTATTCTTCTTTTTGCTTGTTCACAATCGTTACAATAGACTTACCGCCACTTCTCAAAACATTTTCAATCAAACCGTCTTTGTATCTTGGGTCAACGGCAGTAGGCGATAACGGAATGCCTAATGTGTAACGTAAAATTTCTAAAATAGATGATTTTCCACTTCCTCTAATTCCTATGAGTGTATTGAGTTCGGGCGAAAAATCAATTTTTGTTTCGTCCAATAAACCACCCTCAAAAGCAATAGATTTGATGTAGGAGTTTTTTATTTCGGGTTTTGAGTTAAGCTTAACTCTATAATTGAAATCAGTAAGAGCATATCTTAATGCCTCAAAATTGAAATCGCCAATTTTTATATACGTTGTTTTGACTTCGCCATTTTGTTGGTGTGGTCTCCCTATTTCTTCTATATTCTTACAATCTGAACCTTCAACAAATGCAGGCAATTTGTCTCCGAACCAAGTTTTCCACGTAGCAATTTTATCGTAAGTTCTCACTTTTTGAAATCCTAATACAAAATGACTGAATAAATCGTTTGAAACAAATTGTTGAATACGACCTCCGTCGAGCTCGTTAAAGAATCCACTGTTTTGTTCAACGTGTGCTAAAATAATAAATGAATCTCTTCCGTTATTTGCGTGTTCGTTTAATTTTTGCAATACAGTTTCAAAATTGTATTTGCATCTTGTATTTTCATTTTCACGATTTGCAATGCCTTCAAATGCAGCGGTAAGAAATTGATTGATAAAATCTTCTCCGTTTATGCACCACTTCTCGTAATCAAAAACTAACAAGCAATGAATACCGTTTGCTCCGTCATTTACGGAAAGTTCAACTCCTGCAAATAATCCAATTCCTTCTTTAAGTGCTTTTTTTCTTAACGCAACAAATTCATTTTTATCAAATTTATTATGATTCGTAATTACACCAACATTGATGTTTTGCGATTTCAGTTGCTCAACATACAAACGGCAAAAATCATTTTCATTGCCCGTGTATATAAATTCTTTGTCTGCTTTAGTATGCAAATGGAAATCTGCTCGAACCCAAATCGCTCCATTTTTAAATATGTCAACTTTATCCATTTTGCAAATCGTTTTTAGTGGGAACTAATAATTCTCGTACATCAACGTCTAAAACTTGAGAAATCTCAGTCAAAACCTGAATACTTGGTTGCGTGTTGTTATTACAATAATTCGTAACCACAACATAACTCTTTCCAATTTTTTCGGCAAGCCAAGTCTGGGTTCTACCTTGTTCTTTTAAAACTTCTTTTATTCGGTTCATTAACTCAAAGTTCTTTTAGTTTGATATATAGGGACAAAGATACATTTAATTATGATAAGACAATACATTTCTGTGTTATAAAACAATACAATTTTTTACAGAGTGTTGGCAGGAAACAGCTCTTTTGGTTTTTCAAAGCGGTGGCTCGTATGAAGGATAAAAGCCAAATATGCTGTTTGAGCGTTGGGTTTTAAGCTTGCAGAGAACAATTGTATATACGCACACTTGCGTATATTTTTGTATAAATGTAAGCATTATTTTGATATATCCAAATGATCTAAAGGAGAAATAACGTCTTTTTTAATCCGGTGATATTATAATATCCACATTAATAGCATGTTATGATAAATGACTCTTGGACTCAAATATTCCTCCCCATTTCCTCTCCCTTTCTTCACGCCTCCCACCTATCCGTTTGTAAGCGCTTACAAACGTTTACAAACGACTACAAACGTTTATCTACCGGATAAGTAAGTTACCATGCCTCATCTTTGTAAGGTCAATGCTGCATCGGGGGAAGTATTCTTTTGAGATGGCTCATGACTTTACGTTTGAATTATTAACCTTTATATTATTAACCTTTAAATTTTATAGTATTATGAACGCATTTAGAAATCAAGTCAGTTTAATCGGTAATCTTGGCCGCATGCCGGAAGTCAAAACATTTGAAGGGGGTAGAAAAATGGCCAGACTCACCCTCGTCACCAATGAAATTTATAAAAACAACAATGGAGAAATTGTCAAAAATGCCACCTGGCACAGCCTCATCGCATGGGGTAGATCTGCCGAAAAAGCTGAAAAATATCTGACCAAAGGCAAAGAGGTAATGGTCAAAGGCAAACTCATCAACCGCAACTATACCGACAAAGATGGAAATAAAAAATATGTCACAGAAGTCGAAATTGACGACTTCTACATGCTCGGCAGAAATGCTGAAGTGGTTGGTTAGCTTGCTTTGTAGAGGAAGGGCAGCGTACGTTGCCCTTCCCTTCTGATTCTTTTTTTGGAGCAGTAGGGAAAGCTATTTCAGTGATGATACTTGGACTACATTCATCCCGAATTCATATTAAAGGCAAAATATTGTCTTTAAGAAATATGAAGCTAACTTTTTGTTGTGTTGAAATTCAAATAGTCACGAATTAGTATATTTACAAATATATGATAATCAACTTGTTGTGATTTAGTTAGATGTAATTCAGCAGAAAAGGTTTTGAAAAACCGTATAGTGCTGATTATGAGGGCTAATCCCGATGTACGACTCGTAATCAATGATTTCTGTAAACCATTGATTACGAGTCGTAAATCGATTGCGCATTTGTCTAATGCGGAATTTGAGTTAAAATGGATCGAAAAAGAAATCTTTCAAAGAGCAATGTCCATTGATAATACCGATTGGATATTCGTAATAGTCCAATTACATTGGCCTAAACGACTATCATCCCGAAGCTTCGGGAGCATTTTGATTTTATGAAATCCAGTTTTTCGGGAATACCAAAATATATTGGACTAATTTATAAATCAATTTGGTATATTATAGCTCTGGGATAATCTGTTTTTCCTTTATACCTTCCTAAGGAAATCCTCCATTTTACGCCCTATTGTCAACCAATCGTAATTCTTCTCCACAAACTCCCTTGCGTCATGTGAGGTACTCTTACGAAGATCTTCGTCATCAAGCAGCATATCAAGCGTTCTTAAAAATGTCTGCAAATCATCTGCAATAAATATTTCTTTTCCGGGTATCGCTCCTATTGCGTTATTGACCTGAGAAGTTGTAACAACAGACAGTCCACTTGCCATTGCTTCCAAAATTTTATTTTGTTGCCCACTCCCTGAAAATAAGGGCGCTACAAATATCTTACCCGTCCAATATACTTCACGAATGTCATCCATCCATCCTTCAATAATAAACCTTGTATTGGACTGCTTCATCAGTGATTTCGATGGTCTTGCTCCGGCAATTCTAACCGTAATATCTGATTCCAGCTTTTTCCCGATTCGATTGATTAAATAGGAAGCTGCTTTGATATTGGGCTCATAGCCGAGATTCCCGGTAAAACAGATATCGTATAACTCTTCATGATACTCATTAGGATGATAATATTCCAAATCTACTCCATTGGGCAAAACTGCAATACGATCCTTGTTCTCCGGATCTATGGATTGTCGGTCCTGTTCCGAAATAATACTGAAATAATCTGCTGTATCAAAAGCAGATTTTTCGACTTGAATCATTTTCGCTATTTCCCATCGAAGCCATATCTTTTCCCACCAAGGTGCCGTTTCTTTACGCTTACGCAAATTAGCTGAAAAAGAATCCATAAAATCAAGCCAAATTTTGCCCTTAAATCCCTTTAAATATGGGATTACACGTACAAGTTGGCAAAATATCAAATCAGGATTATTTTCCTGTAAATCCCTCTGAATATTCCTTGTCAACCTATTCAAATAAAAATAACCAACATGAAAGGGCAAATTAAAAAATATCCCCGCAAAAACCATCCAAAATCGCATGATCCTTGACACCGGATAAAGCGTAACTGATTTACAAAACTGCTTCAAATGAGCTATATCCTCATCGGAAGTATTCTTTTCCGATATGCAAAATAAATGCACCTCGTGATTCATGGACAATAGCCTAATCTGATGATATAACCGCAGTTTATCACCTTTCTCCAAAGGATAAGGAAATCTCGATGAAAGGATATGAATTCTCAAGGCAAAGTAATTAGTTCAACAATCATGGGCTTAGCCTTTTGATGACCCAATGGTTATCAACGAGTTGGTATAAGAATCGATCATGCATTCGATTTGGCCGCCCCTGCCAAAATTCAAATTCTTTTGGAATAACGGCAAAACCTCCCCAATGTTCAGGCCTCTCCAACTCCTCATCCGGCAATGCTTTTATCTCTTCAAATCTTTTCATAAGCTCATCGTAATCCTCCACAACACAGCTTTGTTGAGAAGAGATGGCTCCTGCCCTACTGTCATGTGGCCTGCTGTAAAAATATGCATCAGATTCTGCGGGATCAATACGCTCTACATGCCCTCTAATTCTTATTTGGCACTCAGACTGTGGCCACCAAAATAACAATGTAGCGTGAGGACACTTTGTCAATTGTTGACCCTTAGATGAAAGGTAATTGGTAAAAAAAACAAATTCGTTACGAACAACTTCCTTGAGTAAAACAATTCGGGCATCAGCACCAAAATGCTCGTCAAAGGTAGCCAATGTCATAGCATTAGGTTCGGATACCCCTGCCACCTTTGCTTTTGAGAATAATTTTTCAAATTGAATAAAAGGGTCTTCGTCCAGTTGATCTCTTTCTAAGTCACCCTTATTATATTGTTGCCGGTAGTTGCGTAAATCCATTGCTGGTTAAAATTAAAACCAAAGATAGGATAGAAATTTCAATTGCAAGATACAATTAATCATATTTCCATGAAAAACATAAAGGTCTCCCTGAATAAAAAATTTTGATAATTGATCCCTTCCTCGATAAATCAAATTTCATTCGAATGCTTATTATTAGGAGTCTTTGTACCATTCATAAGTTTTAGGTATAATCCTTGAGAAGTCAACAACCTATCAAATAAAACGTACTCATACTATCTCCAAGTGAAAATTTATCCATCCTTCATCCTTATAGACATTATACTTTTCATAAAAATGTATTGCTGGTTGATTCCAATCAAGTACCTGCCAATTTATGCGATTACACTTCCTTTCCTTTGCAACAGAAATCAAAGCATCCATCATCATTGCACCTATACCCTTACCTCTAAACACCGGATTGACGACTAAGTCTTCCAAATAAAGTGTCTGACCCTTCCATGTAGAATATCGAATGTAATACAAAGCCATTCCTTCAACTTTACCATCCACTTCTGCCACCAATGCCCACCACACAGCATCTTTACCAAAACCGCTTTCAACAAAATGGTCAAAGTCAACCGTCACTTCCTCCGATGCCTTTTCATAATCAGCCAATTCCTGAATGAGTCCCATCATCTCAGCACAATCGTCTTTGACAGCCTTTCTTATAACTACATCCATTGGGTAAAGATAAAAAGTTTGTGTATTTATCCCGAATTCTTGTTGACGCTCTATATTGTCTTGAAAAAGTTCAACTCCCATTCCGTCATAGACATAAGCGGAATCGATGTACCAATCGTTGTAAAGGCTGCATAAAATAAAAAAAAGGTTGTCCGTATCAACTATGGACAACCTCTATTCTGAATTTTGTGATCCCGCTGGGATTCGAACCCAGGGCCACATCATTAAAAGTGATGTGCTCTACCAGCTGAGCTACAGGATCATTGCTAAAGCTTTTCTTCTAAAGCGGTGCAAAGATAGAATCATTTTTAAGAAGAACAAAAGATTTATATCATTTTTTCAAAAAATATGTGAAATTTTATTTTGTTTACTTAAATCACACCTGATTATCAATGAAATAACCGAATAAACTATTAATATTCAACTCCTCATTTTGCTAACCAAATCCAACATTTACATTAAATAAATACAGCCACTACACATCAAACACTCGACCTTCATAAGCAAATTCAGTCTCTTCAAATACGGATCTTGCCTCCTCTATCAAGGGTCGAATATCCGCATATTTGCTGGAGGGATGGCCAATCAGCAATCGACCCACTCCGGCATCTTTCGCAATTGTAGCCGCCTCAATAGCAGTACTGTGCCCACGTTGCCTTGCCTTTTCTTGATACTCCTCCAAATAGGTAGCTTCATGGTACAGCAAGTCAACATTTCTTATTATCGGAACTATGGCGGAATGATAGGCTGTATCTGAACAATAGGCATAGGACCGCGCTTTGTTCTTGACATAAAGCGCTTCATCTGGATGCAAATAGCCTCCATCTACAGCAATGCTTTTCCTTGCTTTTAACTCGATTATTTGTTTTGTATTCAGGTTATATTTCCCAATGACTTCTTCCTTTAAATTCAATGGGCGTTCTTTCTGCCGGAATAGATAACCATTACAGGGGACACCATGACTAAGCGGAATATTTTCTACCTGAAAAGTAGCTTCCTCCAATACCAATTGATGCTCTTCCGGATTCGTCTCAATACAATGGATAGGAAAACTAAAATGCGTAAATGTGGACTTAGTTATATTTTCGATAAACTCCTTTATCCCTATAGGTCCCACAATGGTCAACGACTCTTTTCTCCCCAACAATATCATGCTTGTAATCAGACCGGGTAATCCAAACACGTGATCACCATGCAAATGAGAAATAAAGATATACTCCAATTTCACCTTTGACAATTTCAGCTCATTCATTCGAAACTGACTCCCCTCCCCACAATCCATCAGAATATGATGATGATCTAATTTGATATATTGAGAAGACGGATGCCGACCATGAGCAGCAAGGGCAGAATTAGAGCCTAATATTGTGATGTGAAAGTTCAATTACTCCTCTTCCGTACTGGAATTTAATTCTTTTTCAATTTCATCCATCAAAATGTAATCCAGTGATTCTTCCATGGTAGGTATTATGGTCAAAATAGACTCCAATCGAGATATTTCAATGAGCTTTTTTACCGGAGTATGATTTATCTCCGTTAAAATAAATGCCCCATTTTCCTTCCAAAGTCTATTGCCCGTAAGAATAGCACTCAATCCACTACTATCAATATATTTTACTTTCGAAAGGTTGATAACCAGATTGGTAAGGCCTTCATTTTTAAATATAACCAATTCGGACTTTAAATCCGGTGCAAGCAATGAATTCAAATTTTCTTCTTCAAGTGTCATTATGGCATAATGTTCTTGCTTATCTATGGAATATTTCATATAATTTTGGTTACTGTAATGTAATTATGTCAGTTGAACGTTAAAATTTGTTAATTATTCAATCGGTCAAATATACATGTATTCAAGCATATTTTTCTTAATAAATGTTTAAATCCTTTCGAACCCACGCCGCTAATGCATATTCGATATTGACTCTGATTTATCTGAACAAATAAACGCCTTTTGACTCAAATTAAATATAAAGATTCGATTTATTTTGGCACAATTTTTTCATAATACAAATAACATTATGTTAATTTATCATATTTTATTTTTTTATAAAGTGATAAAATATTATACTTGTGTTGAAAATAAACAATTTGTACACTTTTAGCGTCTAATAAAGATAATAAAAGGATCGAAAAGACTTTAAAAAATTTAAGGAGCAAAAAATGAACAAAAAATTCTCACCTGAAGTAAGGAAAATTATTACCCAAAGCCGAGATCAGGCATTGCGGTTAGGGAATAATTATATCGGAACAGAACACCTCTTAATGGGTCTGTTATCCGACAAAGACAGTACTGTTAACAAGGTATTGATGACTATGGATGTGGACTTTGATGAATTATTTAAATTAGTGGAAACATCCGCTATTGAAAAAGCCAACTTAGAGTCAACTTCCAATGTAAGCAATATTCCGCTGGACAAGCATGCAGATAAAGTACTGAAAGTTACATTCTTAGAAGCCAAACTATTCAAAACCGATGAGATTAGTCCGGAACATCTGCTTTTGAGCATTCTTAAACACAAGGACAATACCGCTGCAAGGATTCTTAAAAAATACGATATTGATTACGAAAGCTTTAAGACCGAATTAGATTACATGGGGAATGTTGATATGACAGACGATTGGTCTGAACTTGGCAATATGTCCGCTGGTAGTGGTGACGAATTCCCCATGGAGGAAGAAGACATATCCAAGTTTCAGAAAAAAGGATCTACCAAGTCCAAAACTCCGGTTTTAGACAATTTTGGTCGTGACATCACAAGACTTGCCGAAGAGGGCAAATTGGATCCTATCATAGGCCGAGAAGTAGAAATAGAAAGAGTTTCTCAAATCCTCAGCCGTCGTAAGAAAAATAATCCAATTCTCATTGGTGAGCCGGGTGTAGGAAAAACAGCCATTATAGAAGGTCTAGCTTTGAGAATTCTTAAGAAAAAAGTTTCTCGTACGCTTTTTAACAAACGTATTGTCATGTTGGATCTTGCCGCACTTGTTGCAGGCACTAAGTATCGCGGTCAATTTGAAGAACGCATTAAAGCCATCATGAACGAGTTAGAAAAAACGCGTGATGTAATTTTATTTATCGATGAAATCCACACCATCGTAGGTGCAGGTGGAGCAACTGGCTCTCTTGACGCTTCTAATATATTCAAACCCGCACTTGCTCGTGGAGAATTACAGTGTATTGGCGCTTCAACACTTGACGAATATCGTCAATACATAGAAAAAGATGGCGCATTGGATCGGAGATTCCAAAAAATAATTGTTGACCCGCCTTCTGCCGAAGAAGCGATGGTAATCTTAAAAAATATCAGTGGCAAATATGAAGAATTCCATAACGTCACTTTCTCAGATGATGCTATTAAAGCGTGCGTTCAGCTGAGTGACCGTTATATCAGCGATCGATTTTTACCCGATAAGGCTATCGACGTTATGGATGAAGTCGGTGCAAGAGTTCACCTAAAAAACATTCACGTACCGCGACATATCGAGGATATCGAAAAGCAAATCGAAGACATCAAAAAACAAAAAAATCTGGCTGTCAAAAATCAACAATACGAGAAAGCAGCCGATTTGAGAGATGATGAATCCAAATTGAGCCGAACCCTCGAAGAAGAAAAGGTGAAATGGGAAGAAGAAGCCAAAACCAAACGCTATCCGGTCGATGCAGAAGATATTGCCGAAATTGTATCCATGATGACAGGCATTCCGCTGAAAAGAGTGGCTCAAAAGGAAAGTAATAAGCTGGTACACCTGAACGCAGAAATAAGACAAATGATTATCGGTCAGGATCAAGCTATTGACAAAGTCGTAAAAGCTATCCAGCGTAACCGCATTGGCTTAAAAGATGCAAAAAAGCCTATCGGTTCATTCATCTTCCTTGGACCAACGGGCGTCGGAAAGACTGAACTTGCAAAAGCATTGGCTAGACATATCTTTGATTCAGATGACAGCCTTATCCGCTTAGATATGAGCGAATACATGGAAAAATTTTCTGTAACTAGACTCATAGGAGCGCCTCCCGGCTATGTTGGCTACGAAGAAGGTGGACAACTGACTGAAAAAGTACGCCGTAAGCCATACTCGGTCATCTTATTGGATGAAATTGAGAAAGCACACCCCGATGTCTATAATATCTTATTACAAGTTTTAGACGACGGCGTCCTGACGGATGGATTAGGAAGAAAAGTTGATTTCAAAAATACGATGATCATTATGACTTCCAATATCGGAGTCAGACAATTGAAGGATTTTGGAACCGGCGTTGGATTCAATACGACAGCCAGATTGGAAGCAGAAGAAGATAATGCCAAAAGTGTCATTCAGGCAGCTTTGAAAAAGACTTTTTCTCCTGAATTCCTAAATAGGATTGATGATGTTGTAATTTTTAATAGCCTATCTAAAGATGAGATATTCCAAATAATTGACATCGTCCTTCAGTCCTTATACAATAGACTGGGTCAGCTCGGATTCTCTATGGAACTAACCGAAGATGCTAAGGATTTTGTCGCCGAAAAAGGATATGATCCTCAATTTGGCGCCCGCCCACTTCATCGTGCTATTCAAAAATATGTTGAAGATCCTTTGGCAGAATTTATCTTAAATGAGAATCCTCAGGAAGGAGCTAAATTTACCGCTATTTTAAATGAGGATAAAAGCGGCTTAAAAATAACACTCTCCTCAGAAGTGAGACCGGTATAATACCGAGTTCCCTGAATACAAATAAAAAAAGAGTTCCAGTTTTGTTGGAACTCTTTTTTTATTCGCCCATTTTTACAGGGACATGAAACGATAATTTTACTACTTCAATATTATCAAGCGGAGAAGGAAGTACCGCATCCACAGGTACTACTTGCATTTGGATTTTTAAAGGAAAAACCACGATTATTCAATCCTTCCTCCCAATCAATTATCATGTCTTGTAGATAAATTCCATGAGCTTTTTTCATATACACCTCTATGCCGTGTATGGTAAACACTTCATCGCCGGGTTTTTGAGAGTCAAAGCCCAATTCATAACTAAATCCGGAACACCCGCCTCCTTTTACACCTACACGTAATCCATAATCAGCCGGAATGCCTTGGGATTCTTTAACCATCTTCAATTGTTCAACAGCACTTTCTGTTAATACAATGGGTGTCTTAGTTGTGGTTTCTTCTATCATTTTATTTCTTCAATTGATATAATTAATACTTTGAAACGTTTTTTCGGTAAGATAGTTTACTTTAATCTTGAGTATTTGTGTTTTGCTTTTTAAAGTTAATGACCTGCGTATAAGTTACAATGACAGGAGTATTTTGTAATGTTGCCGGCTTCCATTTGGGCATAAGTTGTATCAATCGCTTTACTTCCTCATCTGCTCCGTTTCCTACCTTGTCCAAGGTGATGACGGGATTAAACGCTGTCCCATCTACACCAATGGTAAATTGTACGACCACAACCCCATATTTCCCCTGTCTAATAACCTCTTTGGGATACCGCAAATTAGACTTTATAAAATCAGCCAATGCAGATGGACCTCCCGGAAATTCAGGAACAGTCTCCGGTTTCAATACTATCTTTCCACCTTCACTCGTAAGCTCCATCATATCTTGTGATGTCGTCGCCGACTGATATTTCACCTCGCGTACATCATTTTTTGCTTTTATACCTGGGAGTGTTCTGCCCGTGGAATCCTGTCCTTTTTCCTGGGAAAATAAAGATGGTATAAGGGAAAACATGAGGCCTAATACAATCCCCCATTTCGACAAATTAAAGTACATGGATATTTTAGGCCTTAAATGTAATAGGCAATGTCATTTTAACACGGATGTTTTTACCTTCATTTTTGCCCGGAATCCAATTAGGCATCTTTTGTATCACTCTGGTTGCCTCTTCAGCAGCGCCATAGCCCACATTGTCTTTAACGACAATAATATCAGAAAGAGAACCATCTTTTTCCACCGTAAATTGCATGATAACCTTTCCGGATACTTTTTTTGCTTTTGCTTCTACCGGATATTTCAGCTCTTTTGAAAGATAGGAATACATTTCAGAATTTCCGCCTTGGAATGAAGGTGGATTGTCCACTACCGTGTAAATTTGATTTTCTTCCATCCAAATCTCTTTGGCATTTTTAGGCTCATTGTCACTTTGTTGTGGCAAAGTTTTATAAGCTTTGGGTTTAATCTCCGTGGTCTTATGAGGTTGTTTAGAGTCCTGCTGAGTCGTTTTGTTTTGAGCATTAAGACCGTTAAGCGTTAATAATATTGAAAAAATTAACCCAAAATGAATATGTATATTTTTCATGACGAATGGTTTTAAAAATAGTTTCACTATACTGATAAACACAAACTTACCAATTAATAGTATAATGATAAATTTAATCTTTTTGTTTCATTAATCTTCGATAATAGATGCAATAGGTATTCTCATCCTAGTTGACACGGCCTCTTTATTTTTCCTACCAATACCCCAATAAGGCATGTGTTGGCTCAATGTGGGCGAATCGGTAACTTTTTTTCCTTTTTCGTCAAAAACCTCCATTGACCTAACTTTACCGTCAACACCCACAACAAATTGGAGCAACATAGTCTTGTCCACAGTAATCCCTTCACTTTGAAGGGTTTCAAAATTTCTCCGCATAAGGCTGTAGAATGCCTTATTACCGATTTTATACACAGGTAACTCATCTACTTCATCGTAAACTATCTCGGGTTGAGCATCACTTTCGACCGGAGATACTGCTTTTTCGATAACTTTATTTGGCTTGGGTTTTATTTCTTGTGTTGTAGGTTGAATCTTATCACTTTTGCTTTGTGATACCAATGAGGTATTAAATATCAACAAAAATGCTACAATTGAAATGCATATTTTCATGTCTCTAACTTTATTATCGTGTAAAATTACATATTTTTAGAATTCCATGGTTCATTTTATAAATACTTGTTTGATTGTGAACGTTTTTTATTTTTTCAATAGTATCACTTGCATTGAATGAGATTTGATGAAAATTTTATCATTCAAATTTATCTCAGAATCATCCAATATATTTATGCCTTTGGAAAAACCTTTTGTTATCTCATTATAACGTTGCAATTCATAGTTTTTGTCTTTGTCCATGCTATTCATGACACATAAGATTACTTCATCTGAATTGTATCTAAAATAGACGTAAAGCCCATCGTCCGGGGCAAACTGCATCATCTTCCCTGTAGTCAAAGCTTTTGAGTTTTGTCGAAAATGAGCTAATTTACTTATGAGATTCCAAACTTCATTTTCCTCCGGCGTCCTACCGGATGCATTGAATTTATCGACCTTATCTTCTTTCCATCCTCCCGGAAAGTCAAGTCTCACATAGCCATCATTAGGCGATGTAACGCCTTCCATCAACACTTCATTACCGTAATAAAGTTGAGGAATGCCCCTGCATGTCAACAACCACGTCAAGGCCATTTTATACTTCTTCAAATCCTTATTATACACTGAATATGCCCTACTTAAATCATGATTGTCCAAGAAGATTACATTGTTATATGGGTCGGCATACACAAAGTCCTGTGCCAAAGTACTATACATTTTATTAACCCCATCTGTCCAACCAAATGGCTTTGTCATAACGTCATTTATTGCCCACAACAACTGAAAATCCGTTACTCCCGGTAGATTGCTCTTGTATGGAATATTGTAATTATTGCGCGTAAAATAGCTTTGATTGATGACTCCATGCACCCAAGTCTCACCGAACAATGAAAGTTTTGGGTATTCTTTCATTAAAGCAGCATTACATTCATTCATGAAGTCGAGATCGTTGTATGCATACGTATCTATTCGCCAGCCATCAATACCAAATTCTTCAACGCACCATATCGCATGTTGTATTAAGAATTTGGCCACAAAAGAATTACGTTGATTCAAATCCGGCATGGAGCGCACAAACCAACCATCGCTCATTATCTTCTTATCGATGGCACTTGCATAGGGGTCCATCAGTGTCTGATCCTTATAACTCGTCTGCTGAAACTGTGGCCACTGATGAAGCCAATCGGAGGCCGGCGGTTCTTGCACGATCCAATGATAAGTGCCAATGTGATTATACACTGCATCCTGAATTATTTTAATATTCTTTTGATGAGCTTGTTGTATTAAGTCTTTGTATGCTTGATTCCCGCCAAGTCGGGGATCAATGGTATAGTGGTCGGTAAAGGCATACCCATGTTCAGTCCTTTCGGGCATGTCATTGGTAAGAACTGGATTGAGCCAAAGAGCAGTGACGCCCAACTGATTGAAATAATCCAAATGATTGATAATCCCTTGTAAGTCACCACCATGGCGATTAAATACGGTATCGCGGTTAAGACTTTGATCTCTCATCCCCGGTATTCTGTCATTGCTATAATCACCATTAGAAAAGCGATCCGGCATGATTAGGTACATCAAGTCAGAACAAGTGGCTCCTCTGGCATAGGTTATTCCATTTCCCTTTTTATTTTTTTGTCCCAGTGGCCATTTTACAGCGATATCACCTATTTTAATGGTAACAATACCGGGCTTTGCAGTCGGTGAAATATGTACATCCAGAGCATAATACTTCTTATTTTCCAGCCGATGGATTTTTCTCAATTCTACACCGGGATAGGATATTGTGACTTTCTGAAGATTGAAATCAGAGGTACCGCCTTTGACGATCAACTGAACATTACTTAATGTCATGCCTACCCACCAATTAGTAGGAAACAATCGAATATCTTGCTGATAATTATTAGAATACGATACATTAAAGCTCCCTGCAATCAGGAAGAAAAACAATATAATAAAAAATCGCTTCACATTTATACATTTATAAAATTAAGGCAAAACCAACACGGAGCCATTAGTAAAAAATGGTAGAGCTATCTATTTGACGCCCTGCATAAGTTTCTTTATCCAAGGAGAAATGACAATCAACACAACTCCCGCAATCAGTGCATAGATACCCAGCATTTTATAACCATCGGTATAAGCTTCCATGGCAACAGATGCCGGGGCGTTGTCGTCGGCGGTTGCTAAGCTGGCGCCTATAAGCCCGGCAACATACTGTCCGTATGCAGATGCTAAAAACCACATACCCATCATAATCCCCTGAAGCCTTGCCGGAGACAACTTGGTCATGATGGATAGACCTATTGGAGATAGGCAAAGTTCACCAAATGTAATGACCAAGAGAGCAATAGTAAATATATCCAGAGAAGATATACCATCAACCGCAAAGAAGCGTGTTGTAAACAAAGTATAATATCCCAATCCTAACAGTATAAAACCGAGTCCAAATTTGATGATGGTATTGGGTTCAAAGCCCTTCTTGTCCATCCATAGCCACATCAAGCCAAACAAGGGTGCTAGTGCGATGATAAAGAATGCTCCGGCAGAATTATTGACGCCATTGGGATCCATGGTCATACCCAAGAGGTTATCGTTCAAATTTTTAGCTGCAAAAATGCTTAATGAACCGCCACTTTGCTCATATATACCCCAAAAAAGAATAGAAAATACGATGAAGACAAGCGCCGCCCATAGCTTCTTACGCTCTTTCTGCGTAACTTTTGACATCTCATAAAAAAGATATATCAGGGTCAATGGCCCGATGGTGTACATAAAATAATCCGTATATTCTGGCTTAGAGACCATAATCTGGATAACAGGTATTATGACGAGCGTCCCGATATATACAGCGTATTCTACCCATTTCGGGAGAGGTTTACTTTGTACCAATGCATCAGGATGTCCGGGCTGGAGACCTATTGGTCCCAACTTTTTCTTTGTAAATGAGAAATTAATCAAACTGATTATCATGCCAATCGCGGCAAGCCCAAATGCTACATTCCACCTATGAGCTTCATCAATAACGTTGCTCAACATATAGCCTTTACCGATAGCAACACAGATATAGCCACCCAGAAACGCACCCAAATTAATCCCGGCATAAAATAATGAAAATCCGGCATCCCTTCTTGCATCCCCATCTTTATATAATTCGCCAACCATTGTGGATATGTTAGGCTTGAAAAATCCTGTTCCGATGATGATAAATGATAGTCCAAGGAAGAAAAACGAATGAGGATCGGCTGCGAGCAAAGCACTTCCAACTATCATCAACAATCCTCCCCAGAATAAAGACTTTCTGAATCCCAGTATTTTGTCCGCAAAGAGCCCACCGATAAAGGTAAATGCATAGACAAAAGCTTGGGTTGCCCCATATTGCAAATTGGCATCTTTCTCGTGGAAGCTAAGTTGTGTAATCATAAAAAACACAAGCATTCCCCGCATGCCATAAAAACAAAAACGCTCCCACATCTCCGAAAAGAATAGGCTCCATATTTGTTTTGGGTATCTACCTTTAAAGTCTTGAACTTGTTCTAATGTAAGCATATAATATGTATTAAAAAAGGACGCTTTGATTAAAACGTCCTTGCTAAGTTAAGCTATTAATTTATTTCGTGAGATAAAATTGTGAAATTGGTATCAATAATACTTTGTCCACTTCTTTTTCGCACTTTTTTATCCAACAATTATTTTATTAATTAATTCCGTGCATCATTTTTTTCAACTTAGGAGAAATCAACGCAAGAATAATCGCTGCCATACCACACAATACCACAAAAACCATAAAAAATGTAAATAAGTTGGTTATTTCAAATCCTGCAAATTGTGGATATTCTAAAGGAATATGCTCTTTAGTTAAATTCGCTATTTGTTCTGTTGTTAGTGCTATTTTTTTATCTAATACATCCTGTAAATTAATGCCTAATTCTGTAGCTTTTTTAAACTTATCCCCGGTAGCTGGCAAAATAGATCCTAAAGTTCCCGCAAGAGCATATCCCGCCGCATTAGATATAAAGAATACACCATATAGCAATGATGCAAATCGTTTAGGAGATAATTTACCTACTAAGGACAATCCAATAGGAGAGAGACACAACTCACCACAAGTTTGGATAAAATATAGCAAAATCAGCCATTTCACATCCAGCAATCCACTACTTCCAAGATTCTTCACATTGTTGGCAATTATAAAATAACTCACCGCAATCAGTGCTAATCCCATAGCTTGTTTTAATGGAGAAACAGGTTCTTTGCCTCTGCCTCGCATCGAATCCCATAGCTTACTAAAAGGCAATGCTAATAACACAACAAATAATCCATTGAAAATCTGAACCATTGAAGGCGGCATTTCCCAACCGAAGATATGTCTGTCAGTCTGATTATCAGCAATAAATGTCAGAGATGACCCGGCCTGTTCAAAGGCTGCCCAGAAAAAAATTATGAAAAACGATACAATATATATCACTAAAATCCTATCACGTTCTACCTTGGTCAATGAACTATCACTAATAATCAATACAGCAAGTGAAATACCAGCAGCATATATTGTAGGATAGATAATACCTGTGATTAATGTACTTATCGTCACATTATCAAAACCAATACGTCCATTTAATACATATTGAAATACAAAAAACAATACAACAAAAAGTGCAACAACTAAACCAATAGCCTTTTGGGAAAATGAAGTTGATTGTGCCTCACCGTCTTCAAAGTCATCAGCAGTATTATTTTTAGGTTTCCCTCCGATAGGTCGGCCGTCAGGCGTAACAACATATTTATTTTTTAATAATAAAAAAGTGATTGTTCCTATCGTCATTGCTACAGACGCAGCTAAAAATCCCCATCTGAATGCCATGAGGTCCCTTCCTCCTTCTACAAGTTTCACGTCGCCCAAATAAGGGCATAAAAACTGTCCCATAAATGCACCGAGATTGATACCCATATAAAAAATAGTAAATGCTGAATCCAGTTTCGATTTTTCAGATTTTGGATACAGGCTTCCCACCATAGAAGATATATTAGGCTTAAAAAAACCATTTCCAAATATAATTACAGCAAGTGCACTCCACATAATCATTTTGGAACTTTCCAAATTAGATGTAAATGTATTTGCACTGATAAAAAGCATAAACTGCCCGATTGCCATCAATGTACCTCCTAATAAGATACAATTCCTATTCCCAAGGAATCTATCTGAAATAAATCCACCTAAAAGTGGAGTTAAATAACATAAAGCTAAAAATCCTCCATAAATAATTGAAGCATCAGATTCTACAATATGCAATGAATTGACCATAAACAATGTCAACAATGCCCGCATCCCATAGAAATTGAAGCGCTCCCACATCTCAGTGCCAAATAATACCCATAATCCTTTCGGGTGTTTTGTTTTTGTATTTACTGTACTCATAAAGTAATTAATTTTTTTGGTCAAAAAAATAAAATATGTTTCCTTTGAATCGCTAAGGTAATTTATTTTGCAAAATATTGTATTTATTAAAATATAATACTTGAAATTTATTCGTTTTCATCTAAAGCTATACCTCATTATTTAAGTACATAGTGTTTAATTTTCAATCAGATAGGTATCGTAAGAAAGTTTACATTAATTGCTGATTTATACAAGAATTATTGCTCAAATACAAATATAGTATAGGAATAACCTTAAACTGAACAAGTATAAAACAAAAAAAATATCACTAATATAGAAGAATGTGGAATTTATCGAAGATAGTTTGTGTTAAATCGGAAAACTAAAGTAGGATTAAAGAATGTTTCTTAATTTTACAAAAACTATATAATAAATATGTCAGAAAAAATAGACCATCTTAGTGATTTATTCCAATTAGGTTCAGATATTGATACGAAGAGTCTCGATTTTTTAACGATGGCACTCAGGAAAAACAATCAGTCCGGGTTTGATTACATCGAATTCAAGCAAGCATACAAGGCCTTGACCAAGCTCCCCATGGATCAAGCTTTGGCCATTAAATCAGCCTTTACGACCGGCAGTACAATGGGTTTAAATAAAGAAAACTTATTGAAAAGTGTCGATTTTTATAAACAAGTGATTCAGAAAGAAAAAGTTCAGTTTGATATAGCCTTGAAAAATCAAAGGGAGCAAAAAGTAGATGGCAGAAAGGCCGAACAACAAAGCTTATTAGACCAAATCAACCGTAATAAAGATTTGATCGTTAAATTGCAAGCCGATATAGACGATATCCAAAGGAAATATGATGCTGTCGATACTGACATTGAGGCGGCCGTGCAGAAAATTGAAGACTCAAGGTATAAATTTGAACATGCCTTTTCTGAAATAATAACCGAAATCAGTAAAGATATCGATTTAATTAACCAAAATATTTAATAACCTATGACACAACTGACACCTTTTACCGGTGCGGACGGTAATCCCAAGAAATTTATCCAACGACCTGAAGGCAAAGCCGGACTTATTGTCGGAGCAGGCATTTTAGTTGGAGCAGGCTATTTATTATATCAGGCTCTACCCTATCTAATTGAGTTGGCCAAAAACGCTCTATACCTTTCCGGAATGTTGATAGCTCTGGGCGCACTTCTATATATGGTATTTGACCCCAAGATGCGCAACTTAATATGGTACATGTATAAGAGTATTATGAGGACAGTCACCGGCTGGTTTGTACAGATAGATCCTATCGGAATTCTGAAGAGCTATATTGAGGATCTTGAAAATAATTTGAAAAAAATGGGCACTCAGATTGGCAACATCAAAGGTCAGATGAGAAAGCTTCAAACCATCATGGAAGAAAACAAAGCGTCCATCGATATGAACCTCAAATTAGCAAGTAAAGCAAAAGAAACGGATAAAGATCAACACATGATCCTTTCCTCTCGCAAAGCAGCCCGCTTGACCGATACCAATGAGAAATACAGCGTCCTTTATCAAAAAATGGAAATCCTATACCGTATCCTGACGAAGATGTACAGCAATTCTGAGATCCTACTCGATGATACGCGTGATCAGGTAAAAGTCAAAGAACAAGAAAGGTCAGCCATTCGAGCTTCACACAGCGCCATGAAATCAGCAATGAATATCATCTCAGGGAATACCGACAAAAGAGCCATGTTTGACCAAGCAATGGAATCTATTGCGGACGACGTAGCCATGAAGGTGGGTGAAATGGAAAGATTCATGGAGATGTCAACAACCTTTATGGATTCTATCGACTTACAAAATGCCGTATTTGAAGAAGATGGTATGCGTATGTTGGAACAATGGGAAAAAGATAGCACGCTGATGCTTGCCGGAGGTAAGAAGGGAGAATCCACTTTGGACCTCAACCAACCTCGTGCAGACAAAGAATATGCTGATCCCAAAAAGAAAGAAGACAATAACTATGATCAATTCTTTGAGGCATAGTCAACCGAAATGACTACGGATTAATTCCCACTTGGAATTATAATAGACCAATTGATTGTTCAATAAATTGGTCTATTTTTTTGTATGCTGAATTAATACGAAAAAATGTTGGACTGATTTATCTACCCGAATTCAGCAGTAAAAATTTTTAAAAACCGTATAGTACTGATTATGAGGGTTAATCCCGATGTACGAATCGTTTCAATGGTTTCCGTAAACCATTGAACGAGTCGTAAATCGATTCCGTATTTGTCTAATGCGGAATTACATCTAACTAAATCACAATAAGTTGATTATCATATATTTGGAAATACATTGATTCGTGACTATTTGAATTTCAACGCAAAAAACAGTTAACAATATATTTCTTAAAGACAATATTTTGCCTTTAAGAGGAATTACATCTAATTAAATCACAACAAGTTGAATATCAGTATTATGGAAATTGATTATTTCTTAACTATTTTGAATGCACCAAGCTAAAAGTTAGCTTAATATTTCTTAAAGACAATATTTTTGCCTCTAATATGAATTTGGGTTCAAATGTTTTGACTTCCGGCATGCGGCCAAGATTACCGATCAAACTGACTTGATTTCTAAATGCGTTCATAATACTATAAAATTTAAAGGTTAATAATTCAAACGTAAAGTCGAGAGACATCTCAAAAGAATACTTTTCCCGATGTATCATTGACGATACAAAGATGAGGCATGGTAACATACTTATCCGGTAGATAAACGTTTGTAGTCGTTTGTAAGCGCTTACAAACGGATAGGGGGAAGGCGTGAAGGAAGGGAGAGGAAATGGGGAAGGAATATTGTTGGAATAGCGAATTTTTGAAATAATTGGGGACGAAAATTGACCGAACAATATGGTGTTTGGGTATTTATAGCGATTTTGAAAGGATAAGGTAAAAGATGGAATATATATCAATATGGATTGTAATGTGTGATAATGTTTAGTCTAAAAAATATCTATTAATAAGGCATTTATCTCGGATTGGGAGATACGGCTTTTCGGACAATTAAAATTTTTTGATTACTAAATTCCATCCATGCAAAGTCATACACCAAATGGTACATTTTTCCTTCTTTATTCAAATAAATACCGGTCATGTATTCAAATTTAAAGCCGGTACGTGCAAGTACTAATCGATCGAAAATTTCTTTTTTTGATTTTCCCATTAGGGTGCTTAATATTTCGTGATTTCGATGTAGATATCGGTCGATGTATGCGGTTTCGGATTTTGTTTTTTTGCGTGTGTTGTAATTGAATTGATTTTTGCAAGCTAAGGAGCAGAATCTTTTATCTGCTCTGCCATGAAATTTAGTTGTGCAATTGTGGCAGGTATTCATGTTCAATATAGATAATGTCAGTGTAAAGATAAGTTATAAATACAAATAAACGATTATTATCCGATAGTAAACGTTTATTTGCAATTAATATTATACTTAATTGATAAATAGGGTATTGTGAATTTTAAAATTACATTAAACTAAATATATTTGCAAAAAAAGGCATAATATGGAAGTTTTAAAGGCAATAGATTCGGAACAGAATACCTATTTTGCATTCAAAGTTCAAGTAAGTAGCCATGAGATGGAGCAGATCAAGTCCTGTCCGATTCGCTTTTGGGACAAGACACATAAAGTTTGGTTGATACCATATTCAAAGACCAATTGGCAATTATTGTTTCAAAAGATTGGGAAGACTCCTTATCGTGTTGTGGATCAAGTCATTCAGTTGGATTATTTTCCGGAAAGGTTTTATGGGAAGAAGGATGCTTCCATTACTTCAGCCAAGCAGAAAGAAAAGGGAGAGACAGAGGGACTCTCTTCATTTCATCAAGATGCGATATTACGGATGAAAGAACAATTGATAATCAGGCGTTATCAACCGAATACGCACAGGACGTATTTATCATGTATGGCTGAATTTCTGAGGTATTATAATAGTGTCTCTGCTACAGACCTAAAGTATGAGGATATCAAGACCTTTATGTTGCACAAGATTCGAGTCGATAAAATTTCAGAAAGCACCCAGAATAGCCTGATTAATGCTATAAAGTTCTATTATGAGCATGTAGAAGGTCGGGATAAGTTTTATCTATATGACTTACGTCCACGAAAAGCTAAGAAGCTACCGGGCTTCTTGAGTAAAGAAGAAACAGCAAAATTGTTGAAAGCAACAGAAAATATAAAGCATCGACTTATTCTGCAACTTATATATTCTGCCGGATTGAGATTAGGGGAATTGATACGACTTAAAGTCAAGGATATCCATATCGAGATGGGAATCATCGAGATAAAGTGTGCCAAAGGCAAGAAAGATAGGATTACCAAGTTATCAAAAACACTAATTCCATTGTTACAGCGATACCTAATGGAGTACAAACCATCCTACTATCTCATTGAGGGTCAAACAGGTGGCAAATACAGTGCCCGTAGCGTGCAGGCTGTCCTGCATCAGGCAGTACAAAAGTCAGGTGTCGATGAAAACACGACGGTGCATACGCTACGTCACACCTTTGCCACACATTTGATATTGGATGGAATGGACATCCGGTTAGTGCAGGAATTATTGGGGCACAACTCATTAAAGACGACTGAAATCTATACACATATCACAGATAAAATGAAAAAAGACGTTATTTCTCCTTTAGATCATTTGGATATATCAGAATAATGCTTACATTTATACGAAAAATATACGCAAGTGTGCGTATATACAATCGTTATGTGCCATTTTTGAATGACAATGCGAATAGATACAGACAAACAAATGAATTTACTTAGTGATAAGAACGTTGCAATAATTGGTGGTGGACCCGTTGGACTGACTATGGCAAAATTATTACAGCAAAACGGCATAGACGTTTCAGTTTACGAAAGAGACAACGACCGAGAGGCAAGAATTTTTGGTGGAACCCTTGACCTACACAAAGGTTCAGGTCAGGAAGCAATGAAAAAAGCGGGATTGTTACAAACTTATTATGACTTAGCCTTACCAATGGGTGTAAATATTGCTGATGAAAAAGGCAATATTTTATCCACAAAAAATGTAAAGCCCGAAAATCGATTTGACAATCCTGAAATAAACAGAAATGACTTAAGGGCTATCTTGTTGAATAGTTTAGAAAACGACACGGTTATTTGGGATAGAAAACTTGTTATGCTTGAACCTGGTAAGAAGAAGTGGACACTAACTTTTGAGAATAAACCGAGTGAAACAGCAGATTTGGTTATTCTTGCCAATGGCGGGATGTCCAAGGTAAGAAAATTTGTTACCGACACGGAAGTTGAAGAAACAGGTACTTTCAATATACAAGCCGATATTCATCAACCAGAGATAAACTGTCCTGGATTTTTTCAGCTATGCAATGGAAACCGGCTAATGGCATCTCACCAAGGTAATTTATTATTTGCTAACCCCAATAATAATGGTGCATTGCATTTTGGAATAAGTTTTAAAACACCTGATGAATGGAAAAACCAAACGCAGGTAGATTTTCAAAACAGAAATAGTGTCGTTGATTTTCTTCTGAAAGAATTTTCCGATTGGGACGAACGCTACAAAGAATTGATTCATACGACGTTGTCATTTGTAGGATTGGCTACACGGATATTTCCTTTAGAAAAGCCTTGGAAAAGCAAGCGCCCATTACCCATAACAATGATTGGGGATGCCGCACATTTGATGCCGCCTTTTGCAGGGCAGGGAGTAAATAGTGGGTTGGTGGATGCCTTGATATTGTCTGATAATCTAGCCGATGGAAAATTTAATAGCATTGAAGAGGCTGTTAAAAATTATGAACAGCAAATGTTTATCTATGGCAAAGAAGCACAAGAAGAATCAACTCAAAACGAAATTGAAATGTTTAAACCCGACTTTACGTTTCAGCAATTGTTAAATGTATAAAATGGAATAAAACGGCACATAACAAACAAATTGGCAATAGAGCCGGTGAAGTACTTCTATTGAACTTTTGTGCAATGTTGAAGATTAGTAATTCTATTCAACATTTGTGCTAAAAGTCGGCTCCATCGCCAATTTGCCAAACGTTAGTGGCAAGTTTAAAAAAACGCTCCGACAGACAAAACAAGATGTTTAAAATGAAACGACTAAAAAAAATACTAATAATAACAGGGACTTTAGTCACTTTATTTGTGCTAATTTATTTATCAATATTTTGGACGACCAAATATTGGTTTTCGGACAATTATAAATTTGGACAATACACTTTATATACGAATTCGAAATTTGACAATTCTTCAGAGTTTCTTGACAAAATAGACCAACGACTAAGAGCCTGTGAACTATATGATGAAAAATTAGAACATAATATTTACTTGTTTTCATCAGAAAGCAAGTTTAAGTTTTTTGCAACTATTGCAGGCTCCGGATACCCTGCACAAGGATTCAATATGAATGTATTTAACAAAATATACATTTCTCAACCATTCATAGAACAAGTACATTCTGACAGAAAATCTGCAAATAAATTAGTACCCTATTCTGCAATGGAAGGAAGTATTGAAGAAACTATTTGCCACGAAATAATTCATTCATTTGTTTACAACAAGTTAGGAAGCAAAAGAGCTTCTTCATTGCCGACTTGGAAGCAAGAAGGATACGCAGAATATGCAGCAAACCTTTTTCCCAAACGTAGTGACACGACTTACAATTTTAAAAATAGAGTTGAACTTTATAAAGACACTTCCTTTTGGGAGGGTAATCAATTCGTATTCGAATATTATGAAGCCGAAATTCTTGTTGAATTTTTAATTGACATTAAGAAAATGACATTTGAACAATTAATGGCAGATACATTCACATATGAAATGGCTCTAAAAGAATTAAATGAATACAAATTTTAAATAAAGAAAAACATTTTAAAAATTAAACTATGAATTACGCTTGGATAGTAACTGTTATCCTTTTCTTTGCATTAACTCATTTAGTTGCAGAAAAGGTAGGGAATAAAAGAGAGATTGGTTACGGAAAAACTGTTTTATGGTCGCTAATGCTGACCCCAATTATTGCTTTTTTTGTTGCTATGTCAAGCCCGAAAATCAATGACCGTTGACTTTACATTAAATGGTTATTCAGCATACAGAAAACCAGCCACTAACATTAAGACGAATAAACAAAAGCACATCTACCACCATATTAATTAAGGCAGACACATCCGTGCTTTTGAGTATTCGTTGTTCAGCGAGACCGGTTTTCGTAGGGGGATTAATATAAAAAATTATGTTTTTCGGGTTTAGTCGGGATTACTTTTTTGGGTTAAAATCATAGATAATATCAATGCAGTGGCAAGCTTCAGCAAGAGTGCCAAAGCCATCATCAGGAATTTTAATTTGAATATGTGCAGCTTTCTCATCTTGAAATATGCATTGTGGGTGAGCCCCGGTTGCGTGTAAAATTGGTTTGTATCAAACTGCCATTATGCATCACCAGTGTCTGCCGGTATATCATC
>Ga0209572_1000543_pt1 | contig 51708 bp, 43 predicted proteins | sample EBPBio232012_DNA_FD_185867 | JGI IMG/M metagenome (GOLD analysis project Ga0209572, IMG submission 185867) | Wastewater treatment Type I Accumulibacter community from EBPR Bioreactor in Madison, WI, USA - Reactor 1_1/23/2012_ DNA (SPAdes)... | ecosystem: Engineered > Bioreactor > EBPR >...
GTTTATCCTGTAGGTACTACTACCATCACCTGGACGGTAACTGATATCTATGGTAATGCTGCTACATGCACTATGGATGTTGTGGTAACCGATAACGAATTGCCAACCATCACTTGCCCTGTCGATGTTACTCAAACTACGGATAGTGGAGTTTGTGAAGCGTTCGTTACAATTTCTGCTCCTGCAACTTTAGACAATTGTGATGTTGCCTCTGTGGTAAATGATTGGACAGGTACTGATAATGCTTCGGCCATTTATCCTGAGGGGACTACAATTGTGTTGTGGACTGTAACGGATATTCATGGCAATGAGAATACTTGCACACAAGTGATTACAGTGAACGATGATGAGAGTCCTGTAATTACTTGCCCTGCTGATATTATTGTAACTACTGATGCCGGCCTGTGTGAAGCACAAGTAGTTGTTCCCGCTATTACTGCAAATGACAATTGTCAGATTGCTACAATTGTTAATGACTTCAACAATACCGATGATGCTTCAGCGGTTTATCCTCAAGGAACGACCATTGTATTGTGGACTGTAACAGATATTCATGGTAATGTTTCAATCTGCACTCAATCAATTACAGTGAATGATGAAGAGGCTCCTGCATTTACTTGTCCTGCTGATGTAACGGTAAATAATGATGCAGGAAGCTGTAGCGCTTTGGTAACGATAGAGCCGGTAATTGCCACTGACAACTGTGGTATTCAGTCAATAACAAATGATCGTACTAACAGTGATAATGCAACGGATACTTATTCGGTTGGAACTACTGTCATCACTTGGACAGTGACTGATATGCATGGAAATGTTTCTTCCTGCACTCAGACAATTGTTGTAAATGATACAGAATTGCCAACGGTAGTTTGTCCTGCTAACGTCTTGCAAACAGCGGATGCTGGAATGTGCGGAGCCGTGGTGACTATTGATGCGCCTGTAATTGCTGATAACTGTGACATAGCTTCTGTTGTAAACGACTACAACAACTCCTCAAATGCCTCTGATAATTATCCTGTTGGAACTACAGAGATTGTGTGGACAGTAACTGATATTCATGGCAATGTGGCTACTTGTACAATGTCAGTTGAAATAACGGATAATGAGAACCCAACGATTACTTGCCCTGCAGATATTACCATGAGTAATGATCTAGGAGTATGTGAAGCTTTGGTGAGCATCAGTGTTCCTTCGACTGCTGATAATTGCGAGGTTGAATCAGTAGTGAATGACTATAACAATACGGTTGATGCAAGTGGAGTATATCCTGTGGGGACTACGCTTGTGACTTGGACAGTTACAGACATTCATGGAAATGTTTCAACTTGTTCAACTACAATCACGATAGAAGATAATGAACTTCCTGTGGTTACATGTCCTGCTGATATTACTGTGATGAACGATGAAGGCCTTTGCAACGCTAATGTCGAAATGCCTTCCTTGACCGGTATTGATAACTGCGGTATTGAAAGTATTGTAAATGATTACAACAATACAGACAATGCCTCCGGGGTTTATCCTGTTGGAACTACGACCGTGAATTGGTTAATAACGGATATCCATGGTAACCAGTCAACTTGTGTTCAAACTGTAACTGTTGAGGATAACGAAGCTCCTGTTGTAACATGTCCAAGTGATGTAGAACAAACGGCTGATGCCGGATTGTGCCACGCGTTCGTTACCATACCTGCTCCGGTTGTTGCTGACAACTGTGAAATAGAGTCGGTAGTCAATAATTTCAATGGTACGGATAATGCTACGGACAACTACCTTGTGGGTACTACCTTGATTGAATGGACCATTACAGATATTCACGGAAACGTGACTACATGTGAGATGAACGTGTTAGTTACTGACGATGAACTTCCGGCTATCACTTGTCCGGAGAATATCAGCGTGAATACTGATCTTGGTGTTTGTCAAGCTCAAATAACAGTTGCGATACCTGTGGCTTCTGATAATTGCGGAATATTGTCTGTAATTAACAACTTCAACGGAACCGCTGATGCAAGTGGAATTTATCCTACAGGTATTACTGCCGTTGAATGGACTGTAACGGATATTCATGGCAATGTGAATACTTGTATTCAACAAGTTACCGTTACTGATAACGAGGCACCAATTACTCCAAACTGTGGTTTCAATATCGAAGTGAACAATGATGAAGCACAGTGTGGTGCAATTGTTACTTATGAAATTCCGGAAGCTACGGACAACTGTGCCGTAGTTGATACCATGATGATTAGTGGATTTGCAAGCGGTGAATTCTTCCCAATAGGTGTTACTGAAGTAATATATGAATTTACCGATGTAGCAGGAAATAGCACAACTTGTAACTTCTTTGTAGTCGTGACGGATAATGAGGTACCAACCATCACGTGCACTGAAAGCATAGTCGTGAATAATGATCCGGGAGTTTGCGGTGCAGTGGTCAACTACGAATTACCTCAGTATGTGGACAACTGTGACAACGTTGAGGAAGAACTTGAGCTTGAAATGACTGAAGGATTAGGTTCCGGTGAGTTGTTCCCTGTAGGGGTTACCAACGTTAACTATCAGGTTACCGATGCTTCAGGTAATATCAGCAACTGTTCATTCACAGTGACTGTCTTTGATAACGAACTACCTGTGATAACTTGTCCTGAGAGCATTGTACAGGTTGACCCAATCGTGAACTATGAGGTACCAACATTCAGTGACAACTGTTCTGCTACATTGACCATGATTGAAGGTCTTGAGAGCGGTGATGTATTCCCTCACGGATACACTACGGTTACTTATGTGGCTACCGACTTAGCCGGAAATGCAGATACATGCTCGTTTGAAGTACTCATCAATACGCCTCCGGTAGCTGTACCTGATGCTGCCGGGTTTGTCGAGGAAGATGATTGCATTACTATCAATTTAATAGGTAATGATTATGATTTGGATAGTGATAGCATTAGCATAAGTGTTATCAGCGAAGCCAATGGTACTGCTACCTTGAATGATGACGGAACCATCACTTATTGTGTAAATACTGAAGAGTGGTGCGGAACCGACAGTCTGACTTACGTGTTGTGTGATTCCTTCGGTGCTTGTGACACAGGTTTAGTTAGAATTGATGTGGAATGTTACTTATACGTCATCGTTCCTCAAGGATTCTCTCCAAACGGTGATGGCACAAACGATGTGTTTGAGATTGTCGGCATCGAAGATTATCCGAATAATCATATCGCGGTATTTAACCGTTGGGGACACAAAGTGTATGAGAAGGATGGCTACGATAACTCATGGAATGGACATTCAGAAGTACCACTCACACTAGGAAATGGAATGTTGCCAAAAGGCACTTACTTCTATATCCTGAGTCTAGGAGATGGCTCGAAACCAATGAAAGGATCATTATTCCTAAACCGCTAAGAGTAACTAAGAATATAAGAAACCGTAACATAGAATAACAGACTATGAACAAGTATAAAATTCTGACCGCAATAATTGCCTTGGTTGTAAGCAGCGGAGTTTACGCTCAACAAGAGCCGATAACCAGTCAGTTCATTATGAATAAGATGTTCATCAATCCTGGTTATACAGGATATAAAGAGCAAGGAACTTTCACTGCGATGCACCGCAGTCAGTGGGTGGGCTTCAAAGGCGCACCGATGACTCAAATCATCAGCTTTGATACCCCATTGAAGAAAAACCAATTGGCGGCCGGTGGGGCAATTATCCATGATAAACTCGGTCCAACAAGCCGTATCGGCTTGATGGGTGATTTTGCCTACCGCACACGTCTGACTAATCGTGCAACACTGTCCTGGGGCGCGCAAGTTTCAATGGATGTTTTCCAAATGAACCTTACTGATTTGACATTGGCGAGTGATTATTACGGAACATTTGATGAGGCCTTTATGCAGAATACCAAAGGGTTGATTGTGCCTAATATTGGTTTCGGTGCCTATTACTACAAGAAGGATCATTTCATTGGATTATCTGCACCAAAAATGTTGCGCCCAAAGTTGGAGAAAAAATCTTCAATGGCTTATACTCTCTTAGATGGTCGTAATGAACCCATTATTTATTTAATGGGAGGTAAAATGTTCAAAGTGAATAAAGACCTAATGATACAAGGAAGCACGTTGATTCGTACACAATGGAATGCGCCAATGTCGATAGGCTTGTATTGCAATGCCCACTATATGAAACAGTTTAACCTTGGATTATTTTACTACTTCGCAGAGAATGCGGGTGTAATGTTTCAATGGCAAGTGGATAAGCAATTCAAATTTGGTTATTCCTTAGAGATTCCAACATCTGCCCTTATAAGAACTGGATGGGGAAGTCATGAACTGACGGCTTCCTATGCCATGGCCTCCAAAAAGAAACGCATCGTTTACCCGAGATATTTTTAACGTAGCTTGATTTATCAATAGAAAAGCCTGCCGGAAACATTTGACCGTGCAGGCTTTTCGCTTTACGGAATGTTTTTAACTGAAGAGAGAATTAGTTCTAAACGGTTTGAGAAAATATTTTTCCAAATAGAAAAATATCCTCAAAAGAATTGTACAAAGGAACTGGTGCAAGACGCACTACGTTGGGTTCACGCCAATCAACTACAACGCCATGTTCAGCAAGTTTTTTTACAAGTGATTTATCTCTTCCTTTAACCACCACCGATAGCTGCGCACCACGTTCTGCTGAATTGGTTGGTGTAAGTATATTAAGTGACTGGCCTGTTCTTGTTTCTACTTCTTGCAAGATATGCTCAAGATAGTCGGTCAACAGAATCGATTTTTCTCGTAGGGCATTCATACCTACTTCTGTAAAAATGTCGAGCGATACTTTGTGAGCTACCATATTGAAAACAGGAGCATTGCTCAATTGCCATGACTCGGCTGTTGGCATAGGATCAAACCCCGGCAGCATTTTAAAGCGGGTGTCTTTGTTATGGCCCCACCAACCTGCAAGACGATTTACGTTTCTATCTGTAACATGTTTTTCGTGAATGAAAACACCACCAACACTTCCCGGACCACTGTTCAAATATTTATATGTACACCAACAAGCAAAGTCCACATTCCAATCATGCAGATTGAGCGGAAGATTACCAGCACAATGGGCCAAATCAAAACCACATTTTGCACCAACCGCATGAGCGGATTTCGTAATTTTTTCTAACTCAAAAAACTGTCCTGTGAAATAATTGACGGCACCAAAACAAACAAGTGCCAACTCATCTCCAAGCTCTTCTATTTTGGATAAAACATCTTCTGTGCGCAATAACACTTCTCCTTCGCGTGGCTGCATTTCCACCAACACATCCTCCGGATTCAATCCGTGAAAACGCGCATGTGTTTCAAACGCATATTGATCTGACGGAAAGGGCTTACACTCAAAAAGTATCTTTTTTCTTTTTCCTTCAGGCTTATAAAAAGAGGCAAGCAAGAGTTGAAGATTAACCGTGAGTTGGTTCATCATTACCACTTCATTCTCTTTTGCACCAACCAATTTTGCTGCGCCTTTCGTAAAATTTTCGTGATAGCTGTACCATGGATTTTTAGCTTCAAAATGACCTTCTACACCAAATTTTTCCCAATCATCGCACTCTTGTATCAAAGCTTCTTTTACTCCTTTGGGCTGCAAGCCAAGTGAGTTGCCTGTGAAGTATAAAACGTTTCTTCCTTCATGTTGTGGGAAAAGAAATTTATCTCTATAGCTGCGTAAGACATCTCGTTCATCAAGCCGTTGGGCAAAAGCCAATGTATTTTCAAACTGCATATTCTACTGTTGAATGACGAGCTAAATTTGACGCTCTGTTTGTTGGGCGTAAATATGCGGTTCAATCTCACTTATGCCAATTCAAGAAATGGATAATCTATGATTACTAAAAAATCGCAAGCCTTGTTTGAGAAGGCAAAAACATACTTTCCTGGAGGAGTGAATTCTCCAGTCCGTGCTTTCAAATCTGTTGACGGAACTCCTATTTTTTTTGAACGCGGTTCGGGCTCTCGTGTTTGGGATGAAGATGGAAATGAATACATCGATTTTTGTTGTTCTTGGGGACCGCTAATACTTGGTCATGCGCACGATGAAGTTGTGAAAGCAGTTTCTGAAACCGTAGCAAAAGGAAGTAGTTTTGGCGCGCCTACTAAGTTGGAAAACGAATTGGCGGAACTCATCCTTTCCAATCATCGTTTTATTGAAAAGATTCGCTTCGTAAGCAGTGGAACAGAAGCCACGATGAGCGCCATTCGTTTGGCAAGAGGTTATACCGGTCGAGATAAAATCATCAAATTCGAGGGTTGCTACCATGGTCATTCCGATGCATTGTTAGTAAAAGCTGGCAGTGGTTTGGCGACACTCGGCACTTCTTCATCAGCGGGAGTTCCCAATGCTTATGTCAATGAAACTATTGTTCTTCCGCTTAATGATAAGGCTGCTTTAGATGCTGTACTGGAGAAATACAAAAACCAAATTGCAACTATCATCTTAGAGCCCATTCCTGCCAACAATGGTTTGCTTTTGCAAGATGGTGAGTTTCTAAAATACTTGAGAGAAGTATGCACACGCGAAGGAATCCTCCTCTTTTTTGATGAAGTCATAAGTGGCTTCCGCGTGGGCTTTGAAGGCGCTGCGGGTTATTACAACATTCAACCCGATATACTCACGTTTGGAAAAATAATTGGTGGCGGTTTGCCGGTTGGTGCTTATGCAGCAAGCGCAGAAATCATGAGTCACATCGCTCCTGAAGGCAAGGTATATCAAGCAGGAACATTGAGTGGGAATCCTGTTGCGATGGCAGCCGGTATCGCCCAATTAAAACAATGCCTTCAACCAAACTTCTATCAAGAATTAGAAAAGAAAACGAGAGCATTCGTTCAAAATATTTTATCACACGCTCAATTGAAAGGCTATAACTTCAATATGTTTTCAGTGGGAAGTATTTTTTGGGTTTCTTTCAGTGATAAGAAAGCTATCAGAAGAATGGATGAAATTGATGGTGACAGCATGAAGTTGTTTGCGCCTTTTCATCATAGCCTTTTGGAAAAAGGAATCTATCTTGGGCCAAGTGGCTATGAAGTTGGATTTATTTCAGATGCGCATTCAGAGGAAGACTTGGCGAAAGCATCAAAAGCATTTTGTGAGGCGTTAGATGAGGTTTTTGACAGTAGAATCAGATAATGAAGATGGCTGCTTGCTCGTTTCGTAGCGTTGCACATAATTAACCATGTTTGCTGTTATCAGTAAAAATTCCCACTCGCAGATCTTTGAGTACAGCATATTTCTCGCAATTTCGGTGATAGGAAATGTGATTTATCCGAGCGTTTTGCGACCGTCCGGATAAGTCACGGACTTCTCACATAATCAAGGAGGCACAGTGTCGTTTGACTGGGATAAGCAGCCATAATGCGGAAGCAACAACAAAATTTCTACATTTACAACCAGAGTTTTAATCACTAAAAAGCTGATATGATGAAAAGACCATTTATAGCTCTAGCAATTGTACTGGCAGCGAGTATGACAATTGTAAATGCACAAGTCGTAAATATTCCTGATAACCACTTTAAGGAATACTTAGTAGGAAATGTTGCCATTAACACCAACGGAGATAACGAGATACAAGAAAGCGAAGCAGTGACATATACAGGAGAAATTCATTGTAATAATTCAGGTATTGCAGATTTAACGGGTATTGAAGCCTTTACTTCTATAACCTCTTTGCTTTGTAATAATAACTTGCTAACCGTTTTAGATGTAAGTAATAATACGGCTCTTGAACGGTTGAGGTGTCACAATAACCTGTTAGCAGCTTTGGATGTGAGTAATAATACGGCTCTTAAAGAATTGTCGTGTTACAATTGCCCGCTAACCGTTTTAGATGTGAGTAATAATACGGCTCTTGAAGAGTTGTCGTGCTACAATTGCCCGCTAACCATTTTAGATGTAAGTAACAATATCGCTCTTAAATGGTTGTGGTGTCACAATACATCATTAACCTTTTTAGACGTGAGCAACAATACAGCTCTTGAAGGATTGGGTTGTTCAATTAACCAGTTAACTGCCTTGGATGTGACTAATAATACAGCGCTTAAAGAGCTGTACTGTCATAATAACTCGCTAACCTCTTTGGATGTAAGTTACAATACGGCTCTTGAAATATTAACATGTAATAATAACGCACTAACCGAATTAGATGTGAGTAACAATACTGCACTTGAAGAGTTAGGTTGCCCATATAACCAGCTAGCTGCTTTGGATGTAACTAACAATGTAGTTCTTGAAAGCTTGTGGTGTAGTTATAACTCATTAACCGCATTGGATTTGAACAACAATCATGCGCTAAAACAATTGTGGTGTAACAACAATATGCTTAACGCTCTGGATATTCGAAATGGTAACAATATTTTCTTTATTGAGATTGATGCTTCGTCTAATTCCAATCTAACATGTATCCAAGTAGATGATGCCATATATAGCACCGAAAACTGGGTGGCAGATCCTTTTCTGTTTGATGCACAAGCAAGTTTCAGCGAAGATTGTTTGAATCCAACCTCGGTAAATGATGTTCACGAGGGGAGTTATTTTTCCATTTATCCCAATCCTACAAAAGGTATTGTCAACTTTTCGGCTCAGACTAATGTGCAATTGCTTAACACAACAGGGCAAATCATTTTCGAAAAGAAAAACATAAATACACTTGACCTTTCAAACCAGCCGGACGGCATTTACCTACTTACACTTACCGATCGCAAAGGACAAGTGATACAACGCAGAAAAATCATAAAGGATTAACGGCTGTTATCAAAGTTGGTGGTGCAAACTGTCGATTCATATAATCTCTAATTGTCTAATCATTATCCTGCATCTCAATAACACCGGCAATAAACTGACGTTCTTTAAGTAGGTAAGAATTGCCTTGTACCAAGATATTCACCTTAAGATTTTCTACTGAAATGGGTGTTCCTAATCCAACATCGGTAATGTTGCTATGATGGATGTCCTTTCCATCAATAATCACAACAGCACCACTTCCAATAACTTCTAAGGTGTTTCCTCCGGTTACAATTACACCTGTATCCTCACCAAGACCAATACCTGTACACGCGGGATTGCTAGCTATAGCTTGGGCTAAACGATTAAAACGACCACGTTTGTCAAAGTGGGAATCAATAATCACATCCTTCATAAACGCAAGACCGGTGGTCAATTTTACTTCACCTTTCAAGTGCGCCAAATCGCTTTTACCTGAATAAATCATGGTGTTGCTCATGGCCATTGCTCCGGCAGATGTGCCTGCAATCACAAGTCCTTCTTCAAAATATCCTTTTTGAATGATTTCTAAGAATTCTGTACCGCCAAAGATGGTCGTAAGACGAAGCTGATCACCACCACTGAACATGATTCCATCACAACGTTTTGCTCTTTCGATATTTTCAGGAGTGCGCGCATCATCACGATTGCGTATGTTGACATGTTCTACCCAAGTGCATCCTATTTTATGAAAGGCATCCAGATAGTTTTGCCCCACTTCTTCAGGAATACTGCTGGCGGTAGAAATAACGATAATGTGCTTGTCAATACCGCCAACTTCCTGAACTACTCTTTTCAAAATTCCCAATTCAACAAAATGCTGATTTTGGTTTGCCACATAAAGACCTTCGGTTTCTGTTCCTTTATCTTCTGCTCCACCAATGGAGATTAGTTTGCCGTTCGGATATTCCAATGTTCCGTTTTTTTATGTTTCGAGGCAAAAATATCCCTTCATCATAATCAGTAACACAAAAGCATCATTTGTGTCAACATTTTTTTCCACGATAGATAATGATGGAATAACGCAGGCTTTTTATATGTTTGTTACCAATCAACCAAAATGGTCAGGCATTATTTGCCTTAAATCAGCGGTTGTCCTTAACAGTATCATTCGCTTAAAACACAAATTTTTTCCTTATGCGCATACTCGATATCAAAGTAATGAAAGGCCCCAACTATTGGAGCATCCGCAGACACAAGCTGATTCAGATGAAGTTGGATTTGGAGGATATGGAACAAAAACCTTCTAATCTAATCGATGGATTTAGCGAGCGCTTGGAAAAAATGTTTCCATCGATGTATAGCCATCGTTGTTCAATAGGCGAGCCTGGTGGCTTTTTCCAACGCGTGAAAGAAGGAACTTGGATGGGACACGTTATCGAGCATATAGCGCTCGAAATGCAAACATTAGCAGGTATGATGTGTGGTTTTGGGCGCACGCGCCAAACTTCAAAGGAAGGCGTTTATAATGTGGTGTTCAGCTACATGGAAGAAAAGGCCGGCCAATATGCGGCCCGTGCTGCGGTGCGCGTTGCAGAAGCACTTATTGCCGGTCATGAATACGACTTGCAAGAAGACATTCAAAAGCTGCGTGAGATTCGTGAAGATGAAAGACTTGGGCCTTCTACGGGTTGTATAGTGGATGAAGCTGTTGCTAGAGGAATTCCATACATTCGATTGAATCGCCACTCTCTCGTTCAGTTGGGTTATGGCGTAAATCAAAGAAGAATACGTGCCACAATTGCAAGCTCAACAGGAAGTATAGCCGTTGATATTGCTTGTGATAAAGAAGAAACAAAAAACCTTTTGGGTGCAGCTGAAATTCCCGTTCCAAAAGGAAGAATCGTTTATACCGAAGAAGGATTGAAAGATGCGATTGATTCAGTAAAATATCCTATCGTGACTAAACCCGTTGATGGCAACCATGGTAAAGGTGCCACAACCAATATCACCGATTGGGAAGGTGCAGTGACTGGTCTGCATGCTGCAAAAAAATATTCGCGTGGTGTTATTGTAGAAAAATATATTACAGGTAAGGACCACCGTGTGTTGGTCATCAATTACAAATTCGTTGCTGCAGCCATTCGCAAACCCGCAGCAGTAAAAGGCGATGGTAAACACACCATTCAAGAATTGATTGATATTACCAATCAAGACCCGCGAAGAGGTTATGGCCATGAAAATGTTTTGACTCAAATCAGCGTAGATGATTTCTTGATGGAAATGCTCAACCGCGAAGGATTGACGCTTGATTCGGTAGTTGAAAAGGGAAGAGAGGTTTTCTTAAAACCAACAGCTAACCTTAGTACAGGTGGAACAGCAACAGATGTCACCGACATGGTTCATCCTGACAACATATTTATGTGTGAGCGTATAGCACGTATTATCGGACTTGATATATGCGGCATTGATATTATGGCGGAAGACTTAAGCACGCCTGTGAAAGACAATGGTGGTGCTATCTTGGAAGTAAACGCGGCTCCGGGTTTCCGTATGCACATTGACCCAACAGAAGGCCTTCCGCGCAATGTGGCAGAACCTGTGATTGATATGCTTTATCCTCCAGGAACGAGCGCTCGTATTCCAATCATTGCAGTTTCCGGAACAAACGGTAAAACAACTACTACCCGTTTGATGGCGCACATTGTAAAAACAATGGGTCATAAGGTTGGTTATACAACTACCGATGGTGTATATATTCAAAATCAACTGATGATGCGCGGTGATTGCACCGGTCCTATCAGCGCAGAGTTTGTGTTGAAAGATCCAACCGTTGATTTTGCAGTATTAGAATGTGCACGTGGTGGAATTTTACGCGCAGGTCTAGGTTTCCATCGTTGCGATATTTCTATCTGTACCAATGTGGCTGAAGACCACCTTGGTCTGAGTGACATTGATACGTTGGAACAACTCGCTCGTGTGAAGAGCGTGGTGATTGAAAGCACGATGCCAAGCGGTTATGCCATTCTCAATGCCGACAATGAATACACACTTGGTATGGCAAAAGGTTTGGAGTGCAAAGTGGCTTACTTCAGCTTGGATGAAAACAATAAAGTAATTCAAGAGCACATCAAAGCAGGTGGACTTGCCGCCATTTATGAAAACGGATATGTAACGATTTGTAAAGGAACATGGAAGATTCGTGTCGAAAAGGCAAGCGCTATTCCATTGACCTATGGAGGAAAGGCGACATTCAATATTGCGAACATCCTTCCTTGTTTATTAGCCGGTTTTGTTCGCGGTTTTGATATAGAAGATATGCGCACCGCCTTGCAAACCTTCATTCCAAGTCCCGCCCAAACTCCCGGACGTATGAATATGTTCCACTTCAAAAACTTTACGGTGATGGTTGATTATGCTCACAACACACATGGCTTTATGGCTATAAGTGATTTCCTAAGCAAAGTAGATGCATCGCCAAAAGTGGGCATCATAGCGGGTGTTGGCGATCGCAGGGATGAAGATATTGTGAACTTGGGTAAAGTAGCCGCGGGAATGTTTGATGAAATAGTGATTCGTCAAGATAAAAATCTACGTGGCAGAACGGAAGAAGAAATCATTGACTTGATGAAAAAAGGCATCAGCGAAGTGGACGCTAACCGCAAAGTAACTGTTATCCAAAAAGAACGTGAGGCGATTGACTATGCCATAAAAGGCGCACTACCCGGTTCATTTGTTACCATCTGCAGCGATGTAGTGCCTGATGCACTTGATCAAATTATGAAACTTAAAGAAGAGGAAGAGGGAGTGGCGAGTATATGAAATGATAGATTTGGCCAACGAATCATTTAGCTATTAATGCAATAGGATGATGAAATAAAGGAATCAACTGGCGTTGTTCTGCTACTTGATGCCTTGGGGTTACGTCAGTTTGGTCTTGACGACTCAACTTACTTCTTAAGAAACTTAGCTCAGTTTCTAAAAACTCAGAGGGAGTTAAAAGAATCAAAGTTGAATCAATTTGAGGGTCGCTATGGCATTAAAGGGCAAATACATGTCAGATCATTTGGTGACACTATTCTACTCTTTTGGGAAACGGGAAATACTAGTGAGGAAATAAACGGTGGTCTTGTCTTTCTATCATCTTGGCTCAGAGCTAGTATATTTAGTGGTATGCTCAGTCACATAATGTGGAGGGGAGCATTTACTGTAGGTGGTTTTGTCTACAATAAAGATTCAGTTATTGGTCCAGCAGTAGCGGATGTTGCGGGTTGGTACGAATCTGCAGACTGGGGCGGAATAATTGCAACACCTCGATGTAGTCTTTTCTTAGAGCAGTTACAGAGAGACAATAATAGACTGCATGCAAGTTCGAATGTTTCGATTTGGTACATTGATAAAAGCTATATCAAATATGAGGTACCTTTTAAAAATGATTATCGGTCCGTTTGGTGTGTAGCTTGGCCGGCTCAGTTTTTTTTAGAAGCCGTTTTTACAGAAAATGATTGCTTTGAAAAAGTAGAATTGTTTTATAAGCTTATCAGCCAATTTGATATTCCCAAAGGAGCGGAATCTAAATACCAAAATACAGAAAAGTTTTTTCTCGACTATATTGAAAAGTATGTGAAGCCCAAGGTTGAACAAAAGAACTCGGCTTTGTAACACAAGCTAAATGGTGGTAAGGTCGTTCTATTAAATAGAAACCTTTCTAACAAATCAATTACATATGAAGTTTGTTGTGATCTCCTACTTCCCAATTATCTTCTTTCGGTGCTGCTTTCCCCATTTGTCCATCGCATCTAACACTTCTTTTAAAGTCTTGCTATAGGGAGTAAGTGCATATTCTACTGTAATAGGTTTCGTGTCTTTTACGGTTCGCGTAATAAGTCCGTTCATTTCCATTTCTTGCAATTCCTTGGATAGAATTCTCGGACTGATTCCGGCTTCCCTTGACAGCTCTTTAAATCTTCTCTTACCCGTTCTCAAAATAATGAGAATGACGAGTTTCCATTTACCGCCAACGATGTCCAATGTATCGCGGACCGCCAGCATAGATCGCTGACAAGCGGCTGTTGAATGGTCAGTATCCTTCATGTAATCGATATCCTTTATGTAACAGATTACAAATGTATATCGACTCGGAATACGTTTGCATCATCAAACAAAGAAATAATTATGTCACAAAAAGTATTGAATACTATGGGTTGGGTTTTGACCATTTTGCTCGCCCTTCTATTTGCCATGAGCGCATTTATGAAACTTACCAAAAATGATTCTGCATTGGAACAAGCGGCAGCTGTTGGAATTGATGCAGGAACGTATCAAATGTTAGGGGTAGTTGAAATCATTTCATTGATTCTTTTTCTTATTCCGCGCACTGCACTATTAAGTTCTTTATTGCTCATTTCGTACATGGGAGGAGCAATTGCAACACATCTTCAACATCAACAGCCAATTATTATGGCCGTTGCAATTCAATCGCTGCTATGGATAGCAATGTCATTGCGCTTTCCTGTGGTGAGGCAAAACCTATTACTGTTTTCTCAAAGTACAGCGAGTGGTAAATAATTGTCAAAGCCAATGATTATGTTCTCAAGAAATTCGATGAGGAAATTATTCTCATCGGATTTTTTGTTTCAGGACCAATCTTAAAATTCTCGGAAATTCGTATGCCGGGAATGGCAATTAGTTGTTCCGATGCGTCAACCATAATATAAATGTTGGACTTTTCCACAAGTGGAATTTTATGTTGGATAAGAACATCGCTCACCTTTTGTTTGCCGGTCATTCCTAGAGGCTGTATCCAATCGCCATCATACCATGGACGAATGTGAATTGGAAATTGAATTTTATCCAAATCAACAAATTGATTTTTCTCATTTCCAAAACCTACTTCGGATACCGTTACAGCATCAAGTCTCAAGATATACGGAATCTCGGTAGAGAACGGAAGCGCATCAATCTTATAGCTTGGATTTGTCCCTTTTTGATTCTCTGCTAGTATTAAGTTGTTTCTGTCTTTGCTAATGGTGTGCGTTGCGCTTTGAACAAATGCACCGCTTTGTGAATCAACTAGCCTGAGGATTTCATCTACTTGTGCCGAAGTAAAACCGTGATGAGATACAATGTTCCAAATGAGCGTGTGTGGATAAGAGTAATCATTAAGCCATTTGCAAGGAATTAAGGTTCGCACCGCATCGGTTACAATGTTCTCTTGAATGTCTTTCTCAATCGTATTCTTTACTAAGTGTTCTATTTCAAGAAAGATTGGAGCACGTGCAGCAAGTGAACGGGCAATATCTGGATTTACTTTTATTAGGGACGGAATAACTTCATTTCGAAGAAAATTACGCGTGTACTTAGTTGATTGATTGCTGCTGTCTTCACGCCACCGAATATCATTTTCTTTCGCGTACAGTTCGATTTCTGCTTTTGAAAAGTGAAGCAGTGGTCGTGCGCGATTTTCATTTTTGATGAGCATTCCACGCAAGGCTGACAACATGCCTCCGCGCAAAAACTGGTAAAGAATTGTTTCGGCTTGATCGTCCTGATGATGAGCTAAAAGGATATAGGACGCACCAATTTCTTGAGCAAGTTCATCAAACCACCGATAACGAAGTTCTCTGGCCGTTTGCTGAATACCTGAACTTGAATCGTTGAAGGAATCTGCATTTATTTTTTTCAAGTGAAAAGGAATGTCCTGTTCTAAAGCATATTCTCTAACGAATTTTTCATCGCTCTCACTTTCTAAACCCCGTAATCCAAAGTTGACATGAGCCAAGTGAAATTTATAGCCCCCCTTTTGTAACAAATGCGCAAGCACCATGCTGTCTATACCTCCGCTGATGGCTAATAGCAACAAATCGTTCTTTGTGAAGAGCGATTGCTTTTCAATTTGATTGATAAAAGATGACTTGTCGAGTCGCATCGCTTGCGAAGTTAAGCGATAGACTGATAAGCGGAAGGCTCAATAAAAGCGACAACTGAGAATAGCTAAATCGTCACGGTAAGGCTCTTCATTGCGGAATTCGTTGACCGACTCAAGAATGATGTCATTCAAATCAGACATGGAGTCACTGAAGTAGGAGAGGACTAGTTTCTCTAAACGAGTTTCACCGTATGCTTCTTTCTCTTCATTTTCCGTTTCAACAAGACCATCGGTAAAGCAGACAATCACCGTGTTGGGAGATATTTTCACTTCGCCTTCAACTACTTTGGGCAGCTTATCAAACATTCCTATTCCCACTGTTCCGTGTTTCAATGATTGTGTATAGCCATGAGCATCAACCATTACCGGGGGATTGTGCCCGCAGTTGACATAACTCAACGTTCTTGTCGATTTCTTATAGACCGCAAGAAACAAGGTGATGTATTTCTCGCCCATGGCTGTGGCGATCACACGGTCGTTCAGTTCGTGAATAATCTCTGCTAAGTCGCCATTGCGATAAGCAAAAATGGAGCGCAAGTAAGCTTGAAAGTTGGCCATGAGAAAGGCGGCACTCACACCTTTACCCGAAACATCGGCCATGCAGAACATGACTTCGTTTTCATTTAGTTCAAGAAAGTCATAATAGTCGCCACCTACTTGCTGATGGGCCTGATAGAAGGCACTTACATCATAATGTTCGTTGCTTGGAAGATGATGCGGAAGAAGAATGGTTTGCATTTCTTTGGCAAGTTCAAGTTCTTTCTTCACAATTTCCTGACGCAGGTTTTCTTCCTGAAGCTGACGGTTTCTGATGGCTGTTACTAATACGTTAGTAAGGGTTTGGATGAATTTCATGTGTTTGACCACAGGACTCATCTGGATGGCTTGCTCTGCCTCATCGCCTACAAGTAAGTATGCAATCGGTTTATCGTTTTGAAGAATAGGAACAGAAATGTCAAATGCTTCTTTGCTATGACCAATCGTAAGTGTTAAAAGATCCTTGCTAGAGAAAAATGATTCATCTTGGACATCAAAAATTTCGCCATCGGCCATGCCGTATTTAAGCAGGCATTTCCAATTATCTTCTTTCGCAAATAGAATGAGTTTTGTAATACCAAGATGTGAATGGAGAACGCGTTCGTATTGTTGAAGAAGTTCAGTGACCGAAAGATTGGCATTGATAGCCATGGTCAGATCTAGCAACGCATTGAGCTTAAAGTCGCGTTGTTTGAGCTTTTCAGTAAGTCTTGAACTTTCTTTAATTGCCATACTTGCAAGAGAATTTTTCCGTGCAGAAACTTTTGCAAATATCCATAGGAATATTTATAAAGACAATTTCTCAATTACCGCGGGAAGTTTGCGAATAAGCGCAAGTTCTCGATATTTCATTCGGGCCTCTTCTGCAGGACTTCCGAAATAGGTTTTTCCGCCTTCTAAGTCTTTTGTCAAACCACTCTGGCCGAGAACTACAGCGCCTTTGCCAATGAGCAAATCACTGGGTACTCCCACTTGTCCCCAAAGAATAACATTATCTTCAATCACCACACAACCAGCAATACCGACTTGTGCAGCAAACAAGCAATTCTTTCCGATAACGGTATCATGACCAACATGAACATGATTGTCCATTTTAGTTCCTGCACCTATTCGCGTATCACCCGAAACACCACGATCAATAGTACATGCAGCACCTATCTCAACTCTATCTTCTATTTCAACACTTCCACAGGTGTGCATTTTTTCTCTTCCTTCGGGACGCGCTTTGTAATAGAATGCATCACTGCCGATAACTGCATTGGCATGAATAATACAATCATGTCCAATGTGCACATTGTCATACAAAACAGCTCCAGGATGAATGATGCAGTTATCACCAATCGAGACATTACTGCCCATAACCACCGAAGTATGAATGTGGCAATTAGAACCTATTACAACATTATCTCCGCGATTACTTGTGGCCATTTTCCAAGGAGAAAAATGCTTAGTGAGGTAATTATAATCCCTGCACGGGTCGCTTGAGTATATAAGCACTTTGCCTTCAGGGCGCTCAACCTTTTGATTGATGAGAACAATTGTAGCGGCCGATTTCAGTGCCTTTTCGTAATACTTGGGATGATCCACAAAGACCAAATCGCCCGTTTCTACTTTATGGATTTCGTTGATACCACTCACGATAAAATCAGGATCGCCATCGTATTCGCACTTGATGAGTGCTGCTATATCTGCCAGTGTTTGCGGAGGATTGAGTTTCATTTCTTCAGCTGATTGTTTTGCTTAAAACACTATCTCTTTTACGTTATCAGATACGATGAGCTTACCCGCTGTTTTTGCTTTTACCTCTTCCACAGTAACGCCAGGAGCAACCTCCAACAGATGAAATGCTCCATCTTTTACCTCGAATACACCAAGGTCGCTAACGATTTTTTTCACACATTTTACACCTGTAAGCGGCAATGTGCAAGAAGGAAGAAGTTTTGAATTACCAGCTTTATCGCAATGTTGCATAGCAACAATTATGTTCTTTGCAGAAGCCACCAAGTCCATTGCACCGCCCATGCCTTTCACCATTTTACCAGGCACTTTCCAATTGGCGATGTCACCATTTTCGCTCACTTCCATGGCACCGAGAATAGTGAGATCCACTTTTTGACCACGAATCATACCGAAGCTCATAGCGCTATCGAAGAACACTGAACCTGGCAGTGTAGTGATGGTTTGTTTTCCCGCGTTGATAAGATCAGCATCTTCTTCGCCTTCGAAAGGAAACGGGCCCATGCCGAGCAAACCATTTTCCGATTGCAATTCCACTTCAATGCCTTTGGGTAAATAGTTCGCTACAAGTGTCGGAATGCCGATGCCAAGGTTGACATACATTCCGTCTTGTACTTCTTGTGCAATGCGCTTTGCTATTCCTGTTTTATCTAAACTCATGAAATTTTTCTTTTATGAAAATGAATGAAAGGATTATGCTTTGGCTCTAACGGTGCGTTGTTCAATGCGCTTTTCATAATCCATACCTTGGAAAATACGGTGCACATAAATACCCGGTAAGTGAATCGCATCAGGGTCGAGCTGACCAGGTTCAACCAATTCTTCAACCTCCGCAATAGTGATTTTACCTGCCATTGCCATCAACGGATTAAAGTTGCGCGATGTAGCACGGAAGATAAGATTGCCTTTGGTGTCGCCTTTCCAAGCTTTCACAATGGCGAAGTCCGCATCGAATGCATACTCCATCAAATAATCTTTCCCATTGAAGTTACGCACCTCTTTTCCTTCTGCTACCTCAGTGCCCACACCTGCTGGCGTATAGATGGCAGGCATTCCATAACCCGCGGCTAAGCAACGCGTAGCAAGCGTTCCTTGCGGAATCAAATCCACTTCCAACTCACCGCTTAGCATCTGGCGTTCGAACTCTGCATTTTCACCCACATAAGATGAAATCATTTTTTTGATTTGTTTCTTCTGTAACAATAGACCAAGACCAAAATCATCTACACCTGCATTGTTTGAAACACATGTGAGATTCGTCAAATTCATTTTTACCAATTGCGAAATGCAATTTTCAGGTATTCCGCATAGACCAAAACCACCAAGCAAAATGGTGTTTCCGTCTTTGATGTCTTTGCATGCTTCTTCAGCATTTTTTACAACTTTATTGATAGGCATATTTTTTTCTTTCTGCTAATTATAGTTGATGTTTTATTCCTCTTGGATTCCTTCATCGCCTTTGATTTCTTCAAGGGTTTCTGATGGAGTCGTGTTTGTAGAACTTGGGCTGCTTTCATTTTCGTCCCAAAGCAAAGCATCATTAAACCCTCCCGAAATGGAAACTGAACCAGTTGTACTAGATTTTTTTACATAGCCATCTGGTGCCTTAAAATCATCCTTTGAAATTTTTATTTTATTATCGGCATAAACCTTCTTCATGTAGTAACCATAAATGGGTAAACCGGTATTGGCACCCTGTCCAAGTGCAGTGCTACTAAACCGCACTGTTGGGTCTTGTGCGCCTACCCAAACGCCTGTTACCAAATCAGGTGTAACACCAATGAACCAACCATCTGTGTTGTTTTGCGTAGTACCCGTTTTTCCTGCTGTCGGATATGTAATGCCGCCATAAGGCTTGTTACCATTTCGCAACCGAACTCCAGTACCGCTGCCGCATGAGCCATCCACGACCGATTTCATCATCGTAATCATATCGTAGGCAACATTTGGGTCAAGTGCTTGTTCTATTTGCGGCTCAGCTTCAAAGATGGCGGTTCCATTTTTATCTTCAATTCTTAAGATGAAAGTAGGCTCGATATAAACACCATTGTTCGCGAAAGAGCCTATTGCTCCAACCATTTGATACAATGGAATGTTTGCCGCACCAAGCGACAACGGTCCTACAGGGTCGAGATGTCCATTGATACCAAGTCTTCTGGCTAGATTGATAATGTTATCAATTCCATATTGCTGAGCTAATCGTGCTGAGACCGTATTCACAGAATTTGCCAAAGCACAACGCATGGAGTAGGTACCGTAAGATCCACCACTATTTTCGGGACTCCATTTGCCCCAAGTGAAACGCGAGCCATCCACCTCATCTGTTGTGCTGCGGCCCATGCGAAGTGCCGTTGCATAAACCAATGGTTTGAAGGTAGAGCCAACTTGCCTTGCCGATTGATAGACATTATCAAATTTGAAGTTTTTGAAATCAATTCCTCCAACCCATGCCTTAACATGACCGGTATGCGGATCCATACTCATCATACTGGCATGAAGTATCGCCTTGCCATATTTAATACTATCCATTGGCGAAAGTACCGTGTCTTTCATACCCTTATGTGTATATACTTTCATAGGGACAGGCTTGTCAAACGCTGCTTTGATTTCTTTCTCCGAGGGCGCGTGCCATTTGTGTCCGCAGCCGTCTTTGCCTTCATCGCAATGAAAAATATTCTTACCGTCTTCCTTTTCCTTCTCAATATAGAACGCAGGTCTTTTGCAATCGGGACAAAGTTTGCCAGAGTAGACCATGTGACGCTCGCTGCTATGAATGGCTTGCTTCATAATCGCTTCGCGTGCATTATCAGCAATACCATTGTAAAAAGGATAATTTTCTTTTTTTCTACGGTTGACATCTTTGGTAAATGCCGCTTGGAGTTCTTTACCGAGATGTTCTTCTACAGCCCATTCGGCATAAGCTTGCATTTGAGGGTCAATGGTGGTATAAATTTTCAACCCATCACGATAGATGTCATAAGCAGTGCCATCCGCCTTTGCATATTTGAGATTGCCCTGTTTGTCCTTCTCATTGAGAATGTCTTCTAGTTTTCCTCGCAGGACCTCTCGGAAGTAAGGAGCTAGACCTTCATCGTGACTCATTCGCTGATAGTTCAAGCCGAGTGGCAAGGCTCTTAGAGAGTCGTATTGCGCATCAGATAGATACTTATACTTTACCATTTGGTTGAGTACAACTTCTCTTCGCTTTGTAACAAGTGAATCGCGCTTAATTGGATTGAAGAGGGCAGCATTTTTAAGCATGCCCACAAGCATAGCACTTTGCTCGATATTTAATTCTTGAGGTGTTGTGTTGAAATAGATATGAGCCGCTGATTTTATACCAACCGCTTGATTGATGAAGTCATATTGATTGAGGTAAAGTGCTATTATTTCATCTTTGGTATAGAGCCTTTCAATGCGACAAGCAATGATCCATTCCTTTATCTTTTGCCAAACCCTTCTAGGAAAACTAACCTTGTCAAAATTCTTAGAGAATTGCATTTTCGCCAATTGCTGCGTGATGGTACTTCCACCACCATCACGACCGGCTTTGAATACAGCTCGTGTAATACCTACATAATCTACGCCCGAGTGGTCCCGGAAACGCGCATCCTCGGTGGCAAGCAAGGCATTTACCAAATGCGGTGGAAGTTCACTGAACTTTACATCTGAACGATTCTCTTTGTAATAGGCGCCAATCGGTTTTCCGTCATTGGCAAGTACTTGAGTGGCGAGATTGATTTTAGGATTGGCCAAAGCTTCTACGTCAGGAAGACCACTTGCCAGAGCAGCAATCACAATTATACCAACTAAAATGAGAGGCGATAAGGCGATAAGCCAAATGCGCTTGTTCCATTTGTTATTATCTTGAGAAACTTGTTTTGCCATGAGAGAACGAAAAACGATAACCCGCCAAATTTATTGAAGCTACCGGCCTCAAAATCTTCAATTAGGAAAGTTTTGATTCACACAACGATCGTGATAATCACTATGCTTCGTTCTTGTGGAAATAATCCCAAACCGTTTTGGCTGCGCGTTTGTTCACGACTTTTTCGAGTTCGTCTAACGCGGCTTCTTTCACCGCATTCACGGTTTTGAAATGAACAATAAGCGTTTGGGTTGTTCTAAAACCAATCCCTTTGATGTCTGTAAGCTCTGAGCGAAGTGCCTCTTTGCTGCGTTTGTTGCGGTGTTTAGCGATTCCGAAACGGTGTGCTTCATCGCGCAGTTGTTGAATGAGCTTGAGCGTTTCGCTTCTTTTATCCAAATAAATTGGTAGCGAATCTCCGGGAAAATAAATCTCTTCTAACTTCTTGGCAATGCCTATGATACCCATTCTGCCCCGCAAACCAAGGGTTTCCAGACTTTCCAACGCGGCACTCAACTGACCTTTCCCTCCATCAATAATGATAAGCTGAGGAAGACTTTCTCCTTCTTCCAGCAAACGGCTGTATCTACGCGTTAATGCCTCTTTCATCGTGTCAAAGTCATTAGGGCCTTGAACAGTTTGCACGTTGAAAATGCGGTAATCTTTTTTGCTTGGTTTCGCATTCTTGAAAACAACACAAGCGCTCACAGGATTCGTTCCTTGAATGTTGGAGTTGTCGAAACACTCGATATGAACCGGTAATTCTTTCAAATGCAAATCTTTTTGCATTGTCTCCATGATGCGATTGGCGTGGCGTTCGGGGTCCACCATTTCTTGTTGCTTGTGCGCATCTAGCATGAAGTGATTGCTATTGCGCTGCGACAAATCCAGCAGTTTTTTCTTGTCGCCACGTTGCGGAATATGAAACTCCACATCGGGAATTTCGATGTTCAATTCCATGGGCACAAAAATTTCTTTGGACGCGCTTTGAAAGCGTTCACGAATATCCACGATAGCGTATTCGAGCAGTTCCGCATCGGTTTCTTCCATCTTCTTTTTGATTTCGATGGTATAACCGTGAACGATGACTCCGTTGTTCACCTTCATGAAGTTGATGTAACCCGCATTGGAATCGCTCGCAATGGTAAACACATCCACGTTGTGAATTTGCGGATTTACAATGGTGCTTTTTGCTTGGAATTTTTCCAGCGCATCCACTTTTTCTTTGATGATTTGAGCCTCTTCAAAAGCGTAGTTAGATGCTAAGTCTTGCATCTTCGCTTTTAACTCGCGTTGTAATTCCAAATAGTTTCCACGCAAAATGCTGCGGATATTATCTACATTGTTGTCGTATTCTTCTTTGGATTGTTTGCCTTCGCACGGGCCCTTGCAATTTCCCAAATGAAACTCCAAACACACTTTGAACTTGCCGGCTTCGATGTTGGGTGTGGTCAATGGCAAGGAACATGTTCTTATTGGGTATAGTGCTTTGATTAAATCCAACACTGCATGCATGGTGCGCACGGACGCATACGGGCCGAAATATTCAGAGCCATCTTTGATGACTTGGCGCGTAGGAAATATGCGTGGAAACGGCTCCTTTTTAATAACGATACTCGGGTAAGTCTTGTCATCCTTTAAACTGACATTGTACTTCGGCTTGTATTTTTTGATAAGCGAATTTTCCAACAACAACGCATCCAACTCCGTTTCCACAACGATGTACTTGATGTCCACAATGCGCTTAACGAGCATAAGTGTTTTAGCACTCTCGTAGGTCTGCTTGTTGAAATAACTACTAACTCGATTCTTAAGAATCTTGGCTTTACCCACATAAATAATCGTTCCCTGTGCATCATAATATTGATACACGCCAGGTTTGTCAGGCAAACGTTTGAGAATGTTATTGATGTGTTCCGAGCGTTCCAATCGGGAGCGAAATTAAAGCTATGAGTTTCTTTTTGATCTACTGACAATTTCTCACTTGGTACAACAATACATTTACGGCCATGAATTTGGTCACAGGAGCAACAGGTATGTTAGGCATACACGTAATGTTGGAATTGCTTGTGCGTGGCGAAAAAGTGAAAGGTTTGATACGTAAAGGTGCCAATACTTCAATTGTAAAAAGCGTATTCGAATTTTATCATCCCGATAAAAAATACTTTGACGAGATAGCATGGGCCGAAGGCGACATACTTGATGTGGTCTCTTTGCAAGAGGCTATGAAGGATTGCGAAGTGGTTTACCACACTGCAGCAATTGTTTCCTATCACAAATCTGACAGGAAGGCGATGTATTCCACGAACATCGAAGGCACGGCTAATGTGGTGAACGTGGCCGTGGAAGCGGGCATCAAGAAACTTTGCCATGTAAGTTCAATTGCTTCTCTGGGCAAAGCACTTCAAGGGGTATCGCTCACAGAAGAAACAGAATGGAAAGATTCGGATGCTAACCCGCATTATGGAATTACCAAGCACCTTGCTGAAATGGAAGTGTGGCGCGGTATTCAAGAAGGACTTCCGGCCGTGATAGTCAATCCTGGTTTAATTATTGGCCCAGGTGATTTCAGTAGAAGCAGTGGAGGAATTTTTACCAAACTCAATGAAGGACTTAACTACTATCCTCTTGGAGGAACAGGCGTAGTCAGCGCAAAAGATTGTGCCATGATGATGGTGGACCTTGTGAAGAAAGACATCAGCGGAGAGCGCTATCTTTTGGTTTCTGAAAACACGGATATGAAAACAGTGTTTGAGAAAGTTGCTGAATCGCTTGGTAAACCAAAGCCTCAGAAACCCGCAACCAACTTTATTATGCAAGTGGTTCGCTTAGCTGAATGGTTCAAAGAAGTTTTTACAGGTCGCAAAGCGATAGTTACACGCGAATCGGTGAAGCGTACAACGCAACAGGTCTTTTACAACAATGAAAAAGTAAGGACAGCAATAAACCGAGAGTTTGAACCTGTTGGAATTGCTATCGAGCAAACGGGAAGATTCTTTCGAATGATGAAATAATTTTTTGATTTATTTATAAAACCAAAACGCCCGAAGAAACTCTTCGGGCGTTTGTATTATCGTTTATGCTCTTATTGAGTTATTCCAACCAAATCAAGCATGAAGGCATATTCTAATGCCACTTCTTTCAGCGCTTCGAAGCGGCCTGATTTACCACCGTGACCGGCTTCCATGTTGATATGCATAAGTAGGATGTTGTTATCCGTTTTCATATCCCGAAGCTTGGCAACATACTTAGCAGGCTCCCAATATTGCACTTGGCTATCCCAATATCCCGTGGTGATAAGGATGTTTGGATAAGCTTTCTTCTCGATGTTATCGATAGGAGAATATGACTTGATGTAGTCATAGTACTCTTTGTTTTTAGGATTGCCCCACTCATCAAACTCACCGGTTGTCAAAGGAATGGTTTCATCCAACATCGTAGTAACCACATCCACAAATGGAACGGCACTGATGATGCCTTGCCACAAATCAGGACGCATGTTGGTGATAGCACCCATCAACAAACCACCTGCGCTGCCGCCCATGGCGAAGAGTTTTTCTTTGGAAGTATATTTTTTCTCTAACAAGAACTCAGCACACTCGATGAAGTCGGTGAAGGTGTTTTTCTTCTTCAACAATTTTCCATCTTCATACCAGTAACGGCCCATCTCTTGTCCACCGCGGATGTGTGCAATGGCATAAACACAACCTCTGTCCAACAACGTTAAGCGAGTAGAGGAGAAGCCTGCATCCATGCTGTAGCCATAGCTACCATAAGCATAGAGCAACAATGGCGCGCTGCCATCGAGCTTCGTTCCTTTTTTATAGACCAAAGAGATAGGCACTTTAGTTCCATCTTTTGCGGTAGCGAAAAGACGTTCGCTGGTATAATTCTCAGGGTTATGACCGCCAACCACTTCTTGCTGCTTCATGAGCTTGCGGTCTTTGGTAGCCATGTTATAGTCGTATGTACTTGCCGGAGTAGTAAGTGAGCTGTAGCTATAGCGCACGATGTCGGTATCGAATTCAGGATTGACACTCACACCTGCGGCATAAGCCGGGTCTTGGAATGGAATCATATACTCGCTTTTGTCCGCCCATTTCACCACCTTCAATTGGTTCAATCCATTTTGACGCTCGCTGGCTACATAGAAGTCTTTGAAAATCTCGATGCCTTCAAACAACACATCGTTGCGGTGAGGGATGACTTCTTTCCAATTCTCCTTGGTTGTTTTGTCCAAAGGACATTCCATCAAGCGGAAGTTCTTGGCTTCCCAGTTGGTGGTGATGTAGAATTTGTCGCCATAGTGGTCTATGCCATACTCGTGGTCACGCTCGCGGGGTTGGATGATGCGGAACTCGCCTGTTGGGGTACTAGCATCCAGCACGCGGTATTCCGATGACTGCGTTTGATTGCTGCCAATCACCATGAATTTGCGGCTTTTGGTTTTGTAAACGAAGCAAGTGAACTGCTCATCGCTTTCTTGGAAAACCATCTTATCTGCACTTTGAGGAGTGCCCAAGGTGTGACGCCAGATTTGAAATTCGCGCAGCGTTACGGGGTCTTTTACTATATAGAAAACCGTCTTGTCATCGTTGGCCCAGGTGGCGTTGCCCGATACATTTTCCAGCTTATCGCTGAGCAATTCTCCTGTTTCAAGATTGCGGAAACGCACGGTATAAATTCTGCGGCTTACCACGTCTTCGCTATAAGCCATCAGCTTGTTATTTTCCGAAATGCTTATGCCGCCCAGCGCCCAGTAGTCTTTGCCCTCGGCCATGGCGGGCCCGTCTATGAGGATTTCCTCTTTGCCGGTTTCCATCGAGTCTTTCTTGCGGCAGTTGAAGGCGTAGTCTTTTCCGGCCTCAAAGCGGGTGTAATACCAATAGCCATTGTGCTTGTAGGGCACGCTTTGGTCGGTTTCTTTGATGCGGCCTTTCATTTCTTCAAACAATTTCTTTTGGAAATCATCGGTATGGGCCATCACTTTTTTGGTGTAATCGTTCTCGGCATTTAGGTAGTCGAGTACGTCTTTTGTTTGCTGGTCGCGGGCGCTGTCGGGCGCATTTTTTTGCTCGTCCGAAAGGCGCATCCAGTAGTAATTGTCAATACGGGTATCACCGTGTTCGGTGATTTCATGCGGGATTTTTTTTGCCATAGGTGCCGGGGGCAGTTCTCTTTTGTTTTCTGTTTTCGCAGGCTCGTTGTTGCAAGCGGTGGCGAAAATAAGGGTGGCTGCAAGTGCGCTACCAAAAAGGATTTTCATAGGGTTCGAAATATTAGAGTAAGATATGGGGACGAAATTAGAATGAAGGACAATCTAAGTTGCTGTATTTTGATGAACGGCAAGCAATTATCACCTTTCAAAAAGTAAGGAAAAAGTGAAGAGCGAAATGTTTACGAATTTTGCAATTCAATTAAAGATGGACACGACCCAACAACTCCCTGTTATGGAGCGCTTCTACACCGTGCAAGGTGAAGGTGCCTATGCCGGTGCGCCTGCCTATTTCATTAGGCTGGGTGGTTGCGATGTGGGTTGTGTGTGGTGCGATGTAAAAGAAAGTTGGGATGCGGATAAACATCCGTTGTACGATGTAGCCACCTTGGTAAAAGATGTGCAAGAAAGCGGAGCAAGACTCTGTGTAGTGACTGGTGGTGAGCCTGCCATGCACAACCTGGAAGCCCTTACCGAAGAGCTGCACATTGCCGGCATCAGAACGCACATAGAAACCAGCGGCACGCATGAACTAACAGGTAGTTGGGATTGGGTTACTTTCTCTCCAAAGAAATTCAAAGCTCCGGTGGAAAGCATCTATCCCTTGGCCAATGAGCTAAAGGTAATCGTCAATCACAAAAGTGATATCCCATGGGCAGTAGAACATGCAGAGAAGGTAAAAGACGATTGCCATCTTTACTTGCAGCCTGAGTGGGACAAACGCGATGCCATGCAACCACTCATTCTCGATTTTATAAGAAAGAAAACCAACTGGCGTATCTCTGTGCAGACGCACAAATACATGGGTGTTGATTAGTGGATAAACCACCATTCTATGCCTTGCTAAAAGCAATACATTTGCGTTCCTTATATTACCTATGGGCAAAGTCAGCTTCGATTATTACAGACGCAGAGCGCATGCTAAGAAAGCAGGCCTCGCTAAATTCTTAAGGAAAGTAGTGCGCAAGAAACCGCGTGGTTTGCTCAAAGATGTGAAGCAAGCCAGCGATGAAGCATGGGCTTCTGTAAGCTGCACCGATTGCGGTGCCTGCTGCAAGGAGATGACACCCACTTGGAAAAAGACGGAGGTAAAGCGCATGGCCGAGCACATGGGCATGACCTACAAACAATACTACGACAAGTACCTCTATACCGATGATGAAGGCTGCATCATGAACAACAGCACACCTTGTCAGCACCTAAGCATGAAGACAGGGCTATGCACCGTGTATGAATTACGTCCGCACGATTGTGCGGAGTTTCCGCACTTCCATCGCAAAGACTTTACCGATCAGGTGAAAGAAGTATTTGTTCCCAACATGCCGCGCTGTCCTGCTACCTTGGTTATGGTAGAAAGATTGGAAGCCATCATGAAAGAAAAAGATTTTTAAGATTGAAGAAATCATCCAGCGTTCATTATAACGGCAACAACGAGCCGGTCATCTTTGAATTAAGCAATGGCATTCGTGTGGTGCACCAATACTTGCCGCGCGAGGTAGCGCATTGTGGTATCATGATAGGTGCCGGCAGCAGAGATGAGTTGAAGAACGAACATGGGCTTGCTCACTTTATGGAGCATTGTTTCTTCAAAGGAACTACCAAGCGCAAGACTTATCATATCCTTAGTCGTTTGGATGCGGTAGGAGGAGAGCTCAACGCATTTACCTCGAAAGAGGAAACATGGATACACGCTTCCTTCCTCAATGCAGATTATGAAAGAGCTTTGGAGTTGATTGCCGACATTGCTTTCAATGCCACCTTTCCCGCTAAAGAAATAGAGAAAGAAAAGGAAGTAATTGTAGATGAAATAAACAGCTACAAGGACAGTCCTTCCGATATGATATTCGAAGAGTTTGATGAACTCATCTTCGATCATCATCCACTGGGTAGAACTATACTTGGCACAGAGAAAAGCCTGGCTAGCTTCACCCAAGAACATTTGCTCAATTTCCGTGATAGAACATTTTCCAAAGGCAATATCATCTTCTCTTCCGTAGGTAACATCACCGTAGAGAAGTTGCAAGTGATGTTAGATAAATACTTATCAGGTTTTAAGCTATCAAAAGCAGCCAAGAAGAAACCTGTAACACAGATACACAAACCGTTTCATAAAGAAACAAAGAAGGACATCCACCAAGTGCATTACCTCATGGGTGTTCCGGCTTATGATTACAACGATGAGCGAAGACCTGCCTTCTCTTTGCTGAACAATATTCTGGGCGGTCCTGCTATGAACAACCGCCTCTCCATGAAGATACGCGAGAAGCACGGCATAGCCTATCACATCGATTCCAACTACGCTCCATTTAGTGACACAGGTATCTTCTCCATCTACCTTGGTACGGAGAAGGAAAACTTGGAGAAAAGCAAAGACCTTATTTGGAGAGAACTAAATATCCTAAAAGACAAACCTATCACCGCCCATCAACTGCACGATGCCAAGCGACAATTGATAGGTCAGATTGCCTTGGCGCAGGATAGCGGCAGTGCCATCATGTTCAACATCGCCAAGAGCCTTATGCTCTTTGATAGAATAGACACGCTTGCCGAGTTGTTTGAGAAAATAGAAGAGATATCGGCCAAAGAAATTCATGCCGCTGCCAACGACATCTTCAATCCAAAGAAGATGTGTTCTTTAACCTACACTTATTGAGAGGATTCGCCTTCTAATTTCTTTTGGAAAGATTGTTGCAGGTATATTCGCCAATCAATAAACCATTGGGAAAAATAGGATGGAATTTACTGCAGGTCAAATAGCCGCTATGTTGGGCGGAAATGTGGAAGGCAACACGGATGCTGTTGTTACCAGTTTGTCCAAAATAGAAGAAGGCAAGCCGCGCACGCTAACGTTTCTCGCCAATCCCAAGTATACCGATTATATCTATACCACAGGCGCCAGTGTAGCCATTGTATCGCAAGACTTTGTAGCAGAACAGGCATTGCCTGAAACACTTACACTCATTCGTGTGAACGATGCATATGGCAGCTTTGCAAAACTGCTAGAAGCCTACAATCAGTTCAGACAACCGAAACTTGTCATAGATGAAAAGGCTGTAATAGCTGCTTCTGCAAAGGTGGCAGCAGGTGTTTATATAGGTGCCAATGCATACATCAGCGATGGTGCTATTGTAGAGGAAGGAGTAAAAATTTATCCCAATACCTTCATTGGCGATGGAGTTCGTATTGGAAAAAATACCACGCTTTATTCAGGCGTAAGAGTTTATTCCGATTGTGTGATAGGCGCTGATTGCACCATTCATAGCGGAGTAGTCATTGGTGGTGATGGTTTTGGCTTTGCACCAAACAGTGAAAACAACTACAACAAGGTTCCTCAAATAGGCAATGTGATAATTGAAGACCATGTAGAAGTAGGCGCCAACACGGCCATTGATAGAGCAACCTTGGGTTCTACCATTATTCGCAAAGGTGTGAAATTGGACAATCTTATTCAAGTAGCACACAATGTTGAAATAGGAGAGAATACTGTTATAGCGGCTCAGACGGGCATTGCCGGTTCTACCAAGATTGGAAAGAACTGCATGATAGGTGGTCAGGTAGGTATCGTTGGTCATTTAGTAATAGCTGATGGAACTAAGATTGCCGCCCAAAGTGGCATAGGTCAAAGCATCAAAGAATCCAATACAGTTGTGCAAGGTTCTCCTGCATTCTCCTATATGGATTATCAAAAGTCCTATATCGGCTTCAGAAAATTACCTGAGCTGATGAAAGAAATCAGTGACCTTAAGAAGGAAATCGAAGCATTGAAAAAAGGCTAGAGCTCAGTTATCGTGAGTTTTCTTTTTGAACTAAAATCATATCTGCAATACGCGGTCAAAGCCAAAGGTCGTGGTGGTCACGGTGTTCATTCTCCCTTACTGTACGAGCTAATCACCCAGGTACTTTCTCCCAAGAAGGAACTTTATGCTTTTGAGAAAATAGAGGCAGAACGAAAGCGCTTATTGAGTAATGATAAGGTAATTCTTGTAGAAGATTTTGGTGCAGGTTCACGCAGTAACCAGAGCAATAAGCGAAGGATAAATGAGATAGCAAAAAGCGCATTGCAGCCAAAGCGCAGTGCTCAGGCACTTGCACAAATGGTGCATCATTATCAACCAAAAAGCATTCTCGAACTAGGCACAAGCCTTGGAATTACTACTTCTTATTTGGCTTCTGCAAACACAAAGGCTTTGGTTCATACCATAGAAGGCTCAAAAGAAATTGCTAATCAGGCAAAAGAAGTTTTTGATCTGCTAGGAATAAATAATGCTCGACTAACCATAGGGAATATTGATAAGGAATTGTCGAGTGTTCTTCAGGAGATGAAACAAGTTGATTTCGTTTTAATGGATGGCAATCACCGCTACGAACCTACAATGCGTTATTTTGAATTGATAAAGCAATACTGCCATCCCGATAGCATCCTAGTTCTGGATGATATTCATTGGTCATCAGAAATGAATAAGGCCTGGAAGGAAATATCTGCTCTTCCTGAAGTGACTGTCAGCGTGGACTTCTATCATTTTGGCGTGCTATTCTTTAGGCAGGGCCGGCAAAAGGAGGATTTTGTATTCTGGCTTCCTTAGTGACAGCCATTTTTTAAGAAACAAAAAACATTTCAGGACGGCCAGTTTGGCACGATTATTCTACATTTGGCATCCCGAAATAAAACAACTAATAAACAATAAGATTTATGAAAAGAATTTTGATGATTGCCTTGATGGCATTTCCGGCAGTAGCTTTTAGCCAAACGGAACTAAAGAGAGGAGAAAGCACTGAAACAAAGGCAAGACCTGCACGTCCAGGTGCCGAATCTGTAGAGGCAGTTTATGTTGAAGTTATTGCTTCTGCTTCTGAGAAAGGCGAAACAACGGTAAGTGTTCAGATGGGCAATGATGTTTTTGATAATTCAACGGATAAAGAATCAATGGTTCAATTGAAGACACTTTCTGAGATGACCTTCAAAACCGTTCCTGATGCAATGGCCTACCTTGCAAAGCTTAACTTCAAGTATTTGGATTCATACACCTTACCTGGTGCAAATGGCCGCGATGCAGCTCATTTAGTTTTCGAAAAGAGAATGTTGGGCAAAGCTGCTAGAGAAGAAATGCAAGAAAGACAATCTGTTGCAAAACCAACTACAGGTGCAAAACCTGCAGTAACTACTGCTCCTGCACCTAAAAAATAATTCTAATAAGAATATACTTGAAGCCTTCCCACATTTGCGGGAAGGCTTTTTGCTTTTAAGTGATTGCAGTTTATGAATAGCTCACCTTCGGTTTTAAGAGAAAAACGCGCACAGTTCATTCTTTATGTGCTAGTGTTGTATGTCCTCTTTCAGTTGTGTTGGTGGGGGTATTTACTTATAGACAACTACCGCGAGATGTATGCCCTCAACGGTGCATGGCCACAGGACATTAAAGACGCCATGCTTCAAAAGAAAATATGGATGCTTATAGGAGAAGGTGGCGTATTCATTGTGCTTATCTTTTTGGGGTTTTGGTATTTGAAGCGAAGCATCTCACGCGAATTGGAATTGGCACGAATGCAAAAAACCTTCATGTTATCGGTTACACACGAGTTAAAAACTCCGATTGCAGCCATCAAGCTTTTTCTCGAGACAGTCAAGACAAGAAAACTAACCGAAGAGCAAACATCCACTATAGTGAACGATGCGCTGCGCGAAACGAAACGACTGCAATTGTTATCTGAGAACATACTTCTAACCCAGCAACTCGAAGGGAGGCAAGATGATTTCATGAAAGAAAGCATCAACGTGACGGACTTGCTAAATGCCGAATTGACTCGGTTTGAAAATGTGTTTAATAGAAAGTTTAAAAAGGAAATTGAAAGTGAATTGACATTAAAGGGAGACAAACACCTTCTGCAATCCCTAATAAGTAACATAATTGAAAATGCATTGAAATATTCTCCGGAGAATTCAGATATAACCGTATATGCTTCTCAAAAAAATGATGAGCTTGTGTTGGAGGTTAGGGATAAGGGAATCGGAATTCCTGAATCTGAAAAGAGTAGAGTATTCCAAAAATTTTATCGCGTAGGAAATGAAGAAACGCGCAGCCACAAAGGAACGGGTTTAGGTCTTTACATTGTTTCCAATGTCGTTCGTATGCACAACGGACACATCTTTGTAACGGACAACACTCCTTCTGGAACCATTGTTTCAGTTGTATTTAAGAACAAGAAGATTAATGACTAAAAATAGAAAAGTTGCTCTCATCATTCTTGATGGATGGGGCCATGGAAGAAAAGATGGCAGTAATGCTATTTATAACGCAAATACGCCTTTTACCGATTCACTTTACCTCAAATATGCCAACGCAGAACTGCGCACTGATGGCGAGAATGTTGGCTTACCGGAAGGGCAAATGGGCAACAGTGAAGTGGGTCACACCAACATAGGCGCAGGTCGAATTGTTTATCAAGATTTAGTGAAAATCAACATTGCCGCTCGGGAGCGAACTTTACATACCCATCCACAAATTCAAGCCGCAGTGGAGTATGCGCGCAAGCATGACTGCAATGTTCATCTTATGGGATTGGTAAGTGATGGCGGAGTTCACTCGCACATCAATCATCTAAAAGCGCTATGCGATATAATGACAGAGGCGGGATTGAATAAAACATTTATTCATGCCTTTACTGATGGTCGCGATACTGACCCAAAGAGTGCAGCAGATTTTATTGCAGATATAGAAAATCATATAGCCCATCGTCCTGTAAAGATTGCTTCTGTTATTGGACGCTATTATGCGATGGACAGAGATAAGCGATGGGAGCGCATCAAAAAGGCTTATGATTTATTGATAAAGGGCGAAGGTGAAAAATTCAAGTCAGCATCGGAAGCTATTGCAACGTCTTATGGTCGTGAAATTACAGACGAGTTTATAGAACCATCTGTTATGGTTGACGACAATAATGTTCCGCTTGCAACCATCCATGAAAATGATGTAGTGATTTGTTTCAATTTCCGTACTGATCGTTGCCGTGAGATTACAGAAGCACTTACGCAAAAAGTTTTTCCTGAATATGCAATGACTCCGCTGCCGTTATACTATGTGACCATGACACGTTATGATGACACGTATGAAAATGTTCATGTGGTTTATGAAAAGGATAATCTTGTTTCGACCTTGGGTGAAGTATTAGAGTTACACGGTAAAACACAAGTGCGTATAGCTGAAACCGAAAAATATCCTCACGTAACCTTCTTCTTTAGTGGTGGTCGCGAGAAAGAATTCATTGGTGAAAAACGTATCATGATTCCTTCTCCTAAAGTTGCTACATACGATTTACAACCAGAAATGAGCGCCCAAGGAATAGCTGACGCTATTACATTAGAAATGGACACTAATGCCCCTGATTTTATATGCCTCAACTTTGCGAATCCTGATATGGTTGGACACACTGGAGACTTTAACGCAATAGTTAGAGCTGTGGAAACAACCGATGCTTGCCTGCATCAAGTGGTGAATGCAGGTTTGCGAAATGGCTATTCCTTCATTGTGATTGCTGACCATGGCAATGCAGACTTTGCTATAAATGATGACGGCACACCGAATACGGCACATACTACTAACCCTGTTCCTATTTGGGTTCTCGATAAAGATGTGCAGGAAGTGCACAATGGTGTGCTTGCGGATGTTGCTCCAACGGTTTTAAAACTGATGGGTATTAGTGGTAAAGCTTTAGTTTAATTGCAAGTTAGTGGCACTTAGAATTACTTCATAGCCGCAACTTTTGCCTCACTTCTGCTCACAAGAAACACTCCTGCAAACACCAGTAGCGCGCACAAGACTTTATTAAAGGTTATATCCGAAGCAAAGTTCTTTTCTGTAATTCCTGAAAAGAGAAAGGCAAATACACCCGCGAGTATCGGTTGTAGGTAGATATAAGAACTTGTTACCGTTGAAGACGTGTAATGTATTCCAATGTTATTGAGAAGATAGGACAAGAACGTGGTGAACACTATTACAAAGCCTACGCAAAACCATTGCCAAGTCGACAGCGTGCTCCATTCAACAGTTGTAATGCCAAGCCCACCAAAAGGAAGTACCATAAATACTCCGATGGTAAATATCCAGGCAGTCACAACAAACGGATGGTATTTGCTCATCAATGGTTTTACTAAAACCAGATAAAACGCAAAGGATAGACTGTTGATGAGAATATAAATATCTCCCGTTATTGAACTTTGTTTACTTGCGTCATGCGTACTGATCCAAAGTAGGGTTATTGCTCCAATAGCGCCTATAACAACACCCAAAACTTTCATCCAAGTAATGCGTTGTTTTAGAAGAACCGCACTGATGAGCATCACCAAAATCGGATTACTGGTCATGATAATGCTAGCATTGATAGGAGAAGTAAGCGCAAGACCATTGAAGAAAAATAGTTGATTGGTGGCAACTCCTGTCAATGCACAAAGTACAAATCGCCAACGATCTTCTTTGTCCGGAATAACTGCTTTCTTGCCGACAACCAGCCAAAACAAAAGACATGCACCAGCAACGCGCAACGTGATAAAACTATTGGCGCCAATAGGGTCGGGCATCACCGATTTGACAATGATATAATTGGAACCGTAGATAAGCGCGACAGATGCAAGAGCCAGATGGCCGCGCAAAGTGTTGTTCATCTTATAAAGATTCTTTTGCTGCGGCTACGACTTTGGGCGAATTGCCAATGAAGATTTCCTTGCCGTTAATCATCACAGGGCGCTTAAGGAATGTATATTCTTCCATGATGTACTTGCGATAATCTTCCTCGGTCAACTTCATTTCGTTCAAACCCCAAGCACGATATTTCAATGCCACACGGCTGAAGAGCGCTTCATAGCTTCCTGCAAGTTTTTTCATCTCATCTATTTGCTTTGCAGTGATAGATTCGTTTTTGATATCCTGCATTTCGAAGTCTTTGATTTTGGTTCCCCATTCTTTCAGAATACGGGCTCCGGTGGAACAAGAAGACAGGTAGTATATTTTTTTCATGATTAAAGCTGTTGATGAATGATGCCCGTGAGCATTTGCAATCCTTCTCTAAAATGGACGGTGTTGTCCACTACTAAATCACACTCTTTTATATAGGGATAGAGAAACTCTTCTTCACTGGGGCGAACATGATTTTGCCATTGATAGCGTACTTCATGTTCAGGATAACCACGCTCTTCACCATCGCGCCTTATCCTGCGCAGTAGGCGTTCTTCATGATGCACATCTATAAAAACTTTATAGTCGAGTTGCTTTCTTATCTCCTCGTAATGAAAAATGAATAGTCCCTCCATAATAATAATAGGCGCTGGTTGTACAACAACTTTCTTTGGCTTCGCTGCCGGATTGTTGAAGTTGTATTCCATCAGTTCGATGGAATTACCATCCATTAACTTCATCATATCGTTGAAGAAATACTCACGGTTGATAGAGGTTGGCAAATCATAATTCACCATTCCGTTTTCATCTACATGCTGTAAATGCTTTGGTTCGTAATAATTGTCCTGCGAGACCAACGCAATCTTTTGCGCGGGGAAATGATTGAGCAGTTCCCTCAAGAAACTTGTTTTACCCGAACCGCTTCCACCTGCTATGCCTACTAAAAATGGTTTTGACTGACTCACTTTGCCGAACGCTTTTTCAATTCGTCAATGATAATATTCAAATCGTTCTCATCTTCAATTAAAAGAAAAGAACCGTTGCCAAACGTGCTGACATCGCTCAGCTTACGCACTGCAAAGGGATGACACTTAACACCCATGATACTTGTAACAAAACGCTTACGAGCCGATTTCTTCACCAAACTATTGATTTGCTCTTGATCTTCAGGATTGAAAACACCATCTGTAATGACAATCACTTGGTTGTTGCCATCCTTGATTTGTTCTTTCTTGAGTATATCATAGGCAGTCTTAAAACCTTTGGAAGCACTTGTGGCGCCAGCTGTCTTTAGCTCATTGACAATTGTGAGTATTTCTCCTTTGTTATGGCCCGAAGTGGTAGCAAGTAAAATCTTCGAGTTATCAGCATAACTGATAAGCGTAATTTTATCCGAAGGACGAAGCACCTTGGTCAATTGTTTTAGCGTGCCTTTCATTAGTTCCAGTTTATCACCTTGGTTCATACTGCCTGACACATCAAGCAAGAAAACAATATTGTTGGGTTTGTATTTATCCTCTGGTAATACTTCGCTGTAAATAATAGCGGGTTGAACGGGCTCAGGCACTCCGCTTGTGATAATGATTATTTCTTCAGGCAAAGTTTCTTCTTTCTTTTCCTCAACAGGCTTTTCTACGATGGCTTCAGGAATTCTTTCTAACTAAAACTTGAAATACGACTTGCGCAAGTTGACATAGCTCACTATGCTTTGAGGAAAATAATCCTTGTGCGATGCCACAAGCTGATAGTAACCGATAGGCACATCGCGTTTGGCTTTTCCATCTCGGTTGGTTTCGAGTTTTGTTTGCAATGTGCCATCTTCCACAACTTTTACCGTTGCCTTGCCTATTGGAGCTTTTGTTTCTTTATCAATGACTTCAACTTCAAATTGATTGCTTGCACAACAGTCGGCAGTGCGTTGTGAGAAGGTAGGACAAGGAATATTGTCGGCAGGGTTCTTGTATTCAACAAAAGCCGTCACAGGAAATATTATCGGCTCCTGCATAGAAGCGAAATAGAGTTGAATGTTCTCTTTAAAAGCACCTTTCATGCGTGGCTTGAACTTAACGCGCATCGTAATGGTGCTATCGGGCATAATGGTTTTGGAAGAAAACAACACTTCATACTCATGCGAGAAAGTATGGCGCAGAAAGAAATCCTTTTGTGCGCTCTTGCCTGTAATCTTGATGTCCACTATCCATTCGGTATCGGGATTGGTGGTGCCGAAGTCCAAGCGCTTTGGTGTGATTTCAACTTGTGACCATGGTTGTAAAACACCTGACAAGAGGATTGCAGCGATGCAAAATGTTTTTATAAAAAGTGAATGAATGCGTTCTGTCATTTCTATTTCTTCCAAGCCGACAATGCATCTGCAATCTTGCGGTCGTTGGCCAAGCGTGGCACTTTGTTTTGTCCGCCAAGTTTGCCAATGGACTTCATGTAATTGTTGAATGCACCTTTCTCCACAAGTGTGATGATTGCGGGTTGCAACACACTGCCTGTGATGAGGTCTTTGTAGTAAACATTCAACTGTTGCAGTTTATTGTCGATGATGCTTTGCATGCTTGCAATATCAATGCCGTTATCATCGGTTTCTACAAACCACTCGTGGTAAGGAAGACCTTGCTTAGGATTTACTTCGGGTGCAACATGAAACTCGGAAACTGTGATGCCAAGTTGAGCACAAGCTTCACTCATTGTTTTCTCTACTTCCTCTGCAATGACGTGTTCACCAAATGCACTGGTGAAATGTTTGATGCGTCCGGTCACTTTTATGCGCGGAGGATTGAGCGAAACAAACTTCACAGTATCGCCAATGCTGTATCCCCAAAGTCCTGCGTTGTTGCTAAGTACAAGCGCATAGTTCACATCGGTTTTTACATCCTTGAGTGAAAGGCGCGTTGGGTTTTCATTAAAATATTCATCGCTTGGAATAAACTCAAAGAAGATTCCTGAGTTGATATTGAGCAACAGACCTTCCGCATGTTGCGAATCTTGATAGGCAACAAAACCTTCGCTGGCGGGATAGAGTTCTATCACGGGAATCTTGCGCCCAATCAACTCTTCAAACTTCTTGCGATAAGGTTCAAAATTGACACCGCCATACACGAACAAACTGTAATTGGGGAAAATCTCTTGTATCGTTTTCTTGCCAGTCTTCTTCAAGAGCACTTCAAAATACATCTGCACCCAATTAGGGATACCGCTGATGAGCGTCATATCTTCTTTGAGGGTTTCATCGGCAATGGTATTCACTTTTGTTTCCCAATCTTCGATGCAGTTGGTGGCATAACTAGGCATACGGTTCTTCTGCAAATAGGCAGGAACGTGATTGGCTACAATGCCCGACAAACGACCATAAGGAATACCACTTGGCAACTTGTCCAACTTAGGACTTCCTTGTAAGAAGATCATTTTACCATCTACAAAGTCGGCATGACCAGTTTCAGCTATGTAACATAACAACGCATTGCGTGCAGAGTTGATGTGGTTAGGAATGGAGTCTTTGGTAAGCGGTATATACTTTGTTCCACTCGTGGTGCCACTTGTCTTGCAGAAGTAAGTGGGCAACTCAGGCCACAGCACATCACGCTCTCCGTTCTTTACTCTTTCGATGTATGGAATGAGTTCTTCATAATCTCTTACAGGTACCTTCTTCTTAAAGTCATCATAACTTCTGATGCTGTTGAAATTATGGTCTTTACCGAAGGCGGTATGCTCTGCTTTATGCAACAACTGACGCATGACTTTCTCTTGCATCACCACACCCTTGGCTGCATCACTCTTTATCTTCTTATAAATATTCTTCGCAATGATTTTGCTGAAGAAGGCTTTTATACCCATAGTCTTCTATTTCTTCTTTTACTGCGTCACCACCACATGGCAACGCTCCATCATAAAGTGGACTAACTCAAACTCACGCTCACCATGTATGCCCTTGTAATGTGCTTTTAGTATTTCATCTTCTACATTGAAAGGACTCACAGTGATATTACCCGCATACAATACATTTTCCCCAAACACTTTGAAGATGGCCTCTTTGATACTCCATATCATGGTAGTATGCACCAGTCCTTCTTCGCCCTCGAGTATGAAGGCTAGCTCCTGTGCGTTGCAAAACTTCTTTTGGATAATCAACAGTTTCTTATCAGGACTTTGGATGTCCATACCGATGCTGGCAGGTGCAGATATTATCCCCACATACTCCTCGCAATGGGAGATGGAAAGGTGGCTGCCATCTTTGAACACAGGTTTGCCATTGGGCAGATAAGTCAGTTCCCTGTCGGCATGGTATTGCTTTAGCAAAAGACGCGTATCCAACCACTCGCGTTGGCGCTTTTCGAGCACTATGCTTTGCAACTTAGCCCGTTCCTCGGGGCTAAGGTTTGCCATTTGTACCAATTCCTCAGTGGTTTCGGTCGTTTTCCATACCAAAAGCCTTGCGGAGGGCAACAAATCTTCTTTATCTAAAAACAAAGGCATAACAAATCCTAAAGGGCAAAGGTGGTGATAAGTAAGGTTTGGTAAAAGGGAAGCAAAGGAGTATCTTCGCGCCTCGTTTTCAGATAATTATTTAAAATCAATACATTTAAAATGAGTACACAAACCTCAGAAAAAGTGAATTCTTACAAGGTAAAAGACATTAGCCTTGCTGAGTGGGGCAGAAAAGAAATTCTTCTTGCAGAGGCAGAGATGCCGGGCTTGATGAGCCTTCGCAAAGAGTATGGCGCTACTAAGCCATTGAAAGGTGCGCGTATCGCAGGTTGCTTGCACATGACTATCCAAACTGCTGTGCTTATCGAAACCCTTGTAGAATTGGGTGCCGATGTATCATGGAGTTCTTGCAATATCTTCTCTACACAAGACCACGCTGCTGCTGCTATTGCTGCTGCGGGTATCCCTGTTTATGCTTGGAAAGGTATGACGGCTACAGAATTCGACTGGTGTATTGAGCAAACGCTTCACGCTTTCCCTGATGGTCAGCCATTGAATATGATTCTTGACGATGGTGGTGACCTTACCAACATGGTTTTCGATAAATATCCTGAGCTTGTAGCCGGTATTCGTGGTATCTCTGAGGAGACTACTACAGGTGTTCTCCGCTTGCATGAGCGTGAGAAAAACGGTTCATTGTTGTTGCCTGCTATCAACATCAACGACTCGGTTACTAAGAGCAAATTTGATAACAAATACGGTTGTCGTGAGTCGTTGGTAGATGCTATCCGCAGAGCTACCGACCTTATGATGGCTGGTAAAGTTGCTGTTGTTGCAGGTTATGGCGATGTGGGTAAAGGCAGTGCAGATTCTTTGCGCAATGCCGGTGTTCGTGTAATCGTTACTGAGATTGACCCAATCTGTGCGCTACAAGCGGCTATGGAAGGTTATGAAGTGAAGAAGATGGACAACGCTGTGAAAGAAGCGGACATCATCGTTACTGCTACAGGTAACAAAGACATCATCGTAGGTCGTCACTTCGAGAACATGAAGCACAACGCAGTGGTTTGTAACATCGGTCACTTCGACAACGAAATCGATATGGCTTGGTTGAACGACAACCACGGCAAAACAAAAGACACCATCAAACCGCAAGTGGACAAATACACGGTAAATGGTAAAGATGTAATCGTATTGGCAGAAGGCCGTTTGGTAAACTTGGGTTGTGCTACAGGCCATCCATCTTTTGTAATGAGTAACTCATTTACCAACCAAACCTTGGCGCAGTTGGAACTTTGGACCAACACGGGCAAATACGAGAACAAAGTATATGTATTGCCAAAAGCGTTGGATGAGAAAGTAGCCAGCCTTCACCTTGAGAAAATAGGTGTAGAGCTTGATACGTTGACCAAAGACCAAGCGGCATACATTGGCGTTACGGTAGAAGGTCCATTCAAAAACGAGCAGTACCGTTACTAAGAGAATATTCCTACTTATTGAAAAGAAGCCGTTGCATTGCAGCGGCTTCTTTTTTTATCTAAACCGTGGTGTGTTGTCGTATGATTTTCCTCGTCCATCAATAACTTCGCCCAACCGCTTAACAAATCAAACTATAGCATCAATTGAAAATGAAAGCTGTTAACCTCGCTATTTTATTCGTAGCTGTTTTCTCCTTTTTCCTATCGTCATGCACCATAGAAAAGCGCGTGCATCTTCCCGGTTATCATGTGGAGTGGCGCGGCTCATGCGGTAAAGCAGACCATCGGAATGCAGTGGCTGCTGAAGATAATTCTTTGGCAATGACCGAAAGTATTTCACCGCTTGAGGCAAGCTTGTCCGCATCATTGGATGAAGAAGTGCTTTCGTTGAATACAACGCCAACCTTATGGATGGCGGTTAAAAGCCATCCAATCGAACCGGATACAAATAAGGTATCGGATTGCGATACCATTGTTTTTCGCAGTGGTCAGGAGCATAGGGCCAAGGTGTTGGAAATAGGCCTTACTACGGTGAAGTATAAAGATTGCGACAATCAGGACGGACCTGTTTTTACCAAACTGAGGGCAGAGATCTTTATGATTAAACACACCAACAACACCAGAACGATGATGAACACTACTACCATGAGTAGCGTCACCAATACCATTTCCAGCATGGCCCCAACACCCATGAACCATCCCGAAAGTGACAGGAGCTATCCTTTGACTATCATACTGTGGTTCTTCTTTGGACTGTTTGGCATTCATCGTTTCTATTTGGGATATAAGGGCATGGGCTTTTTCTATTTGTTTACGTTAGGCCTCTTCGGCATAGGATGGATAGTGGACGGAATTTTGATATTCTGCGGAAAACTAAAACCACGCAACGGTAAATACTATTAGGTCATTATACAGAGGCTTGGTGTTATCACTAACAGCGTTCTCATACAAGGCAATAAAACAAGTAGCCCCTTGCATTGGCAAGGGGCTACTTATTATCTCGTTTGTCTTGTACTTATTTATTAAGCGGCAGTCTCGTGTTGAGCACTGTCATATACTCTGAAGGAGAGTGTATCGGTCCAATCGCCATTGCCGCGGTTGTTGATGCCGCGCATACGAGCCTTTAGCACCACACCTACAGGTAGGTTTGCCACCTTGAACTTGGTGTACAAACTGCTGTAGTAGTTGCAAAGACCTTGCGGACCATCAATCTCCAACTCCACGTAGTCGTGTTCGCGAATGCCTTTGGATTCGATAAACACAGTACCATCATTAGGGTTGGTAAAAGTAGGAGTGCTACCTTTTGTGGGCACCGGGCGAGGTTCTCTCACTTTGCTAAGCTCGAACCCGCTGGCTTCCAACATGGCCATGTCGCCATTTGCCAATCCATTCACGAAAGCGCACTGAGCACTTATCATGCTTTGGATGGTGGAGCGCAACACATCTCGCTGACCAGTGTTGGCATAGTTGCGTGCGTCAGTCTGTGCCTGAAACACTTGCAACTGATCCAACAGCAGGTTTACCTCAGCCGGAGTAGGCGTTACGGTGTTAAACATCCCCGCACTCAGACAAGCCTGAATATGACGGGCTTTGTTAATGAAGGAGGGAAGATTAATCCCTCTCTTTAAAGTAATGACTTTTCGTTTCATGACTTTGTAATTTTTTTAAGGGTGAAAGACAAACTCGATAATGAAAGCGGATATCATTTGTTCCATCCTGCTTTCGAGGAGTTTCTACCAAAGTCAGTTGCGAAAAGTTACCATAAATATAAAATTTAACAAATATTCAATTCAAAAATATACTATATAGAGTGACCTATTTTACTTGCTGCCATGCGGTTTTGCTGCATGATGGAACAGGGCAAAAAATGTTGATTTTGGGGAGCTCATTTTTATTGTTACTGAAGAATAATTTATGCATTAGTGGTTCAAAAAAGGCATATTTCAGGGCGTACTACCGGCATGTAGTAAGGTTACTAAAGGCACGTAGTAGGGTTACTACTGCCATGTAGTAAGGTCACTACCACCTTGTAGCAAGGTTACTACCGGCATGTAGTAGGGTTACTACCACCATGTAGTAAGGCCACTACCGGTATGTAGTAGGGTTACTACTGCCATGTAGCAGGGCTACTACCGCCATGAAGTAAGCCTACTACCGGCATGTACCAGATGTACTACCCCCATGTAGCAAGGTCACTACATGCACGTAGTTCCTAATAATTCCAATAAGTAAAAACCGAATACTAAGGCTTAGCGTTTGCGATAGTGTGCGGTTGGTTTAAACAGGTTGTTGTTCTGTTTCATAAATCGTTTAATTGTTTGCAGTGTTAGTCAGGTGCTATGCAAGTATCGTGTACATATATATAGGTGTGGGGGAGGGCTATATACTTTTTGCACAGGAAGTTGTGGGTTTCGGGAATTTGGATAGATTTGACCCGCGTTGCTGAATGATTTGTGCTGAAGCCGAAGAGACCATACTTAATGTCTTTTCTAATTGTGCTTTTTTCTATGTTTTAGAAGTTTGGATGGATTGACATCTTAAGCAAAAACATAATTTACATGTTGATTGAGGCTAATAACTGTATGAAAAGTTTGCGCCACTAATTTTTATCTAATACTTAAAACATACGTAACAATGAAAAAGTATGCTATCATTTTAGTCTTATCCATTTTTGGAGTGAGACTTAATAGTCAGACCAATCTTAATAACCTTGGCTTGTATTCCGAAGAAGACAATACTGTTTATACTGTAATGCGGGAGTTGGTTCGTGGTAATCAAACTTTATCTACCTTAGGTCTATTACCTTACTATGGAGGTGTGGACAGGCCCATTGAATTAGAGGATGGCGAGGGTAAAAGTAAGTTTGCTATCCTTGACGCAAATATAGACCTTGTATTTCCCGTGTGGGGAGGAAGACCTCAAGCGAGGCACAGGATTCAGAAATCCCTGTTATCAATTCATTATAATCCTGGTTTAAGAATGTACTTGGATGATTCGAGTCCTATTGTACCAACAAATCAAAAGATTGGATTTCAGGCTTATTATATATTCAATGACAATACGTCAAATCCAAATTGGTGTCCATATGTGTCAAATGAGAATTGTGATTTTCCAGAAAATAGAAGAGGTCCAAATTACTTTGACAATAGAGCATGGAGTTTTAATCAAGATTTTAGAATGCACTATCTAATTGCCAATGCAATGCATTACTCAAATGGTCAAGCTGGATTTCCTCAAATTTATAGCAATATTGTTAGAAATAACTATAAGAATGGAAATTTCTCGACCAACTACATCAATGTTAGCTATGTATTCACAAGATACAACTTTATTAACAATACTGCTTTCAGCGCAAATAACCATAGTGTTTTAAGTGTGTCTGTTGGTTATCAAAGAGATGGCGAGGTAGGAGGCCCATTGGCGTATGATGTTTCTCAGCATTTAAGATATGGATACAATAGAGTGATTGGATTTATACAGTGGCGCACTGGCCCAATCAGTAGAGGACAACCAATAAGATGGAGTGTATATGATGATGACGAGGAATGTGAAACGAAAAAGGTCTTTTGTGCGCCAAGAGTTGTATCTCATTTATTTCGCCTTGAGTTTGAAACTATTTTGGGTAACCTCTCGCGTTATAACCATGATTACAAGTCGCGGTTCAATGCCCATCTGTTTTATGAGTATTCACCATATAGATGGCGAACAGCATCGTTTATGGCGCATTTATATTTTGGAAGAGACTATCTAAATATTCGATATGACGATATTATGTTTACTGCTATGGTTGGCCTAACACTTGATTTAAACAAGTATCGTGATCCGTCATTCGGATTTTATCCGATTCCTTGAAGTTTCTCGATCGCTGGAGCTTTTAAGATGTTGTGGCACGTTTGCTCGCTTAACCAAGGCAATATAATTTCCGAATCGAGTGAGACTTTGTCTCGTGTGATTTATACATCAAGTCTCCAATTGTGAGTGATAACTATTCATAAAAGTAATACAATCATAAATATGACAATTGAACATGTTAAAAACGCATTAGAAATATTGCAATATATTGCTGTAATATTTGGGATACCAATTGCTTTGATTCAATACATAAGTTCAACAAGAAAGGAAAGAAAAGATAGAGAATATGAAACCTACAACTCTTTAGACGAAAAGTTCATCGACTATCTAAAACTTTGTTTAGACCATCCGGACTTAGATGTATTTGATATATCTGATAGCACTTTAAATGATACCTCGCTGCGCGAAAAAAAGACTGAGATAATAATATTTACAATTCTATTTTCAGTTTTTGAAAGGGCATACACTATGTATCATGACAAAAGTAAGACGGTAAAGAAGCAACAGTGGAGCGGTTGGAAAGAGTACATTATAGGTTTTAGTGAAAGGAAAAACTTTGCTGAGGCATGGGAAATTTCAGGAGAAACATTTCATAAAAAATTTCAAGATTATATGAATAAAAAAATATTCAAGAAGGAATGAAATGGTATAAACTTAATCGCGCACCTTTGTAACTCGTGCGTCCTTATTCCAGGCCTGTGACTTGGCAACACATACCCCCAATTTTCCCTAACACATTTTCCCATCCGCAAGGAATGCTTTTCTTTATGGCATCATTTCAAACAGAAATGACATTAACCATTTAATAGAAAACAATTCATGAGCACTTCGAAAACGTTTAAAGCATTGCACCATAGCGATGCTCCCTTGTTGCTGGGCAATGTATGGGATGCACGCACCACGCAGTTGGCGCAGCAGGCAGGCTTTGCTGCTGTGGGTACTTCCAGCCATGCCATTGCTATAGCCCTTGGTTATAAGGATGGCGAAGAGATAAGCCCCGAAACCTTGCTCTTTATAATAAAGCACATCATGAAGGTGGCCACCGTTCCGGTATCGGTAGATTTTGAATCGGGCTATTCCAATCATCCGCCTGAAGTGTGGGACAATTTGCAGCCATTTGTAGAATTAGGCATCGCAGGCATCAACCTCGAAGATGGTCAGGTGCAAGACGGCAAGCGCGTGCTAGGAGATGCCGAACTGATGGCAAAGAAGATAAGAGCCATCAGAGGTTCCAGCGATATCTTTATCAATGCGCGTGTAGATACCTTCACCACCAAGCACCCCGATGCCCTTAATGAGGCTATCCGCAGAGCACTTATATACAGGATAGCCGGTGCCGATGGCATCTTCGTACCGTTGTTAGAAAAGGAGGAAGACATCAAGGAGTTTGTATCCAAGGTGGATTCGCCACTCAATGTATTTACCACTCCCAACTTGCCCGTGTATGATGTACTTGCCAAGCTGGGCGTAAAGCGCATCAGTCACGGTGGCAAGCAGTACGACCAACTGATGAAAAAGTCAGAAGCCATTTATACCGACTTCCAACAAACGAAGGATTACAAGTTGGTGTTAGGCTCTTAAAGAGAATCGGTACTATCATAAACAAAGAAGCCGCTCCAAAGAGCGGCTTTCTTATTTTATTTCTTAAACTTTTTAAGGCTTAACAGTAAATTGGAATGCACCATCGTTGATGGTAGCGGTAGTCAAACCATCCATTGTTTTAATAGCTACATTGCTAAAGGTGGCCCTATAGAAGGTATAACCACCTGCAGGCTTGTGGCAACCATCCAAGGCATTGTCCGGTATAGTTACAGACGCTTTCTTAACGAAGGTAATTTTACCTGTAGCGCCAGTGAAGGCAGAAGAGTGCAAAGTACCCAACTCATCGGTATATGTAATATTCGCTATCGCAGGATCTATGGTGGCCAAATCGAATTGTTGGTTAGGTATGGCGGCTGTAAATGTCAGTGTAATAGAACCACCGTTAGAGGTAAAACCTGTAGTGGTTACATTGATAACAGGGTCGTTTGCAACATCCACATTCGTAAATAACGCAGGCAGGAAGAAATAGCTGTTGTTCGGCACTACTTTGAAGTAAAGCGTGTCCTTACAGTCAGGGCAGATAGAACCGCCACAGTCTGTCCAAAACTCGTTACCATCCATAATACCGTTGCGGCAGTTGTTGGTAGTGCAGCAAGGAGCGCAGCCGGAACCACCGCAGTCAATACCTACTTCGGTACCGTTCATCACTTCATCCACGCAGGTAGGGCAGTGGTCGCATGATTCTTCCACACCATCCTCGTCATATTCGCAGTCGAGTTCATCTTCAAGACCGTTCAACAGGCCATCACCACAAAGCATCTCGCATCCACCGCAAGAGCCACCGCAGTCAATACCCACTTCATCACCATCTTTGATACCATTGGCACACTGTGCACATGGTGGGCAATCCACACCGCCACAGTCTAACCAGGTTTCGCCTTTGTTAGGTTCGTAGATACCATTGATACAATGGTCGCAAGGTTCTGCGCAAGAACCACCGCAGTCAATTCCTTCCTCATCGTTGTTCAGGATACCGTCATAACAGTTCGGTGGAATCTTGTTGTCCTCATTAAGACAACTCGCGAAAAAGAAGGAAAGGCCGAAAGCGGCAATGAAAACAATCAGATAATGTTTGAACTTCATTATAAAAATTTTTTATCAGGGTCGAATTTACTGCTTTTAGACCTTTTAACAGAACTGAAGGTTGCAGTTGCCAACAAAAATGCACTAAAAAGTGGTCATTCACCACAAAGACTTGCCGTGAGCCGTGATTTGTCGTAACTACGCCAAATGATGTCTAAACGATGGATTCCCAAACCCCCGGTAGATGATAAGGTGAGAGCAGAGTTGGCATCTTCACTTGCTGTTGACCCCATTATAGCCGGCCTTCTGATTCAGCGTGGAATAAATGACTTTGATGCAGCACGCGAGTTTTTCAGACCTGGTATCCATGCGCTGCACGACCCCTTCCTGATGAAGGACATGGATAGGGCCGTCCATCGCCTTTCGGAGGCATTGGAACTTTGTCAGCCTATTTTAGTCTATGGCGATTATGATGTGGATGGCACCACGGCTGTTACACTGGTTTATTCGTATTTGAAAGAGCTTGGTGCCAATTGCGACTACTACATTCCCGATAGATATACCGAAGGCTATGGCTTCTCTTTCCTCGCAGTGGATTATGCGAAGGAGAAAGGCATAAAACTCATCATCACCCTTGATTGTGGTATTAAGGATGCGGAGAAAATAGCCTACGCCAAACAGAAAGGCATAGATGTCATCATTTGCGACCATCACCATGTGGGTGAATTGCCACCGGCATTTGCGGTGCTCGATCCGCAGCGTGCTGATTGTCCTTATCCATACAAAGGACTGAGTGGTTGTGGTGTAGGATTCAAATTATTGCAAGGGCTTTGTATTCAAAATAATATAGATACAGAAGGATTAATGAAATACTTAGACCTTCTGACCATTTCTATCGGGGCGGACATTGTTCCGCTTACCGATGAGAATAGAATATTGGCTTATTATGGATTGCAACTTTTAGCACAAGAAGAAATACGTCCCGGTATAAGGGCAATCCTCAACTCTGCAAAGTTCAATCGTCCAGAGATTACCATTACCGATGTAGTGTTCATCCTATCTCCACGTATCAATGCTGCAGGTAGATTGGTAAGTGGCCGCCAGGCAGTGGAGTTGTTATTGGCTTCTACCTTGGAGGAGGCCATGCTGCTTAGCCCCAGGCTGGAAGATGTCAATGCCGCCCGCAAGGAGTTTGATAAAAACATTACTACTGAAGCTCATCAACAAATAATGAATGATGATTTTTATAGAACATCATTCACTACGGTAGTATCCAATAAAGGATGGCACAAAGGGGTCGTAGGCATTGTGGCATCAAGGCTCATTGAAGCGTACTACAAGCCTACCATCGTCCTGGTAGATGATGGCGATAAGATGTCCGGCAGTGCCCGTTCCATTCAGGGGGTGGATTTGCTGCAAATGTTGGACGAGTGCGCTCCATTGCTTGAGCAATATGGAGGTCACACCATGGCAGCAGGCTTGTCTTTGAAGTCAGAGAACTTTGAAGCCTTCCGTTTGCGTTTTGATGAGGTGGTGAATAAGAAGTTGAATAGTCTTTTGCCATCGCCTTTTATGGAATACGATGAAGAAATTCAATTGGCGCAAATAACTCCAAAGTTCTATCGCATCATCAAGCAATTTTCTCCATTTGGTCCGCAGAACATGCGACCTGTTTTTCTTGCAAGAAATATCGTGGATGCTCAATACACAAGGCCGGTGGGCGAAAGTGAAGCCCATCTTAAGCTACACATAAAGCAAGAAGGCGAGCAGTCACAGCCGATGTATGGAATAGCATTCGATATGGGCAAGTGGTCTTCCTTTCTCAAGGCAGGTGGGAAGGTGGATATCATTTTTTCAATGGAAGAGAATATATACAATGGTACCAGTTCGTTACAGTTGTTTGTGAAGGACATCAAAAAGGCAGGCGAACATCAAACGGAAAAGGATTTGCTCAATGGTGTAAATACTGCCTATTGATTGCACCTTTGCATTTTGATGTAAGGTTATTTTTCGATTCCCAATAATCCCATATGAATAAAAGTATTTTATCCATTTATTTATTCATGAGCGTGCTGTTGCTTTCGTCTTGCAAAAAGGACGAGCCGGAAACGGAGATGCCTGAGCCTACTTACGAAACCAATCAATCATATACATTGTCAGATGTTTCCTATGGTAATGATGCGCAACAGACCATGGATGTTTATTTGCCGGCAGGCAGAAACTCAAGCCAAACCAAAGTATTTGTTTTAATACACGGAGGTGGTTGGAGTTCAGGCGACAAAGCAGATTACACGGAATTCTTCAATTCACTGAAAGGGCTATATCCAACCTATGCTATTATCAATATCAATTATCGATTAGCAACCTCATCCAGCCCCGGTTATCCTAAGCAAATAAATGATATAGAAGCTGCGTTAGCACATGCACAACAAGCAAAGTATAACCTCTCCGCACAATACATGTTGTTTGGCGCATCAGCAGGTGGACACTTATCCATGTTATATGCCTATGCATTTGATACCAATCATCAGGTAAAAGCAATTTGCAATACTGTAGGGCCGGCAGACCTTACGGATACAGCATATACCAACAATATTCTCCTAATGGCGGTAATAGGTGGCTTGGTGGGCGATGCAGTTTATAACTACCAGGCAAACGAATCTTTGTTCATAGAAGTTAGCCCGGCAAAAAGAGTCACTTCTTCTTCGCCCCCCACCATTTCTTTTTATGGAGATGCCGATCCACTTGTTCCATCCTCTCAAATGCCGCTTCTGCATGATGCGCTTGATGCAAATAGCGTTTACAATGAAGACATCATGTATCAGGGTGCAGGACATGGTACTTGGAACAACGAGCAAATGCAAGACTATGTTTTGCGTATAATGAATTTCATCAACCTACATTTTTAATAATTAGCACAGGAAAAAACAATGTCACAACAACAGCGTACTGAAATATCAGCGTTAGGTGAGTTTCGACTTATTGAGCATCTTACAGGAAATATCCTTCTCAAGAATAAATCATCTATAAAGGGAATTGGCGATGATGCAGCCATTATTGAAGTACCGCAAGGAAAGCAGATTGTAGTTACCACAGACATGCTGGTAGAGGGCATCCATTTCGATTTGATGTATGTCCCGTTAAAGCATCTTGGTTACAAAAGTGTAATAGCTAACCTCAGTGATGTATGCGCCATGAATGCTATACCAGAACAAATCACAGTGAGCATAGCGGTGAGTAATCGTTTCTCGCTTGAGGCATTGGAGGAGTTGTATGCAGGTATGTTACAAGCCTGCGAAAATTATAATGTTGATTTAGTAGGTGGGGATACCACTAGCAGCAAGTCAGGTTTAGTCATTTCAATCACTGCTATTGGTTATTCGAGTGCTGAAAAAATTGTTACGCGTAGCGGTGCAAGAGAGAGCGATTTGCTCGTTGTGTCAGGCGATTTAGGCGGAGCTTATCTCGGGCTTCAGATATTGGAGCGTGAAAAGAACGTTTACCAATCAGCACCAGGAGCACAACCTGATTTACAAGGGTATGACTATGTGTTGGAAAGGCAATTGAAGCCTGAAGCGCGATTAGATATAGTGGAGTTACTTCAACAACTCGAGGTACAGCCAACTTCGATGATTGAT
>Ga0209572_1000545_pt1 | contig 51662 bp, 36 predicted proteins | sample EBPBio232012_DNA_FD_185867 | JGI IMG/M metagenome (GOLD analysis project Ga0209572, IMG submission 185867) | Wastewater treatment Type I Accumulibacter community from EBPR Bioreactor in Madison, WI, USA - Reactor 1_1/23/2012_ DNA (SPAdes)... | ecosystem: Engineered > Bioreactor > EBPR >...
ATATCAAAAAGCATATCGAAAATCAAAATTAACGACAGTTGGCTAACCACTGAAACAACGAAAAAAACAATGGAACTTTTCAAAAAATTGAAAATAGACTACCTAATAAAACGGAGTTAGGGATTAAAGGTACAATAGTTTCTTTAAGAAATATATTGCTATCTGTTTGTTGTGTTGAAATTAAAATAGTCACGAATCAATATATTTCCAAATATAAGATATTCAACTTATTGTAATTCTTACAGATGACTTTTTTGTGTTCAAATTATAACTGCAATGCAAATTGTTATACCAAATTGGTTTATAAATCAGTCCAACACTTTTTTGTATAAATTTTTGTGAATAGTAATCTGATAGATAAAGGTGAGCAAGGAGCAGAGCTCTGTAATCTTCTTAGCAAAATGTATAGTAGGGTCAGTTAGGGGCGTTAGCCCTGTGATCTAAAAACAAATTGAATGTACAATTGCGTAAAAGTATTTGCTATGATTAATTTATGTCAGGGCTAATGCCCCTTTGTTATTGCCTTGATTTGATTCTACGAAGATTTGAGGGCTAACGCCCCTACTTCTTTTCCTATTTTTCATTCTTCTGTTTCTTTGAACATTGCAACTATTATCTTTTATACTGCTTTGATAATTTTAATTTCGTAATAGCGGTCCATAAAAATAACGAAAATATGAAAACACCATCTTCCTATCCGGCTAAGATATACAAGTTGGTATCCTCATCAGAAATGTAATAGGTATCCCCTTCACACATGAATTCCCTATCGCAAATTTATTAAAAAATATCCATATCTTTTTTGATTGAGATGAATCGTTACTGAACTCGGCTTTCAGGTAAAATGAGCCATGTCAGTTTTGATAGCCTATTTGAATCAAGGTTGATATTATCGTGGTAATACATTCGATTCATCCCGAATTCCACTTAAAGGCACAATAGTTTAAGAAATATATTGCTAACTGTTTGTTGTGTTGAAATTCAAATAGTCACGAATCAATATATTTCCAAATACATGATAATCAACTTGTTGCGATTTAGTTAGATGTAATTCAGCAGTAAAGGTTTTGAAAAACCGTATAGTGCTGATTATGAGGGTTAATCCTGATGTACGAATCGTTTCAATGGTTTCTGCAAACCATTGATTACGATTCGTAAATCAATTTCGCATTTGTCTAATGCAGAATTTGGGTTCAAAAAAATGAGGCTTTTAACAGCCAATTAATATTCCTTAATATTGGTCAAGATACCTCCATTCTGGTCGGTATCATCGTGCAACACGAGACTTGCAAAATTCTCATAACTTTTTTGGAATGCTGAAACTATTTTTGTAGCTTTGTAGGTCACCTCTACATTCTTAACAATAAAAAACGAATGCCTTAGTAGAACATATATATTTGAGTTATACGAAATTTTAATATTCTTCAAAAAACAAGGTTATGAAAAAGATTTACTTAAGTTTGTTAGTAGTATTAGGAAGTTCAATGTTGCTTAATGCACAAAATGTAAACATTCCCGATGCTAATTTTAAAGCCTATTTGGTGGGGAATACTGCCATCAATACCAATGGCGATACTGAAATACAAGTAAGCGAGGCAGCTGCGTATTCAGGTGAGATTAATTGTAGTTCTTTGTCTATTACAGATTTAACGGGTATTGAAGCATTTACCGCTTTAACTGGCTTGAATTGCCGCGACAATCAGTTAACCACATTGGATGTTTCTGCCAATACAGAATTAACTGGTTTGTATTGTATTGCTAATCAGTTAACCACACTGGATGTTTCTGCCAATACCGCTTTGGTCACCATTGGTTGCAGCAAAAATCAATTAACCACATTAGATGTTTCAGCCAATACCGCTTTGATCAACTTTGGTTGCGACAACAATCATTTAACCATATTGGATGTTTCAGCAAATACAGCTTTGGTCACCTTGTATTGCAGCGACAATCAGTTAACCACATTGGATGTTTCTGCCAATACGGCATTGACCACCTTGTGGTGCAACAACAATCAGTTAACCACACTGGATGTCTCTACCAATACAGCATTGGCCGACTTGAGATGCAGGAACAATCACATAACAACATTGGATGTTTCTGCAAATACAGATTTGGCCTACTTAGATTGTGACGCCAATCAGTTAACCACATTAGATGTTTCTGCAAATACAACTTTAACCACCTTGTTTTGCGGCGTCAATCAACTAACAACATTGAATGTTTCAGCAAGTACAGCTTTGATCTACTTGGGTTGCACCAACAATCATTTGACCACATTGGATGTTTCTGCAAATACCGCTTTAACCACCTTGTATTGCGGCGTCAATCAACTAACAACATTAAATGTCTCAACAAATACAACATTAACCTACTTGGATTGCAGCGACAATCAGTTAACAACATTGAATATTTCTACCAATACCGCTTTAACCACCTTGTATTGTACCAACAATCAGTTAACCACATTGGATGTCTCTGCCAATGTCGCTTTAACTAAGATGTATTGTCAAAACAATCAATTAACCACATTGGATGTTTCAGCAAATACAGCTTTGACCTACTTGAATTGCGGCGACAATCAACTAACCACATTGGATGTTTCAGCAAATACAGCATTGGCCAGCTTGGGTTGCAGCAACAATCAGTTAACCACATTGGATGTTTCAGCAAATACAGCATTGGCCGGCTTGGGTTGCAGCAACAATCAGTTAACCACATTAGATGTTTCGGCAATTACAGCTTTGTCCGACTTGTATTGTGAAGGCAATCAGTTAACTAATTTGAATGTTTCATCAAATGCTGCTTTGATTAAATTGAGGGTTAAAAATAATCAATTAACAACTTTAAATGTAAAGAATGGCAAAAACACAAAAGTAATTTACTTTGATGCAACATCTAACCCTAACCTCACTTGCATTCAAGTAGATGATGCCACTTACAGTACGAACAACTGGACCAACATAGATGCAACAGCAAGTTTCAGTGAAGACTGTAGCACGCCCCAAAATGTATATATTCCCGATGCCAATTTTAAAGCCTATTTGGTGGGGAATACTGCCATCAATACCAATGGCGATACCGAAATACAAATAAGCGAGGCAACTGCATATACGGGTACGATTGAGTGTAGAAATTTGTTGATCAAGGATTTAAAGGGTATTGAAGCGTTTACCGCTTTAACTGACTTGAATTGCGCCTACAATCAGTTAACAACATTAGATGTTTCAGCAAATACCGCTTTAACTGTCTTGTATTGCTACAACAATAAATTAACAACATTAGATGTTTCTGCCAATACAGCTTTGACCGTCTTGTGGTGCTACAACAATCAGTTAACAACATTAGATGTTTCAGCAATTACAGTTTTAACCTTCTTGGATTGCGGCAACAATCATTTAACCACACTGGATGTTTCAGCAAATACGGCTTTGACTGACTTATGGTGCTACAACAATCAATTAACAACACTGGATGTTTCAGCAAATACGGCTTTGACTGGCTTATGGTGCTACAAAAATCAGTTAACAACACTGGATGTTTCTGCCAATACAGCTTTAACTAAGTTGTATTGCGACAAAAATCAATTAACAACATTGGATGTTTCTGCCAATATAACTTTGGCCTACTTGTTGTGCAGCAACAACCAATTAACCACATTGGATGTTTCAGCCAATACAGCTTTGACCGACTTGGAATGCTCAGGTAATCAGTTAACCACATTGGATGTTTCTGCCAACACAGCTTTGACCAACTTGAGGAGCAACAACAATCAATTAACCACATTGGATGTTTCTGCCAATATAACTTTGGTCTATTTGTTGTGCGGAAACAATCAATTAACCACATTGGATGTTTCAGCCAATACTGCTTTAGAATACTTGGATTGCGGCAACAATCAATTAACCACATTGGATGTTTCTGCCAATGTCGCTTTAACTAACTTGTATTGTCACTTCAATCAATTAACCACATTAGATGTTTCTGCAAATACAACTGTGACCGTCTTGTGGTGCAACAACAATCAATTAACCACATTGGATGTTTCTGCAAATACGGCTTTGACTGACTTATTGTGCAGAAACAATCAATTAACCACATTGGATGTTTCAGCAAATACTGCTTTATTCTACTTGAAATGTAACAGTAATCAATTAACAACTTTAAATGTAAAGAATGGCAACAACAAAAGAGTACTTTACTTTGATGCAAGATCTAACCTTAACCTCACTTGCATTCAAGTAGATGATGTTACTTACAGTACGAACATCTGGACAAACATAGATGCAACAGCCAGTTTCAGTGAAGAATGTGCAGGATCAGGTATTAACGAAAATTTTCCTTCATTGGCAACTTCCTTTTATCCAAACCCAACAAAGAATCAAATCTATTTTTCGGTTCAAACTAATGTACACCTGACTAATGTAACAGGACAAATTATTATGGACAGAAAAAACGTAAATACACTTAATCTTTCTGCCCTACCAACAGGCATTTATTTTTTGATATTTACGGATAAAAAAGGTCAAGTAACTCAACGTAGCAAAATTGTGAAAGAGTAACTGTGCATAATAATTGCCCCAAGTTGCGTTTATTCTAGTGGAGGATGGCTTGTACAAAGGATATCAGCGTGGTCGACTTCCGGTTTGTGTACTACAAATTTTTTCTTTTGATGAATGGATATGATTTGTAGTGTAATGCGCTGTATAATTCCTGGAAGTCCCTGATCGGTTGGGAACATTTCAGGATGATGACATTTTTGTCGTGTTCGTCTTTTGCTTTAGTGATTATACCATATTGATTTATAAATCAATGTCGTATAAAATGAATGAGGGTTAAAAAAGGGTCACCTTTTGGCAACCCTTTTTAATAACCTCTTTAATCGTTATGTTAGCAACTTACATTTCAATGTAATGTATTGCAAACAGACTTGTATTGCAAATAATTTACATTGTCAGCGAAGCACCCTAATTTACATTTTCACTACTCGTGCTGTATAAATTGCCGTTCCATCGAGGTACTGCACCACATACACACCTGTTGGAAGGCTGCTCATATCGACTGTAACCTTACCTGTAGGGATGCTCAGTGTGCGTACTCGCTTGCCGGTATAGTCGATGATGTCTATTACAGCCTGTGCACCTATTGCGCCCTTCACTTCTACCGTAAGGTCACCTGTAACAGGGTTAGGCGATGCGTGTAAAGCCTTACCGTCATTGACATTGATCGCTGCTATACGGCTGTAGTTGGTCAACCCATTGGATTCAACCATAGCGAGGCGATAGTAGTTGATACCTATCACAGGGCGCGGATCGATGAGTGAGTACGTCTCTTTGCCCAGATTAGAAACTGTACCAATGGCTGTAAAGTTCTTGCCGTCAACACTGCGCTCTACGTCATATTGCTTCATATTCACTTCGTCTTTCACTCTCCAGTCAAGCAATACTTCTCCCCGCTTCACCTGCTGTGCTTGGAAGGAAAGTAACGTCAATGGAAGTGCTGATGAGTTATTGTTATTAATCGTAAAGGTTAAGCCTGTGCCTCCAATGTCGGTAACTCTCATGTAATACACAGTATTATTCCTAGTTTCGATATCTCCATCCCACAATGGAAGCGTAAACACGAGGTTTTCTGAATATCCGGTTGTTCCACCATTAGCACAAGCTACTTGAGAAAGACTGCCACATGTACCGGAGAATAAAGTCAAAGCCACATCCATGGTTGAGGCTGGTGTCACGGTAAGATTAAGGATGGCATTGTTATTGCCATTGGTCGTTATTTTATACCAAACGTCTTTAGAACTTGTAGTAGAAGTAAAGCAGGTTCCATCGGATGTGGAACTGAGTGACGTTCCTGCCGCTGTCTGAATACCCGGATTGATATAATCTGTCTTAGGATCAGTTGATATACTTATAGCACCGGAACAATCATTATTGGGTATTACATTGATCGTATAGTCTTCTCCTTGACCCCATCCGGTATTATTACAAGGAGGCGCCACTTCAACATATTTTTTCATAACCCGCATCCCCGTCAATCCGGGCAAAGCTGTGGCAGGGACAGCTATTGTACCCGTTGATACTTTACTATCTGTTCCGGTTGAATTGGAGATATCAGATAATAGGTACTTCTCATTGGATCCATTTGAATCATCAAATATTCCATTTTGATTCCAGTCTATGTAAACAACTATTTTATTGGTATAATTTCCCCCTGTGTTCCCTTTCACTTGAATGGAATAAGACAGTCCGGAAGCCACATTTGCTACCAAGTTTATAAAATCTTCCAAAGCCGGAGTTCCACCCACGGCGGCATTCGTAGTGTTGTTGATTTCATTCAGTACGACAGAGGTAATAGGTTCTACCCCATTCGGAAAAGTTACGTTGGTACAATAATTGCATGTATTAGCTGGCTTCACAGTCACCGACACCAAGTTGGAAATATCGGATGAATTATTGTTGGTACATTCGACATAGTATCGATAAATTGTTGTCTGTGATACAGCCACTGGATAACTATCTGAACTATTATTTAAGTCAGTCCATGTAGAACCACCATCTGTCGATGCTTGCCAAGTCCGGATCAAGCCGACAGCCGGTATTGACTGGCCGACTACACTTAAAATAACCGTAGAATTAGGGCAGACTATTGTTTTATCAATGCTAATACTACCTGCCTCAGCACCCAAACAAGGTGCCAGTGCCGTGGTAAAGTCAATTATATTGCTATTAATACTGTACCCATTGGCTCCGCAATTTTGTCGTACCGTATAAGAGTATATGGTATTGCCGGAAAGACCTGTTAAAGTCTTTGTGTTTACATTGGCTGCTGTGACGACTGTGTTGTAAGCATTGCCGGCTGCTGCTCCGGATCCGGGAGTTCCAAAGGTTGCCTTTGGACCATATTCGATGGTGAAGTTGCCCGTAGCAAAAGACCAGTTGGCATCAGCAGAAAAATAGGTAATATTGGTTGCTGCTGTAGAAGTGGGTACTATACAATTTGAGTTTTGAATTGTAATATTTGCATCATTAATATCAAAGAAAACATTATTAGAAGCCTTTATCATAATTCTTCCTTTTGTGGTATTATAATTAGGCACTGTAACTACTGCCGTACCATTATTTGTCACACTCGAGGCCAACAATATAGGAAAAGTACTACCTCCATCGCCTGAGAAGAAAATGTCAACATTCGAGCAGTTGATTGGACTATTATTTGTTCCGGCAACGTCCCATGTAATCGTCACATTATTTTGTGATTGCCACGTTGTCGCCGTATTTTGTGACGTTATTTTAAATGGTCCGGCTGTGCCATTTACGGTAATGGTTATATCATCGCTCGCCGAAGCACCACCGCCGGCATGATTATCGCGGACAGTCAACCTAAATTTCATAGTCCGGGCAACGGATGGAATCACTTCCCAGGTCCATTGAGTTTGTCCTGTTAAGATAGTAGAGATATTAGGGAAATATCTTTTTGGTGAAGCAGTTGGTAAGACCGATCGAAACACGGGCCCTTTGGTATTGGTAGCCAAAGGAGGTTGTGTCGCACCTGTTCCCACTTCATTATCCATTTGTTCCCAGCAATAGGTTACAGCATCACCTTCGGGGTCGCTTGAAGACCCTGTGAGGACAAATGGGGTGCTTTTTGGTATCGTGAAATTACCACCACCACCTGCTGTCGGAGGTTGGTTATTAGTAGCTGTTTTTACTGCACAAGTAGATTGACCCGTTGTGACGTTTCGCCACATCTCCTGGATGCTGATGGCTTGAAAATAGTCGTCGCTATGTGCCTGAACATTCTGGCTACCGCAGATACCTGCATAACTCATTATCGTCGAACCACTACCCGGTTCCACAGCAGTAGCATCATTACGGTTACCGCCACATGACCCTTCCGTGCTATTAAAGGTATGGTTGGCGCCATATTGATGTCCCATTTCATGCGCCACATAGTCTATATAAAAAGCGTCTCCTATTGGTGCGCCAAGTCCGGTGACTCCACGTGCTTTTTTAGTAGTACAAGGGGCATTCAGGGATGCAACACCTCCACCCCCAGTGCTAAACACGTGTCCAATGTCATAATTACTGCTACCTATTATGTTATCACAGGTTGTTTGATTTTCACTCAGCATCGTTTGGCCATTATTATTGGTATATGGATCGGTAGTGCTATTAAGGTAAATGATAGAGGTGTTGTTGGCAACAATGACCATGGTTACTGCGAGGTCTCTCTCATATAAGCCATTGACACGTGTCATGGCGACGTTCATTTCAGAAAGGACGGCTGCTTTTTTAACAGCATCGGTAGCGCTGCCGGGAATACCTTGGTTACTGAGATGATATTGGGCGTATTCACCGGTACATGCGAGGGCAAGTCGAAATGTCCGCAATTGGCCGTCATTGGCATTGGCATTAGCTGCCCTCAGTTCCGGTGCGTCAAATCCCTTTCCTTCAGTATGACAAACCCAGTCTATGTCGCGATGGTAATTGTTTTTATCGTATAGGATATACGCCTCTTTATCTTTGGTATAGGGGTCGATGTACACCGTGGGATATTGTGCTGATAGTATCATGGCATGAATCCCTGTGTAAGGAGAATAGCTGATTCTTGCTGTCGCTGAAGGATCATCGATTCCCTGACCAAGATAGGATCTGATTTCCGGGTATTTTTCCTGCAAACCTTGTTCAAATAAAGGCGCTTCGTATAACCGAAATTGTTGTAACTTTCCCTGATATCCCGGTAATACAACAATAATATCAGATGTAGCCTTAAACCGCACCGGAGCTTGCTGTAATCTTGATTTGAAGCCATTGAGATCTAAGCGAAATAACTCATAAGAGTCAGGTACTGCGGCTCGTATTTCTTTCACTTTGAGCTGAACATCATTTTCAGAAATCATTTGCCATAATGAGTTTTGGGCATTGGAATATTGCATTCCAGACAAGAAAATGAAACAAATTAAAGTAGAATAAATTTTTGACATCATAAAACGTATGGTTTTAAGGATAAATGACAATTACTATGAAAATTATGAAAAGGAGGTAAATATAATATACTGAATGCTAAATAAAAATCAATTCCCTATTGAAAGCAAAAGTAATATTTTCCAAATAACTTTCTTGAAAAAAAATAAAAAGAATTTGTTTGTATTAAAAAAATACATTATTTATTGTTTATTATTCACCAATTGATTACAAGGCAACTTAAATCAATCCATTTGGGTATTCAGTAAGAAAAGCATTGCATACAAATCGATTTTTTTACCCAAATTCTTCATTTAGACAAATGCGGAATAGGGATGCGACTCGTAATACCGATTGGATACATGTAATAGTCCAATTACATTGATCTAAACGACTATCTGGAGCATTTTGATTTTAGGAAAGTTTGACTAATTTATAAATCAATTTGTTATAAGCTTTTTACAATTTCAGAAATATGCATCCTCCCGTACAAATCCGGTTTTACCTCACAGGATTTGCCGACATTTCAAAGACTAATTCACCGCCGCCTTGTATCATTGAATGTGTGATATACCGCTCTTTCCAAGGGTATCCCTGCCATGTTACACTCTTGACATATACGTTTTTAGGGCTTTGGTTCTTAGTCCGTACGGTAAATGTTTTCCCATTTTCAAGGAGTATTGATGCACTTTCCACTAGCGGGCTTCCCAGCATATACTGATCGGATCCCGGACAGACCGGATAGAATCCGAGTGAAGAAAAAAGATACCAGGCACTCATTTGTCCGCAGTCGTCATTACCGCTCAGGCCATCCGGCCCATTTCGGTATTGATTGTTTAAAATCATTCTTACCTTTTGCTGGGCCTTCCAAGGGCTATCCGTCCAGTTGTACAGGTAAGCGACGTGATGCGATGGTTCATTGCCATGGACATAAGAGCCAATGATGCCTTCGCGTGTGATATCTTCTGTTTTTTCGAAATATTTGTCCGGCAAGTGTTTTTCAAACAAATCATCTAGATACTTTTCAAATTTCACCTTTCCACCCAAAAGCATCACCAATGCAGGCACGTCGTGTGGCACATACAAGCTATAGTTCAATGCATTCCCCTCTATAAAGCCTTGTCCATGAGTGTCCAGAGGGTCGAAGTCCTTTTTGAACGAACCATCCGATAAGCGGGGTCGCATAAAGCCTGTCTGTGGGTCAAAGACCTTGCTAAAGTTGCGTGATCGCTCTGAAAACTCTTTCATGATATCATATCGATCTACTGCTTTTGCCAAGGTCATGATACACCAGTCATCGTAGGCATACTCAAGGACCTTGGATACCGAAGAAGAAGACTTGTCTTCGGAAATATAGCCCTTTTCCATATATTCGCTTAGACCGTCATAACGCCTACTTCGCGCTGTTTGGACGCAGGCATCAAGCACTTCGTTGATGTTGCCCTTATAAACACCCTTGGCAACAGCGTCGGCAATAACCGAAACACTGTGATAGCCTATCATACACCAGTTTTCATTGGCATAGTGGCTCCATACTGGTAACATGTGCATGGCACTCTGTTGATAGTGCGCCAACATAGAACGAATCATATCTTGATTGCGTGTCGGTTGGACAATATTAAACCAAGGGTGCAATGCTCGATACGTGTCCCACAAGGAGAAGATGGTATAATTTTTAAATCCTTTTGCTTGATAAATATTCTGATCCAACCCTCTATACTTGCCATCACCATCCTGATAAATGATGGGAGACAAATACGTGTGGTATAATGCCGTATAGAAGTTGACCTTGTCGGCATCACTTCCTGACATGCTGATCTTATTGAGTTCTTTTTCCCATTTACTGCGTGCCTCCGACCGTAATTGATCAAAGGATTTTCCGGATGACTCACTTCCAAGGTTGTAAAGCGCCCCATTCGTGCTTACCGGAGATAGTGCCATCTGGACTTCTATGGCTTCATCCTTTGCCATATCAAAATCGAAATACATCCTAAGTTTTTTTCCAGCCAATTCAGGGAAGTCGTGAGTCTGATCAAATTTTCTCCAAAACCCCCGATACACCTGTGGTCCATCATAGTTGACACATCCATAACTTTTAAATGGCTTGGAAAATCGCATCGCAAAATAAACCAGTCGGGTTCGTGCCCATCCATTGGTTTGGCGATACCCTACGACCGTGTAGTCATCTATTACTTGTACAAAAGTCCAAACATTTTTTTCATCATAATTATAAATTCCATGCATCAAGTCTAAAATAATATGAGATGGACCGCCTTGATGAAAAGTATAGCGATGTACGCCGACTCTATCCGTAGCCGTCATTTCGGCAGTTATCGGACCTTTGTCCAACTTAACCCTATAATAGCCCGGTTGAGCTACTTCATTAGCGTGTGAAAAGGTTGAACGGTATCCACCTTCCGGATTGGTGGCAGTACCGGGATTCAGGTAGAGTTTACCTTGAGATGGCATAATGAGAAAGTCGCCCAAATCGGAGTGCCCTGTACCACTAAAATGGGTATGACTAAATCCGACAATAGTTTTATCATCGTACTGGTATCCCGCACAGTAGCGATATACATCCGGATTGTATTTGCCATTGACTTCATACGGTATCGTGTCTGTATCCGGGCTAAGCTGAACCATCCCAAAAGGCACCGTTGCTCCGGGATAGACGTGTCCCATTCGTTGTGTACCTATGAGTGGATCGACATAATCAAAAGCAGTTTTTCCCTGACTAAAGGAACAAAAGGGAAGACACATCAAAAAAATTACAACATAACGCATGATACAATAACTTTGGGTTAAGGTGGCTAAGATACACAAAACACCCATATTGAAAAGAACAAAATATAGAACATTCAGGCAGAAGGAATGGACAAAAATAGGTAGATTTGTGACATGGCTTTTCAAAGTGTTTCGATAGTACAATTCCTTGAGCTCTCTCTCTGTCATCCGGTCTTTGACGTGCGAAGCCCTTCTGAATACGAACATGCGCACATTCCGGGAGCATTTTCTTTGCCCTTGTTTGACGACGAAGAGAGGCGCATTGTAGGGACTGCATATAAGCAACAAAGCCGAGAAGAAGCCATTAAAATCGGATTGGACTATTTCGGTTCCAAGATGCGTCCCATGGTTGTCACCGTAGAAGAACGCCTGAAATCGGGCACTTCGAAGGTTGTCTTAGTCCATTGCTGGCGAGGCGGCATGCGTAGTTCGGCAGTGGCGTGGTTGCTTGACTTATACGGCTTTGAGGTTATGGTCTTAGACGGTGGGTATAAAAATTATAGACGCTGGGTTTTAGAACGCTTTGCTCTTTCATATTCTATTCGAATACTAGGCGGCTTCACCGGAAGTGGAAAAACTGAAATTCTACACAAACTAAGGCAATTAGGTCATCCGGTAATCGATCTTGAAGGCTTGGCTCACCACAAAGGCTCTTCTTTTGGGGCATTGGGACAGCCAACGCAACCGGGTAACGAGATGTTTGAAAATCAGTTGGCCATGGAGTTGGATCGGTATAACAAGCTTTTTCCAGGTCAACCAATATGGCTTGAAAGCGAAAGTAGCCGTATAGGTTGTATCAACATCAATCATGTTTTTTTTCAACAAATGAAGTCGGGCGACTATATCCGCTTAATGATTCCCCGTGAAGAAAGGTTGAAAAAAATTGTAACAGAATATGGCTCTTTTGACAAGGATACGTTGATAGCCGCTGTCATACGAATTAAAAAAAGGCTCGGCGGCTTAGAAACCCAAAATACAATTAACTATATCCATCAAGGTGACTTCTCCTCAGCATTTGAAATACTTTTGGCATACTATGACCGGTTTTATGAGAAAAGCGAAATATTCAATCCCCCGACCCTCTCCATCGAATTGCCTGATACCAATGCCGCAGCTAATGCCAACAATATTCTTGAAGCCTTAGAATTAAAAAAAGACATATAATTCTTTCAAAATCACATAACCAATTGATTACATATATATTATAAATATGATTGAAGAAATAAAGCTGACCCAATATTCTCATGGTGGCGGTTGTGGGTGTAAGATTGCCCCACAAGTATTGGACGATATTTTGAAGAGTAATGTGGCATTCGCGCACTTTGACAACTTGCTCGTTGGTAATGAAGGTAGGGATGACGCCGCCGTATATCAGCTCAATGACAACCAATGTTTGATTGCCACCACCGATTTTTTTACCCCCATTGTTGATGATCCATATATCTTTGGTCAGGTAGCGGCTGCTAATGCCCTGAGTGACGTATATGCTATGGGTGGGCGTCCTGTTTTGGCCCTCGCCATCCTTGGCTGGCCCATCAATAAGCTGCCTGTTGAGGTGGCACAGCAAGTGATGGAAGGAGGTAGAAGTATTTGCCATGAAGCAGGGGTACCGGTTGCCGGAGGACATAGCATCGACTCTCCCGAACCAATATTTGGACTTGCTGTAAATGGATTGGTTGAAATGCGGTATCTTAAGCAGAATAATGGAGCAAAGGAAGGAGATTTCTTGCTACTTACTAAGCCAATAGGTGTCGGAATATACGCTACGGCAGTCAAGAGGAAGGTAATTGAGCCACAAGATTTAGATTCCTTTTATCAGCAACTTATACAAGTTAACAAAATAGGGGAGTTGTTGGGACGTCTTGATGTCGTGCATGCCATTACTGATGTGACGGGATTTGGACTGGGAGGGCATCTGGTTGAAATGGCTACCGGTTCCGGATTGACGGCAGAACTGTATTATAATGCTATACCTAAATTAGACGTGAAAAAATACCTGACCAACAATGTATTTCCGGATGCAACCTATCGCAACTGGAATGGTTATGGTGATAAAATAGACCTTGCTCCTACTGTCAATGCTTTGGAGGCTTTTCAGTTACTACCTGACCCACAGACCAATGGAGGGCTATTGGTCGCTGTATCGCCGGAAGGTCTTGCTGAAGTGCAGCAACTATTGGCTGAAAATGGGTATCATGCCTTTCAAGAGCCCATAGGTCGATTTGTACAAGGAAATGACAAAAAAGTAATGGTTGTTTAACCCCGAATTCATATTAAAGGTACAATAGTTTCTTTAAGAAATATTAAGCTAACTTTTTATTGTGTTGAAATTCCAATAGTCACGAAACAATATATTTTCAAATGCATGATAATCAACTTGTTGAGATTTAGTTAGATGTAATTCAGCAGTAATGGTTTTGAAAAACCGTATAGTGCTGATTATGAGGTTTAATCCCGAATTCAAATTTTAGGAAAAAATATTTGCTTTGAATTTGAATTTGAGTTGAACATTATCTCAAAGTGATTATTGCATCATAGTGTGCACATGCTTCCAAATCTCTTCATGCAATGCCTCCTGAGAAAGTGTTCCATCGACGAATACAATGTGTTCACCGTCGCCGGCGACTTCAAATGCTTTGAGGTATTCTTCATGCGTACGTTTGAGCTTGGTGGGATTTTCATAAATATCCAAACTGTCTCTTGTCTTTGTCAATCTTTGATAACAAATTTCCGGATCAATGTTGATATAAAAAGTAATGTCGGCTTTCAAATAGCTTTTACATAGGTTGTTTGTCTGAATAAGCCAAGATAGAGGCAAGTATTCGCCTTGAAAGGCATAAGTAGAGAAATAATAACGGCTCGCTATAATATTGTGCCCTTCTTCCAGAATAGCCAGCATACCGGTATCGGGATGTGTGATATGATCTAACCTGTCCGCTAAGTATAGTGCTGCTATGACGGCGGGGTCGGCGCTTACCTTTCCACTCATAATATCCCGGATCATCAAACCAATTTTTCCATCTGTCGGTTCATGCGTTGTAATTGCCGATTGACCGTGGTTGTTGAATGCCTTATAAAGTAATTCAATTTGGGTGGACTTGCCGCTTCCATCAATACCTTCAATGACAATAAACAGGGGTTTGGACATATTTTATTTATTAACTTCAAAAAACATGATGTAACGCAAGAGTATCGGAATATTTCATAAATTTGATTTCAAAATAATTCTGAATACAGTCAATATAATACAGCAATTGGGCACAAACATAAGAAATATTAACCTTACAATTGAAATAAATGGTCGTCTCTGTCGGGCAGATATCAATCATCCGATAGACTTATCGATGCCCCTTCATAGTGGCTACCCACAGGTCAATTGTTTTGAAGCCCCTTATTTCTATGCAAGTCCATTGAGGGCAGGTGACTTTATCGGCAGCACTGCTCAAGGCAGCCCGGTCAATTTTTTCAATATCAATATCAATCCACACGGTAATGGTACACATACCGAATGTGTCGGGCATATTGCCACGGAGTCTTATTTTATCAATCGCTGTTATCAACCCCGTATTCACCTGAGTCAATTAATCAGTATCTTTCCTCAGCTGATGGACGATGGAGACAAGGTTATCCATACGACACATTTGGAGTCTTTGTGGGAGCCTGTAGGTGAAGATGCATTAATCATACGTACATTGCCCAATGGCGATGAAAAAAAGAACAAGGATTACAGCAATACCAATCCGCCATATTTGAGTGCCGATGCCATGCATTATATCATTGAAAGGGGCATTCAACATTTGCTGATAGACTTGCCCAGTGTAGATCGTGAAAAAGACGAAGGTAAGCTAAGTGCCCACAAAGCGTTTTGGAATTATCCCGGCGATGCGGTCAGACACGATGCTACCATAACAGAATTAATATTTGTAGAAAATTCTGTTCAAGATGGATTATATTTATTAAATTTACAATTGCTAAATTTGCAGTTGGATGTTTCTCCAAGTCGCCCTTTGTTGTATAAACTATTGTAAATGTCTTTTACCTACGTATCGGACCGCTCTCTATTTGATCGCTTTATAACGATTGAAACCGGCTCATACCGGGAGATAATCCATTTTTACGAAGATTATAGAGAAAATATCAATAGACTTGAAGTCCGCCAAAGGTATGAAGTATATGTATCTTATCTCGAAGCCTTATTTGAAATGGGTAAATATGCCGAAGTCCTCCTTTATGTTGACGAAGCCATAGAAACTGCCATAGAATCCGATTATTCTAAGTTGTTGGGCGTAGATATTTATTTTAATTTATTGATGAAAAAAGCGGTTGCCTTATATCAAACAGGCAGGTATGACGACTCTTTTCAGATAACCATCCAATTGCTTTCGATGAATCCGGATGAACCCAATGTAAAATTCTTTTTCAAGGAAGCCCTGATGCATCGCTATCGCAAGTTTGTCCTTCCGACACGCGTATTCTTTATCGCAGGTGTCATAACGACTATGCTGATTATGGCATTTGAAGTGCTTGTAATTATACCGTTTTACAGCGAATTTATCGATATTGTGTCGCGCATCCGCAATATTTTGTTTTTGTTTTCAATCCTCATCTTTATCTCCGGCGAGGCTTCTCGCTATTTGATGATGGAAGGGCAGGTTTTCCTCCAAATCAAATACTTAAAAAATCAAAAAAAGAGCACAAATAGGCAAATCATCTCCAACAAAATCGAAAATAAACAATAATAAATCAGCTCTTTATCTCGTAGAACTTTGTATTGACCGAGAATTCCGCCTTCTGAGTATTTGGCAGTAATTTATATTGCAACTGTGTAATTACAATGGTAAGTCAGACGAACAAACGCCAAATATTGTATTGAGGCAATCTTCACACACCCATATAAAATTTGTGTTCCTGTACCAGATAGATCTTTATAAATCAGTCCAACTTTCCCTAAAATCAAAATGCTCCGGATAGCTATCGGGATGATAGCCGTTAATCACAATCCCCCAACTCGAAAGACGGAGTTGAGCACTATCGCTAACGAAATTATAAACTATTGAAAATGAATAGGATAATTTGCCGTTAGTCAGAAGAGACATTGTGATACCTTCTTTTTTAGGTCACAGGGTTACACAGGGTTTTACACAGGGTTACACAGTGAAAATTACTCTGTGAGACTCTGTGTCCAAATTTTTTACCACAAGGTCACACAAGGTTTTACACAATGTTACGCAAGGTTTTTTCAAAGAGACTTTGTAAAACTTTGTCCTCCTTTTTTAGGTCACAGGGTTACACAGTGTTTTACACAGGGTTACACAGTGAAAGTTACTCTGTGAGACTCTGTGTCCTCCTTTTTTTAAGTCACAGTGTTGCACAGTGTTTTACGTAGTGTTACACAGTGAAAATTACTCTGTGAGACTCTGTGTCCTTCTTTTTTAGGTCACAGGGTTACACAGGGTTTACACAGGGTTACACAGTGAATCAACTCTGTGAGACTCTGTGTCCTTCTTTTTTAGGTCACAGGGTTACACAGTGTCTTACACAGGGTTACACAGGGTTACACAGTGAAAATTGCTCTGTGACACACTGTGTCCAAATTTTTTACCACAAGGTCACACAAGGTTTTACACAATGTTACGCAAGGTTAATCACAATCCCCCTACTCGAAAGACGCAGTTGAGCACTGTCGCTATCGAAATTATAAACTATTGAAAATGGATGGGATAATTTACCGTTAATCAGAATGTAGGTGACCTATGACGAATATCCAATCGGTATTTTTAATCCCGAATTCCTATTCAAGGCAACGCTTTGTCTGAAATAAGAATTCGGGTTTATATTTATTAGAAACGATTTAATTATTTGCCGGAAGTAGCCGACTTGGAAGCATTAGCTTGTTTCTTTTCTCTTTTTACTTCCTTTTGATCAAATTTTTTGTGGTCTTTTAGGCCTTTCAACTCTGCCTTAGAAAGGTTGCCGTCTTTGTTGGTATCTAAGTTTTCAAAGTTTTTGATGACGATATCCAATTTACTATTATTCGCCTCGTCTTTCGTAATCTTTCCATCTTTATTTGCATCTAATTTTGCAAATAGTGACTGGCTTTGTGGCTTCGCTGCTTCCGTTTTAGCTGGAGTGGCTTTTGGTTGATTGAGTGTTGCACTCTTGCTTGCAGGCCCTTGAGACTGAGCATTAATTCCGTTGTAAGCGAAGAAGAAAAGGACGAAAGAAGCAACTTTAATTAGATTTTTCATGATCTACAATGTTTAATGATTTTAATAAAATATTGTTTGTGTCAATTGACGTTGGATAACGCTGCAAAGTTTAAACAAATTTTATTCTGATTTCTTAATGATACGTTATTGTCAGAAGGAAGAAAATCTACGTAAACAATAGAAGTTAATTGGGATATCATTTTCCCTCAATGGGCTTTAAGTTCAGCTCGAATTCCTAATAAAAACAATACTTTTCCTAAAATTGGAATTCGGGTTACATTTGTTTTCAATCATAAAAGACATACAGAGCTATTCAAAAGTACGGAAACATACTTTTTATAAACTTTAGGACATTCATCAGAAACTTTAGCCATTTTTTTTCATTTATATTATCAAATGAATTAACCGAACAATCATGAGATTAAAAGACAAAGTTGCAATTATCACCGGTGCGGCATCGGGTATGGGCGAAGCTATGGCATACAACTTTGCCAAACAAGGTGCAAAAGTCGTCACCACAGATATTCAAGCAGAAAAATTATTTAGCATCGTAAATAAGATAAAATCCAACCAAGGTGAAGCGCTTGGAATAGAACACGATGTATCCAACAGAAGTGATTGGTTTGACAGAGTCATACCCAACACACTGTCTGCCTTTGGACATATTGACATTCTCATCAATAACGCCGGAATATCTATTGCTACTCCTTTTGAAGATCAAACTGAAGAGATTTGGAATAAAGGTTATCTCATTAATCTCAATAGTGTGATGTTGGGGATGCAAGCCGTATTGCCCTTTATGAAGGAGAAAGGTGGAAGTATCGTCAATGTGTCTTCCATTGCCGCTTTAACAGGTATGGCGGGCGCAGGTGTCTATACAGCTTCTAAAGGGGGTGTTTCCGCTCTCACACGTGCCGCCGCAGTTGATTATGGACAATGGGGAATTCGGGTCAATGCTATCAATCCGGGATATATTTTAACACCTATGAGCGAACAGTTTTTAAATAGTCCTGAATATCAGGCTTACTTATTCAATATTATTCCTTTAAAAGCTTATGGTTTGGCTCAAGATATTGCACATGCTGCTCTATTTTTAGCTTCCGATGAAGCCAAATATATCACCGGAGTCAATCTACCCGTAGATGGTGGGACAACTATTAAATAAATCGTTGTCGTATAACGTACGGATATCGTGTTCTACAATCACCCGATCTCCAACAATTCATAGCCGGCTGCCATGCCCTATCAAGGATTTGTCTAATTTACTATACCCTTTGTAATAGTATATAACACTTATCGTCATAAAGATATGGCTGATATCATTGTAGTTAAAATGAGTATGAATACTCCACTTCATCGCATGACACAATGCCGCCAACAATCCCCAAAAAGTAGCCACAAAGATGTTGATTACAGCCTTATCCTTACTTTGCAAGAACACATATAATGAAAAGCAGAATACAACAACAAACAGTCCGTAAAAAGCGTGTATCTCAACAAATAAAAAGTTGAAGGTAAGGATCGATAATACCATGAATATAGCTATTTCAACATAATTGAATACGCTAAAGAAGCGACCTATACCGGGCTTCATATAAAGCCGTCCCTGAATTATTGTCGCCCGCTCTAACATGGCAACCCCAACCATACTGATATACCATCCGGGTATCTTCCCCCAGATACCGGTGTAATGTAATAATGCATGTCCGACAACTCCACCAACAAAGGTTCCTATAGCAATCCATATAAAAAAAAGGCGGGCAAAATGCAATACTCTTCCTTTGTTACCTATTCTTTTTAAATGATAAACTGCCCATAATGACGTCAAAGCTAAAATTAAATTAGTCAGTACCGTTATCGGCTCTAAAATGAGAATTCCCCATATCCGGATACCTGGCATGGTCGTGGTGTCTATGACGGATCGTGCAATGTGGAATAATATCATTCGTTCAATACTATAAATGGATACTAATCAGAAAATAATTTGATCATTTAATATCCTTGTTTGCCCCAACACTAAAGGGGACAAGACATAGTAAATGGTCAATTTCAAGTCATTTTAGTAGAATATATTAAGAGTAGATAATAACCTATAACCTCATAGCCCTCGGGACAATAAGATAAACCCTAATTCAGCAGTAAAGGTTTCCTAAAATCTAAGCGTGATAATTATGAAGTTAATCTTGATATTCGATTGCTCATTAGTCAAATGCGGCATGTGATTGCTGTTGTGAGCAATTCTATTGCCCTTTCATATAATCATTTAGAACAATACATTCAGTATCTTGATTTTAAAATAAAAATAAAAAGGTGTAACTTTGTGCGATTTTTCATTAAAGTAACGTTATAAAGTCCATAGATTTCTAAAACAAAGCTTTTAAAAGAAATAATTACATTGAAGAAACATCCGATTTTATTGTCTTGTATCGTACTTTTAGCTCTATTATTCAATAGTTGCGCCTCTCCCAACAAAAAAAAGGAAGACGTTGGCTTTGTAGGTCGTGCATACCAAAACCTTACCGCTTATTACAATGGTTTTTTCAACGCCAATGAATTGCTTAATGCTGCTATTTTAGAAATAGAAAGTAAGCATCCCGACAACTTTCAGGAACAACTTATCATATACCCATATTTATTGGATTTGGACACTACAACTGCCTCCTCTACCTTAAATACCGCCATTGATAAGTTAAAAAAAGATATCTACTTGCACAAAGCGAGTCACTGGGTCGATGATAGCTACTTCCAAATGGGTAAAGCTCAATTCCTAAAAAAGGATTATGAACGTGCTGAAAACTCCTTTAAATACGTTGTTCAAAACTATAGCGAAGCCCAATTAGCACAAGAGAAAAAGGACAGGATGTCGCCTCGTCAACGGAAAAATGAGCTGCAAAAGATTCGCAAGGAAGAAAAAAAGGAGAAGGAAGTAGAAAAGGAGAAAAAGATTGAGGAAAAAGAAAAAATTGCGAAGGAAAAGGAAAAAACTAAAAAAGAAAAAGCCGCCGAAAAGAAAAAAGCAGCAAAAGAAAAGGCTAAAGCCAAAAAAAAGGCAGCTAAAGCTAAGAAAAAAGGTAAGCCTGCACCCAAAAAACCAACAACTACTCCTTCTAAACCTACTACAGAGACTAAAACACAACCTTCTACAACGACCCAACCTCAAACAATTGAGCAACCCGTTGCAGTAGATGAAAAAAAGCCTAAGACACCGGCTAAACCTAAGAACTATTTCCTCAAACACCGCCCTGTACACCAAGAGGCAAAGCTTTGGCTTGCTAAGACGTATATACAGCGTAGCAACTACGAAGACGGCGACCGCATCCTACGATCTCTACTGAGTGAAACCGGCACCTTCGACTACGTACGCAGAGAGGCTCTCTTGACAACAGCCTATACCGAAATGCACAAAAACAACTTCTCTTCTGCCATCGACCCCCTTGCTGAGGCAATACCAATGGTAAAAGATAAAAAAAGACGTGCTCGACTTACTTACATCCTCGGTCAATTGTATTTGAAAACAGGTAAATACGAAATGGCATATCAGGCCTTTGAAAAAGTAGAATCCCTCAAGCCTTCGTATGAGATGACATTCAATGCCACCCTCAATAAGTACAGCGCCTCAATCGCTACCAATAAATTGTCTGACGATGACCTGAATAGCAGACTCAATAAGATGTTAAAAGATCTCAAAAACGAAGAATATAAAGATCAAATATACTTCATGCTCGCCGACATCAACCTCAGAAATAACGACATCACGGGCGCCATCAAAAACTTACAAACCGGTATTCAGGTTAGTAGAAAAGGACCGGCCGCCAAAGCCGAAAGCTATTTAAAACTAGCCGACCTGTTCTATCAACGGGATATATTTGACAAAGCTTATCACTACTACGATAGCACGGCAACAGCCTATCCCACCAATAAAGAACGATACAAAGAAATAATCAACCGTAGAGATGCCCTCAAAGATATAGCCTACAACATAGAAGTAATCTCCTATCAAGATAGCCTACTCATGGTGAGTAAGATGTCTAAGGAAGAACAGGAAGCGCTGGCAAAAAAACTAATAAAAGCAGCTAAAGAAAGGGAAAAAATAGCCGCAGCATCAGGTACATCGGCCTCTACTCCTTCCGGATTTAATTTCAAAGGTGGCAACAACGGCGTACCTACGTCTTCAGCCAATTCTCCTTTTATGGGAAATAAAGGACCCATGTCCGGGCCCACACCATCTACCTTCTTTGCTTACAACGACAAAACCGTCAAAGACGGCAAAAGACAGTTTGATAAACTATGGGGCAGCCGCCCGTTGGAAGACAATTGGAGATATTCTGCTTTGATGCAAAATTTCGCCGGGACATCTACAGAGACCAAAGATGAAGGTATCAACGCCTTCTTTATCTCTAAATCAGAAATAGCCAAAGTCCTTGCCGATGTCCCTACAGACCAGGCAACTGTCGCCAAAGCTGAAGCCGATATCCTCGACGCAATGAGCGCACTCGGCACCCTCTACCCGGATAAAATAGAGCGCTATGACAAAGCCATAGACATTCTGGAAAAAATGATTGAAAGATTTCCCAATAATGCTCACGAACCACAAGCCTTCTATCAACTCTACTTCGCTTATATGCTGAAAGGTAACGAGTCCAAAGCCAATTACTATGCAGACCTTCTGAAGTCAAAATACAACGGAAACCCTTATTCCCTCTACTTCTCAGACCCTCAGCATATCAAAAACATGATGGCAAAACAAGACGAGTTGACCCGTTATTATCAGACAACATACGAGTCTTTGTCACAAGGCAACTATGCTACAGCTTATGATATGTCTTATAAAAGTGATAGCTTGTTTGGAAATAAAAACCAATATCGACCCAAATTTGCCATGATTACAGCAATGTCTTTGGGTAACCTCAAAGGCAAAGAAGCATATATCGCCGCCTTAAAAGACCTTATTGCCGTACATCCCAATACAGATGAAGAAAAAAGAGCCAAAGAAATGCTCCGACTTTTAGGCTCCGGATCCTCCGCATCAGAACAACTCCTTGCTGATGCCGAAAAGATATACAAAACCACCGATAACGACCAACACTTTGTCATGGTTTTATTTAAACCCGAAGTTACCAAGATTGAAGAAGCAAAAGCACTGCTTGCCGACTATAATTCCCGATTCTTTGCTTCGTCAGACCTTAAAGCGGCAAATATCACGCTTAGAGATGGCAACATAGACCGACAAGTGCTGCTGATTCGCTCCTTCGACAACAAGATGAAGGCTATGGAATACTTTAACCAGGCAATCAACAAAAAAGGAGATTTTATCTCCGCACGATTCCCTTTTGATTTGTATGCCATCAGCAATTCCAACTATCGCGAACTAATACGGCTCAAATCAGCCACGCTATATGACGCTTGGTTTAACAAATACTATAGGTTAGGAGAATAATACCCAAAGAGAATAATTGGGACTACATATTAAGATAATGCATGAGCGCCTCATATCGCTCCGATAGAGTATCGACATATTTTACCTCAGAAAATGCCGCCACGATATTATAGTTGAATCGCTCAAATGTTGCTTTTACATATTGAATATCTTGTAAATTAATCTTTAATGTCACCAACAAAATATTCGAATCCTCCCGTTGTTGTGATATCAAACAAGAAAGAATTGTGCCTTTTTCTGATTCAATGATACGGCTGATCTCTGTTAAAGAATAATCCACTTTGTTCAACTCCAAAACGATGATTGCTCCCGGCTCATCAAAGGAATATTCTGAGGCAAATCGCATCATAAGCTGCTGTAAAGTGATCATTCCGACATACTTAATCTGTGCATCTACTACAGCGACGCACGTTAGATTGGTCTTTGCAAAAAATGCAAGGATCTCTAATATATGATCTTCACTGTGAACAAATATTGGACTGCCACTCCCACGATAATTCAATATCATAGCATCCGGATCATTATCCAGAATCATCTCTTCCGATACCATACCCTTAACCTCCCTGTCCTCAACTATAGGAAGATGGCGTACCATATACTCTTCCATCACTGAAATTGCATCCTCCCCACTCTGATTCATTGAAAGTGGCGGTATATCTATATTAATTATATCTATCGCTAACATTCCTTTGTTCTTGTTTTTATTTAATAAAACATCAGGCAAACAGTTTATGTTTTTCTTTGGCAAATTCCTCCTCCGTGATAATTCCTTTTTGTCGCATTTCGCCCAACTTCTTCAACTCCACCAAAAGATCATCTGTCGATAAAGGCTCTTTTACTTCCTCTACTTTCTCTTCAACAATACTTGACTGTCCATCAGATATAGCTACATCTTCTTCATCGTTGTCCATAAGTCGCCAATCTTTAAATCCAGAGATCTCTATGCGGTCATATTCTTGTTGTATCCTCAAATAAGACAATGCTTCTGTAGTCCTGATTCGCTCAACATTGGACAATCCATACTCCACCGCCTTACCTAAGTTGGCAAAGAGCTCCTCTTTTTGCTCTAACAACGCATTACAACACGCCATCTGAAATAGTATCTCCGGATGATTGGGAAAGGCTTTGAGTGCAAGTTCAAATTGTTCCAATGCTTGTCGATAAAGATAATCAGTAAACAGCTTAATACCTTGCTTATACTCTGCATTATCAACGTACTTGCCTCGGGCTCTCTTTACACCTTCATCAAAATATTTTCTGGTTCTTTCAACCTTCCAATCCCCCTTTCGCCTTTCTTCTCTTCGAGATACATCTTCTTTTCTGGGTGTCATAAATGGAATCGTGTTATACTTCCAATCAAATTCTGTTTTATCCATCATGGCAAGCCGGATAATATCAATAGCGCTTAAAAAGAGAGGAATCGTAGAAAATGCCAATACAGCATACGCAACACCTGCGCCCCATTTACCCAAATAAAATTTGTGGGCACCCATCCACCCCATAAATACGGCAAGTATGATGGCGACTTCTTTTCTTCTAGTTTCTCTATTATATGGTATTGAACTCATTCGGCTATATGTATTCATAAAACTCCATCGTTTGATTTGTACAATGCAAATGGAATAAAGATGATTCCAAAGTTACTACTTTTATAGATAAATATCATGATTTTTCGGACAAGCAGCATAAAATCCAATCCTTCTCCATTCTATTTCTTTGAAAAAATCATAAACATCCTGTGACTATTAAACGTAAAACAATCCCCTTTTTATTAAAATTTTTTAAAAACGTTAAAACTTTGGTTAAAACGACGTTAAAGACACTTTTTTTGCAATTTTAACCCGATTATTGCAGTTACGTATAAAAATGGTTCATTCAACGTCATGACTGTTAGATGTTTTACAAAAAAACCATAATGATTTGGATTGAAGCATTTATTTTTGAACTAATTTTACACAAAACAACCATGAATAAAATGATTAAAAATGTAGTCCTTTTTCTTTTTATCGCATTTTCAACCGTCAATGTTGCTTCTGCTCAGCGTGTCGCCATTGTTGATATAGCAAGACTTTTGGAGAATATGCCCGAATATACGACTGCCCAAAAACAGTTAGATGACCTTAGTGCAACATGGCGTGCCGAAATCAATGCTGAAATGGACAAAATCAAAGGATTGTATAACAAATATCAGGCAGAACTTCCCCTTCTCAATGATGACATGAAGCGCAAGAGAGAAGATGAAATAACCGCTAAAGAAAAAGATGTACGTGAATTGCAAAAAACACGCTTTGGTGCTGATGGAAACCTATTTGCCAAAAGAGAAGAACTCGTCAAGCCCATTCAGGACAAGGTATATAAGGCTATCGACGATTACGCTAAGGAAAGAGGTTATGACCTGATTTTAGACAAAAGCAGTGCCGCCGGCGTTCTGTTTGTCAGTGATGCCATCGACAAAACAGCCGATATCGCTAAAAAAATCAAATAATCATTTAGCTTAAATACCACCTGCCGCTCGCATAGACATTCTCCGTGAATTTGTCTATATTATTGGAATTGTTTAAGTTTGCACACTTTTTTAATCAACAAAACAAAAATGAACCGAATAGTATTGATTTGTCTAATGTTACTCGCTATGGGAACATCGCCGATTGTAGCACAAAAAATCGCCTACATCAACAGCTCTGCACTCATGCAAGATCTGCCGGAAATAAAACAAGCCGATTCAAACTTGTCTGCATTCCAGACACAATTGCAAAAAAGAGGCGAACAAATGGTGACGGCTCTCCAGACTAAATATCAGGATGTCGCCAAAAAACAAAGCGCCGGCGAGATATCTCCTAAGCAACTCGAAGAAGAGTCTGCTAAACTAAAAGAAGATGAAGCTAAAATCAACCAGTTTGAACAGGATATGAATAAGCAGGTGGCTGAAAAGCGCCAAGCCCTCTACCAACCAATCTTGGATAGAATAAATGGGTTAATCACAGAAGTTGCTAAAAGTATGGGCTTCGATTACGTATTCGATTCAAGTACAGGCATCCTGTTGTTTGCTGATGAGAAATACGATATCACCGCTGATGTGAAGCACAAATTAATGGAAACCGCCAAAACGCCTACAACGGAAACGCCGGCTGCAGCAACTCCAGCCTCCAAGAAGCCAGCTCCCGCCACAGGTGGAAAAAAATAAAAAACCCATCGGAATCTTTGACTCGGGATATGGTGGACTTACCGTATTCCGAGCCATCAAAGATTCTCTTCCCCAATATGATTACATCTACCTCGGTGATAATGCCCGCGCACCCTATGGCAACCGCTCTTTCGACATCGTTTATCAATATACTTTAGAATGTGTAGAGTGGCTCTTTAATCAAGGATGCCCCCTCGTCATCCTCGCTTGTAATACCGCCTCTGCCAAAGCATTGCGCACTATTCAACAAGTGGATCTCATTCGCCATCCCAACAAAAAAGTCCTCGGCGTCATTCGACCTACAGCCGAAGTAATAGGAAAATATACGCATACCGGCGCTATAGGCATCCTCGGAACTAACGGAACCGTCAAAAGCCTTTCTTACAAATTAGAAATCGGCCACTTCTTTCCCGACATTACTGTCGTACAGCAAGCTTGCCCTATGTGGGTACCTTTGATTGAAAATGGAGAATATACCGGAAGTGAAATGGATGCCTTTATCCAAGAAGATCTGGAGCTATTGTTCAAGCAAAATAACCAAATCGATACCATTCTCCTCGCATGTACCCACTATCCACTGATCGCTGATAAAATTAAGAAATATTTGCCGACAGGCGTTCAGCTGATTTCTCAAGGACCCATCATAGCCTCAAGCCTGATTGACTATCTTTTTAGACATCCCGAAATAGAATCGAGACTATCACAACACGGTGAAACCGTATTTTACACTACCGACGATAGTACTTTCTTCATGGAAAGAGGTAAAGAATTTTTTGGCGAAACAATTGCTGCACAAATGATTCACCTTTAATAATCCATATCATTCTTCCATCCTTTATACCATAAATTTATTGCATGATAATTCTAATCTGACCTGGTGGAAAAGAGCAATTTGTCTTTCTATATTTCATTTATTCAAATACTTAACATATTTTTACACCGCTAAAACAACTTGATATGAACGCAGAAGAAGCAAACAAAGTACTCGATAAGGCCAAATCCCTGATGGAAAATGCCATTGAACATTTGTCACACGAGCTGACCAAAGTTAGAACTGGCAAGGCATCTCCGTCTCTTGTGTCTGAGATTATGATTGATTACTACGGAAGCCCGACTCCTCTCAACCAAATAGCCAATGTCAATATCAGTGATATTAAGACCATCGTTATCCAGCCTTGGGAGAAATCTATGTTGCGCACCATAGAAAACGCATTGTTTGAAGCCAACCTTGGCATAACCCCACAGAATGACGGAGAAGTTATCCGATTGATGATACCACCTCTGACTGAAGAAAGAAGATTAGGCTTAGTTAAACAAGCTAAACAACACGCCGAAGATGCTAAAATAAGCATTCGCAATGTCCGCAGAGACGCCATGGAAAGCATAAAAAAATTGGTCAAAGACGGCTTGCCCGAAGATATGGGAAAGAAAAAAGAAGATGAAGTGCAGAAATTGACCGACTCCTATTCCGCTCAAGCCGGTAAACTTGCTGAAAATAAAGAGAAAGACATCATGTCAATATAATCATTACATCCTTTCACCCTTAACCCTTTGACGTGTTACTTACTAATCTCAACCGTTCACTCCTCTATGGGGTGAACGAACAGCCTCTTGACAATATCGCCGGTCTGCCCGAAGCCGACTTTAATGCTTTGTCTTTAGTGGATTCCTTTTTAATTAACTCAACCTTGTTGTCCTTCTGCCTTGACAGCGAAGAATATCCGTATTCGATTGAATCTTCTCCTGAGGAACAATACAATCCCGGCCCCAACCTATCCGGCATGTACTTACAATATGGTTATGATGTTTTCATGGCTGCCGCTCCCCTTATTATCCGGCTTCACCTTCGGCATAAAGTTCTATTTTCGCCATCTCTCATCATTCCTATATTAGATCATCCCGAATATTGGTACGACTATCAGCCTTATCTGACCAAACTCATCCGCAAACGTGGTCAATGGCTCAGCAAAGCAAATGAAAAATGGTCCTGGTGGAACGATTCCATGAACTCAGCTATTTGGGATGACAAGTCCAATCACCTTCGATATTCGTATTTCCGACTTTTAAGGACATACAAGCATGCAGATTCTAATGCTCTTATCCTCGACTCATGGAAAGAAGAACACCCCGAAGCCAAAGAATTGTTGCTCGAGTTGATTAAAGAAAACCTCTCTGAAGAAGATAAAGATCTTCTTGCCAAGATTTATTTGTTGGAAACAGGACGCCTAAAGAATACCATCAGAATGCTACTATTCTGGACTTCCAACGATGAAGAGTTTAGTAGTTTAAAAAGTCGATTAGCCGGCGGTCAAGAACCACACAATATCCTACATTCAATCGCTGAAGGAAGCCCCATATCCCCATATTATAACGCTGAACAAGATATTCCCATTGAATGGCTCGTCTTTCTTGATACAACATCAACTTCAGGTCAAAAAATAGCCTTACAAACTATTAAGAAAGTAACGCCTACTGCCGGCAAAAAACTACAATTATACAACAAACTCCTGTTTGGCACGCTGTTCTGTCGGCAATATGAGAATTTGCTGTTTTGGATAAAGCATATTTGGTCAGAACAACCAAAATTTAGATTAGAAAGGTCGTGGATGCTGTATTTTAACCAATTGGATGACCATACAAAAAATCAAATTATTCTCAGTTTGCTCCATAAAAACCAAAATATATTTTGTTTACAGTTTGTTTTTCAGGTGCTGGAACAAGCCTTCATACACTTAGGGCTTCATTCATCAACTACATTTTTGTCCTTACTAAGTAAAATCGGCAATTCTGATGCAGCAAGTTTAAAACTTTGTTTAAATATGGTGAAATCCGAGCGAATACCTTTTATTCTGCATGGATCTGACTTGAAGTCATGGGAAGTTGTTTGCCAGAATTTATTGAATCAAGCCAATGACAAAAGTGGCGATAAAATTATGGCTAAGACAAAAAAATTGATTACTTTTAGAGAAATAATTGACAAAATTTTCCATGAATAAAAATAACAATATCCGTCCAAGCGCTGAAATACGCTTTGCTGAAGAATTAAAAGCTTTGGCCGACAACGATACTCAGGAGAGACCACCAGGATGGAAATTGTCCCCCAAAGCCGTTATTCATTACCTTTTAGGCGGTCCACTCAATGATCAAATCACGATTGAGCCCAAATACTTAGGGAATAAGAAAGTATTAGAACTCTGTATCGCCACCCTCCTCACGGACAGAGGACTTTTATTGATGGGATTGCCCGGCACTGCAAAGTCATGGCTTTCAGAACACCTTGCTGCCGCCATTTCAGGAACAAGCTCTTCCCTCATTCAGGGAACAGTTGGGTTAGACGAAAACCAACTTAAATATCATTGGAATTATGCTGAACTCCTTCAAAAAGGTCCTTCCTCAGAAGCATTGGTCAAAAGTCCAATCATCCGTGCGATGGAAGGCGGATACATCACTCGAGTAGAAGAACTTACCCGGATGCCGACAGAAATCCAAGATATCCTGATCACAGTGCTTTCAGAGAAAATGATGAGCATACCTGAATTAAACCAAGAGGTTTATGCAGTCAAAGGATTCAACATCATCGCTACAGCCAATGACCGGGACAAAGGTGTCCATGACTTGTCCGCAGCATTGCGGCGCCGTTTTAATATGGTCTATCTATCCATGCCTGAAACCCTACAAGAAGAAATAGATATCATCCATTTTCGCTTAGGCCAAATTCAAAAAGACCTCGGGCTGGATAAATACAAGCTTCCTCTACAACACCTTTCGGATCTCGTAACGATATTCAGAGAGTTGCGTACAGGACTGACAGAAGACAAGAAAAATAAGATAAAATCGCCGGGAAGCTCTTTGTCCACCGCTGAAGTCCTTTCCGTTCTACAAACAGGAATCCAACATTCTATTTATTTTGGCAATGGACTCATGGAGCCCGGAGATATTGCCACCTCCATCCACAGCACTGTCGTCAAAGATAAAAATCAAGATCAGGCCGCTTGGAACGAATATGTGGAATCTATCATTAAAAGCAGAAAAGGCTGGAACCAATGGTACGATGCCTTCCACGAGATAAGTCAAGCTTAATCCGGCTTTGTTGTCATCTACAATAATTTGAGCCCATTGTCCTGCGTAAAAAACAATGAAAAGTCACATCGAATAACAGCTATTTCCGACTCTTTCATTGCTATATGATTACAATATAAAACTTTACACCAACCTCATCTGTTACATTACAAAGTGAAGTTATCATGTCAAAAAATAAATGGATTCTTGATTCGTCATACGGAGAAGTTCAGTTCAAAGTCAAATATCTGATGATATCCAATGTCATTGGTCGATTTAAACGATTTGATCTGATGGTGGAAACAGAAAACAGAGACTTTTCGTCTAGTAAAGTTGTTTTTACTGCAGATGTGGATAGCTTAGATACCGATGATCATCAGCGGGATGGACACTTAAAGAGTTCTGACTTCTTTGACGTAGCTAACTTTCCACACATTCACTTTGAAGCGGGTTCAATTGTCTTTGAAGGCGACGAGGGTGTCTTAAACGGTCAATTGACAATTCGGGATATTACGAAGCCAATCACTCTAAATGTTGATTTTGGTGGATTTAACCGAGACTCACTGGGTAAACTCAGAGCTGGTTTTAGTTTTAAATGCAAAATAAACCGAAAGGATTTTGGGCTAAATTGGAATACTATCTTAAATGATGGTGGCATTATGGTCGGCAATGACGTTAAGATCTCCGGTGAAGTGCAATTAATCAAGCAATAGCTCTACTTTGTGGAACAAGCCCTTTACGGATGCCATTTTCTTTTTGTCCTGAAATCTTGTTTTCCCGGCACACAATATGAAAAACCTTTCATTGTCCATTTAAACCTAAATTCATATTAGAGGCAAAAATATTGTCTTTAATATGAATTCGGATTGAACAAGGATGAATATTCGGGACAGCATAATCCCGAAAGGATAATATTATTATAGAAAACGTAGCATAGTATTTTCAAAATCCCGAAGGGATGACATTATAACAAACCAAGAAAAAATGTATCTGCTCAAAAAAACTGGAACGAATTGATGGAATAATCATTTCACCCATTCTGGGTTCCTCGTTCTGCTATTGACTCTATTCTATAATAATGACAACCCTTCAGGTTTATTTTGATAAAAAATGGAGTTGGATTCAGCTCGTCCAAAAAAAGTATGAAAAATTTTTACAAACAATATAGCTGAATTACATCTAACCCAATCGCAACATATAGATTGTCAAATAAATGGAAACATATTGATTCGTGACTATTTGAATTTCAACACAACAAAAAGTTAGCAATGTATTTCTTAAAGACAAATTTTTGCCTTTAAAAGGACTTCGGGTTTAACCTACTTTATTCCGAAACAGTAGCCTTACCGGTTGAAGGCATCAAGTATTCATCTATAAACTGTTGAATAAATTTTGGGAAAGCCCATCTCTTTAACTCATCTATTGAGACTACTATGCCTCCGGTTAAATCGGGCATAATGTGGGTTTCTATGATATAAAAAATGGGGTGAAGAACCTGATGGGTCAATATGTGTTTCTTAAGACGAACGACTTCCTTTATTTTGATGTCTTTTTTATGAACAAAAGGAGCTTTGCCAAAGTGTAGCATTTGATTGTCAGAAGACTCGGTCAAATAAAACTCATACATGCCGGCATAAATGTCTCCCAAAGGCCTTTGAAATATCATTAAATTGTCGTTACAGCGATAAACAATATAATTAAAATATCGACTTCGTTTGATTGCTTTCGGCAGTCGAACCGGCAGGGCATTTATTTTATTTTCTAAAAATGCGATACAATTCAGTCGTACCGGACATTCAGAACACAAAGGTTGGGTAGGCGTACAAAGTGTGGCTCCAAAATCCATGATAGCTTGATTGAAAATTGCAGGATTGTTCCGATCCAATACATCCTGTGCCGTCTTTTGGAATAGGGCTTTGCCCTCTTTACTTGTTGCCGGCTTGTCTATACCAAAAAAACGACTTAATACGCGGATTACATTGCCATCAACAACAGGATACGGCAAGTTAAATGCAAAGGAAGCAATCGCAGCAGCCGTATAGGCACCTATACCTTTGACCGATAACAGTTGATTGTACGAAGCCGGCAGGTGTCCATCAAAAAGCCTTATTATTTGTTGTGCCCCTTGGTGTAGATTGCGCGCCCTGCTATAATAACCAAGACCCTGCCACTGTTTCATAACCTGATCGATATCGGCCGAAGCTAACGTTTCAACATTGGGAAAAGTCTTTATAAAAGCCTTGTAATAATCCCAGCCTTGTTTAACACGTGTTTGTTGGAGGATAACCTCAGAAATCCATATTTTATAAGGGTCAGCTTCCCCTTTCCAAGGCATGGGGCGATCATCGGGATGATACCATTCCATAAGTTTATCCCGAAAATAGGAGGCATTAACAAAAGAAAAAGTATCTTCTTTCATTCCTCAAAGATAAGAATTGGGCATTTGTCGAAAAATAAAAAAAGAGAATGATCATTGTTTAAACGGATTGGTCGCAAAGTTGAATTCTACCAAATAATGTTTTAGTGTCACAAGTTTGATGACAATCAATCAAATACCGCTAAATATGATTCCAAAATTTGTTAATTTTTAGAAATATTTTTAAAAGCAAGTTATCATAAATATTTTATTTTGTTTTCATTCATTTGTAATTTATGATTTTTTTTTGCAAACAATATTTATATGCCAAAATTATATTCAGCTATATTTCAATTATTTATATATTTTAATTTGAAAACTTATGATATTTTTTAATTTTTTTAATAATTTTTTTCGCAATTATGATATAATAATTATTTATTATATTACATTTGCCTTTTTAAAAGACGTATTAACCTTATAAATAATATAAAAAACAAATGGGCAAGACTATTATTCAGAAAAAAGAGGCTACATTTTCACAAGACGAAGCAATAGAAGCGAGTCTAAAGTACTTTGGAGGAGATGATTTAGCGGCGCGTGTATGGATTAATAAATATGCTTTGAAAGACTCTCATGGCAATTTATTTGAAAAGACACCGGATGATATGCATCGACGCATTGCGTCTGAAATAGCAAGGATAGAAAAAAACTATCCCAATGCATTGACCGAGCAGGAGGTATTTGATCTTATTAAGGATTTTAAGTATATTATACCACAAGGCAGCCCAATGACGGGCATTGGCAATCCTTATCAAGTTGCATCGTTGTCCAACTGTTTTGTTATCGGGCATGACGGGCCTTCTGATTCGTATGGAGGCATCATGAAGATAGATCAGGAGCAAGTTCAATTGATGAAACGTCGTGGTGGCGTTGGTCATGACCTATCACACATTCGTCCTAAAGGCTCTCCCGTTAAGAATTCGGCATTGACCTCTACCGGTCTGGTGCCTTTTATGGAAAGGTTTTCCAATTCAACCAGAGAAGTAGCTCAGGATGGTCGCCGTGGGGCATTGATGTTGTCCGTAAGCATTAAGCACCCTGATTCAGAGGGTTTTATCGACGCCAAGTTGGAACAAGGTAAAGTAACCGGAGCCAATGTTTCCGTGCGCATTGATGACGAATTTATGAAGTCGGTACGGGATGGTATCGCTTATCAGCAACAATACCCCATCCACTCTAATCATCCTGTTTTTGTTAAAAAGATTGACGCTGTAGCTCTTTGGAAAAAAATTGTCCACAACGCATGGCGCTCTGCCGAGCCCGGCATTTTATTTTGGGATACTATCATCCGCGAATCCGTTCCCGATTGCTATGCAGATCTTGGGTATAAGACAGTTTCCACCAATCCATGCGGCGAGATCCCACTTTGTCCTTATGATTCATGTCGACTGTTGGCAATAAATCTTTTTTCTTATGTAGAAAATCCTTTTACACAGGAAGCTTACTTCAATTGGGACTTGTTCAAAAAGCATATACACAGTGCTCAGCGAATAATGGACGATATTATCGACCTTGAGTTGGAAAAAATTGACGGCATTTTAGCAAAAATCGAAGAAGATCCGGAAAGTGAAGGGATTAAACACACGGAAAGAAACCTTTGGCTTTCAATCAAAGAAAAAGCAGAACAAGGACGCCGTACAGGTATCGGCATCACTGCTGAAGGTGATATGCTCGCCGCTTTGAACTTACGTTATGGTAGTCAAGAGGGAACAGATTTCTCTGTAGAAGTCCACAAAACAATAGCCATAGAAGCATATCGAGCTTCTGTTGTCGCGGCTAAAGAAAGAGGTGCCTTTGGAATTTACGACGCAGAAAGAGAGAAAAACAATCCTTTCATCCTGCGAATTAAGGAAGCCGACGCTCAACTTTATTATGAAATGATGGAATTCGGGCGTCGCAATATCTCTATGCTTACTATTGCACCTACTGGAACTACCAGCCTTATGTCGCAGACTACATCAGGTATTGAACCTGTCTTTATGCCGGTATATAAGCGCCGCCGCAAAGTCAACCCCAACGACAAAAACGTACGCATTGACTTTGTCGATGAAGTGGGCGATTCCTGGGAAGAATATATTGTGTTCCACCACAGATTCCGCCAATGGATGACTGTCAATGGTTATGATATCAATAAAAATTACAGCCAGGAAGAATTAGATGACTTGATCAAAGCTTCTCCTTATTTCAAAGCCACGTCTAATGATGTCGATTACCTCAACAAAGTTAGGATGCAAGGCGCAATTCAAAAGTGGGTAGATCATTCCATCTCTGTTACCATCAATATGCCCAACGACGTCACCGAAGAAGTGGTAGGTCAATGTTATATGGAAGCATGGCAAGCAGGATGTAAGGGAGTGACGGTATATCGGGATGGTTCTCGCTCGGGTGTCCTTGTTTCTACCGACGATAACAAAAAAGCAGAATCCAAATCCGATGACATCACACCATTCCCAATCATTAGACCACAGGTTTTAGAGGCTGATGTCGTTCGCTTTCAAAATAACAAAGACAAGTGGATTGCCTTTATTGGCCTGATCGACGGTCGTCCTTATGAGATTTTCACCGGGATGGCGGACGACGAAGATGGCATCCTGATACCACGCTGGGTCAATGATGGCCACATCATCAAAAACAAAGAATCAGATGGCACTTCTCGTTACGACTTCCAGTTTATCAACGGCCGAGGCTATAAAACAACTATTGAAGGGCTTTCCTATAAGTTTAACCCGGAATATTGGAACTATGCCAAGTTGATTTCAGGTGCGCTTCGTTATTCAATGCCTATTGAAAAAGTAGTCGAACTCATCAACAGTCTCCAACTGGATGAATCTATCAACACGTGGAAAAATGGTGTCGCACGAGCGCTAAAACGTTATGTTCCGGACGGTACCGAAGCAAAAAAGACGAAGTGCCAAAACTGTAACTCTTCCAACCTACACTATCAAGAAGGATGCTTGACGTGTAAAGATTGTGGAAGCAGCAAATGCGGGTGATATAGGAAAGAGAGAAGTTGTAAGGTCAAATTTTATTATAGGTGAATGATAACCATTTAATACTAAGTGGTATGATACTTATACTATTCATTGTATTTGCTTATGGAGCTTCTCTATTAGCATGTTTAAAAAAGAAGTATCACCTTGCTCTATTCTGTATTTTAACAACCGGCTTGGTGGTGAGAATATTTAGCTCCTTAGACCCGATGGTGCATACTTGGGACGAGAGATACCATGCTCTTGTGGCTAAGAATATGATAGACCGCCCTTTAGAACCAAGGCTCTATAAAGAATCCGTTAGCTACAAAGTATTCTTTCCCAACTGAGCTTTCACACCAGTTCGATTGTCAGGATTTTTGTATATTAAAATTTCTAAATTGGAGCATTACCCTGTGGTCTGTATTTCGGCTTGATCAATAACCGAAGCGAGGCTCATCACCATGCTTCTTTCATTAAAAAATCTGTAATATACAGGTGTTGTACACCTTCTATGGAATCTTTCCAAAACTCGTCCATCGTAACAACGTATTTTGGATATTGGTCGTTGATATTTAAAAGATTGCCAAATTCTCGTTTTACAACTTGTTCATTTTCTAATTTATAAGCCACTTGAATGTATATTTTTTTAGCTCTTTGTTGAGCTACAAAATCAATTTCACTACTATCCAATTTGCCCACATAAACCTTAAATCCTCTTCTTTTAAGTTCCAGAAAAACGATGTTTTCTAAAATGCCCGAAATCAAACGGTCTCGTTGCCCCATGGTGGCGTAAATAATGGAAATATCACTCACATAATATTTTTCCTGTGTTTTCAGAATTTCCTTTCCTTTGATGTCGTAACGTGGAACTCTATACAGAATGAATGCACCTTCTAATGCATTCAGGTAATTATACACCGTATTGATGTCAATTCTTCGCTGTTGACTTTTAAAATAATCGGCAACATTTTTTCCTGAAAAAGTATTACCAATGTTATCAAAGGCATATTTAATAACTCGTTCTAGGAGTTCTACATCCCGAATTTTGTATCGCTGCACTGTATCCCTTAAAATAACAGACGAGTATATATCATACACCACTTTATAAGCCGTTTCCTCTGCATATTGTGTGGTATGAATTACCGGGAAGCCACCCATTCTTAAATAATATTCGAAAGTATTGTGTTGCTGCTCTTGCGAAAAATAGCTTTTTCTAAAATCCAGAAACTCTCGATAAGAAAGTGTGTAAATTGGTATTTCCACATAGCGTCCCGCCAGATAAGTGGCCAACTCTGAGGAGAGCAAATGTGAATTGGAACCTGTGATATAAATATCCACGTTAAAATCCACCAATAAGGAATTGATGACTTTTTCCCACTCGTGTACTTCCTGTATCTCATCGAGTAAGATGTAATAGCGTTGCTTGTTTTTGATTTGCTGTTTCAGGTAATTATACAACTCTTTGGCATTTAGTAAATCGGCATATTCAAAGCTTTCAAAATTGACCGAAATAACTTGTTTTGGCTTTATGCCTTTGTTGGTGAGTTCTTCCAACAATAAACGCAACACGAAAGATTTACCACTTCTTCGGATACCGGTGATAATCTTGACCTGCGGTTTGTCAATAAAAGGTACAATCTGCTGAATGTATGTGTTTCGTTCAATCATATTTTATGGTTACAACCACAAAAATAATAATTATATTTTATTTTTTATGGTTATGACCTAAAATAGTTATTGGCTTCCTTTTTATAATTCTTATGACTTGTTTCATTTAAACCCAAATTCCACATTAGACAATTGCGGAATCGATTTACGACTCGTAATCAGCATTATACGGCTTTACAAAACCTTTACTTTTGAATTCGAGTTTATGTTACCTACATGATAGCAATTCGTATTACAATTCAAAAATAATAGTAAAACAACAATGAAATGGGTAATGAACACAAAATAAAAGAAACTCTATAGACATTTTTCTTTAAAATAAAAGCAACAACAAACACAGTGCTCAACATGAATAAAGTTCCCACAAACTCAAAGTTAAGTCGCATTAATGCTAACAATATATAAAATATAGGCCCGGCTAACAGCCATTGTAACTTTACACGACTATTCAAATCTGAAAAATATTGAACTTCAGATATCCAAATAGATAACAGTATGGTAAAGATTATTGAAAACGCTTTTGTGCTAACGGTTACATTTCCTATGTCAAATTGTAACATACCCCAAATCACAATCATAAAAACTGAAAATGATAGTAATATCCCTTTTTCTTTTATATTTTTCATCATAACTAATGTATTTTGAATTTTATGTATTTATAATCAAAAGTATAACTTAATTTCTATTTTGCCAAGTATAATTTGTTAATAATATATATTTAACACTTTTTATACTTTTGACGATTTTTTATTCATAAATGTGTGTATAACAAATTTCCCTAATGACTTCATTATTTTTTCCCTTCTATCTCCCCTGAAGCGGGAGAACCAAATAATGAAGTCATTCCTTCCAAAGAGTTTAAATATCAATTAAAGAGTCAGAATTTGAGTGGAATAAAAAATGAGAGGGCAGTATGTTATACACACCAGTTCGATTGTCAGGATTTTTGTATATTAAAATTTCTAAATTGGAGCATTACCCTGTGGTCTGTATTTCGGCTTGATCAATAACCGAAGCGAGGCTCATCACCATGCTTCTTTCATTAGAAAATCTGTAATATACATGTGTTCTACACCTTTTATGGAATCTTTCCAAAACTCGTCCATCGTAACAACGTATTTTGGATATTGGTCGTTGATATTTAAAAGATTGCCAAATTCTCGTTTTACAACTTGTTCATTTTCTAATTTATAAGCCACTTGAATGTATATTTTTTTAGCTCTTTGTTGAGCTACAAAATCAATTTCACTACTATCCAATTTGCCCACATAAACCTTAAATCCTCTTCTTTTAAGTTCCAGAAAAACGATGTTTTCTAAAATGCCCGAAATCAAACGGTCTCGTTGCCCCATGGTGGCGTAAATAATGGAAATATCACTCACATAATATTTTTCCTGTGTTTTCAGAATTTCCTTTCCTTTGATGTCGTAACGTGGAACTCTATACAGAATGAATGCACCTTCTAATGCATTCAGGTAATTATACACCGTATTGATGTCAATTCTTCGCTGTTGACTTTTAAAATAATCGGCAACATTTTTTCCTGAAAAAGTATTACCAATGTTATCAAAGGCATATTTAATAACTCGTTCTAGGAGTTCTACATCCCGAATTTTGTATCGCTGCACTGTATCCCTTAAAATAACAGACGAGTATATATCATACACCACTTTATAAGCCGTTTCCTCTGCATATTGTGTGGTATGAATTACCGGGAAGCCACCCATTCTTAAATAATATTCGAAAGTATTGTGTTGCTGCTCTTGCGAAAAATAGCTTTTTCTAAAATCCAGAAACTCTCGATAAGAAAGTGTGTAAATTGGTATTTCCACATAGCGTCCCGCCAGATAAGTGGCCAACTCTGAGGAGAGCAAATGTGAATTGGAACCTGTGATATAAATATCCACGTTAAAATCCACCAATAAGGAATTGATGACTTTTTCCCACTCGTGTACTTCCTGTATCTCATCGAGTAAGATGTAATAGCGTTGCTTGTTTTTGATTTGCTGTTTCAGGTAATTATACAACTCTTTGGCATTTAGTAAATCGGCATATTCAAAGCTTTCAAAATTGACCGAAATAACTTGTTTTGGCTTTATGCCTTTGTTGGTGAGTTCTTCCAACAATAAACGCAACACGAAAGATTTACCACTTCTTCGGATACCGGTGATAATCTTGACCTGCGGTTTGTCAATAAAAGGTACAATCTGCTGAATGTATGTGTTTCGTTCAATCATATTTTATGGTTACAACCACAAAAATAATAATTATATTTTATTTTTTATGGTTATGACCTAAAATAGTTATTGGCTTCCTTTTTATAATTCTTATGACTTGTTTCATTTAAACCCAAATTCCACATTAGACAATTGCGGAATCGATTTACGACTCGTAATCAGCATTATACGGCTTTACAAAACCTTTACTTTTGAATTCGAGTTTATGTTACCTACATGATAGCAATTCGTATTACAATTCAAAAATAATAGTAAAACAACAATGAAATGGGTAATGAACACAAAATAAAAGAAACTCTATAGACATTTTTCTTTAAAATAAAAGCAACAACAAACACAGTGCTCAACATGAATAAAGTTCCCACAAACTCAAAGTTAAGTCGCATTAATGCTAACAATATATAAAATATAGGCCCGGCTAACAGCCATTGTAACTTTACACGACTATTCAAATCTGAAAAATATTGAACTTCAGATATCCAAATAGATAACAGTATGGTAAAGATTATTGAAAACGCTTTTGTGCTAACGGTTACATTTCCTATGTCAAATTGTAACATACCCCAAATCACAATCATAAAAACTGAAAATGATAGTAATATCCCTTTTTCTTTTATATTTTTCATCATAACTAATGTATTTTGAATTTTATGTATTTATAATCAAAAGTATAACTTAATTTCTATTTTGCCAAGTATAATTTGTTAATAATATATATTTAACACTTTTTATACTTTTGACGATTTTTTATTCATAAATGTGTGTATAACAAATTTCCCTAATGACTTCATTATTTTTTCCCTTCTATCTCCCCTGAAGCGGGAGAACCAAATAATGAAGTCATTCCTTCCAAAGAGTTTAAATATCAATTAAAGAGTCAGAATTTGAGTGGAATAAAAAATGAGAGGGCAATATGTTATAAACACTTCATCAATCAGTTGATAATCCCATTAAGTACAATACTCCTTCTATCCCACGCAAAACTAAATGTTTAAACCATTTTTTGTATAGATATATAGCTGCAGTCAGTTGTATCAATTAAAATATCAGAAAAGGATGACTCCGTGAATTGTTGTCAAGCATTCATCTTGACCAAAATGTTACAAATCTTTCCCAAAAAAGTGTAACATTTAATAGCTGCTTTCTTACGACCTTTGCATTACATCAAATTTTACAGTATTATGTCTGAAAATAGTCCATCCACCATTTACTTACCACTCGAAAATGTAGAAAGCGAACACTGTGCGCTTATTGTAGATCGAGGATTAGGACAGGTAAACGGTGTCACAGAGCATCGGGTAGAGCTCAATAACCGACGTGCGGCCATCAAAGTGGAAAACAAAGAAGTTGTTAAAGAAGCTATTAAGAAAATCAAAGATATGGGATATGGTGTTTCTACCGTCAAAGGTACATTTCCTGTCCTGGGTATGACCTGTGCATCATGCGCATCGAGTGCTCAAACGATAGCGCAAGGTACAGCGGGTGTAATTGACGCTTCTGTCAACTTTGCAACGGGCAACCTCACTGTCGAATACCTTCCTAATTTAGCCAATCCGGATGCCCTTAAAAAAAGTTTACAATCAGTAGGTTATGACCTATTGGTCGAAGACGAGAAGTCTCAGCAGTCCAGTCTTGAAGAGATACACGCAAAGGCTTTGTCTCAGTTAAAGAGAAAGACTTTACTTGCGATTATTTTCTCCTTACCGGTTGCTATTATTGGTATGTTTTTTATGCATATCCCTTATGCTAATGAAATAATGTGGGTTCTTTCTACTCCGGTTGTTTTATGGTTAGGAAGAGTATTCTTTATCAATGCCTGGAAACAAGCTAGTCACCGTTCCGCCAATATGGATACTTTAGTTGCATTGAGCACCGGAATAGCTTATTTTTTCAGTGTATTCAATATGTTATATCCTCAATTTTGGGAGACTCGAGGACTTGAGTCGCATGTTTATTTTGAAGCAGCTGCCGTCATAGTTACCTTTATTTTATTGGGTCGTTGGTTAGAAGAAAACGCCAAAAGCAACACATCATCAGCTATAAAAAACCTGATGGGGCTTCAACCTAATACGGTGACTTTGATAGATGAAAATCAAGGAGAAGTGGAAGTTTCGATAGAATCCGTCGTTGTTGGGGACGTTATCTTGGTAAAGCCAGGTGAAAAAATTGCCGTTGATGGACTTGTTGTAAGCGGCACGTCTTATGTTGATGAGAGTATGCTCAGTGGAGAGCCTATCTCTCAGTTGAAACAAGTATCTGATAAGGTGTTTGCCGGTACCATCAATCAAAAAGGGAGCTTCCGCTATGAGGCAATAAAAGTAGGCAAAGATACCATGCTTGCCCAAATAATCCGTATGGTTCAAGACGCACAAGGGAGTAAGGCTCCTGTGCAAAAATTAGTAGATAAAATAGCCGCTGTTTTCGTTCCAACCGTTATTGTAATTGCATTGTTGACCTTTGTTATGTGGTGGATATTGGGTGCAGACAATGGCTTGGTACATGGTTTGATGGCGGCGGTAACAGTTCTTGTAATTGCGTGTCCTTGTGCCTTAGGATTAGCGACGCCGACGGCTATCATGGTTGGAGTAGGTAAAGGAGCGGCACAAGGAATTCTTATTAAAGATGCCGAAAGTCTCGAATTGGCCAAAGAAGTGAATGCCTTGGTATTGGATAAAACAGGTACAATAACAGAAGGACGGCCGGAGGTAATAGAATTTTTATGGTCACAAGGGAAAGACTATTTAGCTCCAGTTTTACTGTCCATTGAAAAACTTTCAGAGCATCCCCTCGCAGAGGCCGTAGTACAGCATTTTAAAGAAGAGCAACAAGTTGAGTTGTCGCACTTTGAAAGTATAACCGGGCATGGTGTACAAGCTGAATACAAACAAGAAGTCTATTTTGTAGGCAACAAGAAGCTTCTTTTTGAAAATAAAATATCCATACCGGGTGACCTCCAAGAAAAAGTAAATGATTGGGGGCGACAAGCAAGGACAGTTATTTGGTTTGCCAACAGTAAAGAAGCTGTAGGGGTGGCAGCTATTGCAGACAAAATAAAACCTACCTCGACGCTTGCCATCCGACAGTTGCAGGAAATGGGGATAGAAACTTATATGCTTACAGGCGACAACAAAGATACGGCTGAAGCGATAGCTAAGGAAACCGGTATTCATCACTTTCACGCCGAGATGCTGCCACAGGGCAAAGCCGATTTTATTATGAACCTCCAAAAAGAAGGGAAAGTAGTAGCTATGGTGGGCGATGGTATCAATGATAGCTCCGCACTGGCTACAGCCGATGTAAGTATCGCTATGGGGCAAGGCAGTGATATCGCCATGGATGTAGCCAAGATGACTATCATCTCCTCTGATCTGACTAAGATACCACAAGCTATCAAGCTCTCTAAATACACAGTTGCCACTATCCGCCAAAATCTATTCTGGGCATTTATTTACAACCTCATTGGAATACCTATTGCCGCCGGCATACTTTATCCCATCAACGGCTTTTTACTCAATCCTATGATTGCAGGAGCAGCAATGGCGTTGAGCAGTGTAAGCGTGGTTACCAACAGCCTTCGTCTAAAGTGGAAAAGTTAAAAAAACTATTTATTTTTAAATATTGTTATAATGATAAAATCAGAAAATAAGGATGGATAATAAAGTATTAAAATTTAAAACGAACATCAATTGTAGTGGCTGTGTGTCCCGTGTAACGCCCTTTTTAAATGAATCTGCCGGACCGGAACATTGGTCTGTGGATACGGACAATAAAGATAAAATCTTAACAGTGGAGCATTCAGCATCGACAGAAAACGCCATCATTGAAAGTGTTAAAAAGGCAGGATTTCAAATAGAAATTATTTCTGTTTAAAGAAATGTATAAAAATTTCTTTTTATTGTTATCTTTGCGCTCGCTTTCTTAAAAGCTACGGTTCCTTAGCTCAGCTGGATAGAGCAACTGCCTTCTAAGCAGTAGGTCATAGGTTCGAATCCTATAGGGACTACTAAGTAACAACAAGGGCTTCAATCGATTGAAGCCCTTGTTGTTTTCACCGGTTTTCTAAAACAGATGCATAGAAAATTTTATCGCTTGGTCCTAATTCCGTATTTGTCTATTGTGGAATTAGGGTTAAATGTTTCTACGGTATAACAATTGTTGATATTTATGGCCGATGGATCACAAATCTGGCTTGCAACAACTTGCTTTCTACCTCATAGACCATCAAATAAAACCCGGGATTCAAGTTGGCAACATCAATGGTTGAAGATGAGACGGACTCTATTCTCTTTACGACTTGACCCATGGCATTATAAACTGTTAGGACGCCATTTGTAGCAACATGATGTAAGTGAATTGTGTTTTGAGCCGGATTTGGATAGATTGCCATTTGATTAATTGCTCTATCAATTGTTCCTAATTTCCAGTTATACAAAGTATCTCTCTGACTAGTTAAAACCTTACGCATGTGTGACACTTGACCATTGGTGAATAAAGATTGACAGATATCGTTGGAGTAATCCATATAGTTTTCCCACATATCAGGCAAGTCATTTGGTTCGGATGTATTACATGTATTTATGCTGGCGTCCGGACACGTTCCGGCTTCTTGAGAAGAAAGGTTCATTGTCGGAGTATCATCTATGCCATCTGTACCGCATTCTTCATCGCCGTCGATGTGTCTAAGTCCAAAATAATGGCCTATCTCGTGTACTGCAGTTCTTCCGGCAGAGACCAAGCCCTGAAGGTCTTCTTTAAAGGGATTGTTGTTGCCAATAGTTTGATATTGCAAAAATACACCATCGACGATACCATCTACAGAGCCTTCCGGCCAGTTGTCGGGAAGACTTGGATACCGAGGAGGTGTGGCAAGTCCTAATAGTGCTGGGAAATATACACCGAGGAAGGAGATACCGGCATCTGCAACCCAGATGTTCAGATATTTGTTGGTAGGCCACGCATCCTGACCACCTTTTTCGGTAAACTTCATTCTCTCGAAATCCTCTAAGTTAAATGTTCCCAAGATAATAGAAATGTCACCAAAGGTCTCAATATCCGTCTTTGTGCGGGTTATGCCATTGGTAGGATTTCCATCCGGGTCTATTTCTGCCAAGAAAAATTCTATTTCTGCATCTCCGGCAAGTGGTTTAAATATATTTCTAGTATTAGCCGTGTCGGCATGTCGATTGCGGAATGCATCGTTGAGCACCTTTATTTGGTTGTTTATCAAGGAGTCATCGATGTTTTGCCTATTGGTGTTATATATGACATGGAACACTACGGGTATTCTATACACTTCTCCACTTCTGGGTATAACACTTTGTTCTGCCATCTCAAAAGCTCGTTTTTCACGCTCTATATATCCGGGATGTTTAACCTCCAAAGCCTGGCGATACAAATCATTGCCACAACGGTGTACTTTCAGCTTTTGCTGTGCTTCGACATGAATAGGTAAACATAGAAATAGTGTGAAAATCAGCCAAAGAGCGGTGTTTAAAAGTTGTTTTTTGTCAAAATGAATCATAATCCGGTTGTTTTTTGAATGTTTAGAATATAAAATGGCGCATTTATATCATTCGGACAAACATAATGTAATCTTTTGGGTTTTCAAAGAGAAAATAACTTTGTTGTACATTGCTTTCATCTGAACGCTATCCTTACCGGTGAGTTTTGTACTAATTATCAAACAACCCATGGTTTTATCGTATTGTATTGATTGGAAATTTGTAATAGTCCAATCGGCATAATCAAGAAGCGAAAGATTCAACTATCCCGTCATTTGTTAAAAAAATTGATGACCTTTGTTCTAAATATGGAACAAGAAGAAAAGTTAACATTATTTTTAAAAGAAATAGTCACTGCAGTCAATAGTTCTGACTGGTTGTCAGTCACACTAAGTCAGCCTAGAGACAAAGCCGGAAAAGCCAAAAGTCTTTATTTTAGACCTTTGGAGCTCAAGGGTAAAATCGTTGTACAGATGGCTGTCCGCTACAAAGACAAAGAAGAGACTAAAAACTTCAATATTCCGGAGTTTTTAGCCTTTGCCAGCCAAAGTATCCGTCAACATTTTTATTATGCACATCTTATAACGCCACATAAGGAAGGCCACTTGCTTATATCCAAGCGGGGTTTCGTCACTTTGAAATGGAAAAAAACGATTCAGAAAGAAACTCCGACGCTAATCCACGACAAAGAAAAAAGTTATACCATTCCGCCCAATGCCCCTTTTTTCCATAGACTGGGCATCAGTTCGAAAGAAGGTGTCGTCCTGCCAAGCCAGTTCAGTAAATACAAACAAATATGTCGGTATGTAGAGCTATTGTTTCCACTTTTGGAGTCGCTCAATCCGGGAGATTCGTTGACGGTGGCTGATATGGGTTGTGGAAAGGGATATTTGACATTTGCCCTTCATCAATACTTGATGAATTCCGGCTTTGCACACGCAAGGACAATAGGTGTTGATCTCAAAGAGGAAGTAATCCATACAAACAATCAAATAGCCCATGAAACAAACATGGAAGGGCTCGAATTTATTTATGGAGATATTGCCAGTACCGTTGACCTAAAAACGGATATGCTCATCGCTTTACACGCCTGCAATACTGCTACCGACGAAGCCATTTTCTATGGACTTCAACAAAAAGCTAAAATTATCGTCGTGGCCCCCTGTTGTCATAAGCAAGTGCGGAAGTCGATGGAGAGCAATGATGTCACTGGTTCTTTATTTAGATATGGCATCATTCAGGAACGTTTTGCCAGTGATTTAACGGATCTGATTCGGGCTAATGTGTTGAAATACTATGGCTATCAAGTGAAAGTAATGGAATTTGTTAATGTGGAACATACGCCTAAGAATATCATGATAACCGCAGAATATAAAGGAAATGTAACCGAAAGTGCGAGAACAGAAGTGGAAAACTGGATGAAGTTATTTGGAATAAGAGAACATTATTTATTGCAAAAATTAGGCTGGAGTAACAAGTCATAAGGCATTTGATTGCACCTTGTATTCTTTTTCTTATCAAAGGCTCAATGGTGATTTATATAAACCGGCATTCAGCAGTAAAGGTTTTGAAAAAACGCATAATGCTGATTATGAGGGTTAATCCCGATGTGCGAATCTTTCGATGATTTGGTAAAATCATTGATTACGACTCGTTTATCGATTCAGTATTAGAGAATGCTGAATTTAGGATTAACGAATAATGCTTCTATTTCAAACCTTTTTCCCGGATATCTTGCGAGCAGGGCAGACCAGGCAGCCTCATCGATACCTAAGGCCGATAATGGGCCGTCGCGCTTGTACTGATAGTATTTCTCCAGTACGGGTGAACTGCCTATTTTAGCGCTCAGCTCAGGATGGATGGCGTGGATATCCTCCACCACTTCCGCAAAGGTCGGTCCTTTATTTTTTGAAAAATAGACCTAAAATAACTCTAAGGAGGACAACTCTACTACAGCAGAGCAAATCTGACTAATCCAGATTGGACGACAAGAATAAAACCATCTTTTATGGTATGATTGAACCGAGAGTACCTGAAAGAAATTCAAAGATTTTTTCAGAAAAATGTGGGGACTCTTTAAAAATTCAAAACTTAGCCAAGTTGGTTCTGTTGGTTTGATCTGTAATAATCAACTAAATCTTTTGGGTAATACTGGTTGTCTCGAAAACTACTGTCATCTAAATCTAATATTGCTACAATGGCTGCGGATTCAAATGACCAGTAACCATAATAAGTAGCGTGACGACCTTTATGGCTATTATACCATCCAGCATACTTATGGTAAAAATTCTTCTTTAAAAAATGGCTAATTAATTTTTCTTGCTCTAGTGGGTTTTCAATTTTAATTGCCTTTCGAAGATCAGAGTAAACTGATAAAATAACTGAGTCATCTTGATAGGTTTCATCGATTTCACTGTTTATTTCTAGCAAATAATTTAAAAGAATGTCATTAATATTATCCCTTTTCAAAACAGTTCCTACCTTATTTAAGATTTCAGGAATATCAAGAAGAATGGCTATAGATAAAAACTGAAGTGTTATTTCATAATACTCCAAATAATAACTATCTATTAAAATGCCCCCTCTTAGTTTTACTTTACTTTCTGACGATTCCCAATAATCTGGAAATTTAGTCGACATGTCCTTAACATCCAGTTTCCAGTCAGACAATGGTATTCCTGCGGAATATTTTGCAATACACCTTTGCCAACTTTTCTTAAATACATGCATCTTATAGGCAGAAAGGCGTTCATTAGAAATTAAACCATTTTGAAGTTTAAAAAATCCATTTTCAATAATAGTAGTGATTTCTGAAATGTAATCATCAAAGTGTTTTATATTCTTTATCTTATCTCTAATCATGGTGTCCAATTTCCCCCACTTCCTTTTATAACATAACCTTCAGAATCAATTAACCTGAAAACTACCGTTCCATCTGGAGCGGTTTTTGCCAAAACTCTTGTATATCCAATTTCCAAAATTTCATCAGCTTTTGTTTCTCCTACTGCATCAGCGAGCCTTGTTCCTTGAGTTATCCAAGCATCACTCATTTGTCTCGGCAAGTTTGGCGGTTCAGCGGGGTTTAGAGAAGCTGAACCAGTATATTTCCCCTCAACAATAAAATATTGCCCGTCCTTTTCAACCACAATATCAATTCCATTATGACCGGGCGAATCGATTCCATCAATCCTTGGTTGTAATGAAGTGTAGCCTTTTGCATTTAAATCTAAATCCGCTCCAATTTCACCAAAATTACCTTTTCTAGCATTGCTTGCATTTGCGATTTCTTCAGCTTATTCATTGATTAATGAACGTTGATTAAGGTTGGTAATATTCGTTCTGAAAGTTGGAGGCAAATCAAGTTTGTATAAATCCTCCCACGCTCTCACACACCCCGGCCTCTCCCTCAGCACCTTAATCACATCCTCTCCCGCTTCATAAAAATCTTGAATAAATTGTCCTTTCAATGCGTCAGGGAGGGCATCTATTCGCGCCATTAACTCCGGAGAATCCGTTAGCCTTTTTAGGAAACAGTCGTTGTGTACTAATATCCCCCGGCTTCCGACGTAATAATTGCTGTTTTCGGCTACTGTGATGTTATACACACGCCGTTCTCCGGAGAAAGGTATTATTTGCTGTAATCGGCAGTAGTCGCCTTCAAGAGTCTCTATTGTGTCGCCCGCGTGCAGGGCTGACGCCTCTACATATTGTCCTTTATGCCAGAATGGATGGTTGGGAGTGGCCCACAACGTATCTTGTGCGTTAAACACGATGGCCAATATCGCAGATACGATGTATGTCTTTAAAGCGGTCACCGGGCGGTATTCTTTTGTTTTGGTTTTGTCGTTGTAAGATAAGACTTTTTCTGAGATGCTGATGTTTTCTATGGATTCTTTTCCGTGGTCGGTATAGACCGGTGTCCCTGCAGCAAAACAGCAGTATTTGCTGATTCTACAGGCTACATCACAGACAATATACTCCTAACTCTTTCTATTAAAATACAATCATTTACAAACAATCAAAAAAGAACTATAGTTGATCTCCTCTCTGCCTTCCTCCTGAAAGCTAATTCGACTATGTAATTGGTTTAACTTTTATACATTGAGCGGTTGCGTCAACTTCAACTCCTCATATAAATCAGGGAGGATTTTGGCATACAACTCATATTCTGGTGCAGGGTCTTGTTTGACCTTAATTAGTATATGATTAGTAAGGTTTTGAGCATATTCATTCCAGTCAGAATCGTTAAACAGTCTTTTAATTATCATTCTTCTAATGGGTTGGGGCTGGAACAGAAACTTATTAATTTGATCAAAGTCATTACCAAACGAAGTTAGTTGTTTATGCACCTCTACTAGCGAATTATACCTCTCAAAAAATGGTAATATGTCTTCATATACCATAGTGCGCAGCATAGGTAACACCTTTTCAATATCTTCGGGACTTGCAATATCGATTTCCCCAATTTTCTCAAATCTTCTGCTGGAATGATATATTGTGTAGTTTTGAAGTTCTATTTTATATTTCTTATAATATTTTTTTAAAATATTTTCAACTTCATTAAATGTTTTAAAGCATAGATTCGTGTCCCTAAAAACATAAATTCCTGGATACTTTCGATATGAAATTTGGATTTCCTCATTCTCTCGTACTAACGAAACAGCTCCGCCATTTACTCCAACCACTTTAAAATCATTTAACCCTAAATATTCCTTAATACTTCTCGCAAAATCTCTTTTATCCATGTTATAATCTTAAAATATCCGAAATAGCATCTCCATTTTCAGAATCAAAAATTTTCATCCACTTATTATTTCCATTAATAACAGCATTTTTAGGAAGGACATAACCACTAACCCCACTATCCGGTTTTAATGTTTTACTTCTGACCGTCAAAGATGTTGCCGCTTTCCCCCCATTCTGATGCTTTGTCAATCGTGTCCCTTCACTCAGTTTGTCCTCAACTATTACAATATCTTGAATTTTATTTACACCGAATTCGTCCTTTCCCCACTTCACATACACCTGATCCGCTACAAAATAATCTCCCGCATCATTGTACTTAAACTGAACTTGTGAATACATATCATATTCGTCTAAATTGACATTACAAGTACTCTGGACTTTATTCCGGAGTTGGGCATACTCGGCTGATGCCCTGTTTTTTAACCTGGGAAGTAAATATTCCTTTTCAAATTTCCTTCCACGTTGAATCCATTTCCAAAATTCCGGTGATTTTGAGTTTTTAGTCTTATTGGCTATAACATCTACTACATCTTCCGCCAAATCATCTATTATCTCATGGCTTTGAGGAACATCATCATGGAATTTTTTAACAGCATCAAAAACAACATCATCTGTTAGATCTTCTGGAAGGTGCGGAAACTCATCTATCTTATCGGATAAATTAGTTAAAAAATCCGTGCTTTTCCGTATTTCATCATTATGTTTGGCTGCTACCTCCCACGCCCTCACACACCCCACCTTCTCCCCAAACAACGCCCTCAATGCTTCACCGCCCTCACCTGCCAGATCTTTTTCCAGCTGGTTGAGGGTGGCATTGTCCATACTCTTTAGTATGTCTGACAAATGTACTCTTTTTTCCGCATCTAACAAATTATCTGCGATATTTTGGATTTGTTGCAATTCCGGCCGGCGGACGTGGGCATAGATGTCTGTGCCCTCTTTATCCAACAATTTGAGATAGGTCAACTTGTCAGCCTCCGCAGCATGATAGATTATGCGTATTTGATGGCTGGCGTGGATATCCTCCACCACTTCCGCAAAGGTCGGTCTTTTATTTTTTGAAAAATAGGCCTAATAACTCTAAAGAAGACAATTCTACTATAGCAGAGTAAATCTGACTAATCCAGATTGGACGTAAAGGATAAAATCCCCTTTTATGGCATGAGTGAGACCATGATTACCTGGAAAGAAATTCAAAGATTTTTTCAGAAAAATGTGGGGACTCTGTATCTTATTATTAATCAACTCTTATCCATTATTAAATAATATTTGAAGTTCCATGATTTTAGTTGACAACTTTTTCTAATCAGTAATTTAAATGTGGATAACTTTTTTTGATTAAATAATTTATTTCTTTCAATTTTACATTGCTCATTCGAAACGGAAGTATGACTGTTCTGGGGGGATCAGGCATACCAGGGATAGACTGAGCCGGTACGAAATGTATCTTATGTTTGCAGTATCTTTGCTTTTTGTAAAG
>Ga0209572_1000549_pt1 | contig 51052 bp, 47 predicted proteins | sample EBPBio232012_DNA_FD_185867 | JGI IMG/M metagenome (GOLD analysis project Ga0209572, IMG submission 185867) | Wastewater treatment Type I Accumulibacter community from EBPR Bioreactor in Madison, WI, USA - Reactor 1_1/23/2012_ DNA (SPAdes)... | ecosystem: Engineered > Bioreactor > EBPR >...
CCTGCATTCCCCAGAAACAACCGCCGGCCAGGATGGCTTTTTCGTGATTCATCAAACGTTCTCCACTTGGTCGAGATAGGCGCCGTAACCCTCGGCAGCCATCTCGTCTCGAGGGATGAAGCGCAAGGACGCCGAGTTGATGCAATAGCGCAGGCCCCCTCGGTCCCGCGGGGCCGTCGGGGAACACGTGGCCCAGGTGGCTGTCGCCACGCGTCTGAAGTGCATCCTAAGATAAACCGCTCAGCGTGGGCCGACTCGATTGCAACAATCGGCTGGAAAATACGTACAAACGGATTTTTCTTGTCGGATGTCGTGTGTACTGCTTGCGCGTGAGCTCGGTTCCTTTGTCGAAGACTGTCTTCACCGTCGGCACCAGCCGTGCGCAGACGCATTGCTTCACGCTTTTGTCTTCGTCTGTCCCACGGCGGAACAGCCAAGTCCCTAGGCCAAGTGCGTCTTGACCTCAATCTCGGAGGTGAGCGTGCGGTGCACAGGGCATTTGTCCGCGATCTCCAGCAAACGAGCTCGTTGCGGCGCATCGAGTGGCCCCGCGAGTTCCACCGTCCGCTCGATGCGGTCGATCTTGCCTTCCTTGGTCTCACATTCCGCGCAGTCCGCAGCGTGGATCTTGGCGTGGGTCAACGTGACCCGGACATCCTCGAGGGGCCATTTTTTATGGCGAGCATAAAGGCGCAACGTCATCGCCGTGCAAGCTCCTAGCCCACCAAGCAGAAGGTCGTATGGCCCCATGCCGAGGTCGTCACCGCCCACCTCCACTGGTTCGTCACTCACCAACGTGTGGCGCCCTGCTTCAACGTTGACGGCAAAGTTGCCAGGCAGGTCACTGATTCGTACAGCGCCAACGGGCAGCGGCCCCGCTTCGGGTGTTGACGCAACTGGGCTCGAAGGGGCTGGAGCCGGCAAGTACCGCTTCGCCCAGGCAGCGATGAGCCCGGCGGCGTATGCGGCATCGCCCTGACTATTGAGCAGATGGTCGGCATCGTCGAGCGAGACGAAGGACTTGGGGTGCAGCGCCTGTTCGAAGATTCGGCGTGCGTTGTCTACTCCAACGATCGTGTCGCCAGGCGCGTGCAGCACAAGCAGCGGCCGACGCAACGCACGGATGCGCTCGGCCTGCGGCTGGGAGGCGACGTCGTCAAGAAACTCCCGCCGCAATGTGAACTCGCGGCCTGCAAGCGTGACACGGGCCTCGCCGTCGGTCTCGATGAGAGCCAGACCCTCGCCAAAATGGTGCACAACATGTGCCGGTTCGAAGGGCGCGCCCAGCGTCACCACTGCACGAGCATCGGCAATGCGGTGTGCAGCGGCCAGAACGGCTGCGCCGCCAAGCGAATGCCCGATGAGGAGTGCTGGCGCGCCATGCTCACTTCGCAGCCAGTCGGCCGCCGAGACCAGATCGCCGACGTTTGAACTGAAATGGGTGTTTGCGAAGTCACCGCCGCTACCACCCAACCCTGTGAAATCGAAGCGAAGCACGCCGAACCCGGCCTCGACCAACGCACGCGCAATGTAGGCGGCCGCCTTCGAGTCTTTGGAGCACGTGAAGCAGTGTGCGAAGACAGCCCACGCCCTTGGCAAAGTGTTTGGTTGATCAAGCCGTGCGGCCAGCAGATGGCCGAGGCTCCCAGGGAATTCAACTTTATGGCTGATCATGTTTCACTGAAGTTAATACGCACGTTTAACCGCTATCAGGCTGGCCGCGACTTCAAGATTCCAACACGAAATCTATCCACGCGCCAGTCTTCACAATCCTGGAAATTGGGCAACGAGTCCACTTCACAAAACTGAAACGGGCCACACACCGTGGGCGTTACTAGAATGAACAGATGACTTCTCTCGTAGACAAAGATTCCACCAAGCCAAGTAATTTTCTACGCCACGTCATCGAAAACGACCTTAAGCATGGCGTCTATGCAGCGCGCAAATGGGGAGGCAGCCCCGGCGACTCGCTACACCATGCGCAAGGCATGCAAGACCCTGCCAAGGTCCGCACGCGCTTCCCGCCCGAACCCAACGGCTACCTGCACATTGGCCACGCCAAGAGCATCTGGCTCAACTTCGAGCTCGCCAAAGAATATGGCGGCGTGTGTCACCTGCGCTTCGATGACACCAACCCTGAAAAGGAAGAGCAGGAATATGTTGATGGCATCCGCGACGCGGTGAAGTGGCTAGGTTATGAGACCTACTTGGCCGACCGCCCCGACGCGCCCGGCATCGCACAGCCGCATGAATACTTCGCCAGCGATTACTTTGACTTCATGTACCGCGCCGCCGAGTACCTGATCACCGCCGGGCTCGCCTACGTGGACGAGCAGACGCCTGACCAGATGCGTGCCACGCGCGGCGACTTCAACACGCCAGGCATTGACAGCCCGTTCCGTGCCCGTAGCCCCGCCGAGAACCTCGCGTACTTCCGGCAGATGCGCGACGGTGAGATCGAAGACGGCGCCGCCACGCTGCGCGCGAAGATCGACATGGCCAACCCCAACATCAACATGCGCGACCCGGCGCTCTACCGCATACGCCGGGCCACGCACCACAACACTGGCGATATGTGGTGCATCTATCCCATGTACACCTATGCACATCCAATCGAGGACGCGTTGGAGCAGATCACCCATTCGATTGCCACGTTGGAGTTCGAAGACCAGAGACCGTTCTACGACTGGCTGCTCTACCGCTTGGCAGAAGGGGGCTTGATCGCCAGCCCGCATCCGCGTCAATATGAATTCGCACGGCTCAATGTGACGCACGTGATCACCAGCAAGCGCAAGCTGCGCCAACTGGTCGAAGACGGGCACGTCGATGGCTGGGATGACCCGCGAATGCCCACCATCGCGGGCCTCCGCCGCCGCGGCTACACACCCGAAGCGCTCAAGCTTTTCTGCGAACGCAGCGGCGTGACCAAGTCCGGCGGCTGGATTGACTACGCGAGCCTAGAAGCGGCGCTCCGCGACACGCTCGACCCCATTGCCACGCGCGCAATGGCCGTGCTCGACCCGGTGAAGCTCGTCATCACCAACTGGGCCGAGTTGATGGGCAGCGACGCTTTGCTGGACGACTGCACCGCTCCTGTGAACCCGCGCGACCCCGAAGGCGGCCTACGACGCTTCAAGATCGGCCGCGAAGTGTGGATCGAACGTACCGACTACGAGGACGTGCAACCCAAGGGCTTCTTCCGCTTGTTCCCAGGCAACAAGGTGCGCCTGAAATACGGCCACACCATCGTATGCACGGGTGCCACGCGCGACGCCGGCGGCAAGCTGGTCGAAGTGCTGGCCACGCTGGTGCCCGATACCAAGAGCGGCACGCCCGGCGCGGATGCGGTAAAGGTGAAGGGCAACATCACCTGGGTCGCGGTTGCCGATGCGGTGCCGGTCGAGGTGCGCTTGTATGAACGGCTGTTTGCCACACCACAGCCGGGCAGCGGGGAAATGCTGGACGAGCTGAACAGGGAGAGCCTGGTGACATGCGCGGCCTTCGCAGAGCCGTCATTGGCCGTAGCGAAGTTTGGCGGTGCTGCGTTCCAGTTTGAGCGGCACGGGTACTTCGTAGTGGATGCAAAAGCAGCCGACGATGGCACGCTTGTGTTCAATCGGGCTGCGGGGATGCGAGACAGCCGGGAGAAATAAGGGCAGCGCATCTTCTGATCCGCGCACGGCAATACACCCCTCCGGGCCGATCGTCGCGCGCAAGAGCACCGGGAGCGTCGAGCAAGGGCCTCGCATTGCTCGCGGACGTAGCCCGAACTTTATGCGCCGCCGTACCGCTCAGTTTTTATATGAGCTGCTGGTATGCCGGCATCAATCAGTCCGTTAGCCACGGCTTCGACGAACCGATTGGCGCCACACACGAAAACGTGACGAGGCGCGTGACCCCAGCGGCCGAGCACGCTGGCGATGGCAGCAGCATCGAGCCGTCGGCCCAGGTCGGTCGGCCGAGGTGGTGGCTCGCGCGTGGTCACTGCGATGAAGGTGAATTCGGGCCGAGCTGCTTCGAGTGCGAGCAACTCGGCACGGAAGGGTAGGTCGGCCGGGGTGCGTGCGGAGCAGACCAACAGCACGTGCATAGACATCGGCTGCAGTTCGGCCGTGGCGCCTGCCTGCGCCATTCCCGCTGTGAGGTCCGCGGCCCACGCGCGCACCATCGCCATCAACGGCGCGATGCCGGAACCGCCCGCGATCAACAACAGCGGCCCGCCATCGGCCGGCCCCCAGACGAAGTGCCCACCGAGCGGCCCACGCACTTCGATACTTTCTCCCGCCTCAGCGATGTCATGGAAAAAAGGCGACACCTCACCATCGTCGAGCTTCTCGATGATGAGCTCGACGGTATCGGCGCCAGGCACCGATGCAATGGAATAGCTGCGTTGCGCGGCATAACCATCGGGAGCAGTCAGCCGCACATTGACGTGTTGACCCGCACGGTGAGAAGCCAATGCGGGCAGTTCGAGAAATAAGCTCTTGATGCGCGGCGTGAGTTGCTCAATGCGCTCGATTTTGACGTCGCGCCACGGGCCGTTTTGCTCACCGGTCGTCATCAACGATCGCTCGAATAACGTTGCTGCCGCCAGGGGTCGCCGTACATGTGATAGCCACGTAGCTCCCAGAACCCGGCTTCGTCGCGCGCGGTGAACTTGAGCCCTTTGATCCACTTCGCGCTCTTCCAGAAGTACAGGTGCGGTACCAGCAAGCGGGCCGGACCGCCGTGCTCAGGCGCCAACGGCTCGCCTTCATAATGCGTGGCGACCATGGCGCGGCCGCTGAGCAAATCGGCAACAGGCACGTTGGTGTCGTAATCGTCTAGCGACAGCGCCAGCAGCCAGGGTGTGGGAGCCGCTAGGCCGGCGTCTGCCAGTAGGTCGTCGATGGTCACGCCTTCCCAGCGCGTGTCGAACTTGGACCACGTCGTGACGCAGTGGATGTCGCCCTGCCACACGGTGCGCGGCAGCGCCATGAACTCGTCCCAGCTCCAGCTTTTCACGGGTCGAGGACCGTTGCTCAGAGTGAACCGCCAAGCGGCCATGTCGATACGAGGCGTCGGTCCTTTCGAGAGCACAGGAAAACCATCTGTCTTGAACTGCCCTGGCGGCAGGCGGTCGGCAGTGGCTGCAGTGGGCCGTCGCCCGATGAATTTGCGTGTGACCATGTTGAAGACTCCTGCATCATGTTGTTTAGAGCAAGGCTAACGCTCTTTGCTCAAAATTGCGCGGCAAATTGGTCCGTTGTGCCACTGAGGAGCCTGCACCTTACCCGCCGCGCTGGATACCGCCTTGTTTGACCGCGCGGGAGGTAGCGGGACATGGTGAACCAAGATCGCGCAGACTCACGAGCCGGGGAAGCCGGTATCTACACGATCATCGATGGATCCATTCGCCATGGCATGCGTTGATCATCAACTGTAGGGGTGCTGGCGCTACCGATAGTCCGACATTTAGCGCCTATCGTCCTGAGCTTCGGGGCGCTCTGCGTGGCCGAACCCGTCGCCCTGAGTCACACACCTTGCTTAGCCACTAATGGACGAGCAGCGCCCGCGTTCATAGCGGGTTGGTCGCGAAGCAGCCCTCAAGCCCGGGTTGCTCCAGCTTCAGCATGGCAACGAAGAAAAAATCAGACGCACGGAGTATTTATCAAGACGCACCGGCGTCTTGTCGCGCCGGCCTTCGGTTCAAATGAGCGAGATCCAAAGGATACTGCCTGTGCAACGCCATTGCGTCGCCTGCAGCGGCACGGGTTGGATAACCCAGTCCGGCGTGCGAATTCGATTGCATGGTCTGGGCCACAAGGAGTCGCAACATAAGCTCGACAGAAACTGCCATCCTCGCCCGAAGTTGCTTCTAAGGCCTGCAGGACGTGGTGCACAGGGTTCGAGTACACCTGTCACTTCCCGCGCCCGCAGTGAAAGCTGGTCAAGCGCGTGGCCAAAGGCGCTTGAGCGCTCGCCCCGTTCATCCAGTGCGATCAGGGACCGTACTCTCACTCAAGGAATCCATGACGAACGACCAAGTCCACCTCAACACCCCGCAGTTGCGAGTGCCGCAGTGGATCGACGCGCATGGCAACCCGAGCCGGCCACTCGAGTTGGCCGATCTCGGAGACGACTTCAAGGTGATCTTTTGCTTCCAGCACGGGTGTCCGGGTGGTCACAGCCACGGATTTCCGACCCTCAAGGCGATGGTTGAAGGACTGTCCGGTCAGGGCTTCGGCTTCGCGGCCGTGCAAACCGTGTTCACGGCTGCCGAAATAAACACTTTCGATCGTTTGCGCGAGACGCAGCGGCGCTACGGGTTGGCCATCCCGTTCGGTCACGACCCAGCCGTGGACCGCTATCCGAGCTTGATGGCGGATTTCGAGACGCGCGGCACACCATGGTTCATCGTTTTCGACCCACTGGGGGAGGTCCTTCACAGCGACTTCCGCCTCGATGACGAGCTCCTGTTGCGGGACTTCGGCCGCGCCGGCGAAGTGTCTCAGGCCGAGTGATGCCGCCTGCCAATTACACCTTGAACCTGGAGACTGAATTGCAAACCACCGCGACTGGCCCGAACGATCAGCCCTCCGACCCGGCATCGCCAGCAGCGTTGCACATGCCGTTCGACAACAGCTACGCGCGTGAACTTGAGGGCCTGTATGCGAGATCGAATCCGGCAGGCTCGCCAGCGCCTCGGCTACTGCGGCTGAACCGCGAACTGGCTGACGAGCTCGGACTGGACGCAGATGAAATGTCCTCGGCCGCCGGCCTCGCCGTGCTCGCCGGCAATGCCGTTCCCGCGCAGGCGCAACCGCTGGCACAGGCCTATGCTGGGCACCAGTTCGGCAGCTTCTCGCGGCAACTCGGTGATGGCCGCGCCCTGCTGCTGGGCGAACTCATCGACCGCTGCGGCCGACGCCGTGACATTGCCCTGAAGGGATCGGGCCGAACCCCATTCTCGCGTCGCGGTGACGGCAAGGCCGCACTCGGACCCGTGCTGCGCGAGTACCTGATGGGCGAGGCCATGCACGCCCTGGGCATCCCGACCACGCGCGCACTGGCCGCGGTGGCCACCGGCGCGACCGTACAGCGCGAGCAGCTCCTGCCTGGCGCCATCCTGACGCGCGTGGCCGCAAGCCACTTGCGTGTAGGCACTTTCGAGTACATCGCGGCCAGAGACGACCAGGCCCTGCTGCGCCGGCTGGCCGACTACGCCATTGCGCGTCACGATGCAGCTCTGGCCGGCACCCCCGACCCCTACCTGGGCCTGCTGCAGGCGGTGGCCGAGCGCCAAGCGTCTTTGGTCGCGCGCTGGATGGGCGTGGGCTTCATTCACGGCGTCATGAACACCGACAACATGACAATCTCCGGCGAGACGATCGATTATGGCCCTTGCGCTTTCATGGAGCACTTCGACCCCGAGGCCGTATTCAGCTCGATCGACACTTCGGGCCGCTATGCCTATGGGAATCAACCGGCGATTGCGCAGTGGAACTTGGCGCGCTTGGCCGAGGCACTGCTGACGCTGATCGACGCTGATGGCGAGCCTGCCGAACAACGCGCCGGCGCGGTTGTACAGGCGTTTGCCGAACACTTTGACTTTCATTGGACGACCGTCCTGCGGCTCAAGCTGGGCCTGGACGACGCCAGTGGGGGCGACCGCGCGCTGGCCGACGACTACCTGACGCTGCTGCGCCGGCACCGCATCGACTTCACGCTCGCGTTTGCCCGCCTGGCCGACGCTGCGCAAGGCAATAACACGCCGCTGAGAACGCTGTTCGGAGGGGCGGCCGCAGCGCTGGAACTTTGGCTGAAGCGCTGGCGGGAGCGCACTCTGGCGATCGGCAAGAGCCCGGACGAACTCGCGGCGGCCCTGCGGAGCGCCAACCCGATCTATATCCCGCGCAACCACCACGTCGAATCGGCGCTGGCGGCGGCCGTGGAGCGCGATGACCTGGCACCTTTCGAGCGCCTGCTGCGGGTGCTGCAACACCCCTTCGACGAGCATGCGGCAGACAGCGCGTTGGCCGAGCCCGCGCCTGCAGAGCAGACGGAAAACTACCGTACCTTCTGCGGCACCTGAACGGCGGATTCCCGAGCGCAACCACTCAACCCAACCCGGAGGAACAACCATGCAAGACGACAGCGTGCAAGCAGGCATCATGGGGGAGCCCGCGCCCGAACTGGGCGTGACGCAATGGATCGACGCCGCCGGCCAGCCGCTCGCCGACTACGGGCTGGACAAGATGCGCGGCGCCTTCAAGCTGATCTTCTGTTTCCAGGATGCCTGCCCAGGCTGCCACCTGACCGGATTCCCCTCGCTGATCCGTGTGGTCGAGGCCTTTCGCGGCTCGCCCTTCGTCAGCTTCGCGGCGGTGCAGACGGTGTTCGAGGACTTTGAGTCCAACACCTTCGATCAGGTAGCGGTCAACCAGCGCAAATACGCACTACCGATACCGTTCGGCCACGATGCCGGCGCCGGTCGCGTGGGTGACGGCTCGGTGCTGATGCAGCGCTACCGCAACGGCGGCACGCCCTGGTTCATCCTCGTCGATCCCAGTGGCTCGGTTGTTTACAACCACTTCCGCATCGACGCCGACAAACTCATTGCCGAGCTCAAACGCGCCGAGTCGGCGCCGCCTTTGCCCACGCCGGATGCAGGAACCATCACCTGGCTAGATGTCATCCAGCACGCGAAAGGCAACAATCCACCTCCGCCACGGCGGTTCGAGCTCGACGATGTCGAATGGCGCCAGCGCCTGACGCCCGAGCAGTACCGCATCACGCGGCAAAAGGGAACCGAACCTGCGCACAGCTCGACCATGTGTGCCTTGTTCGAACCCGGTCTTTACGGATGCGTGTGCTGCGGCACCGAGTTGTTCGACGCTTCGAGCAAATTCCGAAGCAAGAGTGGTTGGCCCAGCTTCAGGCAGGCGCTTGCGCCCGGGCTGATCGCGCATCACTACGATTCGAGCCATGGCATGACGCGCATCGAGACCACCTGCAATGTGTGCGACGCACACCTGGGCCATGTTTTCCCCGATGGGCCCGAACCCAGTGGCCTGCGCTACTGCATGAACGCCGCGGCGTTGGTCAAGTCCTGATGAACTTCGATACCATCGTCATCGGTGCAGGGCAAGCCGGGCCGTTTCTGGCGGCCAAGCTCGTAGAGCGCGGCCGCAATGTCGCGCTGGTGGAGGCCCGCGACCTTGGCGGCACTTGCGTCAACCGAGGCTGTACACCCACCAAGACTTTGCGCAAGTCGGCGCGAGTGGCCTACCTGGCCCGTCGCGCTGCCGAGTTCGGAGTGAATGTGGGCACGGTGAACGTCGACTTCGCCGTCGCCATGCAACGCATGCAAGATAGGGTCGACCAAGCGCGATCCGGACTCGAGAGCTGGCTCGGCGGGTTGCAGGGCCTGCGCATCATTAAGGCCCACGGCCGGCTAACGGGTCGCGATGGTGGCGAGTTCCTGGTGCGGGCGGGCGAACACATTTTGCGCGCGCCTCAAATCATCCTGAACACGGGTACGCGCCCCTCCGTGCCGCCAATTCCGGGTCTGGCAGAAAACCCGTACCTTGATAGCGAGGGACTGTTGGCGTTGCGCGAGCTGCCCCGCAAGTTGGTGATCATCGGAGGCGGGTACATAAGCCTTGAGATGGCGCAGATCTTTCGCCGCCTCGGCAGCGAGGTCGCCATCATCGAGACGGGGCCGCGCTTGACTGGACGGGAAGACGCCGACGTGTCCGCTGCAGTCACCGAGATGCTGCAGGCCGAGGACATCGACGTTTACATCGGCGTGTCTATTGCGGCAGTCAAACCGGGGGAAACCGAGGGCGGCACCTGTGTTCAACTGGCCGACGGTCGCATCATTGGCGGCAGCCACCTGCTGGTGGCTACCGGCCGCGCGCCCAACACCGACGATCTGGGGCTGGATAGCGTGGGGTTGAGGGCCAACATGCGTGGCTACATCGCCACCAACGATCGGCTCGAGACCGACGTACCAGGCATCTGGGCGCTGGGGGACATCAACCAGCGCGGGGCCTTCACCCACACCAGCTACCACGATCAGGAGGTTCTGGCCGAGAACCTCGCGGGCGGGCAACGTAGCGCCGACGCGCGCAACAGCATTTATGCCATGTTCACCGATCCACCACTGGCACACGTGGGGCTGTACGAAGCCGAGGCCAAGCGCCTAGTGGAAAAAGAGGGTCGACGTATTTCGCAGGCCGTGCACGCGATGAAGGACGTGAGCCGGGCGAAGGAAGAGAGTGAAACCGTGGGCGTGATCAAGCTGCTGATCGATGAAGACAGCGGCCTGTTCCTGGGTGCCACGATGCTGGGCATCCAGGCCGACGAGATCATTCAATCCATTGGCCTAGTGATGGCCAGCCAGGGCACCTGGCGCACGGTGCGTGAGGCGCTGCCAGTGCACCCCACCGTCACTGAATTCCTGCCTACCATCATCGACCGCCGCAAGCTCTTGGTGGTGAATTAAATAGAGGGAGCGAAGATGCCGATCAATCGATCTTTTCTTGGCCGAAACCGCGGCGTCGACAACCACGGGGGTCGCTTGCCGCCGGGACAGTCTCTGACTGAAGGTTTCCCAGTCCTCACCCATGGGCCTTCACCGCGCCCGCGCAGCGATGACGAATGGGTGCTGACCATGAAAGTCGGCCCGCGACTGGTGGCCCAATGGACTCTGGCCGAATTCAAGGCTCTGCCGCAGAGCGAGCAGGTGGTCGACATTCACTGCGTGACCACCTGGTCCAAGTTCGACACGCGATGGCGTGGCGTCACAGTGGACGACCTTCTCGCCGCAGCCGGCGTGCAAGCACCCACCCCCTGGGTGCTTGCACACTCGCAGGACGGCTACAGCACCAACCTGCCGCTGGCGGACTTGACGCAAGGGCGCGCCATGGTCGCCACCCACTTCGACGACAAACCCCTGACGCACGAGCACGGCGGACCTGCACGCCTGTTGGTGCCGCACTTGTATTTCTGGAAATCAGCCAAGTGGCTGAGTAGCCTTGAGTTCACGACTGAGGAAGAAGCGGGGTTCTGGGAGCTGCACGGCTACCACATGCGCGGTGACCCGTTCAGGGAAGAGCGCTATGGCTGAGCTTGCCAGTCACGCAAGCGGGCGGTTGATCTGGTAGGACGCGCAATTGCCCTGGGCTACGCCGCGCAAAGCTTGGAACACCCCTTTTGTGCACCGATGGCATCCATCTACAGTACCGAGCATTTTAAATTCACTGCCACGCGGGTATGAGAGTGATGGATTCGATGCCGCCGCTAAAGCGTTCACCTTCTCCTTGGGCTGAGGTGCGAAAAGCTCACTCTTAAGCATTGATTATCGGAGATGCAATGTGAAACCTGATGTACTGCTTTACACAACGGGTTGGTGCCCGTACTGCCGACGGGCCAAGACGCTCCTAAAGGAAAAAGGAGTGCAATGGAAGGAACTTGATATTGATGCAAACCCAGCTCACCGGCAGGCCATGACGGAAGCGTCTGGCCGAGACACCGTGCCGCAGATATTCATCAATGGTACGCATGTCGGGGGCTCCGACGACCTTGCCGAACTCGAAGCCAACGGAGAGCTTGACAAACTTCTCGCGACCAATCCTCCTTCGAGTTGAGCGGTTATGGCTCGGGCACGACGGCCCGCGCACCAAGTGCTCGTTGATCGGACGCCTTGGGTCCGGCCCTTTCGAAGAACCGCTTCATCGTTTCGACCATCAGCATCGCCTAGGGTGTTGTAGTGAAAGCAGTGCGCGGCGGGGCACAGTTAGAAGTCATCAAGCCGTACATCCAGCCCCAATACAGGCCACACTGACAGAGGGAGTTGGGGATGCTGGTGTTGCGCGAACCCTTGGGCCGGTGGCGCCTGGCTGGATGGCTTCTGCTGACGGTTGGCGTCGTACTACTCGGCGCATCCTGATGCAAGGGCGGCCTGCGGCCATGCGGGGCAACCGAGGGGTGGACGGCGCCGACCCACAGCAGGAGCGCATCCTTCCGCGCGCAGCGCGCACGAGACATGTTCCGCGATGGCTCCAAGGACCCGGTATGGAGCTGGCTGGTCATCGTGCTGTTTGCCGTGGGAACGGTCTCGGCGTTCACAGGTGCGGAGGCGGGCATCTGGCGCAGGCGTTTCTCCGGCCGCTACTGCGAAGCGCACCATGCTTCGTCACGATTCGGTTGCTTCAAGACGCAAGGCGCGTTCACCAGAATCTCCATGCAGGCGATGGTGCTTGATCGCGCATCGTCAACGGCTGCGTCTCCGGGGTGGATGCCCGCCCATTGCGGCGGGACGCGTCCTACTTCCGAGATGGAATGAAAGTGGTCAACTGGCCTTGACCAGTTTCGAATACCTTCTAGGGCAACTTCTGCGACGTCGAGACGGGGGATTCATCCGTAAATACTTATAACGTCCCCTGCCGCTGCCAGAGCGAGCACGCAAGACCATCAATCGGCCACCTGCAAGTTCCTATTGTTTGCGGTCTGAAGTCGTGCTGACCTCCACGATCGAGCCATTGCTGATCACACAGGAATGGCGCGATGGTGGTTTCAACCTGGCTGCACGCCGCGCATCGCGGCGTGCCCACTTTTCTCGTGGCGGCCCTCCTGATGGGTCAGTCCCCGATGGCCTTGGCCGAGTCCCCGGCGCAGCGCCAGGAGCTGGTCGCCGCACTGCGCCAGCTCGACGCGCTGGAGCACGCCGTCGTCCACAGCGCCGCGCATACCTCCGTCATTCCGGGCGAGCGCTACCACTTCGATTACCCGCGGCTGCTGGCTGACCTGGCGCGCGTGCGCGCTGGCATCCAGGCCCATCTCACACCGTCGCGCGCCCAGCCGCGCGAGCCCCCCGAACTGGCCGGCGACTACCGCACCGAACGGGCTACTGAGCCATTGCCGACGACTGCGGGGGGCAAGCCATGAACGGCGCCCAGGTCTCGGCATTTCAAGCCAACAGCGGCATCGCGCCTTCCACGATGGCGACCGTCCTGGTCGGCGTCGTGTTCGCGGTCCTGCTCGTCTGGGGCGTCTGGGCCATCCGAACGGCCTACGTGGGGTGGTCCGAGAGCCGCCTCAACCAGCGCCAGTTCCTCGGGGTCTGCATCCGCTTCGTCGCGATGTACCTCGTCCTGAGTTTCTTCCTTCTCTCTTGATCTTCCTGACCTGAAAGGCCTGACCATGCAAAGCCGCATCCTCACTTCCCGTCTTGCCCAGCGCGCCGCCGTGGCCCTGGGCGCCACCGCGCTGCCCGCGCTGTCGTTCGCACAAGGCCTGCCCCAGTTGGAGAACCCTACGCGCGGCGCCGGCAACGGCATCATGGAAACGATCCGCAACTACGGCTACGACATCATCATGCTCGTGGCCCTGCTCGTGGTGGCGTCCATGTTCATCGGCGTCTGCTACCACGCCTACGGGACCTACGCGGAAATCCACACCGGCCGCAAGACCTGGGGCCAGTTTGGCCTCACGGTCGCCATTGGCGCCGTCCTGCTCGTGATCGGCATCTGGCTGCTCACCGAAGCCACCGGCATCCTGTAAGCGAGGTCGGTATGTCCGAGCAGCAGCACGTCCGTGCGGACGGGACGGTCACGTTCCTTCCGCACCGGCTCAACCGCCATCCAGTGGTCGTGCGCGGCCTCACCGCCGACGAGCTGTGGATCTGCTGCGGCCTGTCCGGCGCCGCCGGCCTGCTGGTCGGCGCGCCGCTGTCCTGGGTGTTCCGCACGATCGCCATTGCGCCGACGTTCGTCGTCCTGGGCGTGGCCCTCGGCGTGTTCATCGGGGGCGGCATCCTGCGTCGGCTCAAGCGCGGCCGTCCCGACACATGGCTGTACCGGCAGCTTCAGTGGCGCATCGCGACACGCCATCCGCTCGCGGCCGGCTGGGTAGGTGGCCACGTGCTGATTTCGCGCTCGGGCTTCTGGACCACACGCAGGAGCGCTCGATGAGCCGATTCAAGAACGAGATCATCCACCTGCAGGCGCACATCAAGACGCTGAGGCTGGGCGCGGGCGCATTGGTCATCATCGCCCTGGTCATGGGTGGCGGCTGGTGGAGTGCTCCGCGCGACCTGACCATCCACGTCCCGCCTGATCTGCGCTCCGGCAGTACCCGCAAGTGGTGGGAAGTGCCGCCCGAATCGGTCTATGCGTTCACGTTCTACGTGTTTCAGACCCTCAACCGCTGGCCGACGAATGGCGAAGAGGACTACGCGCGTAATCTCCACACGCTCTCGCCGTACCTCACCCCATCCTGCCAGGCCTTCCTGCGGGCGGACTACGACTACCGCCGCTCCACGGGCGAGCTGCGGCAGCGCGTGCGCGGGATTTATGAGATCCCCGGCCGCGGCTATGGCGACGACCCCACCGCCCGCGTGCGCGTCGTCTCCGACCGCGACTGGGTGGTGACGCTGGACATCAGCGCCGACGAGTACTACGGCGCCGAGCAGGTCAAGCGCGCCCTGGTGCGCTACCCCATCAAGGTCACGCGGGTGGACGTCGATCCCTCGCGCAACCCGTTCGGCCTGGCGCTCGACTGCTACGACGGCACGCCCCAGCGCATCAACACCCCGGAGCCGACGCGCCCGGCCTCTGGCGGCCTGTCTCCGCCAGCGCCCCAAGGAGGACCCACCCCATGAAGCCCATGAAGCACCCTGTACTCACGCTGCTGGGACTGCTGGTCGTGGTCGCAGCACCCGCCCATGCGTTGGAGATCCTGCGCTGGGAACGCATGCCGCTGGCGGTGCCGTTGCGTGTCGGCCAGGAACGCATCGTGTTCATCGACCGGAACGTCCGCGTGGGCGTGCCGGCCGGCGTGGGCGAACGCCTGCGCGTGCAGAGCGCGGGCGGCGCGGTGTACCTGCGCGCCAGTGAGCCGATCGAACCCACGCGGCTGCAACTGCAAGACGCCGACACGGGCGCCTTGATCCTGCTGGACATCGCTGCCGAGCCGGCCAAGGACGGCGAAGCCGAACTGGAGCCGGTGCGCATCGTCGAGGGCCACAGCACTCCGGCGCGCTATGGCGATCAGCCGCAGGGTGCCGACGCGCCCCCGACGCTCGCCCAGGATCAGGCAGGCGCGCGGACGGCGCGGCGCGAAACCCCTGTCCCGGTCGTGCTGACGCGCTTCGCCGCGCAGAACCTCTATGCGCCGCTGCGCACGGTCGAGCCGCTGCCGGGCGTGATGCGGGTGAACCTGCGCCGCGACCTGGACCTGGGCACGCTGATGCCGTCGCTGCCGGTGCGTGCGGCCGCGCTCGCCTCCTGGCGCCTGGAGGATCAGTGGGTCACCGCCGCGCGCCTCACCAACGGCAGCAGTAGCTGGATCACCCTCGACCCGCGCGTTCTGCAAGGCGATTTCCTCACGGCCACCTTCCAGCACGAGACACTCGGCCCGCGCGGAACGCCCGAGGACACGACCGTCCTGTACCTGGTGACGCGCGGGCGCGGCCTGGCGCAGTCGCTGCTGCCGGCGATCCACCGCTTCGACCCCGCCGCAAATCTGCCGCATCCGGAAGCCGAAGCCACCGACAACAAGGAGGCTCGCCATGCGCAGTAACGGACTCCTGAAATGGCTGATGATTCCCGTGGCGCTCCTGGTGCTGTTCATCGGCATCCGGCTGTTCTCGGGCGGCGAGGCCTCGGCCCCCTCCCCGACGGAAACGGGAAGCCGGCTCACGCCCGAAGAGATGAAGGCGCTGGGCATCGAGGGCGATACCCCCCGCGATACCGTGGCCACGCTGGTGGCACAGGTGAAGCAACTGCGCACCGAGCTTCAGACCGCGCTGTCCGACAACAAGTCCCAGCGCGAGGAGAACCAGCGCCTGCGCCAGCGTGAGAACTCGATCGACCAGCGCATCAATTCCGCGCTCGAATCCGAGCGCTCCAACCTGCGCCGCGACCAGCAGCAGGCCGCGAGCGAGCGTCAGCAGACCGAGGGCCTGCTCGCGGACTTGCAGCGGCGCCTGGACAGCATCGGTGGTCGCGGCGGCGGCCACGCCGACCTGCCAGTGGGCCTGGGGCTGCGTGACGGCGATGGCGACGGCGAAGTGGCCGGGATGGAAGGCGGTGTGCGGTGGGTGGAACCGGACGACGCGAAGAAGGCCGAGGGCCGCGCCTCGTCCAGTGGTGCCATGAGCTTCCCCACGAGCTTCGGCCCGGCGCAGCGCACGCTGGAAACCACGGCGGAAACCGTCGCGAACGCGGGCGCGCGCGCCGCCGGGGTCAAGACCGCCAAGGCTGTTTATACGGTTCCGACGAACTCCACCCTCATGGGGTCGGTGGCGATGACGGCCCTGATCGGCCGTGTGCCGATCGACGGCACGGTGAACGACCCGTACCCCTTCAAGGTGTTGGTCGGACCGGACAACCTCACGGCCAACGGCATCGACATTCCCGATGTGGCGGGTGCCGTGTTCAGCGGCACCGCCTCGGGCGACTGGACACTGTCGTGCGTGCGCGGCCAGGTGCGCAGCATCACCTTTGTCTTTCATGACGGAACCATCCGCACCATTCCCGAGGATCGCGAGGGCAACCAGCAGAACAACCAGCAACGCGATGGCCTGGGCTGGATCAGCGATCCCTATGGCATTCCCTGCGTCAGTGGGGAGCGGCGCAGCAACGCCCAGCAGTACCTCGGTTCGCAGGCCCTGATCACGGCGGCTGGTGCCGGCGTGGCTTCGCTCATCGAAAGCGACAGCGGCCAGATGTCCTACGTCGGCTCGGACGGCTCCATCGGCACCGTGGGCATCAGCGGTCAGGAAGCCGTGGGCCGGATTCTCGCCGGTGGCGTCCAGGAAATGTCGAACTGGGTCAACAAGCTCTACGGCCAGGCGTTCGCGGCGGTGTACGTTCAGCCCGGCGCCAAGGTCGCTATCCACCTCGAAAAACCGCTCGCCATCGACTTCGATCCCGAAGGCCGCAAGGTCGATCACCGCGCAGGAGAAAGCCATGCTCTCGAACTTGAATAAGGGTCTGGCGCTGGCCCTCGCCGTCGCCGTACTCAGTGGCTGCGCCACCAGCAAGGAAGAACTGCTGACCCATAGCGACCGCACGATGATGGACATCTGGCAGCAGGAAACAGGTAGCGGCGGCGGTGGCACCGGTCAGGTCGCACGCAGGCAGTTTCTGGATGCGCGCCAGAGCCTGCGCCGTCCGCTGACCGAAGCGGACGTGCAGGCCGCGCCCGCCGAACAGATGCGCTACACGCGCACCGCGCGCAATGAGGTCCGTCGCCAGTTCCAGCGTCTGCCGAATCCCGATCTCGTGATGTATGTGTACCCGCACCTTACAGGCACGGACCCCGTCCCCGTGCCGGGCTACACGACGGTCTTCCCGCTGTACCAGCGCATCCAGTACGCCATGCCGGGCGAGCGGGTGGAGGACTACTGATGCGCTGGAAATTCCCCTGGCCGAAGCTGGCCGCATCCGGCGCTGGCGGTGAAGAGCAGCCGGACGGCTGGCAGCGCCATGTCGAGGCCTTGCGTCAGGCCGGCATCCCCGAACCCGGGTCGGCGGTCCAGGGCCGCCGGCCGGCGACCGTGGCGAACGAACAGGCGCTCTATGACGTCGCGCCGTCGTTCGTGGAGTTGCTGCCCTGGGTGGAGTTCCTGCCCGAGTCGAAGTCCATGCTGCTGGAGGACGGGCAATCGGTGGCGGCCTTCTACGAACTGGTGCCGCTGGGCACCGAGGGCCGGGAACCCGGCTGGCTCGCGCATGCCCGCGATGCGCTCGAAAACGCGCTGCAGGACAGCTTCGATGAACTGGACGAGCACCCCTGGGTGCTGCAGCTCTATGCGCAGGACGAACCCAGCTTCGACCAGTACATGGAGAACCTGCGCGACTACGTGCAGCCGCGCGCCCGCGGCACGGCCTTCACCGAGTTCTACCTTCGCTTCTTCGGCCACCACCTGCGCGCGGTAGCCAAGCCGGGTGGCCTGTTCGAGGACACGGTGGTCACGCGGCTGCGTTGGCGCGGCCAGACGCGGCGCGTGCGCATGGTGGTCTATCGCCGCGTGACCGGGCATGGACAGGGCCAGACAAGCCGCCGTGGCCAGACGCCGGAGCAGATGCTGGGCATCGTCTGCGACCGCCTGAGCGGTGGCTTGGCGAACGCCGGCATTCAGGCCCGGCGCATGGCCGCGGCCGACGTCCACGACTGGCTGCTGCGGTGGTTCAACCCGCGCCCCACACTGCTCGGGCCTAGGGCCGAGGACCGGGAGCGCTTCTATGCGCTGGCGCGCTATCCAGACGAGACCGAAGACGGCGAGATTGAATTGGTGAGCGGGCGAGATTTCAGCCAGCGGCTGTTCTTTGGCCAGCCGCGCTCCGACGTGGCGCATGGCACCTGGTATTTCGACGGCATGCCGCACCGCGTGCTGATCACCGATCGACTGCGCATGCCGCCCGGCACGGGGCACCTAACCGGCGAGATCCGCAAAGGGGATGCCATCAACACGCTGTTCGACCAGATGCCTGAAGACACCCTGATGTGTCTGACGATGGTCGCCACACCGCAGGATGTCCTCGAATCGGACCTCAACCACCTGGCGAGAAAGGCCGTCGGCGAGACGTTGGCGTCGGAGCAGACGCTCAAGGACGTGCACGAGGCCCGCTCCCTCATCGGCAGCGCGCACAAGCTCTACCGGGGAACGCTGGCGTTCTATTTGCGCGGACGCGACGAAGCAGAGCTGGACCGGCGCGGACTGGATCTGGCGAATGTGATGCTCAACGCCGGCCTGCAGCCCGTGCGCGAGGACGACGAGGTGGCACCGCTCAACAGCTACCTGCGCTGGCTGCCGTGTTGCTACAACCCCAGCCAGGATCGCAAGAAGTGGTACACGCAACTGATGTTCGCGCAGCACGCGGCGAACCTGTCGCCGGTGTGGGGCCGCGCCCAGGGCACGGGGCACCCCGGCATCACGATGTTCAACCGCGGCGGCGGTCCGATCACCTTCGACCCGCTCAACCGCCTGGACCGGCAGATGAACGCCCATCTGTTCCTCTTCGGCCCGACCGGCTCCGGCAAGAGCGCCACGCTCAACAATCTGCTGAACCAGGTCACGGCCATCTACCGGCCGCGTCTCTTCATCGTGGAGGCTGGCAACAGTTTCGGCTTGTTCAGTGACTTCGCCAGGCGCCTGGGTCTGACGGTCAACCGCGTGAAGCTGGCACCCGGCTCGGGCGTGACCCTGGCACCATTCGCCGATGCACGCCGGCTGATCGAAACGCCCAGCGACGTGCAGACGCTCGATGCCGATGCGCTGGACGAAGACCTGCCACCCGATGCCTCGACCATGGAGCCGGACGAGCAGCGCGATGTGCTGGGCGAGTTGGAGATCACCGCGCGGCTGATGATCACGGGTGGCGAAGACAAGGAAGAAGCCCGAATGACCCGGGCCGATCGCTCGCTGATCCGCCAGTGCATTCTGGATGCTGCCGAGCGCTGCCACGGCGAGAGTGCTGAGAAGCGCACGGTGCTCACGCGCGACGTGCGCGATGCGCTGCGCGCGCGGGGCAACGACAGCACGCTGCCCGAGATGCGGCGCGTGCGGCTGCTGGAAATGGCGGATGCGATGGACATGTTCTGCCAAGGTACGGACGGCGAGATGTTCGACCGCGACGGGACGCCTTGGCCCGAGGCCGACATCACCCTGGTGGATCTCGCGACCTATGCGCGCGAAGGCTACAACGCGCAGCTCTCCATCGCCTACATCAGTCTGATCAGCACGGTGAACAACATTGCCGAGCGCGATCAGTACCTGGGCCGCCCGATCATCAACGTCACCGATGAGGGGCACATCATCACCAAGAACCCGCTGCTCGCGCCCTACGTCGTGAAGATCACGAAGATGTGGCGCAAGCTCGGCGCGTGGTTCTGGCTCGCGACGCAGAACATCGACGACCTGCCCCGCGCCGCAGAACCCATGCTCAACATGATCGAGTGGTGGGTGTGCCTGTCGATGCCGCCGGACGAGGTGGAGAAGATCGCGCGCTTCCGCGAACTCTCGCCCGCACAGAAAGCGCTGATGCTCTCCTCCAGGAAGGAGGCCGGCAAGTTCACCGAGGGCGTCATCCTTTCCAAGAGCATGGAAGTGCTGTTCCGCGCCGTGCCGCCGAGCCTCTATCTCGCGCTCGCGCAAACCGAACCCGAAGAGAAGGCCGAGCGCTACCAGCTCATGCAGCAGTACGGCATCAGCGAACTGGAAGCAGCGTTCAAGGTGGCCGAGAAGATCGACCAGGCGCGCGGCATCGAATCGCCAGCGCTGGACCTGCCGCAGTGATCGCCGGAGCGTGCCATGAAGCAGAAACGTCCTTCCATTCCAGTCCAGGTGCAAGCCTTCCGCAGGCGCCCGCGCCGGTGGCATCGCTGGCATCGCTGGCATTGGGCCCTGATCGCCGGGCTGGTCGCGGCGCCGCTGATCTGGCTCATGTTCAGGGCGCCCGGCGAGCCCGCACCGCAGCCTTCGCCCCAGGCCAGCATCACGCAGGAGGCCGATCCTCCCTGGCGGTTGGGCAGTCCGGAGGCGCGTTTCAACATCATCTTCTACGCCGATCTGGAATGCCCGTACTGCAAGGCGTACGCACCGCAGCTTCGGCAGTGGATCAATGCACACCGGGACGTGAGCCTGCAGTGGCACCACATGCCGCTGTCCATCCATGAACCCGCCGCGAGCCAGGAGGCGCGCCTGGTCGAATGCGCCGGCCAGGCCACAGGACACGAGGCGTTCTGGACGGCGGTCCAGTGGGTCTATGCCAACACGCGCGGCAACGGCCAGGGCGTGGCGGACCTGGAGGCGTTTCCCGGCATGTCCGAGGATCTGAAGGCGTGCATGCGCAGCGAGCATTCCGCGCGGGCCGTGCAGGCACAGGCAGGGGAAGCCACTGCGTCGGGCATCACGGCGACGCCTTCGCTGCGACTGGTCGATCGCACGAGCGGCAGGAGCCTGGTGCTGCCTGGCCCGGTGCCGGGCGATTCACTGCTGTCGGCGATCGACATGCTCGTCACCCGCGATCCCGGCGAAGCCAAGCCCACGGATTCCGTGGACCCACCAGCCCACGCCGACGGCGATGGCGACATGCCGCGATAGCCAACCTGTCGGAAGGCGATCCGCGGCCTTCACTCCGGAATCTGCCTGCGGGCTTCGCGCACGCCCATCTGGAGCACTTCGCGCACGCGCACGAGTTGCGCCTCGCGAGGCGTGACCCGACCGGTTTCCCATTTGTAGACGCTCAGCGACGACACGCCGAGCAGCTGCGCCATCTCTTTCTGGGTCATGTGAAACGCCTGCCGCTTGGCGACCAGCGCCTCATGGCTGAAGACGAACGCGCGGCCTCTTCGGTTCGCAGCCGCCGGCGTCCCTGCGGACGAATCCGGGGACTGCCGCCGGGGTTGTTGGCGCTCGGCCGCTGTCAGGGATTTTTGCAATGCCTTGGCCAAGCTGCGCACCTGCCCTGCCAAGTCCTTGAGGTCGCGCTTGAGCGTCGCGATCTCTGCGCGCTGGTTCGTTGCCGTCTTGCGCAGGGAGCTCATCTCCCCCTTGTTCTCTTTGCGCGCAATGCGCGCAACTTCCGATCGGAACGATTCAGAGAACGCAGTCATGGTCGATAGCACCGTCGCCGGTGGATTGGGTGGAGATCAATCGGAGTATCCATGGCGGGCTTACTTGCCAGCCTTCTCGGCCTTGCGCTTGGCGGCCTTAGGATCGACTACGGCTTTGAACTTGGCGCCCGCAACGAATTTCGGCACGGTCGCAGCCGGGATCTTCAGGGCGGCTCCGGTGGACGGGTTCTTGCCGCTGCGCGCCGCGCGCTTGGCGGACTTGAAGGTGCCAAAGCCAACGAGTTGAACGGCGTCGCCTTTCTTCACGGCCGTCTGAACGGTGTCGATCAAGGTCTCGAGAACCGCATTGGCAGCAGCCTTGGACAGGTCGTTCTTGGCAGCGAGGATTTCAACGAGTTGGACGCGATTCATATCGAAGGTATGGTTTGAAGGTTGCGGTCCTCGGTTTATATCCGATCGCAAACTGCGCCTTTCCTTCCAACAGCGCCTGCAGCAGCTCTGCGGTCAAGCCGCATGTGTTGTCACCAGGACCAATAGGGGCACGCCGCGCTGCGCATTGTTCATGGCCTGCAACAGCGCTTTGATTTGGACTACCGGGGTCATCCATCTTTTGGAACCCCGCCATGCTCCCCTTCGCGTCCACGCATCCACGTACGTCCAGACCCGCGTTGGTCTTCGCGGCGACTCTACTGTGGTCGGGCGCTTCCGTCGCCCAGGAAATCTGGGCCATCACCGAGTCCGGAGCGCCGCTGCAGGGTACGCACTCACCCACGCGCGTGATCGAGCTGGATGCAGCCCGACGCATCGAGGCGGAACTGGCGGCGGGCTTGCCCAATGATCTGCAACAGGCCGAGTCCATCCTGCGCCGTCGCCTGAAGGCAGGAGGTCCGTCCCTTCAACGCCGTCTGCAAACTGCCTATCAGGGCGTCGCCGATGCCTGGAGCCTTGGCATCACAACCCTCCCGGCGGTCGTGGTGGACCAACGCTACGTGGTCTATGGCGAGGCCAACCTGGACCAGGCGCTGGCACGCATCGCCCGATACCGCAAGGAGCACCCGTGATGCATCGTCCATTCGACCTTCCCCGCCGCTTGCGCGTCGCCGTGGCCTCGTTGCTGCTGGCCAGCGCGACGGGCAGCTACGCCTTGAACACCGCCACCATCGTCTCGTCCGTCATGTCGCCGGACTGCCTGGAGTACCGGGTGGTGGGCATCTGCTACTGGCTCTACTGCACCTGGACAGGCTGCACGGTGCGCACGTCCGTCAAGGTGCGCCATTACGTGCCCGATGCGGTCGTCTCCAGCTACAGCAACACTGGAGAGAACCCGTGGACGGAGGTGCGCTCGATGAGTCCGCCGAACGCTTCCGCCGAGGCTGGGGGCGACGGCACGACCAACGAAGATCACGAAAACAATCTCGCCAAATTCAAGAACGCGGACGTCATCGGCCATCCGGGCGGACAGGTGATCAGTGAGTTCGCTTCGTCGTCGGGTTACTTCTGCGAAGGCGCAGGCACGGCCTTCATGCCGTATCTGCTCAGCACCCTGGACACACTGGCCTGGCGCTACAACGTGCCCGAGATGGCCTACCCGGAAGCGCTGGTCCCGGGCATGCGCGAGATCGGCGCGCGCTCGACCTTGAACCTCTGGGGCAATGTCTATCCACGCGGCGGTTTCCTGCACCAGACGGACGACCACAAGGCCGGTGCCGTGGTGGCCCAGCGTGCGGGCGATGTCGTCACGCGCCGCGGGCAGTTGCACGTGTACCAGCCGCTGCTCGCGAACTCGCGGCCCGGCTACTGGCCGGCTGGCGAACTGGTCGAAGGCGACGCCTCGACGGGCAAGTGGCAGGAACTCACACCCGTCCTGTCCTCGTCCTGCACGGTCTTCCCGCGCAGCGGCACCCTGACGCAGGCCCAGCAAGGTGATTACGCCTGGGCGCTCTGGCGGCCCTATGCCTGCTGCGAACGCCGGGGCCAAGTGTTCCTCGGCAGCGTCGATTTCCAATGAGGGGACGGCGATGAAGCGTCCTGAACTGACGAACCTCTCCACCAAGGTGCGCCGCCTGCTGGCTGGTGCGCTCGCCCTGTGCTGCGGCCTGGCGTTGGCGCAGCCTGTCGGTTTCCAGGCCAGCGGCCCCGTCATCGGCGATGACGTCATGTACTCGATCGGCGGCGGCAGCGCGGTCTCCATGGGCCGTGCGGCCGGCATGCGCTCGATCGGGGTCGGCGTGGGCTGGAACAGCAACCTGATCTGCGGCGACATGAGCATTCAGACCACGCTGCGCAATCAGCTCAACGGCATCACGAATGGATTTCAGCAGATCATGGGCAACGTGATCCAGAGCGCCACGAGCGCCGTGGCATCCCTGCCTGCGCTGATCATCCAGCGCGCCGATCCGGGCCTGTACAACTTGCTGACCAATGGCGTGCTGCAGGCGCGGCTGGACTTCGACCGCTCGAAGCTGACGTGTCGCGCCATGGCCGAGAAGATGGCCGACACGGCTGGCGGCCAGTTGGGCTGGAGCCAGATGGCCGAAGGCATGGCGCTGCGTGATGCGGTTGCGAGCACGGACGCCGTGTCGGCCATCGAGCAGGCCGAAACGCGCCGCGGCAACGACGGCGTGCCCTGGGTGGGCGGCAGCAATGCCGGCGGCGCGGGCCAACCTGCCGTCCGGGTGGTCGGCGACGTTACCCGCGCGGGTTACAACCTCGTCAACGGCCGCGGCGTGACCGACACGTCGTCCATCTCAGCAGCCAGTTGCGCGAGCCTGTCGTGCCAGACCTGGACCTCGCCGCAGCAGGCGATCGAATGGGCGACGCGGGTTCTCGGGGAACAGGTGCAGCGCACGTGCGACTCCTGCACCAAGACCGAGACTGTGCCCGGCGTCGGACTGACGCCGCTGATCCAGGAGGAGTACGAGGCGAAGCTGGAAACCTTGCAGGCGCTGATCTCGGGGACGCGCAACACGACGTTCGAGAACCTGCGCACGGCCGGCAGCAGCTCGCTGCCCATCACGCGCGGCGTGATCGAAGCCCTGCGCGACGAGCCGGACCAGGATCTGCTGGCACGGCGCCTGGCATCGGAAGTGGCGCTGTCCTCGGTGCTGGAGAAGGCCCTGTTGCTCCAGCGGACCCTGCTGACCGGCAAGAAGGAGCCCAACGTGGCAGCCAACCAGTTGGCCGTCGAGGCGGTGAACCACGAGAGCAACACGCTCGATCAGGAGGTCCGCAACCTCAAGACCGAACTGGAGCTGCGCCGCGAGCTGGCCAACAACTCGCCGATGGCCATCATCCAGCGCCACGGCACCCGCGCCGCCGGCTCGCGCGGTATCTATGAGGGCGATCCGGTGCCCGACCGCCTCGACCAGTTGCAGAGGGGCAACCCGGGAGGCCGGCCGTGAGCCCGATGCGTGCGACCTGGCTGCACCCACGCTGGCTGTTCAGCCGGCGTGCGGCGAAGGCGTTGCTGTGGACGGTGGTGCTTGTCGCGGCTGCCGTGGGGGCCAACGTCGTCGGCATCTATCTCGTCGGCAGCGTTGCCGGCTGGGAGCAGTGGCTGACCGCAACCGCGGGCTACTTCCTGGTGTGGCGGCTGTGCCTGTACGGCGCGACGGCCTCCGGATGGATCTGGATGCGCCGCCGGCTGCTCGCGCGCGAGGACCAGAACGGCGCAGACAGGCAGGCGCGGCGCCGCCTGGTGCGCAGCGAGATCGCCGGTGTCGTCGCCATCATGGTGCTGGAAGCCAGTCTGCTGATGCAGGGCTGAGGGGAGATTCAGGCCATGACGCTTTTGACGACCGACTACCTGGAGTACTACCTCACCCTCGTGTCCTGGATCGTCCATAACGGGATCTGGGCCGTGCTGGTGTCCAGCGGGGTGTTTGCGCTGCCTTTCGTCGCGATCATCGTGCAGGAATGGCTCAAGGCCCGCTCCGAAGGCGCGGACGAAGGCAACAAGGGCGTGCTGTCGGCTGCGCGCATCGAGAACCGGGTGTTCGTCGCCATCGTGGTGGTGATGTTCGCCGGCATCCCTTTCATCGACGTCGATCTGAACACCATCCGGTACGACAGCTCACGCTCGGCGCAGTGCCAGGTCAGCGTGCCGCAGCCGACCGACACAGGCTGGTCGCAGTCCTTCTCGACGCTCAACAACCAAAGCGCCAAGCTGCCGGTGTGGTGGGCCTTCATGCACGCGCTCTCGCGTGCGGTCACGGGTGCTTCCGTGGCGGCGATCCCTTGCGGCACTGATTTACGGCAGATGAGGATGGAGATCGACGCCACGCGCATCGACGACCCCGTGCTGGCTCAGGAGGTCGCTGATTTCACGCACGACTGCTACGGACCGGCACGCGCCAAGCTGTTCATGCAGCGCCCGCAACTCGACGAGGCGCAGATGCATGATGTCACCTGGATCGGCTCACGCTTCTTCACGGACACAGCCGGCTTCTACGACAACTATCGGTCGAGCACGCCGCGCGATGACTGGCCTTATGACAGCAACCGTGATGCTGGGCTGGCTCAGATATCCAGCGGCGGTGGCTATCCGACCTGCAGGCAATGGTGGGCCGACGGTAGCAACGGCCTGCGCGCACGACTGCTGGGCCAAGTGGACCCGAGCCTGCTCACGCGGCTGGCGGGCTGGGCCGGGTTCCTGAGCCGCGCCGAGGTGGACGACTCCGTGATCCGCACCATCGCGTCGCCGAGGCAACAGAAGTTGAACCAGGGTAGCGTCTATACGGACTACGGGGGCCAGATCGACAAGACCTTGCCGAACGTCATCACGCGCGCGGCCGGCGACGTAGGCATGGCGATGGGATCGATGGGCTTTTTCCCGGCTATGGACGTGGTGCGTCAAGCCCTTCCAATGGCCCTATCACTGCTCAAGATGGCCTTAGTCATCTGCATTCCATTGGTGTTGGTCATCGGGACCTACGAGCTGAAGGCAGTCATCACAATCAGCGTCGTTCAGTTTTCCTTGTTCTTCGTCGATTTCTGGTTCCAACTCGCACGCTGGATCGACAGCACCATCCTCGATGCGCTTTATGGTTGGGGCTTCGGGTGGAACCGCCCGCACTCAAACTTCGACCCTGTAATGGGGTTGAACAATGCCTTTGGAGACATGCTGCTCAATTTCGTGATGGCGACGATGTTCCTGGTACTTCCTACGTTCTGGATCGGTGCGCTCACCTGGGTGGGCGTCCGTGCTGGCGCGATCGCCAATACCTTCGCCACTGCAACAAAAGATGCAGGCAGCGCGGGAGGTAAAGGAGCTGGAACCATCTCAGGCGGCAAGCTCAGGTAATCAATGCACCTTCGGTATCAGTCGTCTTGGTACATCTCGTGGGATGTATCGTTGTGTAGGTTGGGATCGTAGCCTGGTGCAGCCCGCAATTCCTCGATGGTCGGGTACTGCAACTCGTAGTCATATTCAGCGGGATGTTGCTGATCCATTGCCCACCCCGCCGCCGCCACCCCCAGCAACACGACTGCGAACCAGAAGGCGACGTAGAGCAGCAGTCCCAGCGCAGCCAGCTTGACTATCCATAGCAGCGCGGTAGCACCAGCCACCGGCATGCCCTTGGAGACCAGCCATCTCGGCACTCGGCGCTCACCGCGCGCATAGGCACGCCATCCACGGCCGAAGCTACGGCCAAGCCGTTCCGCGGTGCTGATGCGTGTTGTCGTCGTGCTCATGGTCGTCTCCTGCTACATGGGGATAGCTATTCCAGTTTGCTCCAGTTCTGCTTGCTTGCCCGCACCAGTGCGTTCCAATCGTCTGGCGGATTTCCGCGCCCGAGCATTTTCTCGAACACGGCATAGGGGTCTGACTTACTCCCGGAAGACCGCAGAGTTTGCTCATCGTTGACCCAGGCGTAGACGATGACTTTCGCCTTGGAGTCGTACCGGAAGAACAACCGGAACCGCCTCCCGATCTTGGCCCTTCGCCAGTGGCGGTGGGCAGGCCCCAGGGTGTTGCCCTGGCGGTATTCGTCGCGTGCGGGATCACCGGGCACCACATCCATCATCAACTGGCTCAAGGCCCGAAAGAGCTTGACGTTGGCGTTGGACTCGAATCCCTTCGGGTCGTTCTCCTGCGCTCGTCGTGCGGCCGCATGCAGCTTCTGCAACTGCTCGATCACGCAGTCGTGAAACAGCAGCGCCCAGCCATGCCGTTGCATCAGAGTTCCACTGCCCCGTCGATCTCCTCACCCAGGTTCACATCGTGACCTGCATGCTCCAGCATGGCGCGAGCCAGATCCTCGGGCAGGCCCTGGATGTTCCGACCCGCTTCAATGTCGCGCGCCAGCAGGCTGAGGAACGCGCCGATGGCAGGGTCCTCGTGCTCGGCATCGACACGGGTAACGACGACTTCGCTGCCCCGCAGGTCGAACGCGAGCTTGCCGCCGACATCGACACCGAGCGCCTGACGGATGGGCTTGGGCAGCGTGATCTGGCCTTTGGAGGTGAGCGTGGCGATTTCGTGGATGGCAGGCATGGCGACTCTCCTGATTACGATGTCTGAATCGTAAGGAAAATTCCTTACGTTGTCAATGTGGGGCCTCATGGCGTCCTCCCGGGTCCAAGAATCGGCCCATCGTAGGGTGGGAACAGCCCGCCTTCACGCATCAATCCGACCGCCTGCACCCCACATTGACGATGGACGATCGATGCGCCGCACCCTATACCCAAATGGTTAAAGGCCAAAGGGCCAAAGGGCCGAAAGGACAAGGGAATGGGGCGCAAGAGGAAAGGCTCTACCTCGAAAAGGCAAAAAGGCCTCCCGGTCGGCCCGCCAACAGAGGACATACATGCTCTCACTGTTCCAGCGAAAACGGGCCTCGGTCGCCGCCGCTCCACCGCCAACCCCCGTCACCAATCCCCCGAAAGGGCTGCTGCGACCAGAACCGGCCGCATCTCTGCTGGCGACGCCACGCCGACAGAAGCTGCTGGAACACATCTGGCAGCGCACGTCGCTGTCGCGCACGCAATTCACCACCTTGTACCGCGCGCCCCTGGAGCGCTACGCCGAACTGGTCCAGCAATTCCCCGCGTCGGAGAGCCACCACCATGCCTACCCGGGCGGCATGCTGGACCACGGCCTGGAGATCGTCGCCTACAGCCTAAAGCTGCGGCAGTCCCATCTGCTGCCCATCGGCGCCAGCCCCGAAGATCAAGCGGTGCAGTCCGAGGCCTGGACCGCCGCTGTCGCCTATGCCGCTCTGCTGCACGACATCGGCAAGATCGCCGTCGATCTGCACGTCAAGCTGGTCGACGGCAGCACCTGGCACCCGTGGCATGGTCCACTGCACCAGCCGTACCGATTCCGCTACCGTGACGATCGCGAGTACCGACTACACAGTGCCGCGACGGGACTGCTCTACCACCAACTGCTAGATGCCCATCTCCTGGACTGGCTCAGTGGCTATCCCGCCCTATGGGGGCCGCTGCTGTACGTACTGGCCGGCCAGTACGAACACGCCGGGATACTGGGCGAACTTGTCGTGCAGGCCGACCGCGCTTCGGTCGCCCAGGAACTGGGTGGTGATCCGGCCCGCGCCACGGCCGCGCCCAAGCATGCGCTGCAACGCAAGCTGCTTGATGGGCTGCGCTACCTACTCAAGGAAGAGTTGAAGCTGAACCAGCCCGAGGCCTCCGATGGCTGGCTCACCGAGGACGCGCTATGGCTGGTGAGCAAGACGGTCTCCGACAAGCTACGCGCGCACCTGCTATCCCAGGGCATCGATGGCATCCCTGCGAACAACACCGCCGTGTTCAACGTGCTGCAGGATCACGGCATGCTGCAGCCTACATCGGACGGCAAAGCGGTCTGGCGCGCAACCGTGACCAGCACGACCGGCTGGACCCACTCGTTCTCCCTGCTGCGTCTCACTCCCGCGCTGATCTGGGACTCTGGCGAACGGCCAGTGCCCTTTGCAGGTTCGGTCGAGATCGGCGCGGCCTCCGCGGAAAGCGATGCCGGCACGCCAGCCATCCCACCTACTGCCGTGGCGAAACCGGCTCAGGAAAGTCAAGAGCCTCCGCCTTGGGCAGGCAGTAGTACCGCCACCGTTTCGTCGCCTGCGGCCCAGCCCGTGCTCAACGTCATGGAGGACATGCTGGCGATGGTGGGCTTGGGCGACGCTTCCGGCGCCGGCCAAGATGCGGAGGAGATCCCGGGGCAGGTTTTCGACGCTCCCATGCCAGTGACCACAACAATATCTCTTCAGCCACCTGTACACATGCCTGCGTCAGCTTCGTCGGCAGTGAAGCCATCCGGGGAGCATTTCGTGGCGTGGCTGAAATACGGGATCGCCGCGCGGCAGCTCATCATCAATGATGCAAAGGCACTCGTGCATACGGTGAGTGGCACTGCGTACTTGGTCAGCCCTGGTGTGTTCCAACGCTATGCGCAAGAACATCCGAAAGTGAGCTTGCTAGCTAGGCACGCGGGCCAACAGGATTGGCAGTGGGTACAAAAGCGCTTCGAGAAACTTCAGTTGCATAGGAAGCAGCCGAGCGGCTTGAACATCTGGACCTGCGAGGTTACCGGTCCGCGTAAGGTTCGGAGGCTGCACGGCTATCTTCTGGAGGATGCAGGTGGGCTCTTTCATGACGTGCCACCAAACAATCCATATCTTGTCCTGAGTGAGGTTGCCCCTGAAAACCGGAGTGCGTAGCCCGATCATCAAGCGGCAGATTTGCGCTGCGCCGCCAACCAGCGTTGTTCGAACTGCATCGGACTGAGGTAGCCCAGTGCTGAATGTAGCCGCGAGTGGTTGTAGAAGGCGATCCAGTCCATGACGGCCTGCCTTGCCTGCATGCGAGTGGCAAACCGCTGGCCGTGCACGCAGGCCGTCTTCAACCGTCCCCACAGGCTCTCTGTGGGAGCGTTGTCCCACCAATTGCCCTTGCGTGACATCGAACTGCGTATGCCCCGGGCGCCCAGAGTGTCCTGAAAATCCTGGCTGCAGTACTGGCTGCCCCTGTCGCTGTGAAAGATCAGGCCTGCGGCAGGTCGACGGCGAAAGCAAGCCATCAGCAACGCATCCTTGACCAGCGAGGTCTGCATGTACGCCTGCAGGCTCCAGCCCACCACCTGGCGGCTGTGCAGGTCCAGCACGGCCGCCAGGTACAGCCATCCCTCGTCGGTAGCGATGTACGTGATGTCGCCGCTCCACACCACTTTGGGCGCTGCCGGCGTGAAGCGGCGCTGCACCAGGTCCGGGGCGACTGGCAAGCGGTGCGCGCTGTCGGTGGTCACCACGAACTTGCGCCTACCCTTGGCCCGGATGCCGTGGCGCTGCATCAACCGGCGCACCCGCTCTTTGCCCACGCGCAGGCCGCGGGCCAGCAGTTCGCGATGCATGCGCGGCCAGCCATATTCACCGCGCAACTGCTCGTGGATGGCCCGGATGTGAGCCAACAAGGCCTCATCGCTGTGCAGCCTGCGCCCTGCGTGCTTGGTATCGCGCCTCGACGCATCCCAGCGGAAATATCCGCTGGCGCTGACCTGCAGAACCTCGCACATCAATGTGATCGGCCAGCGCCCCTTCATCCAGAAAATCCAGGCGTACCTTGCAGCACGTCCTGCGCAAAGTACGCCGCGGCTTTTTTTGCGATGTCGCGCTCCATCGTCAGCCGCGCTACCTGCGCCTTCAACCGCGCAATCTCCGCCTGCTCGGGCGTGACCGTCAGTGTTGTGGCCTTGCCTTCGGACCTCACCTCCAACTGGCCCTTCGCATCGGCCCGCACCCAGTTCGTCAGGCTCGCCTTGGGCATGCCCAGCGTCGTGGCCACGGCCGACGCAGCACGCCCGGCCTTGACCTGCCGCACTGCCTCCTGCTTGAACTCCAGCGTGTACTTCGCTCTCGTTTGCTTCTCGTTCAATTCATGCTCCCCTCCCGGCATTCTCCGGGCTGGGGCTTATGCACTCCAAAGGTGCGACAGACAAGCACCGTCACTTACTGGTACTGGTCACGACGGACACACCCACTAATCCGAACTCAAAACGGAACGGCTGTGCGACGCGGGTTCAAGGTTTTGGACGCCTGGACACACTTACAGGACGCTTGGAACGACAGATGACGCAGAGTGCCTTAAGGCCATTCCGCTCCACGGATGCACGTCGTTCGATGTGCGTGAGGTATGTGAAGGCGGGGTAGGTTAGCCCCCTTGCCCATACATCCGCTGCATAGCTTTTATGTCTTGGTCGTGGATGTTCGACGCATAGGGAATCTGGGAGCATCCGATGAAGCGGCCGGAGGCTAACTGGTAGTTGCTCAGCCTAATCTCATTGGAGGCCATTACCCCGCCCCTACCAAAGAAGGACGCTTTGGGTCGATGGAAAGCGCCTCTTCCAGCCTGGCGAAGGCGATTACCTTACCAAGGAAAGTTGAAGTGGAATTGAGACACCTTCGCTATTTTGCCGTCTTGGCAGAGGAACTTCACTTCAGCCACGCGGCTGAGCGCCTACATATCGAACAACCGCCATTGTCCCGAGCGATCAAAGAACTGGAGGAGGATCTGGGGGTTGTTCTCTTCGATCGAGACCGCAGAGGGACGAAGCTGACTGCAGCTGGATCCGCCTTCCTGCAAGATACCCGCCGGCTGTTCACCGTTCTCGAACAGGCGCGAGAGAATGCTAAGGCCGTCGCAGCAGGTGCGCGTGGCAGCCTGCGTATCGCGGTCTCCGATGGTGCGACCGATCCTCGGTTCTCGGAGTTCTTGGCCCGTTGCCGAGCCGAGGAACCGGAAATCGAAGTACGCCTGTCCGAAGTTCCGTTGGCGGACCAGTTGCGCGGCCTACGCTCTGGCGACTTCATGATCGGCTTCGCGCACACAGCAGATGTCGGCGAGGGCATCATTGCCGAGCCGATTTGGCGAGATCCCCTGGTAATAGCCGTGCCGGCCCGGCACGAACTGCTCGCTCATAAGGAAGTGCCCCTCCATGAGCTCGATGGCCATCCGCTCGTCTTGTGCGACCCACGGGTCTGCGAGGGCTACTGCCGCGTATTGGCACGACTCCTTGGACCTCTGGAACACCGGCAAAACGTCGTTGAACGTGCGACCTCACTGGAGATGATGCTCACGCTGGTCGGTGCCGGTTATGGTGTCGGCTTCATGGCAGCAAGTAAAGTACCAGTCAGCCAGCGGCCCGATGTCGTAGTCCGCCCCTTGGCCGTGGAATCGGCGGTCATTACGACCTATTTACTCCGATCCGACAGCGGCGATGTGACAGCCTCACTGGAACGATTTATTTTTCGCCTGCGCGAAGGTTTGGGCACTTAATTCGCGGAAACCAGCCCTAAGACTCAGCAGCGGAGCTGCATGTTGTGCTCGGTCGCGGCCATCAGTTCGGTGCCGCTTATCTTGAGCACGGCTGCAATTTTCAGTACCAAGGCCAACGCGGGTAAGTGTTCCCCCCGCCCAATCTTGCCCATATGCCAACGCTCAACTCCGGCTAGTGCGGCCAGTTCTTCCTGAGCAACACTCAGTTCCAAGCGAAAGGCGCGCACAGCGTTGCCGAACGCCAAGGCTGGCTCGGCTTCATATCTGGTTGTGCTTGGGGCGACCCCATTGAACTGCACGCTTCTGCATTAGCAGAATGCGTTGAACAGTCACTGAAATTTAACCACGTTAAATTTAACCCATGCGTATCACATTGGCTTGTTTTGACCAACTTTCTCCTTGGGTGCTCTCATGCACGACGCCACCAATTCTTCCCCCGGTTTCAGGCTTGCGGTAGCGCCGGGCGTACCTTCATCACAACTATCAGCGCTTTTGGCGCGGCAACGCGCGGAAGAGCCAGACGTCACTCTCACTTTCTTCGAGGTTTCAAGTGACGTTTTGCTTCAGGGCCTTCATGAAGGCCGCTACGACGCAGGGATGTCGCTTCAGGGGATCAGCGACCGGCCCTCAGCACGCAACCCGTGTGGGCCGAGAACATGGCCGTAGCCATGCCGCCGCGGTTTTTCTTTCTTGACCAGGAGAAACTCACCATCGCCGATCTCCAAGCGTACCCCGTCTATCGTTGGCAGGCGGAGGCTTGCCCCCTGCTGGATGAGAGGCAGGCCTCCCTCATGCCGGTGGATCAGAACAACATACAGTGGGTGACTTCGTTCGAGATGGCGGCACTGTGGGTTGCCGGCGGATACAGCGTTGGGCTATCTGCGCAACCGCGCATCGCGCGTGCTCACGGGTTGGGAATCCGCATGCGACCGCTCGTTGGTGGCCCCTACCCGGTCGTGACGTACCTGCAACGAGCCTACGCGCGTGCTGATCCCGTTGCTGAGCGGTACGAGCGCAGAGCGCTGCAAATTGGTTCGCGTAGTGGGTGACCCCCGGGCGCCTCACCCCGACCATGGGTTGAAGCGCAAGGGTTAGGCCCCTTCAAAGACCACTGTGCTATCCACCAGCCGACGGGCGCTCTGCCCCACATCCTCAGGGATGGGCCGCGGAGCAACAGTCTCGGGCGCATCCGCATGGTGCCGGTAGTCGCCCATGATGACCCGGACAATCGCGGGCACGTTGGTCATCGTGACCGCATCAATGGCCGCGCGATCACCCAGGTCCGGGTGCGGCTGGGTCAGCATGCGGTACAGGTCCCACGAATCCGCGTGCGGGCGTTGGTTCATGAGCACCTGCGCCAGCTTGTGCTTGAGCGGCACCAGTTGCCAGTCGGGAACGCGCTGCCCGCGGTTGCCCAAACTGATGGATAGCAGCTTGCCGGCCTTCAACTCGCGGTTGATCTGATCCTTGGACTTCCCAGCCAGCTTGCCGAACAGCGGCACTGGCAGACAGCTCGGTGACTCGTACATAGCAAGCATTTCCTCGCGCTCGCGCTGAATTGCGGACACTTCCGGTTCCGGCGCCCGCGTGGGCGCCGGAGGCACCTGCGACAGTCGCTGGAACGTGCTTCCGGCGTCGTTCGGAGTCACGACGATGGGAGCAGCCACTACAGGCGGCACAGAGCCTTCAGGGAACACAGCGGCGGCGGCAACAGGCTCGTCTTCTGCCATCGCCGGCACCCCTTCGATACGAATGGTGAGGTGAGCACTGGCGGCTTCCACCTGACCCTGCTCGAGCAGGTCGAGGCGATCGGCCCAGTCCTGCATCATCCGACGTCGCGGTTCTACGTACTTGGCGTGGTTATAGGCCGAACTCACCTTGTTCGGGTCGGAGTGCGAGAGCTGAGCGTCCACCCAAATCTTGGGATAACCGATCTCGTTGAGCGCCGTCGAGATGGTCCCGCGGATGCCGTGGCCGGTCAGTTGGTCCTCGTAGCCCATCCGCTTCAGGGCGGCATTGAGGGTGTTCTCGCTGACGCGCTTCTTAAGTTCGCTGCGGTGTGTGAGCAGATGAACCTGGGCGGGCCGCATCACCCCCAAGAGGTAGCGCACGATCTCGATGGCCTGAAGGGACAGCGGCACGATGTAGGGCGGCACGTCCTGGGGGCGCTTGCCGGCCTTGCGCATCTCGTCCTGAAGCTGCTTGACGATCTGCGGCGGGATGATCCACAGGCCGCGGTCCAGGTCGAACTGATCCGGGGTTGCCAGCCGCAACTCACCGGTGCGCACACCGGTCAGGAACAGTAGCCGGATGCCGAGCTGGGTTTGCCAGCCACGCGGGTTGTAGCGCCGGAGCTTCTGGAGGAAGTTTGGCAGCTCGGGCAGATGCAGGTACGGGTTGTGGCTCACCGGGGGCTTGGGCTCCGCCACCACATCCAGGTCGGAGGCCGGATTGGCTTCCAGCCCCTCGACGATCACGAGGGCATAGCGGAACAACTGACTCAACCAGGTGCGGACCTTTTCTGCTGTGGTGAAGGCCTTGCGTTCCTCGATCCTTGCCAGGACGCCCAGAAGCTGGGGCCGGCGAATGTCGTAGATCGACATCTTGCCAAGGGTGGGCAGCACGTCCTTGCCGAAAATCCGCAGGATCTGCGAGAGGGTGCTTTGGCGACCTTCCTTGAGTTCCTTGCGGCGATGCTCGACCCAGGCATCGAAGACGGCCTTGAAGGTGTAATCGGCCGCCAGCTTGACCGCGTGCCGCTTCTGCTTGCGGTCGGTGTGGGGGTTGATGCCCTTGGCCAGGAGCGCCCGGGCTTCGTCGCGCAAGGTACGCGCTTCGCGCAGGCCGATCTCGGGGTAGTTGCCCAGGGAGATGCGCTTTTGCTTGCCGAGCCAGTAGTAGCGCAGGTGCCATGATTTGCCGCCGGTAGGGGCAACCACCAGGCCGAGGCCATCGGTGTCGGGGAGGCTGTAGGCTTTGTCAGCGGCCTTGGCTTGCCGCACAGTCAGATCAGAGAGTGCCATCATCGAAGCTCCTAAGTCTTGGACTTAGGCCCGATGCTGCTGGTCATCCCGATCCAACCCCAGCAAGAACCCGGCACCGGAACCACCCGTATTCTTTGGCCTTGTTTTTGGCCTCAAAAACGCTGGCTGTCGGTGGATTTCCGTGGCTTTTGCTGGAATGAAAAAAGGAGCCGAAGCTCCTTTTTTCAACGACTTACAGACCCCAGTGGAAGTCTGTAGATCATAAATTGGAGCGGGAAACGAGGCTCGAACTCGCGACCTCAACCTTGGCAAGGTTGCGCTCTACCAACTGAGCTATTCCCGCGTTGCAAGCCTTGCAGTATATACCGCTTTTGCCTGTTTTGGGAAGGGGCTGCAAATTTTTTAGACTTTTTTGCCGCCCTTCGAGACACCTTCAGTGCTTGACCGCACCGCGCCGCTGACCGACCGATTTCTTGGCCACGGCGGCGGCGGCCACCACCGGTGCGGCCTCGGCCGCGGGGGTGTCGGCCGGGGTCACCTCGTCCTCGGTCAGGGGCGCCGGCTGGCGCTCCAGGGCGATTTCCAGCACCTTGTCGATCCACTTCACGGGAATGATCTTCAGGCCTTCCTTCACGTTGGCCGGGATCTCCTGCAAGTCCTTGACGTTCTCCTCGGGGATCAGCACGGTCTTGATGCCGCCGCGCAGGGCGGCCAGCAGCTTTTCCTTCAGGCCGCCGATGGCGGTGACCTCGCCGCGCAAGGTGATCTCGCCGGTCATGGCCACCTCGCCGCGCACCGGGATGCCAGTGAGCGCCGAGACGATGGCCGTGGTCATCGCCGCGCCGGCGCTGGGGCCGTCCTTGGGCGTGGCGCCGTCGGGCACGTGGATGTGGATGTCGCGCTTTTCGAACACCTCGTCCTTCAGGCCCAACAGGCGCGCGCGTGAACGCACCACGGTGCGCGCGGCCTCGACCGATTCCTTCATCACGTCGCCCAGTTGGCCGGTGCGCTGCACATTGCCCTTGCCGGGCATGGTGGCGGCCTCGATGGTGAGCAGATCGCCCCCCACCTCGGTCCAGGCCAGACCGACCACCTGGCCGACCTGGTTTTGCTGCTCGGCGCGGCCGTAGGTGAACTTGCGCACGCCCAGGAAGTCGTTCAGGTTGTCCGAGGTGACCTTGACCTGCGGCTGCATTTCTTTCAGCTGCAGGCTTTTCACCACCTTGCGGCAGATCTTGGACAGCTCGCGCTCCAGCGAGCGCACGCCTGCCTCACGCGTGTAGTAGCGCACGATGTCGCGCACGGCGGATTCCTCCACCGCCAGCTCCTCGTCCTTCACGCCGTTGTTCTTCATCTGCTTGGGCAGCAAGTACTTGATGGCGATGTTGGTCTTCTCGTCCTCGGTGTAGCCCGACAGGCGAATGACTTCCATGCGGTCCAGCAAGGCCGGCGGAATGTTCATCGAGTTGCTGGTGGCCACGAACATCACGTCCGACAGGTCGAAATCGACCTCGACGTAGTGGTCGGAGAAAGTGTGGTTCTGCTCCGGGTCCAGCACCTCCAGCAGCGCGCTGGAAGGATCGCCCCGGAAGTCCATGCCCAGCTTGTCGATCTCGTCCAGCAGGAACAGCGGGTTGCGCGTGCCCGCCTTGTTCAGGCTTTGCAGCACCTTGCCCGGCATGGCGCCGATGTAGGTGCGGCGGTGGCCACGGATCTCGGCCTCGTCGCGCATGCCACCCAGGGCCATGCGCACGTACTTGCGGCCGGTGGCCTTGGCGACCGACTGGCCCAGCGAGGTCTTGCCCACGCCGGGTGGGCCGACCAGGCACAGGATCGGCGCCTTGACCTTGTCCACGCGCTGCTGCACGGCAAGGTACTCGAGGATGCGGTCCTTGACCTTTTCCAGGCCATAGTGGTCTTCGTTTAGCACGTTCTCGGCAAAGGCCAGGTCGTGCTTGATCTTGGTCTTCTTGCTCCAGGGCAGGCCGACCAGCACGTCGATGTAGTTGCGCACCACGGTGGCCTCGGCCGACATGGGCGACATGAGCTTGAGCTTCTTCAGCTCGCCCTCGGCCTTCTTGCGCGCCTCCTTGGGCATGCGGGCGGCCTTGATCTTCTTTTCGATCTCCTCGACGTCGGCGCCCTCCTCGCCTTCGCCGAGCTCCTTCTGGATGGCCTTGACCTGCTCGTTCAGGTAGAAGTCGCGCTGGTTCTTCTCCATCTGGCGCTTGACGCGGCCGCGGATACGCTTGTCGACGTTCAGGATGTCGACCTCGCGCTCGAGCTGCTCGAACAGGTTTTCGAGGCGCTCCTTCACGCTCACCAGGTCCAGCACCAGCTGCTTGGCCTCCAGCTTGAGCGGCAGGTGCGCGGCAATGGTGTCGGCCAGACGGCCAGGCTCGTCGATGGCGGCGATGGAGGTGAGGATCTCGGGCGGGATCTTCTTGTTGAGCTTGACGTACTGGTCAAACTGCTGCATCACGGCGCGGCGCAGCGCCTCGACCTCGGCGTTGTCCTTCTCGGTACCCTCGGCCTCCAGCGGCGTGACGGTGGCCACGAAATGCGCCTCGCCGTCCTCGATGTGGGTGACGGTGGCGCGCTGCTGGCCTTCCACCAGCACCTTCACCGTGCCGTCGGGCAGCTTGAGCATCTGCAGGATGGTGGACACGCAGCCCACCTCGAACATGTCGTTGACCGAGGGCTCGTCCTTGGCGGCGGTTTTTTGCGCCACCAGCATGATGCGGCGGTCGGCGGCCATGGCCGTTTCCAGGGCCTTGATGCTCTTGGGCCGACCCACGAACAGCGGGATGACCATGTGGGGAAACACCACCACGTCGCGCAGGGGCAGCAGCGGCAGGTCGATCGGGGTGGTGGGCAAGGGGGTGGCTCCGGACATTCAAAATCCTCGGGTGATTCAGCCCCACATGGCGGCTCAGGCCCCCATTTTCAACCGGAACATCGGGCCGTGGGGGCCTGGCCGGGGGTTTCCCCCAGGGCAGTGGGTGAAACGGCGTGGCGCGCTATTGATTCAATAGCTGGTCAGGAAGAGGCCACGCCGGCCAAAGGCGGAAAAAGCCAGTAATCAGGCTTTCTTGGCGGCCTCGCGGTAGACCAGCAGCGGGCGCTGGTTGTCCTCGATGGTGGTCTCGTCAAGCACCACCTTGGCCACGTTGGCGGTGTGCGGCAGCTCGAACATGGTGTCGATCAGCGCCTGCTCCAGGATCGAGCGCAGACCGCGCGCGCCGGTCTTGCGCTCCAACGCCTTGCGGGCGATGGCCTTCAGCGCCGACGGGCGGATTTCCAGCTCGGCGCCTTCCATCTGCAGCAGGCGGCCAAACTGCTTGACCAGGGCGTTCTTGGGCTCGGTGAGGATCTGCACCAGCGCGTCCTCGGTCAGCTCGGTCAGGGTGGCGACCACCGGCATGCGGCCGACCAACTCGGGAATGATGCCGAACTTGATCAAATCCTCGGGCTCGACCTCGCGGAACACCTCGGACAGCGAGCGTTGCTGCTTGCTGCGCACGGCGGCGCCAAAGCCGATGCCCGACGATTCGGTGCGCGCCTCGATCACCTTCTCGAGGCCAGCGAAGGCCCCGCCGCAGATGAACAGGATATTGGTGGTGTCGATCTGCAGGAAATCCTGGTTCGGGTGCTTGCGCCCGCCCTGCGGCGGGATGCTGGCCAGGGTGCCCTCGATCAGCTTGAGCAGCGCCTGCTGCACGCCCTCGCCCGACACGTCGCGCGTGATGCTGGGGTTGTCGGCCTTGCGGCTGATCTTGTCGATTTCGTCGATGTAGACGATGCCGCGCTGGGCGCGCTCGACATCGTAGTTGCAGCTTTGCAGCAGCTTGCTGATGATGTTCTCGACGTCCTCGCCCACGTAGCCGGCCTCGGTCAGCGTGGTGGCGTCGGCCATGACGAAGGGCACGTCCAGCTGGCGCGCCAAAGTCTGAGCCAGCAGCGTCTTGCCCGAGCCGGTGGGGCCGATCAGCAGGATGTTGCTCTTGGCCAGCTCGACATCGCCGCCCTTGGCGTCTTCCTTGTGCTTCAGGCGCTTGTAGTGGTTGTAGACCGCCACGGCCAGCGTGCGCTTGGCTTTTTCCTGGCCAATGACGTAGTTGTCGAGGTTGGCCTTGATGTCGGCCGGCGTGGGCGGGGCGTTGCGCGCCTTATCGGGCGCCGCGTCCTCGCTGATTTCCTCGCGGATGATGTCGTTGCACAGCTCGATGCACTCGTCGCAGATGAACACCGAGGGGCCGGCGATCAGCTTCTTCACCTCGTGCTGGCTCTTACCGCAGAACGAGCAGTAAAGCGTTTTCTCGCTGGAAGATCCCTTTTTATCGGCCATTGGCTACCTGTTTGGGGATGGATCGGGGCATGATAACCAACTCAGCGCCACACCGGGAGAACCCCCGGGCCAGCGCCCGGCGGCCCTTAAGCTCACGGTCGGCTGGCGATGACCTGGTCGACGATGCCGTAGTCCTTGGCCTCGTCGGCGGTCATGAAGTAGTCGCGCTCGGTGTCGCGCTGCACTTTTTCCAGCGGCTGGCCGGTGCGTTCGGCCAGGATGCGGTTCATCTGGTCCTTGGTGCGCAGGATGTCGCGGGCGTGGATCTCGATGTCGGTGGCCTGACCGCGCGCGCCGCCCAGCACCTGGTGGATCATGATCTTGCTGTTGGGCAGGCTGTAGCGCTTGCCCTTGGCGCCCGCCGCCAGCAAGAAGGCGCCCATGCTGGCCGCGAAGCCCAGGCACATGGTGGACACGTCCGGCTTGATGAACTGCATGGTGTCGTAGATCGACATGCCCGCCGTGACGCTGCCGCCGGGCGAGTTGATGTACAGCGAGATGTCCTTGTCCGGGTTCTCGCTTTCCAGGAACAGCAACTGCGCCACCACCAGGTTGGCGGTCTGGTCATTGACTTCACCGACCAGGAACACCACCCGCTCTTTCAGCAGGCGGGAATAAATGTCGAACGACCGCTCGCCGCGGCCGGACTGCTCGATCACCATCGGGATCAGGCCGAGGTTCTGCTGGGTGTCAAACTCGCTCATGGAAGAAATGCTCCGTGTCATGGGGTATATGCCCACGCAAATGGGGCCGGAACCGGTCGATTCCAAGCCCCATGGTAGCCGCTCGGCACCGGCGCCGGATTTCTGGTCAAAATGCCCATCCGCCAGCGCCGGAAAAACCTGATTCGCTATTGAATCAGGAGTAAACCAATCAGCCCTGCTGGCCCATCAGTTCGTCAAAATCCAGGGTCTTCTCGGTGACCTTGGCGGCGCCCAGCACATGCTCGGTGACGTTGTTCTCGATCACCATGGCCTCCACGTCGGCCAGGCGTTGGTTGTCGGCGTAGTAGTAACGCACCACCTCCTCGGGCTTCTCGTAGCTGGCGGCCAGCTCCTCGACCTGGGCCTTGATCTGCTCGGGCTTGGCCTGCAGGTTCCGCGTCTTGACCAGCTCGGCCACCACCAGGCCGGTGCGCACGCGCTGCTCGGCCTGCGGGCGGAAGTTGTCCTCGGGGATGGGCAGCTTGTCGGCGTCCTTGAAGCCGCGCGCCTTCAAGTCGGCGCGGGCGTTCTCGACCATGCGCTGCAGCTCGGCCTGCACGGCGGCCTTGGGGATGTCCAGCTCGGCCTGCGCCACCAGGGCGGCCATGGCGGCCTGCTTGTTGCGGCTGGCCAGGCGGAACTTCACCTCGCGCCCCAGGTTCTTGCGGATGTCGGCGCGCAGGCCCTCGACGGTGCCCTCGGCCACGCCCAGCGACTTGGCCAGTTGCTCGTTCACCTCGGGCAGGTGGGCGGCTTCGATCTTCTTCACGGTGACCATGAAGTCGGCGGTCTTGCCGGCCACGTCCTTGCCGTGGTAGTCCTCGGGGAAGGCCAGCGGGAAGGTCTTGCTCTCGCCCACTTTCATGCCGCGCACGGCGTCCTCGAATTCCTTGAGCATCTGGCCTTCGCCGATGATGAACTGGAAATCCTCGGCCTTGCCGCCATCGAAGGCTTCGCCGTCGATCTTGCCGGCGAAGTCGATGCTGACCCGGTCGCCGTCCTCGGCGGCAGCGGCCTGGGCGCGCTGGGCGAAGCTGCGGCGCTGCTTGCGCAGGATGTCCAGCGTGCGCTCGATGGCCTCGTCGCTGACCTCGGCGTTCACCTTCTCGACCTCGGCGTTGGCCAGATCGCCGATCTTGACCTCCGGGAACACCTCGAACACGGCGTCGAAGGACACCTCGCCCTCGGGCGCGCCTTCCTTCTCGGTGATGGTGGGCTGGCCGGCCACGCGCAGCTCGGCCTCGTTGGCGGCGTTGAAGAAGGCCTCGCCGACCTTGTCGTTCATCACCTCGTACTGCACCGAGTAGCCGTACTGGCGCGTCACCACGCTCATCGGCACCTTGCCGGGACGGAAACCGTCCATGCGCGCGGTGCGGGCCAGCTTGCGCAGGCGCGCCTCGACCTCGCTCTGGATGGTGGCTACGGGCAGCGTCAGCGTGATCTTGCGCTCGAGCTTCTCAAGGGTTTCCACATTCACGGCCATGGTGTTCTCTCGTTGACTGAAATATTGGACTTCAAGCTGGTGCGCGGGGGGGGACTCGAACCCCCACACCATTGCTGGCGTCAGGACCTAAACCTGGTGCGTCTACCAATTTCGCCACCCGCGCGATTGCTGCGAATCCGCTGCAAATGAATCGGGCGGTTCGCACTGCTGCAACCGCCCGCTGGAATTCGGCGAACTGTAGATTTTAACCTGCCGCCAGGACGGCGTCGCCAACCGGTGGGCTGGGGGCCTGCTGGTCGGGTCTGCGCACCCGGAACCAGGCCGCGTACATGGCCGGCAGCGCCAGCAGGGTCAGCACCGTGGCCACGATCAGCCCGCCCATGATGGCCACGGCCATCGGCCCCCAGAACACGCTGCGCGACAGCGGAATCATGGCCAGCACCGCCGCCGCCGCCGTCAGCACGATGGGGCGCAGGCGCCGCACCGCCGCCTCGACGATGGCGTCCCAGGCCGGCACGCCGCGCGCGCGGTCCTGCTCGATCTGATCGATCAGGATCACCGAGTTGCGCTGGATCATGCCCATCAGCGCGATCACGCCCAGCAGCGCCACGAAGCCGAACGGCCGGTTCAGCAGCAGCAACGCCGCCGCCACGCCGGCGATGCCCAGCGGCCCGGTCAGGAACACCAGCATGGCGCGGCTGAAGCTGTGCAGTTGCAGCATCAGCAGGGTGAAGGTGACGAACAGCATGATCGGCACCCCCACGGCGATGGAGGACGAGCCCTTGCTGCTCTCCTCCACCGCGCCGGCCACCTGGATGCGGTAGTGCGGCTGGCCGGCGTCGGCCCAGCCGGCCTCCAGGGCGCGCAGCTGGGGCAGCAGCTGGTCGGTGACGGTGGCGCCCTGCAGGCCCTCGGCCACGTCGGACTGCACCGTGACGGCGTAGTCGCGGTTCTCGCGCCACAGCACGCCCGGCTCCCAGGCGAACACCGGCTTGGCGATCTGCGTCAGCGGAATGCTGCGCCCGCTGGCCGTGGGTACGTAGGCGTTGCCCAGGTCGGTGATGGCCTGGCGCTCATCCAGCGGCTGGCGCAGCACGATGTCGATCAGCTTGTCGCCCTCGCGGTACTGGCCGATGGTGCTGCCGGCCAGCAGCACGCGGCCGGCCTGGGCAATCGACTGGCTGGTGACGCCCAGCGCGCGCGCCTTGTCCTGGTCCACCTCCAGGCGCAGCGCCTTCACCGATTCGTTCCAGTTGTCGTTGACGCCGCGCGTGTTCGGGCTGGCGCGCAGCACGGCCTTGACCTCGTCGGCGCGCACGCGCAGCTGGGCCGGATCGGGGCCGACCACGCGGAACTGCACCGGGTACGGCACCGGCGGCCCGTTCGGCAGCAGCTTGACGCGGGCGCGCACCTCGGGAAATTCCTGCGCCAGCATGGCCGGCAGGGCCAGCCGCAGCCGACCGCGCGTGGCCAGGTCGGTCGGCTGCAGGATCAGTTGCGACACGTTGGTTTGCGGAAACACCTGGTCCAGCGGCAGGTAAAAGCGCGGCACGCCCGAGCCGACCCACTGCGTCACGCTGTCCACGCCCGGCTCCTGGCGCAGGCGCGCCTCCACGCGCCGGGCCACTTCCTCGTTGGCGGCGAAGGCCGTGCCTTCGGGAAACCACAGGTCGACCAGGATTTCAGGTCGGCTGGAATCCGGGAAAAACTGCTGCTGCACCTTGCCCATGCCGACGATGCCCAGCGCGAACACCCCGATGGTGGCGCCGATGGTGATCCAGCGGTGCGCCACGCACCAGTGCACCGCACGCCGAAAGCGCTGGTAAAACGGCGTGTCGAACATCTCGTGCGGCTCGGCCTGCACCGGCACCCCGCGGTTCAGCGCCTCGGCCCGCGCCGCCGCCACGTGCGGCGGCAGGCGCAGCAGGCGCTCGCCCAGGTAGGGCACGAACACCACCGAGGCCACCCAGCTGACCAGCAGCGCCACCACCGTCACGCCGAAGATGGCGAAGGTGTATTCGCCCACCGTCGACTTGGCGATGCCGATGGGCAGAAAACCCACCGCCGTGATCAAGGTGCCGGTGAGCATGGGCATGGCCGTCACCTCGTAGGCGAAGGTGGCGGCGCGGAACTTGTCGTAGCCCTCCTCCATCTTGCGCACCATCATCTCGACGGCGATGATGGCGTCGTCCACCAGCAGGCCCAGGGCGATGATGAGCGAGCCGAGCGAAATCTTGTGCAGCCCGATGCCCCAGTACTGCATCACCAGGAAGGTGACGGCCAGCACCAGCGGAATGGTGATGCCCACCACCAACCCCGGGCGCGGATCCAGCGTCCAGCGGCGCCACAGCGGGTGCTGGCCCGGCCGCTTGTGCAGGCCCAGGGCAATGAAGCTCACGCCCAGCACGATCACCACCGCCTCGATCAGCACCTTGATGAACTCGCCCACCGAGTCGGCCACCGCCTGCGGCTGGTCCTGGATCTGCGCCAGCGTCACGCCCAGCGGCAGCAGGCGCTCGATCTGCGCGTTGGCCAGCTTCAGCGCCTTGCCCATGGCGATGATGTCGCCGCCCTTGGCCATCGACACGCCCAGCGCGATCACGCCCTGGCCGTCGTGGCGCACCTTGACCTGCGGCGGATCGACGTAGCCGCGCCGCACCTCGGCGATGTCGCCCAGGCGCAGCTGCTGGCCCGAGGCGCCGCGGATCGGCATGGCGCGCAGCGCCGCCAGCTCGTGGAACTGCCCGGCCACGCGCACCTGCAGCACGTCTTGCGGGGTGTTCAGCGGGCCGGCCGGCTCGACGGCGTTCTGCGCGCCCAGCTGGGCCAGCACCTGGTTCATGTCCAGCCCGAGCTGGGCCAGGCGGCGCTGCGAGACCTCGACGTAGACCTTTTCGTCCTGCACGCCAAACAAATCGACCTTGGCCACGTCCTTCACGCGCAGCAGGATCTGGCGCGCGTCGTCGGCGAAGGTTTTCAGCTCGGCGTCGCTGAAGCCCTCGCCCGACAGCGCGTAGATCACGCCGTACACGTCGCCGAAGTCGTCGTTGAAAAACGGCCCCTGCACGCCCTGCGGCAAGGTAAAGCGCATGTCGCCGATCTTCTTGCGCACCGTGTACCAGACCTGCTGCACCTCCTTGGGCGGCGAGGAATCCTTGATCTGGAAGATGATTTGCGACTCGCCCGGCTTGGAATAGCTGCGGATCTTGTCGGCGTAGGGCACCTCCTGCAGGGTGCGCTCGAGCTTGTCGGTGACCTGGTCGGCCACCTGCTGCGCCGTGGCGCCGGGCCAGTAGGTGCGCACCACCATGGCGCGGAAGGTGAAGGGCGGGTCTTCGTCCTGGCCGAGCTGAAAGTAGGCCGCCACGCCCAGCAGCATCAGCACCACCATCAGGTAGCGCGTCAGCGCCGGGTGCTCCAGCGCCCAGCGCGAGAGGTTGAAGCCCGGCTGGGGCTCGGCCATGCCGGCGGCGCCCGAAGGCGAGGAATGCGTGCTCATGCGAGGGCTCAGCGCGCGCCGGCGGCGGCGGAGGAAGCGGCGGAGGCAGCCGCTGAATTTGCTACGTTTTGTGTAGCTGCCGTGGCTTGTTCCACGCCGACCGAGCCTGTTTTTGGCTGGTAAACCGTGACTTTCTGCCCCGGCGCCAGCACGTGCACGCCGCTGGCCACCACGCGCATGCCCGGCGTCAGGCCAGCGGCGATCACGGCTTGGTTGCCGTCGGCCCCGGCCACCTGCACGGCCTGCGAGCGCACGCTGCCGCTGGCCGGCTCGTACACCCACACGGCCGAGCCCTGGCCTTCCTGGCGCAGCGCGGTGGTCGGCAGCTTCAGCACCGGCGCCGCCGGCGCGCCCTCGGCCTGCGGCACGGCCGTCAGGGTGGCGCCCAGCGGTGGCGCGGCGCCGGCCAGCGCCACCTTGACGGCGAAGGTGCGGGTCACCGGGTCGGCGCTGGCGGCGATCTCGCGCACCTGGCCCGTCAGGCGCGCATCGCCCGACCAGGCGCGCAAGGCCACCGGCTGGCCCAGCCGCAGCGCGGCCACACGGTCCTCGGGCACCGCGAACACGGCGTCGCGCGGGCCGTCCTGCGCCAGCCGCACCACCGGCGTGCCGGCGGCCACCACCTGGTCCACCTCGGCCTCGATGCCGGTCACCACGCCGTCGGCATCGGCCAGCAGGCGCGTGTAGGCGGCCTGGTTGCCCTGGCTGCTGAGCTGGGCCTGGGCCTGCTGCAGCGTGGATTGCGCCGCCTTCAGCTGCGCGCCGCGGCGCTCCAGCTCGGCGTGGCTGATGAAGCCTTGCGCGCGCAGCGATTCGTAGCGCCCCAGATCGGCCGCCGCCAGGTCGCGCTGGGCCAGGGCCGAAGCCACCTGCGCCCGCGCGCCGTCGGCGGCCAACTGGTAGTCGCGCGCGTCCAGCTCGGCCAGCAACTGGCCGGCGCGCACGCGCTGGCCCGGCTCGACGGCGCGGCGCACGATCTTGCCGGCCACGCGAAAACCCAGGCGCGACTCGATGCGGGCGCGCACCTCGGCGGCGTACTCGTGGCGCGCTTCCAACGCCCCCTGGCCCACCGTGACCAGCTTGACGGCGCGCACCGGCTCCTGCGGCGCCGGCGCCCGGCCGCAAGCGGCCAGCGCCAGTGCGGCCACCACCGTGGCCACACCCAGCCGCCCGTGGCGGCGCGTGTTCATCGGCCGCCGCCGCTTGTTGCCCATTGCACCCACTCGCGCCCCAAATTAATGACTGACTGGTTAGTAATTTATGTAAAGCCCCCCGTACTTGTCAAGCGGGGGCGGGCACAATCGGCGGGCGCCGCCGCCCTTGGGGCTGCTTGCCGCGCCCGCCCGATGCCCACCACCCGACCTCAGTTGCCCATGGCGCGGCGCGCGCTCCGCACCGCATGACAGGCCCTCGCCCCAGCCAGGCGCCGCCGCGCACGGCCGTCCCGAAGCCGCCCGCCCACCCCGGGGTGGAGGCCGGCACCGCGGGTGCCCCGCGCGGCGTTTCAGCTCGGCCCCCCTCCGTCGAACACTACGAGAACTTCCCGGTCGCCTCCTGGCTGTGCCCACCGCGCCTGCGCCCGCCGATCGCCGCCATCTACCACTTCGCGCGCACGGCCGACGACATCGCCGACGAGGGCGATGCCGGGCCCGCGCAGCGCCTGGCCGATCTGGCCGCCTACCGCGCCGAACTGCACGCCGTGGCCGGTGGCGCCGCGCCGGCCCCGCGCTGGGCGGCGGTGTTCGGCCCGCTGGCGGCCCAATTGCGCGCCTTTGCCCTGCCGGTGCCGCTGCTGGACGATCTGCTGTCGGCGTTTGCGCAAGACGTGGCCAAGACCCGGGACGGCGCCACCTACGCCGACTGGCCCGAGCTGCTGGACTACTGCCGCCGCTCGGCCAACCCGGTGGGGCGCCTGCTGCTGCACCTGTACGGCGTGACTGGCGACGAGGCCCTGGCCGAAAGCGACGCCATCTGCACCGCGCTGCAGCTGATCAACTTCTGGCAGGACCTGAGCGAGGACATCCCGAGCGGACGCTTTTACCTGCCGCTGGCCGCCTGCGCCGCGCACGGCCTGCGCATCAACGACCCAGGGCGCGATTTCGCGGCCCTGGCGCCGAGCCCGGAAGCATCAAAATTAATAGCACACTGTGTAGATTACACGCTGACATCCATGCAAAAAGGCTCCAAACTGGTGCACCGCATCCCGGGCCGGGCCGGCTGGGAGCTGCGCCTGGTGGTGCAAGGCGGGCTGCGCGTGCTGGAGAAAGTCGCCGCGCTGCACGGCCACGCGCTGCGCCAGCGCCCCGTGGTCGGTGCCTGGGACGCCCCGCGCATCGCCTGGCGGGCGTTGTGGATGTGACGGTGACCGAGCCCGCGCGCAGCGTCCGCCTGATCGAGACGCCCTTCGTCGAACACGGCCAGCCCGTGCGGCTGAAACTGGTCGTCTACACGCCGCCGACGCCCGGGCCGCACCCGGTGGTGGTGTTCAACCACGGCTCCACGGGCAGGGGCAACCACCCCGCGCTGTACGCGCACCTGGCCGACTACCCGCGCACGGCGCGGTTCTTCAGCCAGCGCGGCTGGATGCTGGTGGCGCCGCAGCGGCGCGGCCGCGGCGGTTCGGACGGCGTGTACGGCGAGGGCTTTGGCGCCGACCGGTCGTCCGGCTACAGCTGCGACCCGGCCACCGCGCTCGCCGGGCTGGACCGCGCCACCCAGGACGTGGGCGCCGTGCTGGAGCATCTGGATCAACAACCCGACGTGGACATGCGCCGCCTGCTGATCGGCGGTGTCTCGCGCGGCGGCGTGTTGGCCATCGCCTGCGCCGGGCGCTGGCCGGACCGCTTCGTGGGCGCGCTCAATTTCAACGGCGGCTGGCTGGGGCGTGCCTGCGCCACGCACGAACAGGTCAACCCGCAAGCCTTTGCGCGCGGCACGCCGTTTCGCGGGCCCACGCTGTGGCTGCACGGCAGCCACGACCCCTACTACCGCATCGCCCATTGCCGGGCCCATTTCGCCGCCTACCTGGCGGCCGGCGGGCGCGGCAGCTTCCACAGCCTGCGCGGCGGCCACGGCCTGATCGCCCAACCCGCCCTGTGGCAGCCCCTCGTCGGCGCCTGGCTGGATGGCGAACTGCCGCACGGCTGACGCGCCCGCCGCCGATGGGACAATCGGCCCCGTGACCACCCCGCAAGACTACGTGCAGCAAAAGGCCGCCGCCTCGGGCAGCAGCTTTTACTACGCCTTTCTGTTTCTGCCGCCGCCGCGCCGCGCCGCCATCACCGCCTTCTACGCCTTCTGCCGCGAGGTGGACGACGTGGTGGACGAAGTCAGCGACCCCGGCGTGGCCGCCACCAAGCTGGCCTGGTGGCGGGCCGAGGTGGGCCGCGCCTTCGCCGGCGAGCCGACGCACCCGGTAACGCAGGCGCTGATGCCCTGGGCGCCGGAGTTCGGCATCGAGGCGCATCAGCTGCTGGCCGTCATCGAAGGCTGCCAGATGGACCTGACGCAGACCCGCTACCTCGACTTTGCCGCGCTGGAGAAATACTGCCACCTGGTCGCCGGCGTGGTGGGCGAGGTGTCGGCCCGCATCTTCGGCCAGACCGAGGAGCGCACCACCGCCTACGCCCACCAGCTGGGCCTGGCCATGCAGCTGACCAACATCCTCCGCGACGTCGGCGAGGACGCGCGGCGCGACCGCATCTACCTGCCCGTGAACGAGTTGCAGCGCTTTGACGTCAAGGCGCACGAGATCCTGAAGGGCGTGTACAGCGAGCGCTTTGCCGCGCTGATGAAGTTCCAGGCCGAGCGCGCCCAGCGCTGCTACGACGAGGCGCTGGCCCTGCTGCCCGCCGCCGACCGCCGGGCGCAAAAGCCCGGGCTGATGATGGCCAGCATCTACCGCACGCTGCTGGGCGAGATCGAGCACGACGGCTTTCATGTGCTGAACCAGCGCATCGCCCTGACCCCGCTGCGCAAGCTGTGGCTGGCCTGGAAGATGCAGGCGCTGGGGCGGTTCTAGACGGCGGGGCCTTGAAAAACTCCTGTTTTGATAGCTGCCGTGGATGTATCCACGCCGGCCTACGCCTGTTTTGGTCATGAAACCGATGGTGCGGCGCGTGGCCATCGTGGGGGCCGGCTGGGCCGGCCTGGCGGCGGCCGTGCACGCCGCCGGGCGCGGCCACGCGGTGACCGTGTTCGAGGCCGCGCGCCAGCTCGGCGGGCGCGCGCGCGGCCTGCCGCTGACCCTGCCCGACGGCCGACGGGTGCAGGTCGACAACGGCCAGCACATCCTGATCGGCGCCTACACCAACACCTTGCACCTGATGCGCACCGTGGGCGTGGACCCCGACACCGCCCTGCTGCGCCTGCCGCTGGCGCTGCCCTTTCCGGACGGCAGCGGCTTGCGCCTGCCCCGCCTGCCCGCGCCGCTGGACGCTGGCCTGGGCATCCTGACCGCGCGCGGCTGGCGCTGGGCCGAGCGCCTGGCCCTGCTGCGCGCCGCCGCGCGCTGGCAACGCGCCGGCTTCGATTGCGACCCAGCGCTGACCGTGGCCGCGCTGTGCGCCGGGCTGCCACCCCGTTTGCGGGCCGAGTTCATCGAGCCGCTGTGCGTCTCGGCCCTGAACACCCCCGCCGACAAGGCCAGCGCGCAGGTGTTTCTGCGCGTGCTGCACGACGGCCTGTTCGCCGTGAGCGGCGGCTCCAACCTGCTGCTGCCGCGCGTCGACCTGGGCGCCTTGTTCCCTGACGCGGCCGCCGACTGGCTGCGCGCGCGCGGCGCCCAGCTGCACCTCGGCCAGCGCATCGAGGCGCTGCACTGGCAGGCCCCGCACTGGCGGCTGGCCGATCAGCCCTTCGACGCCGTGATCCTGGCCGCGTCGGCGCCCGGCACCGCACGGCTGCTGCAGGCCTCGGCGGCGCAAGCGCCAGAGGCGCTGGCGGCGGCCCTCGACACCGCCGCCAGCGACGCCGCCGAGCTGGCGCACCAGGCCATCGGCACCGTGTACGCCCAGGCGGCCGAACCCGCCCGCCCCGGCCCCCTGCTGCCCGCCCCCATGCTGGCGCTGCGCGCCACGCCCGAGGCGCCGGCGCAGTTCGTGTTCGACCGCGACGCCATCACCCGGCCCGACACGCCAACCCGCCTGCTGGCCTTCGTCGTCAGCGCCAGCAGCGGCGAGCGCGCGGCGCTGGAAGCCGCCGTGGCCGCCCAGG
>Ga0209572_1000559_pt1 | contig 50297 bp, 45 predicted proteins | sample EBPBio232012_DNA_FD_185867 | JGI IMG/M metagenome (GOLD analysis project Ga0209572, IMG submission 185867) | Wastewater treatment Type I Accumulibacter community from EBPR Bioreactor in Madison, WI, USA - Reactor 1_1/23/2012_ DNA (SPAdes)... | ecosystem: Engineered > Bioreactor > EBPR >...
AGGTGCCGTTCGCCGAAGATCAGCGCCGTCTTCTCGGGCAGGCGGGCGGCGGTGGCTTCGAACAGGTCGGCCAGGATTTCGCCGCGCAGCAGCTCGGGCCGGTCGGGGCCGTGAAGAATGGGAAAAGGGAGGGACATCGGAAAGGCGGCAGGCCGAATTGCACACAACGCCGCTTCACAACGCGGCAAGCCGCGGCGGCGCCGACGCCCGAGCGGCGGACGCCATTGTGCCGCCTGGGCCGGTCGGCGCACGCAGCCAGGCGTTCACAATGCGGGAATGCTGAGCTTTTCCGATATCGAGCAAGCCGCCGAGCGCCTGCGCGGCCAGGTGCTGGACACGCCCTGCGTGGAGTCGCGCACGCTCTCGCAGGTGACCGGCGCGCAGGTGTTCCTGAAGTTCGAGAACCTGCAGTTCACCGCCTCGTTCAAGGAGCGCGGGGCCTGCAACAAGCTGGTGCAGCTGTCGGCCGACGAGCGCGCGCGCGGCGTGATCGCCATGAGCGCCGGCAACCACGCGCAAGGGTTGGCGTTCCATGCCCAGCGGCTGGGCATCCGCGCGCTGATCGTCATGCCGCGCTTCACCCCGGGCGTGAAAGTGGCGCGCACGCGCGGCTTCGGCGCCGAGGTGCTGCTGCACGGCGACAGCCTGGATGCCGCGCGCGAACACGCGCTGGCGCTGGCCCAGGCGCAGGGCCTGACCTTCGTCCACCCGTTCGACGACGAAGCCATCATGGCCGGCCAGGGCACCTTGGCGCGGGAAATGCTGATCGCCCAGCCGACGCTGGACACGCTGGTGGTGCCGATCGGCGGGGGCGGCCTGATCGGCGGCGTGGCCACTGCGGCCAAGGCGCTGCAGCCCGGCATTCGCGTGGTGGGCGTGCAAACCCAGCGCTTTCCGGGCGCGGTGAACGCCGTCATCGGCAGCGCGCACCCGCAGGGCAGCAGCACCATTGCCGAGGGCATTGCCGTCAGCCGGCCCGGCGAACACTGCCTGCCGCTGATCCGCCGGCATGTCGACGAGCTGCTGCTGGTGGACGAAGGCGACGTCGAGCAGGCCATCGTGATGCTGCTGGAGATCGAGAAAACCCTGGCCGAAGGCGCCGGGGCCACCGCCCTGGCGGCCCTGGTGCGCCACCGCGAACGCTTTGCCGGACGCCGCGTCGGGCTGGTGCTGTCGGGCGGCAACATCGACCCGATGCTGCTGGCGGCCATCATCGGCCGGGGCATGGTGCGCTCGGGCAGGCTGGTGCGCATGGTGGTCAGCACGCGCGACGTGCCCGGCTCGCTGGCGCGCATCACGGCCCTGGTGGCCGAGGCGGGCGCCAATGTGCAGGAAATCCACCACCAACGCGCCTTCACCCTGCTGGCCGCGCAGCACGTGGACGTGGAAATGGTGCTGCAAACGCGCGACGCCGAGCACGTCCGCGAGCTGATGGCGCGCTTCGAGGCCGAGGGGCTTCAGGCGCGCTTGCTGGGCTGAACACGACGGAAATTGGGTCAAATCGGCCTTGGGTCGGCGTCAATTCATCCAGTACAGCTATCGTTTTGATACCGATTTCCATCCCGCCGAGGCACCCTGGCCGCGCGCGCCACAGCAACCCCGCTGCCGCCAAGCCCTTGTCCGCCGCGTAAAATCGCCGCCTTGCCGCCAAGGAGCGTTGCAGCGAGGTCTTCGGCACCTCGTCAGGCTTGGCGGTCTGCCGCCTCTTTTGATCCGCAACGACGCTCACCTGACTTTTCCAAGCCACAGGTGAGTGCATGAGTGCCGCAACCCTTTCCCCGCCCCCGATGAAGCTGTCCGGCCTGGAGCCGGTGCTGATCGGCGAAGACACGCTGTTCGTCAACATCGGCGAGCGCACCAACGTCACCGGCTCCAAGGCCTTCGCCCGCATGATCCTGGCCGGCGACTACGAACAGGCCCTGTCGGTGGCGCGCCAGCAGGTCGAGAACGGCGCCCAGATCGTCGATGTGAACATGGACGAGGCCATGCTGGACAGCCAGGCCGCCATGGTGCGTTTCTTGAACCTGATGGCCAGCGAGCCCGACATCGCCAAGGTGCCGGTGATGATCGACAGCTCGAAGTGGAGCGTGCTCGAGGCCGGCCTGCGCTGCCTGCAGGGCAAGGGCATCGTCAACTCCATCAGCATGAAGGAGGGGGTGGACGAGTTCAAGCGCCAGGCGCGCCTGGTCAGGCGCTACGGCGCCGCCGCCGTGGTGATGGCCTTTGACGAGCAGGGCCAGGCCGACACCTACCAGCGCAAGATCGAGATTTGCCAACGCGCCTACCGCGTGCTGGTCGATGAGGTGGGCTTCGCGCCCGAAGACATCATCTTCGACCCCAACATCTTCGCCATTGCCACCGGCATTGAAGAGCACAACCACTACGCGGTGGATTTCATCGAAGCCACGCGCTGGATCAAGGCCAACCTGCCGGGCGCCAAGGTGTCGGGCGGGGTCAGCAACGTCTCGTTTTCGTTCCGCGGCAACGACCCGGTGCGCGAAGCCATCCACACCGTGTTCCTCTACCACGCCATCCAGGCCGGCATGGATTTAGGAATCGTCAACGCCGGCATGGTCGGCGTCTACGACGATCTGGAGCCCGAGCTGCGCGAGCGGGTGGAAGACGTGGTGCTGGACCGGCGCCCCGACGCCGCCGAACGGCTGCTGGAAATCGCCGAATCCGCCAAGGGCGCCGCCAAGGACGACAGCAAGAAGCTGGAATGGCGCGCCGCCGACGTGGGCGCGCGCCTGTCGCACGCGCTGGTGCACGGCATCACCGACTTCATCACCCAAGACACCGAAGAGGCGTACCAGCAGACCATCGCCAAGGGCGGCCGGCCGCTGCACGTGATTGAGGGGCCGCTGATGGACGGCATGAACGTGGTGGGCGACCTGTTTGGCGCCGGCAAGATGTTCTTGCCCCAGGTGGTCAAAAGCGCCCGCGTCATGAAGCAGGCCGTGGCGCACCTGCTGCCCTACATCGAAGCCGAAAAGCTGGCGCTGGAACAAGCCGGCGGCGAAGTGCGCAGCAAGGGCAAGATCGTGATCGCCACCGTCAAAGGCGACGTGCACGACATCGGCAAGAACATCGTCACCGTGGTCTTGCAGTGCAACAACTACGACGTGGTGAACATGGGCGTGATGGTGCCCTGCCACGACATCCTGGCCAAGGCCAAGGCCGAGGGCGCCGACATCGTCGGCCTGTCGGGCCTGATCACCCCCAGCCTGGAAGAAATGCAGGTGGTGGCCAGCGAGATGCAAAAGGACGAGTACTTCCGCTCGCGCCGCATCCCGCTGCTGATCGGCGGCGCCACCACCAGCCGCGTGCACACCGCCGTCAAGATCGCGCCGCACTACGAAGGCCCGGTGGTCTACGTGCCCGACGCCTCGCGCAGCGTGGGCGTGGCGCAGGGCCTGCTGGGCGAACAGGCCGCCACCTTCATCGCCGACACCGAAACCGAATACGAGCGCGTGCGCCGCCAACACGCCAGCAAGAAGCAGACCCCGCTGTGGCCCCTGGCCAAGGCCCGCGCCAACAAAACCCGCATCGACTGGGCCGGCTACCAACCGCCCGTGCCCAAGTTCATTGGCCGGCGCGTGTTCAAGCACATCGATCTGCGCGAGCTGGTGCCCTTTATCGACTGGACCCCGTACTTCCAAACCTGGGACCTGGCCGGCAAGTACCCCGCCATCTTGCGCGACGAGGTGGTGGGCGCCGAGGCCACGCGCGTGTTCGACGACGCCCAGGCCATGTTGCGCCGCATCGTCGAAGGCCGTTGGCTCACCGCCAACGCCGTGGTCGGTTTTTGGCCCGCCAACACCGTGCACGACGACGACATCGAGCTGTACGCCGACGAAACCCGCAGCCAGCCCGTGCTGACCTGGCACGGCCTGCGCCAGCAAACCGAAAAGCAGGACGACGCCGAAGGCCATCTGCGCCCCAGCCGCTGTCTGGCCGACTTCATTGCGCCGCGCCAGATTGCTTCTGATTCAATAGCACAAAGCCGTGATTCCACGCCGACATCTGGGCAAAAAAACTCAACATCCGCAGGCGCGGTGCGCGACTACATCGGCGCCTTCGCCGTCACCGCCGGCTTGGGTGTGGACGTGAAAGAGGCCGAATTTCTGGGCCACCACGACGACTACAGCGCCATCGTGCTCAAAGCCATGGCCGACCGCCTGGCCGAGGCCTGCGCCGAGTGGCTGCACCAGCGGGTGCGCACCGATCTGTGGGGCTACGCTTCGAATGAAACCCTGGACAACGACGAACTGATCGCCGAGCGCTACCAAGGCATTCGCCCCGCCCCCGGCTACCCCGCCTGCCCCGACCACCGGGTGAAAAAGCCGCTGTTCGAGTTGCTGGGCGCGCACGACGTCGGCATGTCGCTGACCGAGCATTACGCCATGGCGCCCGCCGCCAGCGTGAGCGGCTTTTACTTCAGCCACCCCGAGTCGACCTACTTCAGCGTCGGCCGCATCGGCCCCGACCAGGCGGCCGACATGGCGGCCCGCAGCGGCGCGCCGCTGGAGGAGACCGAGCGGGCGCTGGGGCACAGCCTGGGCTTGTAGCTGCCGGCGAGCAGCTGACCTGCCAATCATCGACGCCAAAAAAACGAAGGCCCCGCATGCGGGGCCTTCGTTTATCTGAGGAATCTACTATTTCCTGATGCCGAATACCTACCACCTCACGCCAACCACCGCTTCCTGCGCTTGTAGCTCTTCACATCCTTGAAGCTCTTGCGCTCTCCGCCGCCCATGCCGAGATAGAACTCCTTGACGTCCTCGTTGTCGCGCAAGTCGGCGGACAAACCGTCCATGACAATGCGTCCGCTTTCCATGATGTAGCCATAGTCGGCGTAGCGCAAGGCCATATTGGTGTTCTGCTCGGCCAGCAAGAAGGTGACTTTCTCTTTCTGGTTGAGGTCCTTGACGATCTCGAACACCTCTTCCACGATTTGCGGGGCCAGGCCCATCGAAGGCTCATCCAGCAGCACCACGTTGGGGTTGGACATCAGGGCCCGCCCGATCGCGCACATCTGTTGCTCGCCGCCGCTGGTGTAGGCGGCCTGGCTGCCGCGCCGCTCTTTCAAGCGCGGAAAGTAGGCGTACACCTTCTCCAGGTTGCGAGCGATCTCGCCCTTGTCGTGACGTGTGTAGGCGCCCGTCAGCAGGTTGTCCTCGATCGTGAGGTGCGCAAAGCAATGCCGCCCCTCCATCACCTGCACCACCCCGCGCCGCACCAATTCGGCGGGGGTCAGGTTCTCGATGCGCTCGCCCCGCAGCTCGATGCTGCCCTTGGTCACCTCGCCGCGCTCACCCTTGAGCAGGTTGGAGATGGCACGCAACGTGGTCGTCTTACCTGCCCCATTGCCGCCCAGGATGGCGGCAATGTGCCCGTCCTTGACGGTCAGCGACACGCCCTTGAGCACCAGGATCACGTGGTTGTAGATGACCTCGATGCCATTGACATTGAGAACCGGCGAGGATGCACTCATGCGAGGGTCCTTGGAGGGATCCGGGGCGCCGACGGGTATCCACCCGGTGCGCCCCGAATCGGTTGAGGGGTCAAGACAAGCCGACGCGCCTGAAGTTCAGCTCTGGCAGTCCTGTGCCGCACGACGCGACCACTTCTTGTCGGCCAGGTACTTGTCTGCAGACGCCTTGATCAACGGGTTCAGGACCTTCGGATCGGCTTGCAGCCAGTCCGAGCTGACTTCCCAGGCGCTGCCCTTCCATGTGTACGCACGTGCCCACGAAGGCCCCATGTGATCCTTGCACGTGGTGGCCACGGGCCGCATCACGTCGTCGATGCCCAGCTCTTGCAGGCGCTTCAGGTCGATGTTCAGGTTTTCATAGCCCCAACGCGCTTGCGCCGCCGTCATCACCTGGCCCTTGCCAAACTTCTCCTGGGCACGCCGCACACCTTCGACCGCGAACATGGCGTTCATCAGGCCGCGCATGTACAGGGCCGAGCCAACTTCGTCCTTGGGGCCCGAACCTTCGCCCTTGGCGTGCAAGGTCGACAGCACATCCTTGGCGATCTTGGAGCCAAATCCGGGGCCTGGCAGGATCAGCACGGCGCTGTACCCTTCCGCGCCGGCCACGCCCTTGACGTCGGAATCGGATCCAGACGGCCAGACGCCGACAATCTGATTGCGTGGGTAGCGAGTGGATTGCGCTTCCTTCAGCGCCGTGGAGTTCATCACCCCCCAGCCCCACAGCAGCACATAGTCCGGGCGTGTCTGCCGTATCTGAAGCCAGGCGGCCTTTTGATCCAGGCCGGGATGCGACACGGGAATGGCCGCGAACTCAAAGCCATGCTGCTTGGAGCGCTCGGTCAGCACCGGAATGGCTTCCTTGCCATAAGGGCTGTCGTGGTAAAGCAAGGTGATCTTCTTGCCCTTGAGCTTATCCATGCCGCCGAGCTTCGCGCCCACGTACTGGATCTGCGTGTCGGCCGACGCCCAATGCGTGCCGGCGATCGGGAAGCTCCACTTGAACACTTCGCCGTCGGCGCTTTCGCTCAAGCCGTAGCCGGGGGTCAAGATGGGCACGCCATCGACGGCCCCGCGCTCGGTCAACGCAAAGGTGATGCCGGTGGACATGGTCTGGAACAGGGTGGCCCCACCGTTCTTGTCCTTCATGCGCTCATAGCACTCCACGCCGCGGTCGGTCGCATAACCGGTTTCGCACTCCTCCCAGAGCACGCGCACGCCGTTGATGCCACCCTTGGCATTGACGAGTTTGAAGTAATCGACAAAACCATTCGCCCAGGGGGTGCCACTGGGCGCGTAAGGGCCAGTGCGAAAGGTCAGCAAGGGAAAGAACTGCTGCTTGTCCTGCGCAGAGCTTGGGGCGGCAACGGCGCCCATCATCAGCGCGGCAGTCACCATTGCCAGCGCGCGTGTCTTTTTCATGTTCATGTCTCCTTTGGATTAAACAAAGCGCAAATACCCACGACCGATTTCTGATGCACCCTCCCGGCTTGTCAATGAGGAAACGGCCAAATCCTCAGTTTCTGTTTACCAATGCTCCACAGCCGTGCCAGGCCGTGCGGCTCGACGATCAGGAACCACACAATCAACGCGCCGAACAACATGAATTCGATGTGCGCCAGGACCGCGGTCGAGATCGAAATACCGACCAGGGTGCCGAGAGAGGGCAAGAATTGATTCAGAAGAATCGGCACCATCACGATGAAGGCGGCGCCAAAAAAGCTGCCCATGATGGAGCCCAGCCCGCCGATGATGACCATGAACAGCAGCTGAAAGCTGCGGTCGATGGAGAACGCGGCCGGCTCCCAGGCGCCCAGGTGCACAAAGCCCCACAGCCCCCCCGCCACGCCGATGATGAAACTGCTCACCGCGAACGCGCTGAGCTTGGCGTACATGGGCCTGATGCCGATCACCTCGGCCGCGACGTCCATGTCCCGAATGGCCATCCACTCGCGCCCAATGGCCGAGCGCACCAGGTTCTTGGCCAATAACGCAAACACCACCACGAAGCCGAGGCAGAACAAATACTTGTCGTAAGGTGAGTCGATCGACCACCCCAGGGTGCGCAGGTTGGACACCGACACGCTCCCCGAAGGGGCGTTGTTCGTGAACCAGCCGATGCGCAGGAACATCCAGTCGCAGAAAAACTGCGCCGCCAGCGTGGCCACGGCCAGGTACAGGCCCTTGACCCGCAGACTGGGGATGCCAAAGAACATGCCAACCAGCGTCGCGCAGAAACCACCGATCAACAGCGCCACAATCAGTGGCATGCCGTCCACGCGCACCAGCGCGTTGTAGCCCATGTAGGCGCCCACCGCCATCAGCGCTCCCGAGCCCATGCTGATCTGGCCGCAGTAGCCCACCAGAATGTTGACGCCGATGGCCGCCAACGACAGGATCAGAAACGGCGTCAGGATGGCACGCAGCGTGTACTCGTCGGCCAGCAGAGGCACACCGACGAAGGCGAAGACCACGACGGCCAGCACCGCCCACCGATCCTGGGTGATGGTGAAAATCTGTTGGTCGGTGCGGTACGAGGTCTTGAGTTGACCGTTTTCCCGGTAGAACATGCTGTGGCTCCTAAATCGAGTGCGATTTCGCGTTACACGCGATCAATGATCTTTTCGCCGAACAGGCCTTGTGGCCGAACCAGGAGAAAGACCAACGCCAGGACGTAGGCGAACCAGATCTCGATGCCACCCCCCACGTAAGGCCCGAGGTACACCTCGGACAGCTTTTCACCGACGCCGATGATCAACCCACCGACAATGGCGCCCGGCACCGAGGTCAACCCCCCCAGAATGATCACCGGCAGCGCGCGCAAGGCCAAGGTGGTCAGGGAAAACTGAACCCCCAGCTTGGAGCCCCAGATCATTCCCGCCACCAGCGCGGTGATGCCCGCCACGAACCACACGATGACCCAGATCCGGTCCAGCGGAATACCGATGGATTGCGCCGCCTGATGGTCGTCGGCCACGGCGCGCAAGGCCCTGCCGGTGGTGGTTTTCTGAAAGAACAGCGACAGGCCGAGCACCAGCAGGGCGGCCACGCAGGCGGCATAGACGTCTTCCAGATTCACCAGAATGCCGCCCTCGAAAACCCCATCCAGCAACAACACCGGGTCCTTGGGCATGCCGACGTCGATCTGGTAGATGTCGGAGCCAAACAAGGTTTGCCCCAGGCCGTCGAGGAAGTAGGTGATGCCGAGCGTGGCCATCAGCAAGGTCACGCCTTCCTGGTTCACCAGATGCCGCAGCACCAGCCGCTCGACCAGCCAGGCCACCACCCACATCACGGCGCCGGCCAACACGAAGGCCAGCACGTTGCCGAGAAACTTGCTTTCTATGCCCAGCCAGTTCGGTATCCACTGCGAGAAGCGGGCCATGGCCAAGGCCGCGAACAGCACCATGGCGCCTTGCGCGAAGTTGAATACGCCGGAGGCCTTGTAGATCAACACGAAGCCCAGCGCCACCAAGGAATAGAGCATGCCGGCCATCAGACCGCCGAGCAGCGTTTCGAGAAAAAAGGCCATCGTCTTGCTATCCCTTCATTCGCTCTTCTTGCCAGGCCGCCCGCCGCTCAGGCCCGCCGGAGCGGGTACCTGCGAAGCCTCTTGGTGCGGTGCGGCACCCATGTCAGTGGCTGGTGCCAAGGTACGCACTGATCACCTCTTCGTTGTCGCGCACTTCGTCCGGCGTGCCGTCGCCGATCTTCTTGCCGTAGTCGAGCACGACCACGCGGTCCGAGATGTCCATCACCACGCCCATGTCGTGCTCGATCAGCACGATGGTGGAACCGAACTCGTCGTTGACGTCCAGGATGAAGCGGCTCATGTCCTGCTTTTCCTCGACGTTCATGCCGGCCATGGGTTCGTCCAGCAGCAGCACCTGCGGCTCCATGGCCAGCGCACGGCCCAGATCGACGCGCTTTTGCAAGCCGTAGGGCAACTGGCCCACGGGTGTCTTGCGAAAGGCCTGAATCTCGAGAAAATCGATGATGTGCTCGACGAATTCCCGGTGTCGCTCCTCTTCCTTCTGCGCGCCACCGATGTCGAAGGGATTTCTGAAGGCCTGCGCGATCAGGCTGCTCTTGATGCGCAGATTGCGTCCGGTCATGATGTTGTCGATGACGCTCATGCCCTTGAACAAGGCCAGGTTCTGGAAGGTGCGCGCAATGCCCATCTTGGCCACCTGACGACTGTTCATGTGCCGAAAGGTCTGCCCGCGAAACGTGATCGAACCTTCCTGCGGCGCATACACGCCGTTGATGCAATTGAGCATCGACGATTTGCCGGCGCCGTTGGGCCCGATGATCGAGCGGATCTCGTGCTCGCGCACGTCGAAGCTGATGTCCGTCAGCGCTTTCACCCCACCAAAGCGCAAACTGATGTTCTTGACGTCCAGAACGACCTGGCCTTCGTGTTGCTTGTGCTTCATGGCCGAGCCCATGCCGCGGTCCACGCGAAATGCAAAGCGTGCACGGCGACAGCCTGGCGCCCAAACCGCAACGATTCGTTCATGCCGCTGCCTTTATCGGTTGGAAGGTCTTGGCGTCGTGGATCTGCAGGGTCGCGCTCACCGAGCCGGTGCGCCCGTCCTCGAACTTGACCTGCGTTTCCACGTACTGCTCGGACTTGCCGCCGTACAGCGCGTCAACCAGCACCGCATACCTCTCGCCAATGAAACCCCGGCGCACCTTGTTGGTCCGCGTGAGTTCACCGTCGTCGGCGTCGAGCTCCTTGTGCAACACCAGGAATCGACTGATCTGGCTGCCCGCCAGCAGTTCGTCACGCGCCAGATCGGCGTTGACCTGTTCCACGCATTCCTGAATCAGCGCGCACACCTCTGGCTTGCTCGCGAGATCGGTGTAACCGGCGTAGGGCAGATTGCGTCGTTCGGCCCAGTTGCCAACCGCGTCGAAGTCGACGTTGATCATCACCGACACCTTGTCGCGTTGATCGCCGAACGCCACCGCTTCCTTGATGTGCGAGAAGAACTTGAGTTTGTTCTCCACGTACTTCGGCGCGAACATGGCCCCGTCGTGGTCGCCACCCACCAGGTGACCCACGTCCTTCACGCGATCAATGATCTTCAGGTGCCCACCGCCGTCGATGAAACCGGCGTCACTGGTGTGGTACCAGCCTTCCGCGTCCAGCACTTCGGCGGTGGCTTCGGGGTTCTTGTAGTAGCCCTTCAAAAGCCCCGGCGAGCGCACCAGGATTTCCCCCGAGTCGCTGAGCTTGATCTCGACACCGTCGCAGGGCACGCCCACGGTATCGGCCCGCGCCTCGTGATCGGGCTGCAGGCAGACGAACACCGCCGTCTCGGTGGAGCCGTAGAGTTGCTTCAGGTTGATCCCGATGGACCGGTAGAAGCTGAACAGATCGGGCCCGATGGCCTCGCCCGCGGTGTAGGCCACCCGCACCCGACTCATGCCCAGGTTGTTGCGCAAGGGGCCGTACACCAGCCAGTCGCCCAGACGGTACTTGAGTCGGTCCAGCACATCGACCGACTTGCCGTCCATCAGGTCGGGGCCAACCCGACGCGCCAGACGCATGAAAGCGTCGAACATCCGGCGCTTGACGGCGCTGGCGTCCTCCATGCGGATCATGACGCTGGTCAGCATGCCCTCGAACACGCGCGGAGGCGCGAAGTAGTAGGTGGGCCCCACTTCCTTCAGGTCGATGTGCACGGTGGCGCTGCTTTCCGGGCAATTGACGAGGTAGCCCGCCACCAGCCACTGGGCGTAGGAAAAGATGTTCTGACCGATCCAGGCCGGGGGCAGGTAGGCCAGCACCTCGTCGTCAATGCCCAGTTTGTCGAAGCTGGCGCCCGCGGCGGCGCGATCCAGGAGCGTGCGGTGGCTGTGCACCACGCCCTTGGGGTACCCGGTGGTGCCGCTGGTGAAGAACATGGCGGCCACGTTGTCGGGCTGGCCGATGGCCACCTCGTCGTCGAACAAGCTGGGATGCTCCTGCGCGTAGGCCGCCCCGGCGCTGACCAGATCGTCCAGGCTTTGCAGGCCGGGTTGATCGTAGTTGCGCAGACCCCGTGGCTCGTCGTACCAGATGCCCTCCAGCTGCGGGCACTGCTCGCGGATTTCGAGCATCTTGTCGACTTGCTCCTGATCCTCCACCACGCAGAAGCGCACCTCCGCGTTGTTGATCGGGTACACGCACTCGGCCGCCACCGCGTCCTGGTACAGGGGCACCGGGATCGCCCCCAGGGACTGAGCGGCCAACATGGCCGCATACAGGCGCGGTCGATTCGCGCCGATGACCACCAGATGCTCGCCGCGGCGCAATCCGGCTTGCGACAGGCCGCAGGCCAGGGTCCGCACCAGTTGCGCCATGTCCGACCAGCTCATGGTCTGCCAGATGCCGTACTTCTTCTCGCGCATCGCCGGGCGTTGGGGGTGCCGGGCGGCCTGCTCCAGAAGCAATCTCGGGAAAGTGTGCTCAGTCGCCATGGTTTGTGCTCCTCATGACGCGGGCAGCTCTGGCACGTCAACCGGCTGATTAAGGACATACACCGTGCCGTTGAGCATCGCCACATGCTTGTCGTCGCGCGCCCGGGTCAGGCGAACCTGGTAGGTGCCAATCTTTCTCGACCGGGCCACCTCGATGGCGTCCGCCACCAGGTGCTCCCCTTCCTCCAAGGCGGTCGAGATGCTCATCTGGGAGTCGATGAGGGTGGCCAGCATCCCGTGTGAATTGCAGGCCAGGCCCAGGGCCATGTCCGCCAGCGCGAAGATGGCGCCACCGTGGCAGCGGCCGTTGAAATTGATCTGCGTGCGCGTCACCGGCATGCGCAAGGTGACATGGCCTGGCGAGGCATGGAGCAGTTCCATGCCCATCGCCTGGCCGAAGTTGTCGTTGGCCAGGCAGCGCTCGACCAGATCGCGCGCCTGCCTGATCCCTCCATCGGCGTGCCGCAAGCCACGCACCGTGCGATCCGCCAGCCAGGCCACCAGCTCCGGAATTCCCTTGTCGTCCACGGTGGAGACAGGCATCACCGCCGGCGGGTTCTGGGTGTTGCGCCGCAGCGCGATCATCGATTTGAGGTCCGATGCCGTGCGGCGGGCGTCGGGAAGGTCCGCTTTCGTGACCACGAACACATCGGCGATTTCGAGCACGCCGGCCTTGATCGCCTGCACGTCGTCACCCAGCCCGGGCGGGCAGGCCACCACGCGGGTGTCGGCGTAGCGCGTGATCTCGACTTCCGATTGGCCCGCGCCCACGGTTTCGACGATCACGGTGTCGAAACCGGCCGCGTCGAACAGGTCGATCACGTCGGCCGCCGCCGCCGTCAGCCCGCCGAGGTGCCCTCGGGAGGCAAGCGAACGAATGAACACCCCGTCGTCCGATTGGTGCACGCCCATGCGGATTCGGTCGCCCAGCACCGCCCCGCCGCTGAACGGACTGGACGGATCGACGGCCAGCACGGCCACCGTGTTTCCACGCGCCCGCAACCCCGCGATCAGGGACGAGACCAAGGTCGATTTGCCGGCCCCAGGCGGGCCGGTGACGCCGATCACGTGGGCACGACCGACATGCCGCCGGCAGGCCACGCGCACGTTGTGCGAGAACGCGTCCCCGGCTTCCAGGCTGCTGATGGCCCGGGCGATCGTCCGGCGATCGCCGCGCAGGATCCTGTCGATCAGTTGCTCGCTCAAAGCCGTCACACCATCGTCAGGGGTTGACCGAAGCCGAGCTCGCGCCGCAGCGTGCCGCAGATCTCGCCGTGCGTGGCACCCGCTTCCGCGGCCAACACCACATGCTCGAACACGTTGCGCTGGCCGTCGTTGGCCGATCGGGCCAGCTCCGACAGCGTGTTCTGAACCGCGGACTGGGAACGCTTCTTCTTGTAGGCCGCCAGCCGGTCCAGGTACGAGCCCATCAGCTGCGCGCTGGGGTACTCCTGCGACACATAGGTGGCGGGGTCTTCGTCCACCTTGTAGGCGTTGACCCCGACGATGGTCTGCTCGCCGGCATCCACCTTCTGCTGGAAGGACAGGGCCGACTCGCCGATCATGCGCTGGACGATGCCCTTTTCCACCGCATGGTACATGCCGCCCTCGGCGTCGATCATGGCGATGATGGCGTTGATGCGCTCTTCCATCTGATCGGTCAGGGTCTCGACGTAATAGGAGCCGCCCAGCGGATCGATCACGTCGGTCAGGTGGGCCTCCTCACGCAGGATGTTCTGGGTGGCCACGGCGATGCGCGCGGCTTCCGCCGTCGGGGTGGAAAACACCTCGTCGTAGCTGTCGGTGTGCAGCGACTGCAGACCACCGAAAATGCCGGCGATGGCTTGCGTGGTCACGCGTGCGATGTTGTTCAGCGGCTGTTGGCGCGTCAGGTCCACGCCCGAGGTCTGGCCATGGAACTTGAAGCGCCACGACCGGGGGTCCTTGGCGCCCAGGCGCTCCTTGCACAGGCGTGCCCACACCCGGCGACCGGCGCGGAACTTGGCGACCTCCTCGAACAGGCTGACCGAGATGTCGAAGAAGAAGGTGAAGCGCGGCAGGAACTGATCGGGGTCCATGCCGGCGCGGATGCAGTCCTCGGCGTACTGCACGCCCGACGCCAGAGTGAAGGCCATGGCTTCGGCCGCCGTGGCGCCGGCCTGCTGCATGTGCTGGCCGACGATGGACAGCGCGTTCCAGTTCGGCACCTGCTGGTTGCAGAACTTGATGTGGTCGACGATGACCCGGCGTGCCCCTTGCAGGGACAGGCGGAAGAACATGTGGTTCGCCACGAAGTGCGAAATGCAGTCGCTCTGGTTCGACGTGCCGGTGATCTTTTCCCACGGCACGCCGCGGCGCTTGGCCACCGCCAGCTCGAACGCCAGCAGCGTGAACGGGGACGGATCGTTCATGGCCGTCGAAATGGTGTCGATCGGCACGCCGTCCAGCGCGGTCGCCATGTCGTCGGCGTTGTTGATCACCGTGCCGCAGGTGCCCAGCAGTTCCGCCGGCACCTCGTCGGCGTCGTAGCCGCGAAACACCGAGTTGCAAGGAATCAGCGACAGCGCCGAGGCACCCAGGCCCAGCATCTCCTTGACCCGGGCGTTGTACTGCTCCGGCACGCCCAGCCCGATCAGCTGACGTTGCGACCAGCTGCGGCCGCGGTACATCGACGGGTAGATGCCCCGCGTGAACGGGTACTGCCCGGGGTAGCCGACTTCGTCGTAGGACTTGCCCTGGCGGTCGGCCGGGGTGTAGAGCGGCTTAACCGGGATGCCCGAACGGTTCATCAAGGTTGGGTCACCCGGCACCGCCTGGGCGAATTCCTGGGCCCAGCGCTGCTCGCCACTGTCCGGGTTCGAAGGCTGCATTTCCTTGTGGATCGGCTTCATGACTGAACCTCCTGCATTTCGCGGCGCTTGACGGTCAAGGCCTGAACTTGCGCCACCACCTCGTCGAGCGCGGTGCCGGGATGAAAGACACGCGCCACGCCGCTTTCCAGCAGCTTGGCTTCGTCCTTGTGGGGCACGATGCCCCCTACGATCACCTGCACGTCGGCCAGGCCGGCCGATCGCAGGGCCTCCATCAGCTTGGGCACGATCAGGTGATCGGTGGCCAGTGACGAGATGCCGATGACGTCGGCGTCCTCTTCCAGCGCCAGCTTGACGACGGCCCCGATCTCCTGCCAGGGCGGCGTATAGATCACCTCCATGCCGGCATCGCGCAGACAGGCCGCGATGACGCGGCTGCCCCGATCGTGGCCGTCAAAGCCGATCTTTGTCACGATCACCCGAGGGGGTCGTTTCTCCATGTGGTTTCTCCTTGATCAGGCCAACAAATTTCCGGGCAAGGTCGCGGGGGGAATCGCGCCCTTGAAGGTCAAACCAGAACGGTGCCCAGTTCAGGGCGCCGATCAGCATCAGTCGAATGGCGCGCCGGTCCGCGTCGGCGGGCAGCGGCAGCGCCGTGATCGCCTCTCGAAACAGGCGCTCGTGGTTCGCCCGCAAGTCACGCAGACGATCCGAAATCTTCGGCAAATCGCTTGGCAGCACCCGGATCAGCACGTGCGCGTAATCGCTTTCACACAGCACCGTCTCCAGGTGGGCGCAACACAGGCTTTCCAAGCGCGCCCACGGCTCGCTTTCGCGCGCCATCGCCGCCACGCAAGCCTCATCCAGGGCCTTCACGCCCGCCGCGTACACCGCCAGGAGCAAGTCGTCCTTCGACGGGAAGTGGTAGTACACCGACCCGGCGAGCATCTTCACTTCCTGCGCGATGTCGCGCATCGACGTGGCGGCGTACCCATGCTTGGCAAACAAATGCGCCGCCGCATCGAGCAACTCGGGCAAGCGGTTGTCCGACCGCGGGCCCCGCCGACCCTTGGATGAGGTTTCCATACACCAAACAATCGTTTGTTTTTTGTAGTATCGTGACTTCTCGATCGCCAGTCAAGAGGTTCACCCTCGGGAAAAACCCTTTGGGCGGTGATTTCGTTGGGGGGGGAGGGGGGGCGGCCTGCCTTGGCGCCAGCGCAGGCCTGGCCCGGCAATGGACTGACAATGGTCCGCAAATCCGCGCTCAGCCAGCTCGCGCCGGGCGCGTGCGATCCACGCGCCGGCGAAACGGCGCTGAATTGGGGCCTGTTAACGCTATTTTCCGGCGTGCGAACCTGCTTAAAAACGCGTCAATCTAGGCGTGCGACGCCGCCCAGACTGGGTGTCTGGGCAAGGAGCACAACAACGAGTGACGCGTTTTTAAGCAGGCTCCCTCCGGGTTGCGATCAAAAAGACCATCGCCGGCGTTGCCAGCCTTGCCAAGGTACCTACCTTGACGGCGGCTGGCGCCTTCGCGAGTGGCCTTTTTGACTCGCAACGCACGCCGGAAAATAGCGTTAACAGGCCCCAGATGAAGAAAAGCCGTTCAGGCTGAGCGCGTCGGCGCTCGGTTTAGTGGGTCGCCCCGCCCGTCGTGCCCCCAGGGGCCGGCACCCCTGAACGGTCCGGCCGGGCCGGGCCGCGGCGGCGCATCACTCGCCGAACACGCGCCGCCCGCCCATGTACCGGGCCGCGAAATACCGGCTGCTCAGCGCGTCCTTGCGCACGGTGCCGCCGCTGGACGGGGCGTGCACGAACTGGTTCTGGCCGACGTAGATGCCCATGTGCGAGAACGGTGCGCCGGTGGTGTTGAAAAACACCAGGTCGCCACGCCGCAGCTGCCCCTGGGCCACCGGCTCGGTGACGGCCGCCCATTGGGCGGTGCTGCGCGGCAGGCTGCGCGCGGCGAGCGTGCCTTCGGCGACCTGGCTGAAGACGTAGTGCACCAGGCCGCTGCAGTCGAACCCGCCGCCCGGCGTGTTGCCGCCGTAGGTGTAGGGCGTGTTGATGACCAGCATGGCGCGCGCCACGGCCCCTTCGCGCCCGCCCGGGTCCAGTGCCAGCGGCGTCCGGGTGGGTGGCACGGCGCTTTGGCGCGGGGCGGGCTCCTCGCCGCCGCCCACGCGGCGCTGCGGCGTGGGCGCACTGGCGCAGCCGGCCAGCACCAGGGCGCCGAGACCGGCCAGGCACCGACGGCGAGAGACCGCCGAGCACCCAGCACCGCCCGCCACCGCAACGTGCGGCAGGTCATCGGAGCGCGGATCGACGACGGCCATGCAGCTATTCTATGGATAGCGCCACGACCCGCCAAATCAAGCCACTCCAGCCCTCCTGGTTCTTGAGCACAATGCGGGTCTGTCACGTCCCGAAAACCCACCTTCATGTCACCACATCCGCTTCTCGCCGTGGCCCTTGTCCTGGCCGGCGCCCTGCCCCAGGCCGCCCTGGCCCAGGCCTACCCCAGCAAACCCATCACCCTGATCGTCGGCTACCCGCCCGGCGGCAGCTCCGACCTGACGGCGCGCACGCTGGGCGACGCGCTGGCGCGCCAGCTGGGCGTGCCGGTGGTGATCGAGAACCTGGGCGGCGCCGGTGGCGCCATCGGCGCGCAGAAAGCCGCCAACGCCACGCCAGACGGCCACACGCTGTTCGTGGGCGCCAACAACGAGGTGGCGATCCAGAAGCTGGTCAACCGCGGCATCAAGTACGACCTGAAGGACTTCAGCCCCATCGGCCTGATCGCCTCGCAGCCCATGGTGCTGGTGGCCGCGCCCTCGGCGGGCGTGAAGAACGTCGACGAGTTCATCGCCAAGGTCAAGGCCGCGCCGGGCAAGTACAGCTACGGCAGCTCGGGCGTGGGCACGGCGCTGCACCTGGCCGGCGAGATGACCAAGGAACGCGCCGGCCTGTTCATGACGCACATTCCCTACCGCGGCGTGGCGCCGTTGGCCAGCGACCTGCTGGGCAACAACCTGGAGTTCGGCGTGTTCGTGCTGTCCAGCGGCCTGCCGCACATCCGTGCCGGCAAGCTGGTGGCCCTGGGCACCACCGAGGCACGGCGCTCGCCGCTGACGCCCGACATCCCGGCGCTGGGCGAACACCCTCGGCTGAAGGGCATCGACATCGGCAGCTGGTTCGTGCTGATGGGCCCGGCCAAGCTGCCCGAGCCGGTGCTGGCGCGCCTGAAGACGGCGCTGGCCGAGACGCTCAAGTCGCCCGATTTTCGCCAGCGCATGGAGTCCACCGGTTCCACCGTGGCCAGCCCCGACGTGGACCTGGAGCGCTTTCTGCGCGCCGAGGTGGCCAAGTACCAGCAGATCGTGCAGTTCGCCAAGATCGAGCAGTGAGCACATCCGGGTTTACGATCACCGCCATGAATGAAGCGCTTGACACGCTGATCGACAAGGTCCGCAAGGCCGCCGAGCGCGGCCGGCCGCTGCGCATCCGCGGCGGCGGCACCAAGGATTTCCTGGGCCAGCGCCTGCACGGCGAGCTGCTGGACACCCGGCCGCTGGCCGGCATCGTGAGTTACGAGCCGAGCGAGCTGGTGGTCACCGTGGGCGCCGGCACGCGCCTGCGCGAGCTGGAGGCGGCGCTGGCCGAGCACCGCCAGTGCCTGGCCTTCGAGCCGCCGCGCTTTGCCTCTGGCGCCACGGTCGGCGGCATGGTGGCGGCCGGGCTGTCCGGCCCGGCGCGCGCCAGCGCCGGCGCGGTGCGCGACTTCGTGCTCGGCGTGCGGGTGGTCAATGGGCGCGGCGAGCCCCTCACCTTTGGTGGCCAGGTCATGAAGAACGTCGCCGGCTACGACCTCAGCCGGCTGATGGCCGGCTCGATGGGCACGCTGGCGGTGATCACCGAGGTCAGCCTGAAAGTGCTGCCGCTGGCGCCGGCCGAGGCCACGCTGCTGTTCGATCTGTCCGAAACCAGCGCGCGCCAGCAGCTCAACCGCTGGGGCGGCCAGCCGCTGCCGCTGAACGCCAGTTGCTGGGCCGACGGCCATTTGGCCGTGCGCCTGCGCGGCGCCCAGGCCGCGGTGGCGGCGGCGCGCGGCCAGATGGGCGGCCAGCTGCTGGAGGCGGAACGCGCCGAGCGGCAATGGAACGCCCTGCGCGAGCAGGCCCTGCCCTTCTTCCGCCTGGCGCCGGGCGAGGCGCTGTGGCGCGTCGGCGTGCCCGACACCGCCACGCCGCTGAACCTGGGCCCCACCCTGGTCGAATGGCACGGCGCGCAGCGCTGGGTCAAGCTCACGCCGCAGGACGCCCCGCGCGTGCGCGAGGCGGCGGCGCGCGCCGGCGGCCACGCCACCTTGTTTCGCGGCGGCGACGGCCAGGCCCTGGTGTTCACGCCGCTGGCCGAGCCGCTGGCGCGCATCCACCGCGCGCTGAAGGCCGAGTTCGACCCGGCCGGCATTTTTGGCCCCGGCCGCATGAGCATGGATTTTTGATGCAGACCACCCTGGCCCCCGAATTCAAGGACACGCCCGACGGCCGCGAGGCCGAGGCCATCCTGCGCAAATGCGTGCATTGCGGCTTCTGCACCGCCACCTGCCCCACCTACCAGCTGCTGGGCGACGAGCTGGACGGCCCGCGCGGGCGCATTTACCTGATCAAGCAGGTGCTGGAAGGCGCCACCCCCACGCGCGACACCCAGCTGCACCTGGACCGGTGCCTGACTTGCCGCAATTGCGAAACCACCTGCCCCAGCGGGGTGCAGTACGGCCGCCTGGTGGACATTGGCCGCCACGTGGTCGAAGCCCGCGTGCCGCGCCCACCGGCCGAGCGGCGCCTGCGCACCTGGTTGCGGCGTGGGCTGTCCTCGCCGCTGTTCGGGCCGGCCATGCGGCTGGGCCAGTCGGTGCGCGGCCTGTTGCCCGCCACCCTGCGCGCCAAGGTGCCCGAGCGGCAGGCGCCCGGCGCCTGGCCGACGCGCACGCACGCGCGCAAGGTGCTGATGCTGGCCGGTTGCGTGCAGCCGGCCATGGCGCCGAACATCAACGCCGCCACCGCGCGCGTGCTGGACGCGGCCGGTATCCAGTGCGTGCTGGCGCGCGGCCAGGGCTGCTGCGGCGCCGTCAAATACCACCTGGCCGACGGCGCCGGTGGCCTGGCGCAGATGCGCGCCAACATCGACGCCTGGTGGCCGCACATCGAATCGGGCGCGGTGGAGGCCGTCGTCGTCAACGCCTCGGGCTGCGGCGCGATGGTCAAGGAGTACGGCCACCTGCTGGCCGGCGAGCCGGCCTACGCCGGCAAGGCCGCGCGCGTCGCCGCCATGGCGCGCGACCTGAGCGAGCTGCTGCCCGACATCGCCGCCGCCCTGGCCGGCCGTGTGCGCGCCCCGGCCGAGACGCTGGCCTGGCACCCGCCCTGCACGCTGCAGCACGGCATGAAGCTGCGCGGCGGCGTCGAGGAGCACCTGGCCGCGCTGGGCTTCACCTTGCGCCCGGCGGCGCAGGAAGCGCACCTGTGCTGCGGCTCGGCCGGCACCTATTCGGTGCTGCAGCCCGAGCTGTCGGGCCGCCTGCGCGAGCGCAAGCTGGGCCACCTGCTGGGCGAACGCGCCGCCGAGCGGCCGGCCGCCATCCTGTCGGCCAACATCGGCTGCATCACCCACCTGCAAGCCGGCACCGAACTGCCGGTGCGGCATTGGGTCGAAGCGCTCGACGAAGCGCTTCAAAAAACATAGCTACTCAGGATTAACTGGCGCCGGCTAATGGCCAAAAACAACCGATTTCAAGCCGCCAGCGCGGCCTCGATGTCCTGGGCCAGTGTCTCGGGGCGGTCCTGCGGGGCGTAGCGGCGGATCACCCGGCCGTCGCGCCCGATCAGGAACTTGGTGAAGTTCCATTTGATGGCGCGCGTGCCCAGCAGGCCCGGCGCCTCGCGGGTCAGCCACTGGAACAGCGGGTGCGCCTCGGCGCCGTTGACGTCGGTCTTTTCCATGATTTGGAAGTCGACGCCGTAGTTGCGCTGGCAGAAGGCACCGATCTCCTCGGCGCTGCCCGGCTCCTGGCCGCCGAACTGGTTGCAGGGAAAGCCGAGCACCGTCAACCCCTGGTCGCCGTAGCGCTCGTGCAGCGTCTGCAGCCCGGCCAGCTGGGGGGTGAAGCCACAGGCGCTGGCGGTGTTGACCACCAGCAGCACCTGACCGCGGTGCGCCGACAGGTCGTAGCGCAGGCCGTCCAGGGTGCGCAATTCAAGGTCCTGCCAGGCAGGGGCGTCGGGCGACGAGGGGGCGGTGCTCATGGGAGGGTCCACGCGGTCGGGGCAAAGGGGCCGGCAGCATAGCCCGGCGCCGGATCGGGCGCGCGGCGCGTCCGGCACGACCCTGCCGTCAACGCGGGCGCGCGCGCAAGGCCAGCAGCGCCGCCAGCATGATCAGCGCGCCGCCCAGCCAGGTGTTGGCCTGCGGCCGGTCCGCGCCCAGCCACACCGCCGAGGTGGAGGCGAACACCACTTCCGAGAGCATGACCAGGGCCGTCACCTGCGCCGGCAGCCGCGCCGCGCCGTACTGCAGCGCCAGGTTGCCGCACAGAAAGGCCAGCGACAGCCCCAGCGCCCAGGGCAGCCAGTCGGCCCAAGGGCCCGCCGGCCAGCGGGCGCCGCCCTGCACCACCACCAGGGCCAGCCCGGCCGCCATGCCAAAGCCGCCGCAGAACATGGCCAGCGCACGCGCCTCGCCCGGCGTGTCGCGCCAGCGCCGCAGCAGCGCGTTGGTCAAGGCAAAGCACAGGCCGCCCAGCAGCGCCAGGCCGTCGGCCAGACCGTTCGGCCAGGGCCAGGGCGAATCGGGCTGGCGCAGCACCAGGCTGACGCCGGCCAGCGCCAGCACCACCCGCAGCAGGCTGCTGCGGGTGGGCCGCTCGCCCAGCAGCCACCAGGCCAGCAGCACCGACCAGGCCGGCATCAGGTAGAACAGCAGCACCACGCGCACCACGTCGCCGATGGTCACGCCCCAGTTGAAGCCGACGTTGGTCAGGCCGGCGGCGGCGGCCAGCGCCAGCAGCTTCGGGTGCTGGACCAACGTGCGCAGGGCGCCGGGGCGCCAGGCCAGCAGCACGGCCAGCGCGCAGCCGTACACCAGGGCCGTGCTCCACAGCGGGTGCAGGCCGCGGGCGTGCAAGGCCTTGAAGGCAATCCAGGACAGGCCCCAGACCAGGGCGTTGCACAGCAGGGCCAGCACCGGCAGCGCGGGCCAGGCGGGCGGTGCGGGCGCGCTCATGCGGCGTGGCCCCCCAGCCCATCCGCCAGCGCGCGCTCAGTGGTGTCGATCAGGGGTGGCCGGCCCGCCCCCCCACGAGGCGCGGCGCCGCCGGCGCAGCGGGGAGCGGCCTTCACCTCAATGGTGCCCGGGGTCGGTGCGGGCGATTTGCAGCAGGTGCTCGACCTCGGCCGTGCAATGGCGCAGGTTGTGCACGTGCCAGGCCTGAATGGCCAGCATCGCCACCACCACCACCCCGCCGAACAGGGCGATGGAGCCAAAGGCCGGCAGCCCGGCGCCGGTGGCAAAACTGTACAGCGCGCCCAGGGTCAGGATGCAGGCCTGCTCGTTGAAGTTCTGCACCGCAATGGAGCGGCCGGCGCCCATCAGGTTGTGGCCGCGGTGCTGCAGCAGCGCGTTCATGGGCACCACGATGTAGCCGCCCAGGCCGCCCAGCAGGATCAGAAAAGGCACGGCCAGCCACAACCGGTCGATGAACACCATGCAGATCACCGCCACGCCCATCAGCACGCCCAGCGGCATGACCGCCGTGGCGCGGTCCAGCCGCACGCGCATCGAGGCCAGCACCGCGCCCACCGCCGTGCCGATGGCCACCACGCCGACCAGGCTGGCCGCCTGGGTGGTCTGGTAGCCCAGCGCCACCGCCGCCCAGGCCAGCACGATGTAGCGCATGTTGCCCGACACGCCCCAGAACAGCGTGGTGGTGGCCAGCGAGATCTGGCCCAGCTTGTCGTGCCACAGACGCGAATTGCAACGCCAGAAGTCGGACAGCAGCGACAGCTTGGAAGCCGGCAGCGGCCGCATCTCGACCCCGGTGCGGGGAATGCGCAGGTTGATGGCGGCGGCCAGGGCGTAGACCAGCACCATCACGGCGATGGCGGCCTCGGGCGGCGTGTCGACGCTGGTGTCCAGCCCGGGCAGGTCAAAGGCCAGCAAACGGTCGGCCAGGTGCGTCCCGACCAGTTGGCCGCCCAGCAGCACGCCCAGGATGATGGAGGCGATGGTCAGCCCCTCGATCCAGCCGTTGGCCTTGACCAGCTGCGAGGGCGGCAGCAGCTCGGTCAGGATGCCGTACTTGGCCGGCGAATACGCCGCCGCGCCCAACCCGACCACGGCGTAGGCCAGCAGCGGGTGGCCGCCAAACAGCATCAGCAGGCAGCCCACCACCTTGATGGCGTTGCTGATGAACATCACCTGGCCCTTGGAGCGCGAGTCGGCGAAAGCCCCGACCCAGGGCGCCAGCACCACGTAGAACAGCGCGAACATGGGCACCAGGGCGGCGCGCTGCCATTCGGAGGCCCCTTCGGCGCGCAACAGCTCCACCGCCGCGACGAACAGCGCGTTGTCGGCCAACGAGCTGAAGAATTGCGCGGCCATGATGGTGTAGAAGCCGCGCTTCATGCAGTCCGGATCGGGTGGCGGTGAAAGGAGAAAAACACAAGAGTGCGCGCGTTATAGCATGCACCCCGGTGCCGCCCGTGGAGGGTTTGTCTTGATCGCGCGATGTCAGAATCCATGGCACCGCGCCCCGAACGAAAGCCGCCCGCATGCCGCGCCCCATCCACGCCACCATCCACCTTGGCGCCCTGCGCCACAACCAGCAACGCCTGCGCGCCGCCGCGCCCGGCGCGCGCCTGTGGGCCATCGTCAAGGCCAACGCCTACGGCCACGGCATCGAGCGCGCCTATGAGGGCCTGCGCGGCGCCGACGGGTTCGCCCTGCTGGATCTGGCCGAGGCCGAGCGCGTGCGCCAGCTCGGCTGGCGCGGCCCGATCCTGCTGCTGGAAGGCGTGTTCGAGCCGCGCGACCTGGAGCTGTGTTCGCGCCTGGGGCTGTGGCACACGGTGCACCACGACGCCCAGATCGACTGGCTGGCCATGCACAAGACGCACCAGCCGCACCACGTGTTCCTCAAGCTCGACTCGGGCATGCACCGGCTGGGCTTCGCGCCAGCGCGCTTTCGCGCCGCCCACGCCCGCCTGCAGGCGCTGCCGCAGGTGGACGAGATTTCGCTGATGACCCACTTCAGCGACGCCGACGGCGACAAGGGCATCGCCGCCCAGTGGGCCGCGTTCCAGCAGGCCTGCGACGGCCTGTCGGGCGAGCGCAGCGTCTGCAACAGCGCCGCCACCCTGCGCCACGGCCAGGAGGCGGCGGTGCGCGGCGACTGGGTGCGCCCCGGCATCGCCGCCTACGGCAGCGCGCCCGATTTTCCGGCCCACGACGCCGCCCACTGGGGCCTGGCGCCGGCCATGACCCTGGCGGCCGAGCTGATCGCCGTGTCCGAGCTGCCGGCCGGCGCCTGCGTGGGCTACGGCTCCACCTTCACCGCCGAGCGGCCGATGCGCATCGGCGTGGTGGCCTGCGGCTACGCCGACGGCTACCCACGCCACGCCCCCACCGGCACCCCGGTGCTGGTCGACGGCCAGCGCACCCGCACCCTGGGCCGCGTCAGCATGGACATGCTGGCCGTGGACCTGGACCCCGTGCCCCAGGCCACCCTGGGCAGCCTGGCCACGCTGTGGGGCCGGGCCGACAGCGGCGCCGTGCTGCCCATCGACGAGGTGGCGCAGGCCGCCGGGACCATCGGCTACGAGCTGATGTGCGCGCTGGCGCCGCGGGTGCCGGTGCGGGTGGCCGATTGAGGGCAAAAAGCAGGCGAGGTCGGCGCGGATACAACCAGGTATGCTCCTGTTTCAGGAGCTATTTGGCATAGTCTGCATGCTTATCTTGCTTCAAGGACAGTGGCGCCGGGGTCGGCTACGGTAGGGTGTTTTGCGCACCCCGCCCATGGACGCCCTCGCACCGACCCCTTCGGCCCACCTCGACGACGCCGACGCCCAGCCCGCCGACCCACGGCCGGGCTACACCGGCATGTGGGTCGGCATCATGGCCGAGTTCGCCGAATTCACGGTCTTCTTCGTGGTGTATTTCGTCGCCCGCTGGAACTACCCAGAGGTGTTTCGCGACGGCGCGCCCCGGCTGTGGACGCTGGGTGGGCTGCTGATCACCTGCGTCATGCTCACCAGCGGCTACCTGCTGGTGCGCGCCGTGCTGGCCGCGCGCGCCGACCAGCAGCGCGCGGCGCGCGGCTGGATGCTGGGCGCCCTGCTGGTGGGCCTGGCCTACCCGGTGCTGAAGTGGCTGGAAATCGACTGGAACCGGGCCCACGGCGTGATCGCCGGCGACAGCGCCTTCTACACCGTGTACTACTACCTGACCATCAACCACTTCATGCACTCGGCCTGGGGCCTGCTGGGCATGGGCTGGATCACCTACCGGGTGTGGACCGGCGCCTACGGGCCCGGGCGCATGAAGCCGCTGGAATCCATGGCCATCTACTGGCACGCCACCGACATCGTCTGGCTGATGCTGTTCTCGCTGTTCTACGCCTTCGTATGAATTCGATCTTCTCCCGCTGGCGCCCGCGCAGCCCCACCCAGGCCTGGCTGCTGCTGCTGCTGCTGACCCTGGCCTGCCTGTCGATTGCCGTGCTGGAGCGCGGCGTGCTGCCCTGGGTCGGCTGGCTGGTGGCGGCGCTGGTGTGGCTGAAGGCCCGCCTGGTGCTGACCTACTACCTGGAAATCGCCGAGGCCACGCCGGTGTTCCGGCGCCTGGCCTGGGCCTTCATCGTCCTGACGCCCCTGGCGCTGGTGGCCACGGCCTGGCTGGAAGCCGGCTGAACCCGGCAATTTTCAGCCTAACGGGCCGCAGGCCGGCGCCCATTCATCCAGAGGCGCTATATTTTCAGGAGTTTCAGAGCTTGGCCAGCATCAGCTCGGCCGGCTCGTCGCTGGCCAGGACCTGCTCGGCCCAGCGCGTCAGCTTGCCAGCGTCGGCGCGCAGCACCTCCTGCTTGACGGCCAGGATCTGCGATGGGTGCATGGAAAAGGCGCGCAGCCCCAGGCCGATCAACAGGCGCGTCATGCCGGTGTCGCCGGCCATCTCGCCGCACACGCTGACCGGCTTGCCCTGGCGCGCGCCCTCGGCGATGGTGTCGGCCAGCAGGCGCAGCACCGCCGGGTGCAACTGGTCGAACAGGTGGGCCACGGACTCATCGGCGCGGTCGATGGCCAGGGTGTACTGGATCAGATCGTTGGTGCCGATCGACAGGAAATCGAAATAGCGCAGGAACATGCGCAGCGACAGCGCCGCCGCCGGCACCTCGATCATGGCGCCCAGGCGCACCGGGCCATGCACCAGCGCCCGCGCGTCGAGCTGCGCGCGCGCCTTGGCGATCAGCTCCAGGCTCTGGCGAATCTCGCTGCCGTGCGCCAGCATCGGGATCAGCAGGTTGACCTTGCCGTGCGCCGCCGCGCGCAGGATGGCGCGCAGCTGGGTCAGGAACATGGCCGGCTCGGACAGGCTCCAGCGGATGGCGCGCAGGCCCAGCGCCGGGTTCAGGTGGGTGTCGGGGCGGCGGTCGTCGAGCGGCTTGTCGGCGCCCACATCCACGGTGCGGATGGTGACCGGCAGGCCGTGCATGCCCTCCACCGCCTGGCGGTAGGCGGCGTACTGCTCTTCCTCGTCGGGCAGCTTGCCCTCGCGGCCCATGAACAGGAATTCGGTGCGAAACAGCCCCACGCCGACGGCGCTGACGGCCAGCGCGGCGGCGGTGTCGGTGGGTTGCTCGATATTGGCCAGCAGCTCGATGGGCTGGCCGTCCAGCGTGCGCGCCGGGGTATTGCGCAGGCGCGACAGGCGGCCGCGCTCCAGCTCGCCCTGGCGCTGCTTGAAACCGTATTCGGCCAGGATGATGGGCGAGGGGTCGACGATGGTCACGCCGGCGTCGCCGTCGATGATGACCCAATCGTCCTGGCGCACCAGATGGCTGGCCGAGCGCGCGCCGACCACGGCCGGAATGTCCATGCTGCGCGCCACGATGGCGGTGTGGCTGGTCTTGCCGCCGACGTCGGTGACGAAACCGGTGAACACGCTCTTCTTGAACTGCAGCATGTCGGCCGGCGACAGATCGTGCGCCACCAGCACCAGGGGCACCTGCTGGGCCTCGTCCGGCCCGGCCGCCGCTTCGCGCGGCGGCGACGCGATCTCCAGCAGCGGCACGGCCGCGCCCTTGAGCTGACGGATCAGGCGCTCGATCACCTGCTCCAGGTCGGCGCCGCGCTCGCGCAGGTAGGGGTCCTGCATCTCGTCGAACTGGCGCGCGATGATCTCCATCTGCGTCACCAGCGCCCATTCGGCGTTGTAGCGGCGCTCGGTGATCCACTGCATCACCTCGGCGCCCAGCATCTCGTCCTGCAGCAGCATCAGGTGCACGTCGAGCAGCGCGCCCAGCTCTTCGTGCGGGGCGTCTTCCGGGATTTCGTGGCGCAGGCGTTCCAACTCTTCGATCACCGCGTCGCGCGCCTGGCGCAGGCGCCGCAGCTCGGCACGGATCTGCTCGGGCGCGATGAAGTAGTGCGCCACATCCACCCGGCTGGACGCCACCAGCACGGCACGCCCGATGGCGATGCCACGCGAGACGGTGATGCCGTGGATGGCAAAGGTCATGCGTTCCCCGTCAGCGAAGGGCGCCCGGCGCGGCGGCCAGCGGTGATAAAGCCCCGCCCACCTGCCACCGATCCGCCCCAAGGCCGGGGGAGCCCCCTTGGGGGGCAGCGGACCACGCGCAGCGGGGGAGCGTGGGGGCTACTGCTGTCATTCGCCTTCTCCAAACTTGTCGTTGATCAGGGCCAGCAGCGCGTCCATGGCCTCCTGCTCGCCCGGGCCATCGGTTTCCACCACCACCACGCTGCCGATGCCGGCGGCCAGCATCATCACACCCATGATGCTCTTGGCGTTGACACGGCGCTCGCCCTTGCTGAGCCAGACCTCGCCGGCAAAACCGCCGGCCAGCTTGGTCAGCTTGGCCGAGGCACGGGCATGCAGACCCAGCTTATTGCTGATGGTGATCTCGTTCTTGATCATGCGTGGCTGTTCGTAATGTCTGGTTCTGCGGCGCCGTGACGCCCACCTGCATGATGCCTTGCATGCCCCCGCTGATGGCCTTCTCGAGCATGACTTCCAGGGGCTCGTGCCGGTAGCTGACCGCGCGCAGCAGGGTCGGCAGGCTGACCCCGGCCAGCACCCGCGTGCGCTGGCCATCGGCCAGGCGCTGCGCCACGTTGCAGGGCGTGGCCCCGAACAGGTCGGTCAGGATCAGCACGCCACCGTCGGCCGGCAACCTGTCCAGCGCGGCGCGGGCCGCGGTCAGGGTGTCGTCGGGCGCGGCCTGGGGGGACACGTCCACGGCCACGATCTGGTCGGCGGCCTCGGGGAACACATGCAGCGCCCCCTCACGCAGCGCGCGCGCCAGCGGGTCGTGGGCGATCAGCAGGATGGTATTCATGAATTCGCCATTATCGGCGTTGCGGCCAGGCGAAGCACGCCCAGCTCACGGCGCTGAGCAGGCCAAACACCGCGAACGCGCCACGCAGCGCGTCGGCCGCCGACCAACCCAGGCCCTCAAAGGCGTCGGCGCCCACGCCAATGCCCCACTGGACCAGGAAAATGCCCACGAAGACGACCAGGTTGTAGGCCGACAGCGCGCGCCCCGCCAGGCGCGCCGGAAACCCCATGGCCACCACCGGCTGCACCTGCGCCGAGGGGGTGGACAGCATGCAGTACAGCGCCAGCAGCACAAAACTGCCGCCGCCCGCCGCCGGCCCCAGGCCCACCAGCAGGCCCAAGGCCACGAAGCTGAACGGCTGGATGCGCGCCACCAGCCGGTCCACCGCCACGCCGCGCGCGGCCAGCCGCGGCAGCAGCAAGCCCCAGGTCCAGAAGGTCAGCAGCATGCCTAGGTTGAGCCAGAACAGGCCGGTGGCCGCCTGCAGCGGCGTGCTGCCGCCGACGCGCGTCATCCACGGCCCGGCCCACAGCGACTGGATCGCCACCATGCCGCCAAAGCTGAACAAGCCGAGCGGCGTGGCGCGGCGGAAGTACGGGTTGCGCGCGATGTCGGCGTACGAGCCCCCGGCCGACGGCGCCGCGTTCGTCTCGACGGGCTGCGCGGGTGCAGGGGACTCCCAGCGCGGCACGATCCACCCAATCACACCCATGGCCAGCAGCACCAGCGCCGCCACCCCCCAGAACACGCCGCGCCAGCCCAGCACCGGCAGCAGCCATTGCACCGGCAAGGTGGAGGCCAGCATGCCGAGCGAGCCGGTCATCAGCATCCAGGCGTTGCTGCGCAGTTGGGTGCCGGCGTCGAACCAGCGCCGGTAACCGGTCAGCGGCGCCATCAGGCAGGCCGACACGCCCACGCCCATCAGCACACGTGCCGCCATCAGGCCGGTGAAGCCCTCGGCCACGGCAAACACCACGCAGCCGAGCACCGCCACCGTGAGCAGGCCCAGGATGACCTTCTTCGGCCCATGCCGGTCCAGCCAGCTGCCCAGCGGCAACTGCACGGCGGCAAAGCCCAGGAAGTAGCCGCCCGCCAGCAGGCCCAGGTCGCGCGCGTGCAGGCTCAGCACCTCGGTCAGCACCGGCGACAACGTGGCCGTGATGGCGCGCAGCAGCGCCGACAGAAAGTAAGCCAGCGCGAACGCCAGGAACACGGCCACCGCGGCGCGGCGCGGCAGGATGTGGGCGGACGGCTCGCCGAAGGTGGGAGAGCTCATGTCAGCGCACAGCCGCCAGGCGCGGTTTCAAGAAACCGCGAAGCAGGCCATGCCTGCGCACGCCGTGGAAGGGCTGCGTCCGCCCACTGGCGCCTCAAGGGGAAGACCATTTGATCCCGGCGAAGAACGCCTCGGCCACCTCGGGCCGCGGCTGGGGCGCGTAGAACACGGCGTGCAACAGCTCCACGCCACCGCCCGGCGCGGCGCGCGCCGTCCACACCGCCTCGGCCGACACCGCCTGGCCATCGGCCCGCTGGCCGCTGGCGGCGACGCGCTGGGCATGCGCCAGCGGCAGGGCGTGGGATGGGTGAAACGGCTGTCGGGCCACCGGTTCGCCGGCCCGCATATTGGCCAACGTGGCCTGTTGCCAGCCGGCCAGCAACGGGTCGGGTAGGCGGCCGGGCGGCAGCTTGGCCACCATCACGGCAAAGGTGGCGCCGCCGGTCTCGCAGCCGACCACCGTCAGTTCGGTCGGCTCGCCACCCAGTGGCACGCTGCGCTCGACCTGGTCGGGCTTGCAGGGCAGCAGGGCCAGGGCGCTGGTCGGAGGCAGGCGCAGCTCGCGCCAGTTGAGGGTCGGGGTGCAGGCGGCCAGCCCCAGCAGCAGGGCCGCGCCGACCCCGACGGCCAGGGTGGAGGAAGACATGCGCGGCATTATGGGGCGCCGCCCGCCGGCCTGCAGCGCGCCCGAGCTGCGACACAATGGCGGCCATGAACGCACTTGACGGCATCCGCATCCTCGACCTTTCCCGCGTGCTCGCGGGCCCCTGGTGCACGCAGAATCTGGCCGACCTGGGGGCCGACGTGATCAAGATCGAGCGGCCCGGCGCCGGCGACGACACGCGCGCCTGGGGTCCGCCCTTTCTCACGGCCGACGACGGCAGCGAAACCCACGAGGCCGCCTACTACCTGGGCACCAACCGCAACAAGCGCTCGGTCACCTGCGACATCGCCCAGGCCGAGGGCCAGCAGCTGATCCGCGAGCTGGCCCAGCATTGCCAGGTGTTCATCGAAAACTTCAAGGTCGGCGACATGGCGCGCTATGGCCTGGACTACGCGTCGCTGAAAGCCCTCAACCCGCGCCTGGTGTACTGCAGCCTGACCGGCTTTGGCCAGACCGGCCCTTACGCGCCGCGCGCCGGCTACGACTACGCCATCCAGGGCATGGGCGGGCTGATGAGCATCACCGGCGAGCGCGACGACCTGGGCGGCGGCCCGCAAAAAGTGGGCGTGGCGGTGGCCGACCTGTTCACCGGCATGTACGCCACGGTGGCCATCCTGGCCGCGCTGCGGCACGCCGAGCGCACCGGCGAGGGCCAGTACATCGACATGGCCCTGCTCGACACCCAGACCGCCATGCTGGCCAACCTGGGCGCCAACTACCTGGTCAGCGACAAGGTGCCTGGCCGCGCCGGCAACGCGCACCAGAACATCGTGCCCTACCAGGTGTTCGAGGTGGCGCCCAAGGCCGACGGCGGCAAGGACTTCCTCATCCTGGCGGTGGGCAACGACAGCCAGTACACCAAGTTCTGCCAGGTGGCGGGCCGCCCCGAGCTGGCCACCGATCCGCGCTACCTGAAGAACCGCGACCGCGTGCTGCACCGCGCCGAGCTGGTGCCGGTCCTCGAGGAGGTGATGAAAACCCGGAGCAAGGCCGACTGGCTGTCGGCCCTGGAAGCGGCCAAGGTGCCGTGCGGCGCCATCAACAACCTGGCCGAGGTGTTCGCCGACCCGCACATCGCCGCGCGCGGCATGGTCACGCACTGGAAACACCCGCTCAAGAACGATTTGCGCCTGGTGGCCAGCCCGCTCAAGCTGGAAAAAACCCCGGTGCGCACCGATTTGCCGCCGCCCCTGCTGGGCCAGCACACCGACGAGGTGCTGGCCGATCTGCTGGGTTACCAGGCGGACAAAATCACCTCGCTGCGGGACGGCGGGACGATCTAGGGCCTGTTCACGCCCCGGCGGCGTGCAACACGCGCCGGTACTGCATGGCCTCGGCCACGTGCGCCGTGCCCACCGCGGCGCTTGCCGCCAGGTCGGCGATGGTGCGCGCCACCTTCAGCACGCGGTGCGTGGCGCGCGCGCTCCAGTCCAGGCGCGCGGCGGCGGTGTGCAGGAACTTGACGGTGGCCGCGTCCAGCGCCACATGCTCGTCGATGGCACGGCCTTGCAGCAGGTGGTTGGGTTGGCCCTGGCGCGCCAGCGCGCGCTCGCGCGCGGCCACGCAGCGTGCGCGCACGGCGGCCGTGGGCTCGCCAGCCGCCATCGCCAGCAGCTCCTCGGGCGGCAGCGCGCTGACTTCCACGTGCAAATCGATCCGGTCCAGCAGCGGGCCGGACAGGCGCCCCTGGTAGCGCGCCACCTGATCCGGCGTGCAGCGGCAGGCGCGGCGCGGCGAACCCAGGTAGCCGCAAGGGCACGGGTTCATGGCCGCGATGAGCTGAAAGCGGGCCGGGAAATCCGCCCGCTGCGCGGCCCGGCTGATGGTGATGTGGCCCGATTCCAGCGGCTCGCGCAGGGCTTCCAGCGCGGCGCGCGGAAACTCGGGCAACTCGTCCAGAAACAGCACGCCCTCGTGCGCCAGCGAAATTTCACCCGGGCGCGGCGGTGAACCGCCGCCCACCAAGGCCACGGCGCTGGCCGAATGGTGCGGCGCGCGGGTCGGGCGCAGGCCCCAGTCGGCCAGCCGGAAATGCCCACCCAGGCTGGCCACGGCCGCGCTCTGCAGGGCGGCGTCCACGCCCATTGGCGGCAACAGGCCGGCAAAGCGCTGCGCCAGCATCGATTTGCCGGTGCCCGGCGGGCCGACCATCAGCACCGAATGCCCGCCGGCGGCGGCGATCTCCAGCGCGCGGCGCGCCACGGCCTGGCCTTTCACGTCGGCCAGGTCGGCGTAATCGGGGGCGGCGGACGGCACGCTGGGCGCGACCCGCGTCCAGCCTTCCGCCGGCGGCGCCTCCCCCGGCTGCGGCAGGAACTGCGCCACCACGTCCAGCAGGTGGCGCGCGCTGTAGACCGCGAGACCAGGCACCAGGGCGGCGTCCTCGGCGCTGCCCGGTGGCAGCACGATGGGGCCGGGTAGGCCGCCCTGGTGCAGGGCCACGGCGGTGGCCAGCGCGCCGCGCACCGGGCGCAGTTCACCCGACAGCGACAACTCGCCGGCGAACTGCCAGCCGGCCAGGCGCTGGCCGTCGATCTGCCCGCTGGCGGCCAGGATGCCCAGCGCAATCGGCAGATCGAAGCGCCCCGAATCCTTCGGCAAATCGGCCGGCGCCAGGTTCACCGTGATGCGCTGGTTGTGCGGAAACTGCAGGCCGCTGTTTTGCAACGCGCTGCGCACGCGCTCGCGCGACTCCTTGACCTCGGTCTCGGCCAGCCCCACCAGGGTGAAGCTGGGCAGGCCATTGGCCAGGTGCACCTCCACCGTCACCACGGGCGCCGCCAGGCCCATCAGCGCGCGGCTTTGCACCAGACTGAGTCCCATGTGTCGAGAAATCCTTGTGTGTTGTGCCAGGCGACCAGGGGTTCAGCGCGCGGCGCTCCGCAGTGTAGGGCGCGGCCGCGCGAGCGCTCTCCCTGCTGGAGGGTAGCAAGCGCCCGCTCAGTGCACCAGGAACTTGTCGGCGTACAGCTGGCGCGCGCGCTCCATGTGCCCCAACGCCAGCTGGTGCAGCCGCGCGCGGTCGCATTCGCGCAGCGCCCGCAGCATGGCGGCGTGCTCCTGGCAGGCCTGCTCCAGCGCCTGCGCGTCGGCGATGCCATAGGCGCGCGCGGGGAAACTCAGCCAGTCGTGCAGGCGAATCGATTCGGCCAGGTAGGGGTTGTCGCACAGGCCGTAGAACTGGCGATGGAAAGTCATGTTGCTGCGGTGGATGGCGATCAGGTCGCCGGTGCCGGCGGCCTCGGCATGGCCTTGCGCGGCCGCCTCGACGGCGGCCAGGCGCTCGGGCGCCACGGGCAGCGGCATGGCCGCCACCGCGGCGCCGTGCAGCACCGTGCGAAAGTGGTACAGGTCGCGCAGACTCTGCGCGTCAAAGCGGCGGATGTGCGCGCCCAGGTGCGGTGGCTTGACCACCACGCCCAGGCGGTGCAGCTCGGCCAGCGCCGCGCGCACCACGTGCCGCTTGGCCGCGTAGTCCTCCATCAGGTGGTCCTCGATCAGCCGGTTGCGCGGCAGGATGCGGCCGCGGATGACGTCGATTTCGATCGCCTCGATGACGGCGATCACCGGCGCGGGCAAGGTGGCGTGGGGGAAAAAGCCCGTGTCCGAGGTGGACGGCCGGTTCTTGTTCATGGTAGGGGTGTTCCAAAAGAGGCTGTGTCGAGGCTCCGTACAACGCCCTGATTTATTGATAGTTTTATCACCAATATTGGCGACAACGTGCTCGTTGCGCGATGCGTGCTGGCTCCCTAGACTGCGGCGCAAGCCCCACCCCAGGAACCCCCACATGGTCACCACAGCCCCTTCCGCTGAGCTCGTCAGCACCAACCCCGCCACGGGCGCCGAGATCGCGCGCGTGGCCATCACCAGCCCCGAGGCACTGAACGCCACCGTGGACCGCGCCAGGCACGCCTTCCACCATTCGGGCTGGAAATCGCTGCTGCCACACAAGCGCGCGCTGGTGTTGCACGCCATCGCCGATGGCCTGGCGGCCGAGAAGGAAGCGCTGGCGCGGCTGCAGATGCAGGACAACGGCAAGCCGCTGGGCGAATGCCGCGGCATGGTCGAGTCGGCCATCGGCACCTTCCGCTACTACGCCGGTGTCTGCGAAACGCTGGAGACCGACGTGACGCCGGCGCGCGGCGACTACGTGTCGTTCACCGTGCTCGAACCCTTTGGCGTGGTGGCGGCGATCACGCCCTGGAACTCGCCCCTCATGAACGACGCGACCAAGGTCGCGCCCGCACTGGCGGCCGGCAACGCGGTGATTCTGAAACCCTCCGAGGATTCGCCCCTGCTGGCCCCCGAGCTGGCGCGCATCGCGCGGGCCGCCGGCCTGCCGCAAGACCTGCTGCAAGTGGTGCAGGGGCGCGGCGCCGACGTCGGCGCGGCCCTGGTGGCGCACCCTGGCGTGCGCATGATCTCGTTCACCGGCGGCACCGTCTCGGGCCGCGCCATCGCCCGCGTGGCGGGCGACCGGCTGGTGCCCGCGGCGCTGGAGCTGGGCGGCAAGTCGCCCCATGTGGTGTTCGCCGACGCGGACCGCGTGCACGCCGTGGCCGCCGTGGTGGCCGGAATCTTCGGCTCGGCCGGCCAGTCCTGCGTGGCCGGCTCGCGTCTGTTCATCGAACAAAGCATCTACCACGAGGTGCTGACCCAGGTGGTCGAGCGCGCCATGCACCTGCGCGTGGCGCCGCCCGATGCCGAAGGCGTGGAGATGGGGCCGCTGGCTTCGTTCCACCACCGCGAGCGCGTGGCCCAGTTCGTGGACCGCGCGCGCGCCGAGGGCGGCCGCGTGCTGTGCGGCGGCGCCGTGCCCACCGGCCCGCAGTACGAGGGCGGCGCCTACTACCTGCCGACGGTGATCGACGGCCTGGGCCCCGACGCCGTGTCCTGCCAGGAAGAAGCCTTCGGCCCGGTGCTGGTGGCCCTGCCGTTCAAGGACGAGGCCGACCTGATCGCCCAGGCCAACGGCACGGCCTTCGGCCTGGCCTGCGGCATCTGGACCGAGAGCTTCAAGCGCGCCTGGCGCGTCGGCCGCGCGCTGGAAGCCGGCTCGGTCTGGATCAACACCTACAAGCAGTCCGTGACCAGCACCCCGTTCGGCGGTTTCAAGAACAGCGGCATCGGGCGCGAAAAAGGCATCGACGGCCTGAAGCTCTACGCCCAGGTCAAGAGCATGTACTTCGGCCTGCACGAGCAGCCCCTGGCCGTGGCCAAGTGATCCGTTTCCATTGCCCTTCTTTCCCACCATGACCCCCACCTCTTCCACCGTCGCCATCTACGGCCTGGGCAACATGGGCTACCCGCTCGCCGAGCGCGTCGCCCGCCAGTTCGCCACCCAGGTGTTCGACCTCGACCCGGCCCAGTTGCAGCGCGCCCATGGCACGTTCGGCGCCACCCCCATTACCGCCCCCACCGAGCTGGCCCACACCCGCACCGTGGTGCTGTGCCTGCCCAACCCGGCGGTGTCGCAGGCCGTGCTGCGGCAGATCGGACCGCACCTGCCGCGTGGCGCGGTGGTGCTGGAAACCAGCACCGTCAACCCGGAGCACATCCACGCCGCGCAACAACTGCTCGCGCCGCACGGCGTGGACGTGGTGGACGCGTCCATCATGGCCGGCGTCGGCCAGATGGTGACTGGCACTGCCGCGCTGGCGCTGGGCGGTGACCCGGCGGCCATCGCCCGCGCCCAGCCGGTGCTGGACGCCATCGCCAGCAAGCAAACCTATTTCGGCGCCCTCGGCGCGGGCGCGGCGGCCAAGGTGATCAACAACGCCGTGGCCCACGCCGTGATGGTCGTGGTGGCCGAGGCCGGCGCCATGGCCACCGCCGCCGGCGTCAGCTGCGACAAGCTGATCGCCCTGTTGTCCGATGCGCAAATGGGCTTGCACCGGCCCCTGACCTACCGCTACGCCGAGCGCATCGTGCAGGGCGATTACGCCGGTGGCATGCCGTTGGACGCGGCGCGCAAGGACTCGGTGCTGGCCCTGCAACTGGCCCAGACGCTGGGCGTGCCGCTGTTCGCCATCCAGGGCTCGCACAGCGTCTACGACATGGCCGCCGCCGCCGGCCACGGCCGCGACGACTACGCCGCCGTGGCCAAGCTCTGGGCCGACTGGGGCTGCCCCACGGTGCCGCCTCGGGCCGACTGATTCTTCATTTTTCACCCGATTCACCCAAGGAGACCTATGACTTCCCCCGCTTTTCCCCTGTTCACGCGCGCACGCCGCCGCACCGCCCTGGTCCTGGGCGCGCTGGCGCTCGCCGCCGCCCCGGCCTGGGCCGCCTGGCCCGAGCGGCCCATCGAGCTGGTGGTCGGCTTCTCGGCCGGCGGCGGCACCGACAACACCGCGCGCACCCTGGCCGTGCACCTGGCCAAGCACCTGGGCACTTCGGTGGTGGTGAGCAACAAGGCCGGCGCCTCGGGCGAGCTGGGCCTGGCCTACGTGGCCAAGGCCGCGCCCGACGGCTACGTGCTGGGCATGACCAACATGCCGGGCCTGGTGACCCTGCCGATCGAGCGCAAGACCCAGTTCAAGGGCAGCGACTTCACCTACATCGCCAACCTGGTGCGCGACCCGAGCGCGTTCAGCGTGCTCACCCACAGCAAGTACAAGAACCTGGCCGACCTGATCGCCGACGCCAAGGCGCATCCGGGCGAGATCAGCTACGGCTCCACCGGCGTGGGCACCGACGACCACCTGGCCATGGTGCTGTTCGAGCGCCTGACCGGCGCGCGACTGAACCACGTGCCCTACAACGGCGCCGGCCCGCTGCGCACCGCCGTGCTGGGCGGCCACGTCACGGTGGGCGGCATGAACCTGGGCGAGGTGATGCCGTTCCGCGACAAGGTGCGCATGCTGGCCCAGGCCAGCCCGGCGCGCTCGCGCCTGGCGCCGGACGTGCCAAGCTTCACCGAGCAGGGCGTGAAGCTGGTGTTCAACTCCGAACGCGGCGTGGTGGCGCCGGCCGGCATCCCGGCCGAGGTGCAGCAGCGCCTGACCGAGGCCCTGCGGACCATCGCGGCCGACCCGGAGTTTCAAAAGCAGATGCAGACCCAGTTCACCGAGATGGACTACCTGGAGGGCGCGGCCTGGAAGGCCCGCCTGGACAAGGCGACGGCCGAGTTCAACGTGCTGTGGAAAGCCGCCCCGTGGTCGGACAACAAGTAAGCGCCTGATCGACCCCCAAGAAAAAACCGCCGGCCCTGTGCCGGCGGTTTTTCTTTTGGGGCGCCAAGAACAGCACGGCCCGGGCGCACCCACCCCTGGTCCGAAAAATCCCCAATTTGGTGCACACCTCGACCTGTGCGCCCCGCGCCGCGTGCATGCACCGCTGGAGTGCACCGAGCCTGCGCACGAGCCGGCTGTCACGGGGTGAGATGGCCCCCCAAAGAGGCTGGGCGGGGCTGGCACGCTCCCTGCTTGAAGGGAGTCGGTCACCCATTGCACTACGAGAGGAAGTCATGAAAAAAACCCCGCTGCCCCACATCTCCCTGGTCTTGGCGCTTGGCGCGCTGACCGCCACCGGCGGCGCCCTGGCGCAAAGCGCCGCGCCCGAAGCCGCCCCCACGCCCGAGCACAGCGTCAGCTTCAACGTCGGCGCCACCAGCGACTACCGCTACCGCGGCATCTCGCAAAGCCGCCGCAAACCGGCCGTGAGCGCCGGTGTCGACTACAGCCACGCCAGCGGCCTGTACGTGGGCACCTGGCTCAGCTCGATCAAGTGGATCAAGGACGCCGGCGGCGACAGTTCGCTCGAATGGGACGTCTACGGCGGCTACAAGGGCACGGCCGGCCCGCTGGGCTACGACGTGGGCGTGCTGCGCTACCAGTACCCCAACAACTCGCTGGCCGTCAGCGCCAACACCACCGAGCTCTACGGCGCCCTGAGCTACAGCGTGTTCACCGCCAAGTACTCGCATTCGGTCACCAACCTGTTCGGCTTCGACGACAGCAAGCACAGCGGCTACCTGGATTTGAGCGCCAACCTCGACCTGGGCAACGGCTGGTCGGTGGTGCCGCATGTCGGGCGTCAGTGGGTGCGCCACAACAGCGACTTCTCGTACACCGACTACGCCATCACGGTGAACAAGGATTTCGGCAACGGCCTGGTGGCCAGTGCCGGCCTGATCGGCACCGACGCCGAGAAGGCGCTGTACGTCACGCCCAGCGGCAAGTTCACCGGCAAGCACGCCGTGGTGCTCGGCCTGAAGTACTCGTTTTGATCAAAAACCGCCGTATGCCGGCGTGAAATAAGCCTGAGCAGCTATAAAAAGGAAAGCATCGTGAAACTGGTCACCGCCATCATCAAACCCTTCAAGCTCGACGACGTGCGCGAGGCGCTGTCGGCGCTGGGCGTGCAGGGCATCACCGTCACCGAAGTCAAGGGCTTCGGCCGCCAGAAGGGCCACACCGAGCTGTACCGCGGCGCCGAGTACGTGGTCGACTTCCTGCCCAAGGTCAAGATTGAGGCGGCCGTGAACGAGAACCTGGTCGAGCAGGTCATCGAAGCCATCGAGCAAAGCGCACGCACCGGCAAGATCGGCGACGGCAAGATTTTCGTCGCCGACCTCGAACAGGTGATCCGCATCCGCACCGGCGAAACCGGCGCCGACGCGATCTGAGCGCCCTTTCTTTCAGGATCAAGAGGTACCGAACCATGAAATCCACACTTGCTTCATTCGTGCTGGGCCTGGGCCTGCTGCTGGGCGGCGCGGCGGCCCTGGCGCAGGCCGCGGCGCCCGAAGCGGCCGCCTCCGCCGCCACCGTGGCCGCACCGGCGGCGGCGGCAGCGGCTGCCGCACCCGCGCCCAAGATCGATTCGGGCGACACCGCCTGGATGCTGACCTCCACCTTGCTGGTGATTTTGATGATCATCCCCGGCCTGGCGCTGTTCTACGGCGGCCTGGCGCGCAGCAAGAACATGCTGAGCGTGCTGATGCAGGTGTTCTGTATCTTCTCGCTGGTCAGCCTGCTGTGGGCCATCTACGGCTACAGCCTGGCCTTCAGCGGCGACGGCAATTTCTTCGGCGGCTTCGACAAGCTGTTCCTGAAGGGCGTGACGCAGGAGACCTTTGGCGCGCTGGCCACCATCCCCGAGTACGCCTTCATCGCCTTCCAGGGCACCTTTGCCGCCATCACCGTGGCGCTGATCGTGGGGGCGTTTGCCGAGCGCATCAAGTTCTCGGCCGTGATGCTGTTCGCCGCGCTGTGGTTCACCTTCAGCTACCTGCCCATGGCGCACATCGTGTGGGGCGGCGGCCTGCTGGCCAAGGACGGCGCGCTGGACTTTGCCGGCGGCACCGTGGTGCACATCAACGCCGGCGTCGCCGCCCTGGTCGGCGCCTACATGGTGGGCAAGCGCGTCGGCTTCGGCCGTGAAGCCTTCACGCCGCACAGCTTGACCCTGACCATGGTCGGCGCCTCGCTGCTGTGGGTGGGCTGGTTCGGCTTCAACGCCGGCTCGGCCGGTGCCGCCAACGCCAACGCCGCGCTGGCCTTCGTCAACACCGTGCTGGCCACCGCCGCGGCGACCCTGGCCTGGGGCCTGGGCGAGGCCGTGCACAAGGGCAAGGCCTCGATGCTGGGCGCGGCCTCGGGCGCGGTGGCGGGCCTGGTGGCGGTGACGCCGGCGGCCGGCTTCGTCGGCCCGATGGGCTCCATCGTCATCGGCGCCATCGCCGGCTTCGTCTGCCTGTGGGGCGTGGGCGGCTTGAAGCGCATGCTGAAGGCCGACGATGCCTTCGACGTGTTCGGCGTGCACGGCCTGGGCGGCATCGTCGGCGCGGTGCTGACCGGGGTGTTCGCCGCGCAAAGCCTGGGCGGCACCGGCGGCCTGACGCCGGACACCTTCGCCATGGGCGCGCAGGTGTGGATCCAGGTCAAGAGCGTGCTCTTCACCTTCGTCTGGTCTGGCGTCGTGTCCTTCGTCTGCTTCAAGGTGGTCGACCTGATCGTCGGCCTGCGGGTCACCGAGGAGCAGGAGCGCGAGGGCCTGGACATCTCCAGCCACGGCGAAACCGCCTACAACCGCTGAACCCGGTGCGGCCTGCCCGGGCCGCACAACCCCAAACCTGAAAGCCCGCCCCTGCGGGCTTTCTCCTTTTGGAAGGCCTTTCAGCGCGCCTCGTTCAAGGCCTGACGCGTGGCCAGCGCCGCCGTGCGGGCGGCTTGGGCGAAGTCGGCGCCGCCGCCCGCGTACAGAATGGCGCGCGAGCTGTTGACGATGATCGGGCCGGTGGTGGCGCCGTCGCCCCCCGCGCGCCAGCCGGCCTGCACCGTGGCCGCCGCGTCACCGCCCTGGGCCCCGACGCCGGGAATCAGCAGCGGCAAGGTCGGCGCCAGCTCGCGCACGCGGGCGATCTCGCGCGGGTAGGTGGCGCCCACCACCAGGCCGAGCTGGCCGCCGACGTTCCACGGCCCCTGGGCCAAGCCCGCGATGTGCTCGTACAGCAGCGGCTGGCCCGCCACGCTGGCCAGGCGCTGGTTCTGGAAATCGTCGCCGCCGGGGTTGGAGGTGCGGCACAGCAAAAAAGCGCCCTTGCCCTCGTGCTTCAAGTACGGCAGCACCGAGTCAAAGCCCATGAAGGGCGAGAGCGTGACCGCGTCCGCGCCGTAGCGCTCGAAAGCCTCGACGGCGTACTGCTCGGCGGTCGAGCCGATGTCGCCGCGCTTGGCGTCCAGGATGATGGGCACCCGCGGGGCCACGGCCTTCATGTGGGCCATGAGCTTTTCCAGCTGCGGCTCGGCGCGGTGCGCGGCAAAGTAGGCGATCTGCGGCTTGAAGGCGATCACCAGATCGGCCGTGGCCTCGACGATGGCGGCGCAAAAGCGGTAAATGCCCTCGGCGTCGCGCGCCAGGCCGGCCGGGAAGCGCGAAGGCTCCGGATCCAGCCCCACGCACAGCATCGACTGGTTTTCGGTTTCGGCGCGGCGCAACTGGTCCAGGAAGTTCATGGCGGCCGATTTTAGGGCGTGGCCTCCACACCCCTGGGCCAGGCTCGGGTAAACCCAGGCCTAGAATGGCTGCGAGCCCTTTTCACCCCCTTTCACATCATGAACAAACCCACCACCCGCCCCGCCAGCCCCAATTTCTCCTCGGGCCCCTGCGCCAAGCGCCCCGGTTACGACGTGGCCCAGCTTGAGCTGTCCTCGCTGGGCCGCTCGCACCGCTCGGCCCTGGGCAAGAAGGTCCTGGGCGCCTGCTGCACCGAGACGGCGCGCATCCTGGGCCTGCCCGAGGGCTACCGCGTGGCCATCGTCCCCGCCTCCGACACCGGCGCGGTGGAGATGGTGATGTGGTCGATGCTGGGCGCGCGCGGCGTCGACATGCTGGCCTGGGAGTCATTCGGCTCCGGCTGGGTGACCGACGTGGTCAAGCAGCTCAAGCTGAAAGACGTGACCCGCCACGAGGCCGGCTACGGCGAATTGCCCGACCTGGCCAAGGTCAACTTCGACAACGACGTGGTCTTCACCTGGAACGGCACCACCAGCGGCGTGCGTGTGCCGAACGGCGACTGGATCCCCGACAACCGCCAGGGCCTGACGATCTGCGACGCCACCAGCGCCGTGTTTGCCATGGACCTGCCGTGGGACAAGCTCGACGTCATCACCTACTCGTGGCAGAAGGTGCTGGGCGGCGAAGGCGCGCACGGCATGCTGATCCTGGGCCCGCGCGCGGTCGAGCGCCTGGAGAGCTACAGCCCGCCCTGGCCGCTGCCCAAGATCTTCCGCATGACCTCGGGCGGCAAGCTGAGCGAAAGCCTGTTCAAGGGCGACACCATCAACACCCCCAGCATGCTGTGCGCGGCCGACTACCTGGACGCCCTCAAGTGGTGCGAGGGCGTGGGTGGCGTCCAAGGCACCATGGCGCGCAGCCAGGCCAACCTGAAGGTGATCGAGGACTTCGTGGCCGCCAACGCCTGGATCGACTTCCTGGCCAAGTCGGCCGAGACGCGCTCCAACACCAGCGTGTGCCTGACGCTGGACCTGCCCGAAGACAAGGTCAAGGCCCTGGTCAAGCTGCTGGAAGCCGAAGGCGTGGCCTACGACATCGGTTCGTACAAGGACGCGCCTCCCGGCATCCGTATCTGGTGCGGCGCCACGGTGGAACAAAGCGATCTGCAGGCCCTGATGCCCTGGCTGGCCTGGGCTTACGCCCAGGTGAAATAGACCACCCCCAGGCTCCACGCGCTGCGCGCTGTTCTGCCACCCCCCTCAAGGGGGCGCAGCCTGTGACCGGGGGAACCCCGGCCACGGCTGCTGCTGGGGTGGCCTGCTCCGCGGCCCTTCGAGAATTTTGACCCATAAAAATAGCCATATGTCGGCGTCAACAAACGAGATGTTGCTACAAAATCAGGAGATAACGCAGATGTTCAAGATCAAGACCTACAACGCCATTTCGGTCAAAGGCCTGGAGCGCTTCGCGCGCGAGCGCTACGAGGTCGGCAGCGACATCGGCCATCCCGACGCCTACATCCTGCGCAGCCACAAGCTGCAGGGCGAAGCCGTGCCGACCAGCCTGTTGGCCGTGGCCCGCGCCGGCGCCGGGGTCAACAACATCCCGGTGCCCGAGTACGGGCAGCGCGGCATCGTGGTCTTCAACACGCCCGGCGCCAACGCCAACGCCGTGAAAGAGCTGGTGCTGGCCGGCATGCTGCTGTCGGCGCGCGGCATCCTGCCCGGCATCGCCTACGCCCAGTCGCTGGCCAGCATGAGCGATGCGGCGGCCATGCACGCCCTGTTGGAAAAGGAAAAAGCCCGTTTTGCCGGCGGCGAACTGAAGGGCAAGACCCTCGGCATCGTCGGCCTGGGCGCCATCGGCTCGATGGTGGCCGACATGGCGCTGGCGCTGGGCATGAAGGTGCTGGGCTACGACCCGGCCCTGTCGATCGACGCCGCCTGGCGCCTGTCCAACGCCGTGCAGCGCATGGAAAACCTACCGACCTTGCTGGCGCGCTCCGACTACGTCAGCCTGCACGTGCCGGCGCTGGAGGCCACGCGCCACCTGATCAACGCCGACGCGCTGACGCACGCCCGGCCCGGCGCGGTGCTGCTGAACTTCGCGCGCGAGAGCATCGTCGATCCGGCCGCCGTGCTGGCGGCGCTGCAGGCGGGCAAGCTGGGGCGCTACGTGTGCGACTTTCCCGAGCCCGGCTTTGCCGCCGAACCGAAGATCATCGCCCTGCCCCACATCGGCGCCAGCACCGAGGAATCGGAAGAAAACTGCGCCGTGATGGCCGCCGACCAGCTCATCGACTACCTGGAAAACGGCCACATCCTGAACAGCGTCAACTACCCCGCGCTGCGCATGGACCGCACCCCGGGCGCCACGCGCATCACCTTCGCCAACGACAACGTGGCGGGTGTGCTGGGCCATGTGCTGTCGGTGCTGGCCGAGGCCAAGCTCAATGTGATCGACATGAGCAACCGCAGCCGCGACGCGCTGGCCTACAACATCCTGGACGTGGCCACCCGCCCGGACGACGCGGCCATCGAGGCCATCCGCGGGGTCGAACACGTGATCCGGGTGCGGGTCCTCTGAGCCTGAGGAGCCTGCCCCGCGTCGGTCGCCGCCCGGCTCAGCCCAGCAGCCGTTCCAGCGCCTCGCGGTATTTGGCCGCCGTGCCCGCGATCACCTCGGCGGGCAGGGTCGGCGCTGGCGGGGTCTTGGGCCAGGGCTCGCCGTCCACCTGGGCCTGCTCCAGCCAGTCGCGCAGGTACTGTTTGTCGAAACTGGGCGGGTTGCGCCCTTCGCGCCAGGCGTCGGCGGGCCAGTAGCGCGAAGAGTCAGGCGTTAGCACCTCGTCCATCAGCACCAGGGTGCCGGCGGCGTCCAGGCCGAACTCGAACTTGGTGTCGGCGATGATGATGCCCTTCTCGCGCGCGATGGCGGCGGCGCGGGTGTAGAGCTGAAGGCTCACGTCCCGGATGCGGGCCGCCAGCTCCGGGCCAATCATCTCCACGGTGCGCTCGAAAGTGATGTTCTCGTCGTGCTCGCCCATGGCCGCCTTGGCCGCGGGCGTGTAAATGGGCGCGGGCAGCTGGCTGGCGTTGTGCAACCCGGCGGGCAGGGGCACGCCGCAGACCGACTGGCTGTCCTGGTACTCCTTCCAGCCGCTGCCGGCCAGGTAGCCACGCACCACGGCTTCGACCGGAATCGGCTTCAGGCGCTTGACCAACATGCTGCGCCCGACCACCTGGGCCGCCTCGGCGGGCGCCACCACGCTTTCGGGCGAATCGCCGGTCAGGTGGTTGGGCACGATGTCGCCCAGCCGCTCGAACCACCACAGCGCCATGCGGGTCAGCAACTCACCCTTGCCAGGGATGGGCTCGCCCATGATCACGTCGAAGGCGCTGATGCGGTCGCTGGCGACCATCAGGATGCGGTCCTGGCCGACGGCGTAGTTGTCGCGCACCTTGCCGCGCGCCAGCAGCGGCAGGGAACTCAGGGTGGAAGTGTGCAGGGCGTTGGCAGGGCTCATGGGGCAAGCGTCGTGAAAACCGGCGCCGGATGCGCCAGGGCCGTATTGTCGGTCAGCGCGCCGGCCGCTCAGCCAAACAAGCGTTGGTGCTCGGTGCGCACGGCGTCGACCTCCGCCGGCACGGGCAAGGCCCGCTCGGCTCGGGTCCAGGCTCGGGCCGCCATCTCGCGCGCGGCGGCGGCCACGCGGCCGGAACGGCTGCCGCCGGCGACCATGGCCAGCAGGCGTTGCATGCGCAGGGCGATCTCCAGCGTGCCGGCGCCGTCGCGGGCAATGGGATCGAAACCGTCGAACACCAGGGCGGCCTCGTCCAGCGGCACCAGGGTCACGCGTGCGTGCCGCGGCGCCTCGGCGTCGGGCTCGGGCCGCGCGCCGGCCACCTGCTGGGTCTCGATCAGCGCGCGGGTCAGACGGTTCATCACGTCGATGGCGGTGCCCGGGTCGTTGACTGCGGGCGAGAGCGCGCGCTGGGCGCTTTCGCTCAGCACGATCAATCCGAAGCGCGGGTCCTGCTCGAAGTTGCGCGCGGCACCGGTGTAAAACGCGTCGCGCACGCGCCGGTCGAGTTCCTCGTGCGTTGCGCCAGCGTCCTCGGCGTCTTCCGACACCAGCCGGGCCAGTTCGGTGCCGGGGCCGATCAGCACGCCGGGGCGCACGCGCACGTGCACGATGAGGCGCTGGTCCTCGGCCAGCGCCTGCAGCGCGGCCACGCCCAGGTGCCGCACGTAGGCCACGTGGTCGGCGTACACCGGTCGGCCGGGCGGCGTTCCGGGTGGGGCCGGCTGGGCGCCCATCAGCGCGCCGCGCCAATGGTGGCGCAGCGCGCCCGAGGCCGCGTTCTCGATCTTGTCCAGCGTGTTCGACAGCCGCCCGAGCGAGGCCAGCGTACGCACCCACTCGATCAAGGTCAGCAGCAGCAACACCAGCACGGTCACGGTGCCCAGGAACAGCACGAAACGGCCGGTGCTGTCGTAGATGCGCATGCCCAACGCCACCAGGGCCACCACCGCGTAGATGAAAGCCGACAGAAACATGGCGATGGCCGAGCGCGTGCCCTCGTCGTCCATCACCAGTTCGGTGGCACGCGGGGTCACGCTGCTGCTGGCCGAGGCGAAGGCCGACACCATGATGGACAGCGAGAAGGTGGTCACCGCCAGCATGCTGGAAGCCACCACGGTGAGCAGGCCGTCGAGCGTGTCGCGCTCGATGTCGGGCACGCTGCCGGCCGCGATCCAGCGTGGCGCCACGGCCGCCGCCAGCGCCAGCAGCACGGCGCCGATGCTGGCCACGGCGGGCCGCACCCACAGCCGGTTGCGCGGTTCGCGCAGCCTGAACCAGAAGCGCCTAAGCCACGGCATGCCGTTGTCGGGGCCTTAAAAAACTACCGTTTCAATCGCGCCCGTGGCTTATTTAGACGGCTTTACTGCACCACCTGCGCCAAATCTCCCTTGGCGTACAGGCTGGCCATCGAAGTCAGCGGCACGCCCTTGATCTTGGCGCCCTGGCCTTCGCAGCCGAATTCCAGGTAGCGCTGCTTGCAAATCGCCTTGGCGGCCTCGCGCGCGGGTTTCATCCACTCGCGCATGTCGAATTTGTCGGGGTGCTCGGCCTGAAATTTACGTACCGCGCCGGTCATGGCCAGGCGGATGTCGGTGTCGATGTTGATCTTGCGCACGCCGTACTTGATGGCTTCCTGGATTTCCTCGATGGGCACGCCGTAGGTTTCCTTCATCTTGCCGCCGTACTGGTTGATGATGGCGAGCAGGTCTTGCGGCACGCTGGAGCTGCCGTGCATCACCAGGTGCGTGTTGGGGATGCGGGCGTTGATTTCCTTGACCCGGCTGATGGCCAGGATGTCGCCGGTGGGCTTGCGCGTGAACTTGTAGGCGCCGTGGCTGGTGCCGATGGCAATCGCCAGCGCGTCCAGCTGGGTGGCCTTGACGAACTGGGCGGCTTCCTCGGGGTCGGTCAGCAGCGCGCTGTGGTCCAGCTTGCCGACCGCGCCGACGCCGTCTTCCTCGCCGGCCTCACCGGTTTCCAGGCTGCCCAGGCAGCCCAGCTCGCCTTCGACGGTGGCGCCGATGGTGTGCGCCATGCCCACCACCTTGCGCGTGACCTCGACGTTGTAGTCGAAGTCGGACGGCGTCTTGCCGTCCTCGCGCAGCGAACCGTCCATCATGACCGAGCCAAAGCCCAGCTGCAGCGCGCCCTCGCAGATGGCCGGGCTGGTGCCGTGGTCCTGGTGCATGACCAGCGGAATGTGCGGGTAGGCCTCGGCGGCGGCGGCGATCAGGTGCTTGATGAAGCTCTCGCCCGCGTACTTGCGCGCGCCGGCGCTGGCCTGCAGGATGACCGGCGCGCCGACCTCGTCGGCGGCGGCCATCACGGCCTGCACCTGCTCCAGGTTGTTGACGTTGAAGGCCGGAATGCCGTAGCCGTTGACGGCGGCATGGTCCAGCAGTTCGCGCATGGAAACGAGTGGCATGATCGAAGTCCTCGAAGAGTCAATGAAAGCGCGCGGAGCAAGGCCTGCTCCCATGGGGCCAAGTTTACCGGACCGGTCCCTGCCGCGCGCGAGTTAAGCCGCCCCTCATACCCCGTCGCTATGCTCCGCTCGCCCATGAACCCCATCGCCGAGCCTCTCACGCTCGCCCACTTTCTGCTGGTCTCGCTTGGCGTGTTTGCGCTGGCCGTGGCCTGGGACGCCAGCGGCCTGGATCTGGCGCTGGCGCGCTGGTTCGGCGATTCGCAAGGCTTCGCCCTGACCTCGAACTGGTGGCTGCGCAAGCTGCTGCACAACGACGCGCGCCGGCTCAGCTGGGTGCTGCTGTTCGGCATGATGCTGATGATCTGGTGGCCCCTCGGGCCCTGGCGCGCCCTGCCGCGCGCGGACCGGTTGTGGCTGGTGGTCGGCGCCCTGCTGGCGGCCCTGGCGGTGCAATTGGCCAAGCGCGCGAGCCAGACCAGTTGCCCCTGGAGCCTGACCGAGTTCGGCGGCACGGCGGCCTACGTCTCGCACTGGCGCTGGGGCGTGCGCGACGGCGGCGGCGGGCACTGCTTTCCGGCCGGGCACGCGTCCACGGCCTTCGCCTACCTGGGCGGCTATTTCTGGCTGCGGCCCTGGGCACCCCGCGCGGCGCGCATCTGGCTCTGGGTGACGGTTCTGGCCGGCCTGGGCTTTGGCCTGGTGCAGATGGTGCGTGGCGCCCATTATTTCAGCCACGTGTTGTGGGCCGGCTGGGTGTGCTGGGTCGCGGGCGGGCTGTTCTGGCTGGCCATGCAGGCGCTGCGGCGGCGGCGCGCACGTGGGTAGGCACCTCACTCCGCCGGGGTTTTCGGGTTACCGATGAACGAACTCGACCAAACGCTGTTTCTGTGGCTGAACCTGAGCCCCCTGGCGCCGGCCTGGGTGTTCCAGCTGGCGCGCGCCAGCAGCCAGTACCTGCCGCACTGGTTGCTGGCGGCCACGCTGGCGGTGGCGCTGACCGGCCGGCCGTTGTGGCGCGGCCAGGCCTGGCGCGTGCTGGCCAGCGTGGCCTTGGCCAGCGTGGCGGCCTACCTGCTGAAACGGGGTTTCGATCACCCCCGCCCCTTCGCGCTGGGGCTGGGCACCCAGTGGCTGCCGCACGGCGCCTCCGAGGGCTTTCCCAGCTCGCACGCCAGCACGGCCATGGCCTTCGCCGTGTCGGCCTGTCTGGCGCCGGTGCGCTGGCCGGCGCGGCTGCTGGTGCTGGGCGCGGCGTTGGCGGTCAGTTGGAGCCGCGTGGCCCTGGGCCTGCACTTTCCGTCCGACGTGCTGATGGCCTGGGTCGTGGGCACGCTGTGTGCGCTGGGGGTGCAATGGCTCGGCGCCCGACCCGCGCGCCGCTGGCCCTGCCTGCGGGTCAGCCTACCCGACTGATCTTGAGCATGTTGGTGCCGCCCGGCGCGCCCATGGGCTCACCGGCGGTGATGGCGTACACGTCGCCGGTGGCCACCACGCCCTGGTCCTTGAGGTAGCTTTCGGCCTGGGCCAGCGCCGCGTCGCGTTCGGTGGCGGTGTCCATCAGCATTGGACGCACGTTGCGGTACAGCGCCATCTTGCGCTGGGTGCCGACCTTCGGCGTCAGCGCGTAAATCGGCACGCGCACCCGGTGGCGGCTCATCCACAGCGCGGTGGAACCGCTGTCGGTCAGCGCCACGATGGCCTTGGCGCCCAGGTGGAAGGCGGTGAACAAGGCCCCCATGGCGATGGACTGGTCGATGCGGTGGAAGGTCTTGCCGCTGAAATCGGCGTCCAGTTCGACCGGATCGTGCCCCTCGGCGGCCTCGCAGATGGCGGCCATCTCGCGCACCGTCTCCAGCGGGTACTTGCCGGCGGCGGTCTCGGCGCTCAGCATCACGGCGTCGGTGCCGTCCAGCACGGCGTTGGCCACGTCGCTGACCTCGGCGCGGGTCGGCACCGGGTTGCTGATCATGCTTTCCATCATCTGCGTGGCGGTGATGACCACCTTGTCGTGCTCGCGCGCCAGCCGGATCATGCGCTTTTGCAGCGCCGGCACGGCGGCGTTGCCGACTTCCACCGCCAGGTCGCCGCGCGCCACCATGATGCCGTCGCTGGCGGCCAGGATTTCCTCCAGCCGCGGCACGGCCTCGGCGCGCTCGATCTTGGCGATCAAGCCGGGCCGGTGCTGCCAGTCGGCCCCCGCCACGGCGCACAGCTGGCGCGCCATTTCCATGTCGGTGGCGTTCTTCGGGAAGCTCACCGCCACGTAGTCGGCCTGCAGGCGCATGGCGGTCTTGATGTCCTCCATGTCCTTGGCGGTGAGCGCCGGCGCCGTCAGGCCGCCGCCCTGCTTGTTGATGCCCTTGTTGTTGGACAGCTCGCCGCCCAGCTTGACGGTGGTGTGCACGGCCTCGCCCCGGACGGAATCGACCGTGAGCACGATCAGCCCGTCGTTGAGCAGCAAGGTGTCGCCCGGCTTGACGTCGCGCGGCAGCGCCTTGTAGTCCAGCCCCACGCCGTGCACGTCGCCCGGCTCGGTGCGGGCGGCGTCCAGCACGAAGCGCGCGCCCGGCTCCAGCATGACCTTGCCGCCCTCGAACTTGCCGACGCGGATCTTCGGGCCCTGCAGGTCGGCCATGATGGCCACCTCGCGCCCGGTGCGCGCCGAGACCTCGCGCACCAGGCGCGCCCGCTCGATGTGGTCCTCGGCCTTGCCGTGACTGAAGTTCAGACGCACCACGTTGACGCCGGCGCGGATCATCTCCTCCAGCAACGCCGGGTCGCTGGAAGCGGGGCCGAGGGTGGCGACGATCTTGGTGGCGCGGTGGGTCATGGGGGCTGCCTTCCGGCGGAGGGGGAAACGATCATTCTGCCATCGCCCCGTGTCGGACCGATGACACGGGCCCCCCGGCGCTCACAGCTGCGACTCGATCGGCAGCCAGCCCAGCAGCCAGGTCAGCGCGCGCAGGCCCCAGCTGG